>Ga0193752_1000468_pt1 | contig 39023 bp, 53 predicted proteins | sample H1c1metaG_FD_144924 | JGI IMG/M metagenome (GOLD analysis project Ga0193752, IMG submission 144924) | Soil microbial communities from a riparian zone of the East river system, Colorado, United States - H1c1 | ecosystem: Environmental > Terrestrial > Soil > Riparian zone | place: USA: East River... | reverse complement strand
ACAGCAGAAATAGCTTGAATTAACGGATTTTCCAAATTGCCATCGGGGTCAAACACTTTGCTTTTAAATTCATTCAGAGCAACGACGTTTCTACGATCGTTTTCATAGCTTTTTTTAGTGTATTGAGTAACAACTTCCTTCTGTTCCTTGATATCGTTTTGAATCTTTTGTATAAGAGTATAGGTAACATCATTTCCAACCTCCGCACTAAAGGTCATCCCATTTTCAAGAACATCAGGATAATGACCAGGATAGGAAATACTAGTTACACGTATTTGCTCATCAACCCCAAGTTCAGTATCGGTAACTGGCACGATATCCCCAGCATCTGGAAGGCTGTCACGTCTTTTTAATTCCAATAAATCTAGTTCAAGATCATAAACTACACGAGGAGCTGAATTATCTGTTAGATATTGCAATCTGGCAGCTGTCAGTTCAGCAATAGCAGCATCGATATAGCTTTGTGGCATCCGAATGCCAATTAGCGTGTATTTATCTCCAACCTCAGCGACTGTAACGCCAAAAGGAAACAGATTATCATTACTGTCCTTATTTGCTTTATATCGAATGGTTTTACTTGTATGATTGTATGATAATATTTCAAACTCATTACCATTGAGAGAGCCTGATTGAAAAACAATCTTCCATCCATCATCAACTTTAACTTGATTGATATCAAAGTCAAGCAATGTATCCGTTAACGTAAAAGTTTCTTCATTGATCTGTCCGACACCTGTCGCCGTTCCTGTGCGATGTGGGTAAATATCATCATTGGTATACACTCCCTCTCTAATGCCATACAAAGCGACGTTGTTCTCAATGTATCCATCAAGTTTTAGATTTCCTTTAAGGCCTTCTGGGAGGTTCTTATCTCCACCAATAGCATAGGCACGTGTCACAATAGACTTGTCATTGATTGACTGTCTATTCAATGAGTACAGGCCGTTACCTTGACCACAACTTAAAGGGAAAATTTTAGCAACACCAATAGTTTTCTTTAAGCTTATAGTCTTCCCCACAATATCCCATTCAGCTTTGTAAGCTTCTGCAATTACACTAAGGGCAGATAAACAGTCAATCTTATCAAACTCAGTTGTGACAGGCTCTAAATCATCGATCTGTCCAATTGTCCACCCACTATCAACAGCATTGACACACTCAAGAAACATGAACATGAAATCATCAGGCGCACCGGTGTAACCAAATGTAAATGCTCCCTCATCTTTAAGAAGAAAACGGCTAAGCGTATGCCTTTGACCTTCAAAAATAACATCGTACTGGTAGTGGTAATCCCTCTTTAAATTTGGCTCCTGATTAATCGTGAAGATTTCACCTTTATAATCTATCGTATCTCCTATACGTGAATCAAGCTTGCTACCTGCTTCAAATGAAAACACAAGGTTATGCTCACCCATCAATTTCTTGTTGAAGGTGGATTTATTCAAGGGTAATTGAATAGTATTTACGCCATCTCTTTTTACCTGTATTTCCATTAAAACAATTGTTTTTTAATCATCACATAAATTTGATCTCCCAACTCAGTTAGCGCCAATTGATTAACATCTTCGAGCGGAACAATCAGTTCGGCATCATCCCAATTATTTATTAGGTTCAAAGTAAATTCACAATAAACTTTTCTACCATTATTGATGACAGAATTCAAGACATTAAAAGATGGACTATCCTCATAAAAGAGTTTGAAAGTTCTTCCCAAAGTCTGTGAATACAACACAAATCCAGTAGGGTTAGAAAGAAGTTCCAATATGGCTGACCGCTTGATCTGCAAGTCATCTATATTGTCAGCTATCATATAGCAGTCAATAGAATATTTCAACTCCTCATACCTCACAGGTGATATTGTATCACGCTCTTTACCATGCTGATCCTTCCAGTCATATGCATACGTTTCTTTTGGCTTAGGAAGTTTTAGAAGTTCCTTATATAAGGCACCTTGTTTAAAAAACAATCCCAATGAAGCTGTGTCTTGTTGATCTAATTCGAAACTCATTAGAATTTTCCTCCTAAATTTTTATTGACTCTTTGTAGCTCTACAATAGCCGTATCAAGTCGATTAACTGTGTTAGCTGTATTATTGCTAATAGCATTTAAAGCGGTTAAACTGTTATTAGCGATGTCCAACTGTTTGCTCAATGTCAGCCCATGTGTTTGGCTTTCTTGAAGAGTGCGCTTCATTACATCGTATGTAGACCGATATAAGCCTGTTAGTTCACTAGCAGTTGCTTCGGTTAGTTCGCGTTGAATAGAACCTTTTAAACCGCTACTTGATTCAGAATCTTTACCACTAAAAATATCTATTCCTTTTTTCTTCGCTTCCTTTTGAAACATTTCCATAAATGATAAGAATTGTTCTCCAGCAGAACCTGCGCCAGCTAGGAAATTAGAAAAGGCATCAATCACATCGGCTTCGTTCCCAAACGCCAACGCATCTGTCAACTGATTTTCAAGAGTTTTAAATAACCCATCAAAAGCCTTAGCAAACAATAATTGAGTTAACATGTCTTCCAAGATCTTACTAACAGATTTCCCCATGGCAATTGCCGCGTTCTCTCCAGCTTTGAAAGCATCTACTAGCCCATTCCTTAAGTCATCCCCTAATGCTCCAGATAATTCTGTTACGACTTCACGAATTTGTGCTCTAGCCGCCTCTAATGCATCTGCCCACTCAATAACGTTTTGTAAGATTTGCTTAGTTTCATCATTGACAAGGTTGTTTTTTATTAATTGCTCAGCTAATGATTTATCGATATCAAGCATCCCGTCAGAGCTTTTTTTAATTAATTCGGGATATTCTTTTAAAATTGAAGTGAATGTGTCTTTTTTCTTTTTACTGAACAAACCAACAATTGCACCAACAATACCACCAACAACAGCACCTATTGCTGTTCCAATTACTGGTACAACACTACCAATTGCAGCTCCAAAAGTAACACCACTTGCAGCGCCTTTACCAACATTTCCCCAGTCAACTGCATTTCTTTGACCCGTTTTTGCTTGACCTTTTTCAGTTAAATCACTTAGCGCCTTTTGGTAATTGACCATTGCGTCATTAGCCGCTTCAATTCCATCTTGAACCCTTCCAACATAATCTTTCACGTAAACGCTTTCTCCCAGCTGTGATTCCAAACGCAAGCGCTCATTAAGAGATAAATTATAGTCTTGTTGTAACTGAATCACAGATCGGTAATACTCCTCTTCAGCCCTTTTACGTTCAGCAGATGCATTAGCGACCATACTGACTATATTTACTAATGCTTGAGCTGCGGCAGCGTATTTATCCGATTTTGTTGCTGTTTTATCAAATGCTACAGAAAGCCCATCAATATTTGATGCAAGTCCACTTAATGTGTCGCCAACAGCAGATAATGTATTATTATCGAAGGCTTCTCCAAGATTAGAGAATGACTCACCTAATTGATTGAGAGATTGAGCTATTTTTTGTAGAAAGTCAAACAGGCTTCTTAACTTTTCATTAGTTAGATTATCAATTTCTTCTTGTGTTTGGACAAGTTCAGTGTTAATCTTTTTTATTTCTTCAGGATTTGCGCCTTTAATGTTTGAAAGCCTTATAAGTTCTATTCGTAAGTCAGCTACTTTATTCTTTAGAACTTCTAAATTAACTGCGGTAGCGCCTAATCTTAGGGATTTTTGTAAACCAGAAAGATTAGCCTCTAATTTTTTTCTAAAATCATCCGATAGATCAGTGTTGGATAAAAGATTTTTAACTGTTTTAATTTGCGCGACAATGCTAGCTGTTGTGAATAATAAATACTGTTTAGCCCCCCTTACTAATATTTTATTCTTAGCAGCCTCGGTTTCATTTAAGGAATCAATATCAGTCTGCATGCGATCTACTAGAATTGCTTTCTGTTCTTCGGTAGCACTTGCTCCTAAGGATGTATATGCTTCTTGATACTTTTTCTGTATTTTTAAAAGTTGATCATTATAAGTTTCAGATAATTGGATTGCATCAGCATATTTAGCCAATTCACGATTTTTTTCATTGTTATCATGATCAGCGATGATCTTATCAAGAATCACCAATCTCTCTTTTTGTGCTGCAGTCATTTTTGTTGGATCGGTATCAAGAAGATCATACCTTTCCTTTTCAGCAACCTGTCCAAAAGTTTTAGAAAGATCTATCTCATTCTGAAATCTTTCCTTTGCTTTTTCTTCTCCAACCTGCAACTTATAAGCTTCAAATTGATCGTATAAAGCTTTTTGTTGATTTAAATTATCAATGATGTATCTTGTGTCAATCTTTGTATTAGCTTCTGATATCTCGAATTTTTCATCTGATTTAAAATTACTTGTATCAACACGTTTTCCTTTATTCTTTGGGTCATCATTAAACTTCCGAGCTTCCTCAGTCATCTTTTTATATTTATCTTGAATAGAGGCAACTTCCTGTTCGTCACGACTTAATTTATTCCGAAGCAACTGTTCATGATTCTGGTCAAAAGACATTTGTAAAGAACGTTGACGCTCTGTTGCTTGTCTAGCATTCTCAGCTGATTTATTAGCAGATTTACCAGCAGATTCATCTTTACTTAAGGAATATTTATCTACATTCTTTTGAGCTTCAACAAGTTTTTTTGTTAAGTCAGTCCATGTTTTAGTTCCCCTTTGTCCAGTCTCAAGGTTATCAATAGTGGATTGCGTTTCTGAAACAATCCCTTCCCAATATGATTTGTTTTTCTTAAGAGATTCAGTTATCCCAGCATCCCCATTTCCTTTAGGGTCAACCGAAGGGACTTCATCATATTTTTTTAAGAATTTTTCATCTTGTATGGATAAAGCGCCTCCAAGATTTTTGGTTTTCCGAAGATTCTGTAGAATTTTATCTGTTGTTTTAGCTAATCTTTCAGTTCGATCGACTATTCCTTTAGCTTTATCTTCTTCAGATAGCCCAATTGAAAATACCTTTGAAAAAAATGTCTCTTTACCCCCACTGACACTAGCATTTTGAGCCTTTACAAGCTGGTCTTTCTGCCTTTTTAATTCATCCAAATCAACATTAAGAGTTTTAACTGTTGATAGGTTCATGTCTTTTAAAAGCTGTTTTTGAGCGTTATTAAATGAAATTATCTTCCCTCTGTTTATATCTATCGCATCCCCATATTGGTTGAATCCTGTTACAGCTGTAGGGATCAAGTCAGCAAGTCTTTGAATTGTTGTTTTTAATTCATCCTGCTCAACTTTATTTAATGTGCTTTTAGATTTTAATTCATCATAACGCTCTATAAGCGGAGCGAGTGCTCTATCAAGTTTATTCGTCTGACTTTCAAATCTCTCATAACTACTAACTAATCTATCAGTTGTAGATACAGAACCAGACATCGTGTCAATTGTGTCCGCAATGAAGCGTATAACAGCAACGGAAGACTTCCCTATTGTGCCTTGACCATTGTCAATTCCTAATATCATGTTGTCCCAAGCAATGCCAATTCTAGCCGCCTGATTCGACAACTTTTCAGAAGCTGTAGTAAACTCAGCATCCATTGCCCCTGTAGCGTTTTTAACAGAACCTAGCGCATCTGTCAGTATTTTGAAACCATTGGACGCTAAGGATCCAATTACTGCTGTATCTCGAGTGGCAGTAATTCCGACCTCTTCTAATGATTTATTAAAATCAGAAGCAGATTTACCAGTTCGGTTAAGACCTCCGATAAAATCAATTAAGACGCCAGAAGCGTCATTTCTGAATCTTTTACTTAATTCAGCTTGAGTTCCCCCAACTAGCTTCAATACTGTACTTAACCCATTTCCTGTACGAATAGCCTTTTCTAATGTGCCTAAAGTTCTACCCATTGTAGACCCAACAAGTTCAGCTTCAACACCTACAGATTTAGTTGCTGTAGCAAAGGCAAGTATTTCCTGTCTTCCAACTTTATAAATACCAGTAGATTGCGCAATCTTAGTGGCATTTCCTAGTATTTCAGATTCTGTTGCAGCGAAATTATTACCTAGATTTACAATTTCGTCTCCAAATGCCTTTACATTTTGGACTCCACCGTCAGCAAGGGTTAATAGACGTGCTATTTCAGACCCCCCTTCTTCTCCACTGATATCCGAGGCTGTTTCAAGTTTTGCAAGTGCCTCAGTAAATGCAAGAATATTTTGAGAACCCTTCACCCCCAGCTGTCCAGCAACAGATGCATATTCAAGAAGTTTATCTGTTGATACAGTCTGTAAAGCACGAGATAATTTTATGATATCATCTGAAAAATCTTGCAAAGCTTGACCAGACAGGCCTGTGGTTTTTCCAACATTCAACAACCCGCTATTAAAATCAATTACTGTGTCTTTATTTGCTTTGAAAAGCATAAATAATCCAGCGATAGCAGTAATAGCAGCCCCGATTGGTGAAACCAAAAAGGTCAGGATGCTTTTGCCCATGCCAGCAAAGGTTAACCCAAGCTCTTTAATAGCACCAGGTTTATTAGCCAAGTCGTCAAGTGAGGTTCCGAAGGCTGCTAGTTGCGAATTTACATTTCCAATAATTGGCACCATATTACCCAAAGCATCAGCGTAATTACCAACGTTCCTTTGGTGCTGCCCAACAGTTGCATCTATTTTTTTAATTGCCTTATCTAAATATTGAGTTTGTTTAGTGAGGGCTTCTGATTTTTTCTTTAACGCTTCGAATCCTGCTCCTGCTCCATAACCTCTTCGTTCAAGCGAAAACATTTCAGCTAGAACATCTTTAGTTTCCTTTCTAACATTATTTAGCGCTTTAGCGAGTTTAGCGTATTCCGAATTATCAGATAATTGCTTTTTTAATTCTTTAGCTTGACGAGCTTGTTCTTTTTGCTCTGCTGTGATTTTCTTTTGGGATAAGGCGTATTCTTGAGCATTAATCTTGCCTTGAGTGAATGCAAGATTTAAATCAGCCAGCTCTTTACGTTGCCGCTGCATCTCCTCCCGTTGCTGACGAATTGCATTAATATTAGCAAGCTGAGCTTCTTTTAATTTAACTTGAGCATCACGAACCTCATTAATACTTGACGATGCTTTTTTATCACTAGACGAGTCGCTAAAGCCACTTCCAGACACACCACTACCTTTGAGCAATTCGCTAATCCTGCGCTTCGCTTCCTCATCATCGACAACTACTTTATACCGTAAATCAGCCATAAAACAAAAGTAACGAATACGTTAAGTAGCGTTAACTTCTTGTAGTTGTCGATGAGGGCATGGACAATTTTTAATCTTCTCCTATACTATTGAAAAAACTAAACATATCAACTGGTTTCTTTTGCGATTCTGTTTTTCCTTCATCCCCTACAGATGGAAGAACTAAGCTATAAAGGAGTAGATTTTGATAGCTCACTTTGTGTTTCAATTCCTCTTCTGTCATCCATCCCTTGAAAGCTATTGCCATATTAGCAACTATTGACCATGGGCTTCCTTGTCCTGGATAAGATTTATCACTAGGCTTCTGGCTAAAGTTAAAGAGTCGAAAAAAGGCGATAGGTCTAACCTCCCGTAGACCAGTCGGAACATTTCATGTATTTGTCCGTTTGTAAATTGATATTTTATCGCATTTGATAACTCTTTATACTGCTTTGCAGTATCATTTTGAACCGCCATTGCGATGACATCAGATATCCCTCCAGCATTGTCTTTTAGTAAGGTAAAGATCTGATCTGAGGATGTTAATCCCTGAATTTCTTTAATCCCTGTCATTTCCATAATACGTAGTGCGATGTCTTGAGAAACCCCAGAGGAAATACCCCTTAGCTTTAGTGAAATCGTCCGCTTACGACGAAATAGTGAACCAAAGAAATCAGTACGAGGTATTACAACATCCCCAAGCATATCAGGATGGTCATTAAATGTTTTCACTATGAGGCGCTGAGCCTCTAGTGGAGATAAGTTATTTTGTTCTTGCATTTTGGAAAGAAATAAATAACCCCTACTAGCCAACCTTTCCACAAGAATGGTGTTCGGGGTATAAGTTAATGTAATGAGTGTATTAGTTCAACACCGCTACTTTTTCAACACCGATACTTTATGCTACTGCTACTTTTTCATAATACCATGGTGATAAGGCATCGCCATCCGCATCAGATACTGCAGTTGCTTCTGCTGTAAATCCTAATGACAGGAAGTCTGTACCTACTTTTGCTAATGTATTTTCAATTCTAGCAACAATAGCACCGTTTAATATCACGAATACCATTTTAAAGCCTAATCTTGGTTGTGATGTGACACGTACAGCTAGATTAACAACATTCGCTGAGCTAATTGGCGCCTCGAATTTAGTAGTTGATGTTGAAGCTGCATCACCTTTAAATAACAAGTCAGCTATTTTTGGATCCATATTCAGGGATTTACCTGTTATACTAGCTCCATCACCTTCTTCACCAACAATTGCCCATACCCCTGCCTTATCTTCAACGCGGACTTTTGTTAATGTCGCTTCTGGGATATTGAAGGAAACAGATCCTTCCTCGATATCCGTGAACTTTACCCAACCTGTAGTTGGTAAAGTACCTACTGCACTTATTGGTGCAAATTCAATTGATTCTACTCCTTTTACTGGAAACATATTTTTCTTTGTTAGAGATCAAATCAGGTATTTTTGCCCTTACCTGATTTGATAGTTAAAATTCTATTATTTACTAGCGTTAAACGATATCAGTACGTAAGTAACTATATCGAATCTCTATATTGTAAAGCCATTTTGTACCATAATTATCTAGTTCTCCTGGATTACGGAGCTGAATTGAAAAATCATGTCCATGATAATTATCAAGTGCCTTTACGACATCTTCTCCAATCTCACTAAACCTTTCTTTATTTGGCTGTGTATTGTCTTTTGAAGTTGGATTTTCAGCAGTTTGGTTACTCAAGTTTGGCACATAAATGTTGACATTGAATATCCCAGACTGTTTTTGATCTGCATCATATAATAGTGAGTTAATCACAATATCTTCTTTTGTAGAGTCTAACCTCCGTTGAGCGATACGGATCTCTCCATTGATGGATGAAGGAATATTAGAGCTAACCAGCACACCTTTAATGTCATCCATTGCATCAAAAACGCTTTTAATTGTTTTGCTCATACATCAATATTGTTGAATGCTTGCTCCAGTGTTTTTTCCACTTCTGATACAGCTGTTTTTAAAACGGTTAGATGATGATTTCTTTCCACCCAACTAGCGTATTCCATTCCTGCGACTATTGTTATTCCCCAACCTTTTGACTCTCTGATCTCAGCAAGTGCTTTTTCTCTACCCACCTTCAAACCTGGATCTTTATCAGTACCATAAGGAGATAATTCAAAATCTTCAAATAACACTTTCCCATCTCTGTAGATAATCCCACCAGTACTTGATCGCAATTGGCCTGTATCATCGTTATATCCTCCATCCGCTCGCATCTTAGCGCGTTGAATTTTTAAAGCTTCAGTAAGAACTAATTTAAACTGCTCTAATGTTTGTCGATCAACCTCTTCAAATTGTTCTTTAAGGAATGAATCGATTTCAGTAGGAGTCATATCTAATACTACCTTAAACATGCCTATTCAGATTATACATAAGCTACACAATGTAGTTGACCAGGGTGAAAAAGAGCAAGCTCTTCTTTCCAAACAATAACAGAACCATTTCTGTCATATCCAATAATAACCTCACCTATCAGCATTGTTGGAGTATCTAGTGGTAGAGCAATAACATACTTAGCATATACTTCTACTCCATCAATAACCTTTTTAATACCGACACCTCTACTGTTAGGATAAAACCTACACGATAGTTCTGAACCATCATCACGTACTAACTTATCTGGATACTGTTCAATCATCATACTTGATCTTCTAGTGTGTATTAGATATATCAATAAAACCAGAATCAGAAGTGACTTCATCAATCCCATACCTTAACAGCAACCTTCTTCGTAAATTTTCCAAAGCTTCAGCATCCTGTTGCGTCATTTGAAAATCCAACTCCTTAACAGATTTAGGAAGTGTTAAAAGGAAGTCTATTAATCCAACACGTGATAAATCCAACGCTTTAGTCTGATCTTTGTCTAGGGGTAGGCGCACATCATTTGCGTTTAAACCATTTTCCACCAATACCGTTTCTACTGTTGCATCTGTGAATTTATACCCCATTGAAGAAATTAAGACTTCCTTTACACTTGCCATATCTATGATTCCTTAACTAGTCCACGATCAATACACATCGCCAAGCGATCTGCATCAAAATGAGATACATCGTCACCTTTATTCCAAGTCTTTTTAAAATTATTGATATCAGAAAATGGGGAAATAACAATGTATCCCTTTGGCTTATTATCTTTTTTAGCCGCTTTAGCCTCAGTATCCGCTTTATCAGCTGCTTCTTTAGGATCCTCACCACCTTGTGGAGAAGATTTAGGAGCATCTAATTGCGCTCCTTTTACCTCTTTAATTTCTTCTGCCATTATGCTTGAACTATTTTAGTGTCTAATTGGAAGATTTCATTTACGTTATTGATAACTGGAAGACATCTAGCCTGTATATCTGTAAACTCTCCAAATGGTTTATGTGTAACATACTTGGATATTAACGCACCATGTTCGCCATTACGGTATTCAACTGCTTTAGACTGGTGATCAGCCTCAACTGGCTTTTTCCAAACTAATTGACCAACTGTTAAATCAGGGTGCAAAATAATTTTACCAGCATCCCAAGCTTTAACAGTCTTTTTAACACTATCCTTCTCAAACTTGATAGATCGGTTAACAACAATTACCTTAACGCCTAACTCTGATTCAAGGAAATCAGGATAGTTTTTAGCAGATGGAGCTGGCTTGGTTGTCCCAAAGTTTCCTGAATAAACAGCGTACAAATCTTTAGTTTCATTTGTATTACGCATTAGGTCTAAAGTCGCCTTGTCAAGGGTCATGTACCCAATTGTAATTCCTGCTTCATCCGCTTTGTCGATTTGCGCACGAGCATCCGCAATCGGAGTTGCTGTAGCTAAGTTAGCTTGTGACAGAATTACAGTAGATCCTGCCTGATTAACGTATCCGTAATTGACACGGATACCCGAACCGACATTATCACTATCAGTTAACGCAATTCCACTTGAGAAGCCGCGGAGGAATAAATATTCCTTTTGCTCTTCAACACCGACAATGCTACGTTTAGTATCATCGAAGATCTCGTCTACGATGTCTTTGATGTCAGCGTTTTTCGCACGAAGTGTGTCGATGGCGTCCAATTGGTTTTCATTCAACTTCAGCTCCATCCCAATTTTAGGAATATCACCACTAACCGAACCCATTGATGGGCGCATCTTTAATGGTAACGGAGAATCCATTGCTACTACATCAGCAGATACATTTTGATTATCTGACATTAAGGATGTCCATTTACCATCTACAGACTGCTTTGGCACAAGCATTGACTTGTAAAGGTAGCTTGGGGCTTTCTTTTCCCCATTGATTGTCTTGTATACAGAAGCAATGTACCCAGTAAAGTACTTCTGTACATATTTTATGAATTGTGTTTGCTCTGCCATTATGTTAAGTCTGATCTAAATTCAATTTTGTTACTTAATGCTGTTAAAAATGCTGATTTTATTGTAGCGACAGGAAATGGAGACGATACTTCATTCACTACCCCCCAAGTCATTACTCCAGCCGCTGGGCGTTTTGTTAAAATCGTCGCTACCAAAATACCTGCATACGTATGTCCTGCTGGAAGAGCGTCATAAGCTACGTTCCCAGCAGCTAAAGGCATTGGTTTGTAATTACCAGTCGCTGTTTCTTTTATAAGTACATGCCCAGCGTTAAGCACGTCTAATGGATACCCAGTAACATCTAACGCTTTGCCCCCACGAATGGAAACAATGTTCTCAATGATAACAATGCCATCTTTTGAGGTGTCAATGTTAATGGTATCGTCAACTAAGTTTATTTGTACTCCCATTTTTGTTAGTTTTTAAATTAAATTTTAATTTCTCCGAACAGTTGATCAATTTCAGATTGTGATGCTTCATTGACCCTACCATCCTTTCCAACACTCACAAATGGAGCGTCCTTACCCAATTTACTTTCAGCTGTTGTTTGAACGTGAGCAGTAAAATCCTTTTCTACATCACTTAAGTATTCTTCAAAGGCTGCATCATCAGCAAAGTTCATACGACAAAAGTCTCGAACAATTCTTGCGCTATAGTCCTCATTAGCATCTTTAAGTCTTGCTTGTATTAAAGATTTCCTATCATTTACAACTTTATCACCCTTTAACCCCTGTACTGTATCAGTTAATGCTTTTATCGCATCAAGGACAGCCTTATTAGCGTCTCCTTGCTCAGATGTAGGTACCGGTTCAACTATTGGAGCTGGCTCAGGAGGTTTCCCCTTCAACTTGTCCAATTCGGCTTGAATACTGCGCTGACGGTCATCTTCCTTTACAATTTCTGTAAATGGTAGAATTTCATCCATCGCAGAAAGCTTCTGTTCCAATTCTTCTTCTGTTGTAACTTTCCCCTCTAACTTAGCGGCAAGAGAATCAACCCTTGCATTTGAAAGTTGCGCGCCCCCAAACTTTGTTTGAAGTAATGCTCTAATTGCTTTTTTAATATCCATTTGTGTTTTTTTGTAGTTGTATCCCAATTTAGATGGCCTTCCTTATTAGTTCACACCTGCTTTTGACAAATTTACTTAGAGGGTATGGTGAGGAAAAATAGTTGTAATTGTCAATGTGATGGTAGACAACTTGGGTATGGGTGGATGAGTATTAATTAACACGACTTAACGTTTATGTTATGTTTATTTAAAAAGTTTGTTATATTTGCTGGAGATTAGCGCGAGGCTTTGATTGATGGGTCTTAATGGATATATTTGGTTCTTAACTTATATATTAACATTATGAAAAAGTATTTAATGGGAGTGATTTTTTCATCTGCTCTTTTAGGATGTAAATATTCAAATGAATATAAGGCTAAAGTTTTGATAGCTGATTACATTAAAGAAAATGCAAATGACCCAGAAAGTTATGAGCCTGTTGAATTTGATAAGATCGACACTCTTAAATCTTCGTACACTTACATTCCATCTTTTAATGAAAATAATGAAAAATTTATTGATGCAAGAATAAGTCAAAAACGGTATAATTTTGTTAGAGATAGCTTAATGAGTAATAATAAACCTGAATTTTCAGGATTCATGATGAGACATAAGTTTAGGGCTAAAAATGGATTTGGTGCAAAAATATTAAACTCTAAAGTATTTTATTTTGATAAAGAATTGAGTAAAGTTGATAGTTCGGCTGATACTTTGGATTAAATTAACATTTGCATTTATCGAAGAAGCTTGATGTAAAGAATTATTATATTTGATGAATTAATCATTTAATATAATAAATTATGATTCCAGATGAAATTAGGAGGAAGAAAGAAAGAGTTGCTATAATATCAATATTAGTAGCTATTGGCGTTGTTTTATTATTTATAAATTTTAATTTCAACTCAAAATCTGATTCAAATGACCCAAATGAGGAATACAAGAGATACTTCAACTCTTCCAGAAGTGAATTGGCTTCTGAAATAAAGAGTAAGTTGAACGACCCAAATAGTTTTGAGTTTGTTGAAAGTAAATTCAGAGATAATAAAGATGGTACTCTAACAGTCATTGTTGATTTTAGAGCTAAAAACGGCTTTGGAGGAATAGTTACACAAAGTGCTAGAGCTACTTTTAATAAGGATATAAAAATTTTTACAGATATCTCTATTCAGTAAAATTTGCATTTATCAAAAATGTTTATCATCTTTGAAATGCGAAATACATTGAAGTAGGTGAAGAACTTCCAGAAAAAATCTTTACAAAAAAAATAATTTTAGATACTAGGTATCTATATTCAGGCTTTGCTCTGTCGATGTGGTTTTTGATTCTCAGTAGTTCTTACTGGCTTCAATGTGTTTCGCAACCCCACACGGCAGGGCTTTTTTGTTGCCGATAATTTGTGATAAAATGCGAAACACAACACAAACAACCCAATTTGAGCTACCTTCTAATATTGTAGCCCCATTAACTCAAGATATCCTTCTCGATCAGGATACAGCTGAAAATCTTCATAATCTTTTATTTCAATTAAACTGGTTAAATGATGTTATGCAATCGGATAGATCAAATTCCATCATCAATGCACTGCTGTTGTCTATTGACCCCGCTAACAAAGAGCAAATTTGCGAAGCCATTGAAACTATTAGCCGAATTAATCTAAGTGACTCATTGATCAAGAAGACTATTAACATTTTGGAGAATCACAGTAAGTAAATCTAAAATTCAAATCAACTACAATTAAGGAGGTAATTAAATAGTACTGAATAAACAATTCATACAAAAAAATATAATGTTTGTTTTGATTATTATTTGTTTATTTTGTTTATTTTTACTTTATTCAGATTATTAAAAATATAACTAAAATATTATGGAGACAACAGAATTAAATCAGCTAGTAACCGGTAGTAAAATGATCCAAATCTTAGGAATATCAAGTGCTACATTTTACGCTTGGATAAAAAAAGGATATATCCCTTTTTACAAGGTGGGCAATAATAAAAAATATAACCCCCATGAAGTCATTAAAGCATTGTTAAGCAGAAAAGTAAACGCATCAGCAATTTAATATGGAAGAGCTAATAAAACTAAACCCAAATAATTCTGATAATCCAGTATCGGCAAGGGAATTGCATTCTTTTTTGGAAAGCAGACAAGATTTTTCAAATTGGATTAAAAACAGAATTAAAAAGTACGGATTCGTTGAAAATGAAGATTACACCCTGCTCAACAATTTTGTTGAGCAGGTATCGGGGACAAAAAGACGTATCGAATACGCTCTCACTTTAAATACAGCGAAAGGAGGTACTTATGGACTTAGCTAATATCAATAAAACAATGTCTAGCCGCGAGATTGCGGAATTGACAGGGAAATTGCATAAGAATGTTCTTACAGATATTGATATCCTAAATAAGCATTATGCTGAAATGACCATGGCTGAAATTCCAGCCATGAACTACAAGGCTGATAATGGTCAATATTACCGCGAATTCAACCTTACCAAAATCCAAACTTTAGACCTAATAACAGGTTATAGTATTCCTTTACGAATTAAGATTAACAGAAGATGGGAACAATTAGAACAACAACACCTCATTGGTACGTCCTCACTTCTTCAACTAACTAGGCAGCTTCAACAAGAGCGTCAGGAACTTCACGACGATATGAAACAAATCGAAGCTAGAGCTGACAAATTGGAAATTATTGAGGAGTTTCTTTGCAAAACTATGGGTGCATCAGGATTTGAAATAAATACCCAACCATCTCCTTGGCATGAATTGTTTATAAAAGAATACGGACATCTGGTGCTTGATCATATTGAAAACAATATTGATGAATGGATAGAACAGAGACAGATACCTGTTTCAGAATTTAATAAAAAGTATGGAATAAAAGGCTTAGGAGTAAGACCGTACAACCGTGCTATACACCAATATTGTGTTAATACTAATGTTAAGTTTGAACCTCATAAAGTCATACGAAATAGAAATGAGGGACTCGTAAGGGTTCGAGTATTCGAAAGGATGTAAATGCAAAAAGACCAGTAGATCTGGTCTTTTTTATTCTCTCATGTTACAATTAATACGATTATAAAATATTTTTTATATTTTGTTACAAAAAAATTACATTTAAAATCACCTATTTTAAAGCGTTTTGCGATCGCCAAAACATTTAACACACTGTTGTATCATTTGTTAATATTCTTTGTTTGTATAAACATAAAAATAGCTCTATTAATAAGTGAATGATTGAATGATCCATTACTGAAGAAATAGTGAAAAGTGATCGGTCAGCTCGGGAATATCAAAGATTTGTTTGGTTATACAAATATTACTATGTTTGAGAAGTCAAGTTTTCTCAAAGAGGGCGCAAAGATAAAAAGATTTATGAGAAAAGCAAGATTAAATTTAACGGAATTCTAAACTTTTACGGCTTTCCGTTGTCTAAATATATAGAACTAAACAAGATTTAAAAGTATTATCAACATGCAACATGTAGTGAAAAATAGCCATAAAATACCAAAAGGTGTTAGGTTAAATTGGACTTCTATTAAGGAAGTAAAATCTATGACTGTTGAAAAAATGAACATTAAAGGATCAAAAGTTTTTTCAGGAGTTCCATCTGGCAGAATGACTCAGGGTAATTTTGACTGTAATAATTTCTTAATTCCTTAGTAGTATTGGATTTTAATTACCCTGGATATGAATTAAAATTCATTCAAAAAATAACGATAAAAGATGGTTCCGATCATCTTTTATCGTTTATATATAAATTCTATTCCCCTATTACAAAATTAAATTATGTCATATTAGCTGAGGGGCATCTTTATGATTTTTTTTCAATAAAGTTTTACCCGAAATGCTATAAAAAAACTGATAAAAAATATTCCCTAATAACAAATAAACACGATCTCGGCAATATTTTGAATAGTTGTTTGAATATAATCCCTATTATTCTTAATGAATACCCAATGGCATCATTTGGGTTTGCTGGAGCAAGAACATTTGATAGAAAATCTAACATGGTTGAGCCTTTAGAGAAAAACCAAAGATATAATCTATATACATATATTGCCCGTAAGAGGATCGGTAATGTGACATTCCAACATTTCGAATATCCAGACATAAGTGGTTATATGCTCATTAATCGCTCATGCGAACTTGGTATAGAGCATAGAGAGGAAATAATCAGAACTATGTTAGGGCGAACATACAATGAACTACCAATGCCATAACTCAAATATAATTAAATTTCCTTCCACATAATATGGATATTTAAAAACGCATCAACAGGAGTATTTGAGAGCCTTGACAGACCACATAATACCTTTGGGTTAGGGAATGCTCTATTTTCTTCATAAGATGCTAGAGCAGCTCTTTTGATACCTAATTTATCAGATAGCATATTTTGCGTATACCTTCTGGATCTCCTGTAGTTTTTCAGGTTATTAGCAAATCGTTTCCTGATTTCGATTAGATCGTCTACTTCTCTTTTCATTTATTAACGTAAATTAAGTTGGTAACAGTATCGCTTTGAACCCTATCCTTAATCGGAGGGTGTTTAACCGGTTGTGTATTATCCTTCTTGCATGAAGATGCTGAAATGATAATTAGTGCTGATAGTAGTAGTAGTATGTTTTTCATAATTTAGTTTTGGTTATAAATTTTAAAATCTTTACAAATGGTTTTTCAATTGGCCTCACAAACCTTGCGAATGCAACTCGCAATTCCTTACTTTGAAAGTATAGAGTGTTAGTTATTTTCATGGTTAAACATTATATGACTGCATCTTTTGTTTATAATCTGTTGGCTGTGATAATATCATGTAATGAGAATCAGTATACAAATGTTTATATACTCCTTTTCTTGCGTTTCTTTTTAATTTCTTAAGCATCCTTATTTCCTCTTAAAATGCCTTTGGGCAAGTTTATGTTGTTGACGAATGTATTTAGTTTTATTTTGGAAGTCTTTTGTTTCATAATCAAATGTTGGATTAAAAGATTTCGAAATGTTCATTTTAATCTCTTCTAAGGCTTTAGTATTTTTAGCCATTGCATTTGACATTTTGAAAGAAGCTTGTTGTAATAACTCAAGTGAATGGAGAATACTTGCCCCACAAGTGCCGCAACAATCTATTGCTAAAGAATATATCTTGAGAATTTCACAACCTGTATATTTACAGGATTTAAAGCTTAAACAAATAAGGTCTATTCGTCTCATAATCTTAATAAAATATAAAAACGGCACGCTGGAAAACAGGATGTATGAGGCACCCATGACTATGCATTTATAGTCCCCTATCGCCTTACTTTTGACTCACCCTAACTAGTAGGTATACCGTTTTTTCTTGCTTAAATAGTTTGTACACCGTATGGGATTTGAACCCATGATCTTCACCGTGAAAGGGTGACGACTTAACCAATTTGTCCAACGGTGTGTGTTGCCTTTACATTCCAAAGGCTAAGCAGGTTTAGTTGTGAACTTTCCTTTCAGTAGGGCTTTCTTTTTACCAAAACGCACATTTAAGATTAATTAAATCCCGTTGGTAATGGATGGCACGTTATCCTACAATTTCAATATAAAGCCATTATATTAAGTATCGTCACGTAGATCAGACTCGAACTGATGACCTTCGGGTTATGAGCCCGACGAGCTACCAACTGCTCTACCACGTGATTTTAAAGAACTAATCATCAAATGTTGTTAAGTCAATTCCAAATTCTCGCTTTACAACCTCAATACATCTGTTAGCCGAAGGCGCAATTATTGTTTTACCGTTATACTCTAAATGACTAGGAGCTTTATACTTAGGGTTGTTGTACAGTATTTTTACACCTGCTTCTTCTAAAAGCTGTATCAATGTTTTTTCTTCGTATTTCATATTATAGTTAATTAAATTCTTAAAACCGACCGTCGCAAGGCTAATAGGATGCTGTGACACCCACGATCGAGCATTTACGATCACCTTATTGTATTTTGATTTACTCACCTTTCGGAAACGGTCGGTTAAATAATTAGGTCTTTGTTTCGTGCGGTAAAAAATCAAAACCCTGTAGTAAAATCTCTTACACTCACCATACGACCTATTATATATTAGCCTCGCGCTAACACTACAAATATAAATAATATTTTAAACAAAACAAACATTTATTAAACATTTTACACATTTATTTTTACAGCCAAACTTGGAGCATTGAAGTGATTTTACACACTATTAGCCAGCATCTTTTAATTTTACCACTTGATTATCAACACCGCTCCCGTCCTCTTCAATCTTTTTTATCTCATCCTGTACGTTTGATACAAGTCCAGATATTCCAATTGCTGTCTCCTGACTTATCAAACCTCCATTTTTAGCTTTAATTGCTAAATCAACATCAGCATCTAAATCTTCTAACTGAAAATGTGGGGCATCAAATGTAACACTCAATGATGAAAGAGATTTTATTAATGAGGTTTCCATGGACGCAAGTAGGGATTTTTCAAGGTTAATACCTCGCTGAATTAGTTCACCATAACCGCCTTCAATTTCCTGTCTGCTTGCTAAATGTGCATCTATAAATACCCGATCAAATGCGACACCAGATAAGTCACCTAAAGCTTTCATTTCTTCAAAGCTTATGTTAGGCGTCTGAGTTAACGAATAGATTAAGTTAACCAATGTCTTAACCTCGAATTCAACAGCATTTATAACCTGATCCCAAGTAACATACTTTACATCTGCCTTATCACCTTTAATTGCAACTGCTTTACCCTGCTCACCTTTTTCTTGTGCTTGAGCTCCATCAACGTTTAAAAATGCAAGCAATGGTGATGCATTATAAGAGTTGGCATCACTAAGATCACTTAACGCTGTTTCAAGTCTTTCAATAAGTGATTGAACATTTGCCCAAATAGGAACCTGACGTGAATAGTATATAATTGGAATCTTCCCGTATGGTAGATCAGCTGTTTCAACTAACGTCCATCCCCCTTCTGCAGCTTCACCTTGAACCCCGTCTCCTTGCTCGAATCTGTACTTTTTCTCCTTGCTATAAATATCTAAGCATTTAATTTCTTTTTCTGCATCAGCAACCTCTCCACCAGTTGCCATTATTTCTACTAGATCAGGCTGACGGGTATATCCTCTGCCAAAATAGATTAAATCACCACGAGAATCCAAAATAGGTAGTAAAGAATCTCCTTTACTTGGAGATAATACTTGCACTTTAAAATCTTTTTTCACATTAGATAACCCTCCCCACTGACTAGCGTCTAAGGTATCAACCGAATAATATAATTTTGCAGCTTGTAACTCCTTATTTAATATTGTAGCTATTTCGCTTTCTTTAAACGATATTTTATTATTCTCTCTTAATCTCTGTAACAGATTGTAAGCACGCTCCTCAGAAGCATCTTTAGGTTCTGCAAATAACTTTATCTTTCCAAGGTTCATAAAGGCCACTCTACGAGTAACAATGATGTCCTGCATACTCAGACTTAGACGTGTTGGATCAACATATTTAGTTTGAGTTACAGCATTCCCTTGAGCATCTTTCTTAGGTTTTCCATCACTCCCAATAACAGGCTTAGTAATAAGCTTTTGAGGCCTCTTAGATATATCGTATATCGCATGCTCTTTAGGATCAATTTCAACTTTAGCGTCATATACTGGTTTATACTTAGCTCCTAACTGCTCAATTATTACTGGATTTATTTCTGTTGACATAATTTTAATTTTTAATGGAACATTCCTAATACTGCTGGATCTATTATCGTTTCATTGTTCACTCCAAAGTTTTCTACGGCTCCTGTTAAGCAATCTTGGGCATCATCATGTGGATTATTGCCTTTTTTGCTATATGTAGTCACATGCTTGTAAAAGATAGGCCACATTTTATCCCATCCGACTGGCATTTGAATTAGCATATTTACTTTAGCTGAATTGGTGAATATCCTATTGTGTTTATTGTCGCTTTGATGAAACCATTCAACGTTAGTATTAAAGGCCTTTAAGGTTACAAGGTGAGCTTCAACGTTACGCGCAAATCCACGCCCCCCGTTATTCGATTCAATCATAGCGTGTTCTATTCTATATGTAGCCAATTGCCGTGCTGTATCTGGCTCTGTTATTTCCATAGGATCCTGAGTGTATATAACATCAAGTATATAGATTGCTGTGTCAGTTTCAGCATAAGCAATTGAACATAGATAATCTTTACCCGTATCAGCTGTGTCTGTGTAGGATTTTCGTAAAATCTTAGCGGATGGCGGTATATTAAGGTACTCTTTAAATGGTCTATACATCAATCCTTCTTTTGGCTGAGGATTCTGCATGTACTGCCTTCCAAAGTTAATCGGATTAATATCATTCATTTGCAGAAGCTCATTAAGAGTATGTTTGAACTCCCATAATGGTCTTCCTTCTTCTAATGATTGCCCTTCCTCTGTGATGATGCATGGCAATGATAATACTGTCCATTCATCAGGATAATTAGCTAGAACATGGCCGCAAAGATCATCTTCATGCAAGCGCTGCATAATTATTATGATTGGTGTATTCCTTGAATTTACACGATTTATAATAGTGCTGTCAAATCTATTGTTAACCCTACCTCGTACTACATCACTATCTGCGTCGTCTGGCTTAATAGGATCATCTATGATCAATGCCCCTGCAAAAGTGGTAACACCGCTTTCAACAAACATTTCTTCTAATGCGTCTTTAAACTCCTGCTCTTCAAGATCAACCTGTCCGGCTCCAAATCCTGTCACCTGACCACCTGCAGCACGAGCATATACACCTCCGCCTTGAGTTGTATACCACTTATTTTTTGCTGTAGCTCCAACCTTCAATTGCACATCGGGGAATAGCTGTTGATAAGCCTCGCTTGTCACTAGGTCTTTTACAGATTCGGAGTTGTCTAATGCAAGATCATCAGAATAACTTAAGTGAATGAACTTACTGGATGGATTGATTGCTAGACCTGCGGAGATAAAGTTCTTTACGGCTAACTCGGTCTTACCGTAACGAGGAGCGATATTGATAATTAAGCGTGTTGTTCTACCCATCAATACATCATCAAGAGCTTTGGCTATTTTAACATGATGTTCACCAACGACAAAACTTCTTCCATATTGTTTTTGAAAGAAGTATTTTGTGTAGTTCATTATTGATGATTTACACCACAACCCAATAATATCTCGCTTAGTAAAAACCAATTTTAATCCTCCGTCCAAATTGAATAACCTTTTATCTGTTTTAATGAAAACCCACTTTTCAATAGTGCAATAATATCTATCATTCGCTTAATAGATAATGACTTAAAATGATCTAAGTCACCAATCGACGTCATCCCATTTAATTTTACAAATGTTGAATGTAAAATTTGCTCTGTTTTAGTTAATTCTGTTAATTTCATTATTCCTCTATATTAAACCCACCATTAGCTAATTGCTGTAATAGTCTTTGAGCTTCTTCTGGAGATACTTTTTCATTCAATGACTGATCCTTAGTGGTGATGTCAAGTTTATCTTTATACATTCCACGAACACGCATTAAACGATCCATTGCAGCATCAGCTGGGTACAACTCAACCTCAAGTCCACCTTTTCCATATTTAAAAGATTTAATTATTCCTCTCTCTTTATCAGCTAATAGTTTAATCATATCGACTTCTACATGTGGGACTAATTCAGTTTCCCCGCTGATCACTCTTGTTGCTGTAGGATTATGCTTTAGTTCTATTGAGTATTTTAAAATCTTATCTTGTATAGGTTGAACTGCATTGTTTTGAAAATCATCATACTGCTCTTCTGTATAACCTTTTTCAGCACAAAATTCTTCCTGTAATATTAAATCAAATTCAAGCTTATTAATAAGATCTTGAAGCCCAACACGGATCCGTGGAGTATGTTCAACCATCCTAGTTGTCATGTATTTCGATAAATCGCCCATGGCGATATCAGCAGTCCTTTTGGCTAACTGTTCTGCTGTAAGAGTAAGTTTATCCAACCTATCCTTAATTGCTTGTGAAATATCAGGTTTTCTAAGGTTCTCCGAGCCAACTGAATAGGCTGTTCTTTCACTATATCCTGAATCAATTGCAGCTTGTGCGGCATTATAACCATTAGAGCAATATTCCTCAACAAATCTCCTCTGCTTGTCAGTAAGCTTTACCTCTTCTTCAGCACTCATCTCTAACCTCCTTTATAATTGCATCTACTGTTTCCCTTGTCCAGGCGTTGTTTCTGTAGTAATGGCGACATTGTTCTAACCTTGCACTTATTGCTTGTTTGGTAATATCAAGCTCTTCTGAAATGGATAATGCAACACCCTTGCGTACTCGATCGTCACTATGAATTGATTCGGGAGAACATAACAGTAAAATAGAAGATGTAAGCAATAGCCTAATCTTCCAAGTCTCAGACGTTCTTCTGATAACTATTGATAATACTTTATTTACTAATTGGGAACTACACGGGATGGACGTAAGCTTATTATTCACCTCAACATATATTGATGGGTGATTCCTCTCGAGATACTTTACGACATTATCATTGCTCATGCTACATTTTCCTTTCGTTTGTTGATTATTGATTTAAAATAATATTGAAACTCTTCTAGTGATCTGACAATGTAAATAGTAATCCCATTATCTGTCCAAACTTTATGAAGGTCAGATTGCACTTTACTTAATTCTCCTGATTGAGTCTTAACTTCAAGACCGTAAGCGCAATCATTCCAGAGGAATAATAAGTCAGGTACACCAGCGATAACCCCACTGGCTTTAAACTGCATTCCTTCACGAGCTGAACGATTACCCCCGTTGGGAACATGGAAAAGCAAACGGCGGGTTTGCGGAAAAGTATTCCACGCCCATTGAAACATTTCTGCTTGTATTTGAATTTCCGACTTATCTAAATTTGTATCTGTAATTCTTCCCATAATATTGCTTTAAATCAATAGGAACCTTCACCCTTGACAGATCCAGCTCCTATTGTTAAACACACACAATGTAAAGATAACACATAACATTACATAACGCAAATGATAAGTGAAAAAAAATACAAAATGCTTCTAATGGCAATAATGTTACCAGTTCGGTTTAAAAATGTTACAGCAAAAAGTGCTATTCTGTTCAGTTAAGGTTGTTTTTTCATAGTGTTACAGAAAAAGGTATGTTTTGTACTCTTTTCTATAAAACCTAAAATGTATAATGATGTTATTTTTACGCAAACGGTTGTGTGTTATAACACTTATATGTAATATTTATAATATATTCTTTTTTTATAAAAATGTAGTAACTCCTGTAACACTACTAATTTAATAGCTTTAATAATACTTAAAGTGTGTTTTTTGTTTCAGCAGTTTCTGTAACAATGCTGTAACATGCTGTAACATTTCGGTAAAAATAGAGGTAATTGGAGGTAGATAGAAAAAGAAAAGCCCCTATTAAGGGGCTTATTCGTTATTGTCAAGGAGATCTTGGTAAAATCATTGTGTGTGTTATTAAAATTCTGGAAAATAAATTCCAATTATTATACCTAAAGCAATTGCTATGAAAGAAATTATCACGAAAAGAACAAACAATATTTCTCCAGAATTCATGATACGATCCCATCTATATAATAAATTACCCCATTTTAGCTTGATCTTGCGCATCAAATATTCCATCTTTGAAATAGGCTTAAATTTATTTTTTTTCCAAGACTGCTGCATCTGATAAAATTTTTCAGATACTTTGTCCATATCGGTATAGTCTTCTGTAGCATCACATACCTTAGCTTGGATAAGATTCAAGCTACTAATAAAATCTTTCTCGTATTTCATGATTTGATATCTAACCATGTTCTAAACTCGGGTTTCTCAAGAGATCCTGCGGATAACTCCACATTACAAAATGGGCATTCATTATGAGACTCGCTTGGATCTTCCCAGGATGAAGCTACATCTTCTACGTATACCAACTCGGCTTCATTCAAGGATGACTCACAGCACGGACATATAGTAGTTGTATGGTCATTTTGATAGTCATGATGCATTTGAATAGCCTCTTCAAAATCCATGTCTCCTACAACTTCTTTTACCAGGTTGTAGATTTCGTCTAAAATTTCGTTATTTTGCATTACGTTAAATTCTTGTTAGAGATTTTTTACTAGCGGTTAGCAAGGATTGCCCTCCTGCTAACCGCGCTTTTTTACAGTACATCAAGGTGACTGCATTCACCTGTTATTGTCTTTTGACACAACAAACTTAGTAAACAAAATAAACAATTCAAACATTTTAAACAAAAAGTTTATAACCAATTGATAATCAGTTAATAAATTTTGCAATTAAAATGGAAATTCGTCTTCAAAAAACTGTTCTCCCTCAAAAGTGCCATCAAAAATATGAACCCTTCTGGTTTGATGAGCTAATCTTTTAACTACTGATTGCTGAAATTTAATAGAATATCGATCACAGAATTCTACTAAAGCTGCATTAAGAGTACGTTGACTTAGCTTATATTTTTCCTTTAAATCGGTTGCCACGTATTCATCATAGGCTTTTTGGAAATTACTTACTTCTACATAGTCACTCTTTAACCAAATGTGTATGTTATCAAGAAAAAATTCTAAGGTCTTATCCCCGAACTGATTCATAAACTTCTTATCCCAACCATTTTGGCTCAAATCCTCTTTCTGTATTTTACACCCTTCCTTAAGATGATATTGAATAGATGATAAAATAAAATCATCAAATCCTTTCATATCTTCTTTAGAAAAACCATCTGGGAACAATTTCCCGTGCACAACATCTACACCACCGTGTATTGTATAATAATCGGTAAATTCAACATGACGAATACGTCTTCTTAACCCCCCATCATCATCTTCGTATGAAAAATTAGTATTAAACACCAGTTTCGGAGCCTGTTCTATTGGTACTGAAAATTCACTCTTGTACTTTTTATTCACAAGAGGATCTTCAATCGCACTCTTAAGCATTGACCACGGCACTCTTTTAGGAATATCTGGAATAAAGTATATTCTTGATCTTTCATTCCATACGGCATAAAATTTATCATCCCATTTTACCATGGATCCTGATGCGGTGCTAACACCAACGAATTTTTTAAGTACATTAATAAATATATTCTTACCTGATCCACCACCCTTTTTAACATCGTTAACCATCTCGGTCATTACAATAATATATAGGCTAACAGGTGAATTAAAATCATGGGTTAGATAACCTATAATACTTCTCACATTATCCTTTACTTTTCCATCTTGAGTCCCAGTGGCATTTTTTAAATAGTTCTCATATAACGGTGATGCTGTAATGGTGTCATCAATGTAATCTCTGCCAAGCATTTTATCAGCCCATATATAGCCATCAATATCATTATAATCAATTTTTGTAATTGAACTTGCGGTGATACGGATAGCAACATTATCATAGAACTTATAACATGTGTCCGCAGAGTCTTGAATACAATCTGTATCGTCAAACTTTTCCAGACGATTTTCAACAATAAACTTTCCAGAAGATTGTATGAACTTTTCAAACGCACTGCATATATCCGTATAATCTTTAGCTTCCTCCTCTTGAATATATCCTTTCATAGAATCAAAAAATTCAATCAATGTCACCTGTTCAATGAATTTATGATTAATCTGAACGGCATTATTTTGATGGTATCTAAATCCCAAGCTTTTAGCTACCTGAAGAAAGTCTTCGTGCCCGATTTTAAATTTTCCTTTATCGTCATACTCCCAAAAAATACCGTATGGATGCTGCTCTGTAAATTGCTCCTGTAATTGAGCGAAATGCTGTTTTGCCTCATCACTAAAATTTGGAGGAACTGCAGCCTGTCCATTAATTACAGCCTTTTTTACAATAGATTGCTCAACCGACCTTTTTACCTTGCCGAAGCCATCTTGCACTAATGCACGAAAAGCTGCTTTCTTATCCCCACTGTGAGTGAACTCTGCGTAAAGAGTTGAAGGGTTATAGCCTCGTGTTGATTCAAGGTCAGTAGAACTTGTGAATATATAAAATATGCGTTTCTCAGTATTGAAAGATGCAGACACTCCTTGATCTTTACCAGGACGTGTAAACCATATAAACTTCGTATTTTCTCTTAAAAAACTCCACCCTTGAGACTCCATCAACTGTACCGGATCACAACGATAATTAAAGTCTTCAAACGGGTTCGTTGTGTAAAAATCATTTTGAGCCTTACTAGGCTGCGGAGTTGCAGCAACTTTAGTAACCTCACAATAACTACGACATAAGTTTATCAATGAACAGCGTTCCTCCCACATGATCAAAGGAATAGGGTTAGCTTGATGAATGGTGTAACCTAGGGATGGCGGAAATAAAAAATACCCCCCTTCACCGCGAGTTTCAAGGAAATTTACAGACTTTGTAGGCTTACGTTTTCCGCTACAATAATCTGTATGTAATTCCTCCTCAGTTTTCATCCTACCTGCCAACTTCAAGTTGCCTTCTGTATTATGGTCTTTTATTCTGTAAATGATATGATATCCTCCAGAAGGTGTACAGTGAATTCGTAGCCTTACAGATAGCTGAGGATAGAATTTATTTATATCACTTAATAAAGTAGCGTCAATACCTGGATTATACTTGCTGTCAATATCAATACACTCAAGATTTCCAGATACGGATCCACATACAGCGGCAATTGCCGTAGTGTTCTTAGCTTCCATGATTGCCCACAGTTCACCTTCATCAGCAATACGTTGTTGGTATTCTGTCCACGACCCGTATGGCGTCTTTGCTGGGCGAGTGTTATCACCCTCCTCACGAACTGGTATTAAGGATATTCCATCTTTTACCAAATCCGAAATTTCACCCCAAACTTTCCCTAACTCAACTGCCATTATCGTAATTGTATATCTGTAAAATCTATTCTATTTGATCCGATCATTCGGGATTGTATTTCCACCCAAGTGGGCTTGTATCCCATTGCTGCACCAAACGCTGGAAGGAATCCCTTTTGCTCCTGTTCTTTAGCTTTAGCTACACGGGTTGCAAAAACTTGCTTCTTCTTTAGCTTAGCGTAAATAGCTAATTCCTTTGGTGAAAGCTGGCTAATATGGCGCCCAACAAGATTGGTATAATGTGAGGTAACCTCAACCAGTTCTCCTTGCTCCAACTCTTTCTCGGTCATTGGTCGCTCATGTCCGCAAAATTGGCATATACGCTGTGATGCGACTATTATTGATCCACAAGATGGACATAACGCTACTGGCGCAACACCTTCACCTTTTTTGCCTTTTTTCACAGTACACCACATTTTATCCCACTCACGGTCTTCAAAATATAAACCATGCCTTAACCAATTATCACCATAATCAAGCGCCGTAAAGTGAGATTTTATTAAGATGTCATTCTCATCACGAACAGGTCTTGATGCTCTACCTAACATCTGCAGATATAATGGCAACGATGTTGTTGCTCTTGCCAGAATAGGAAGATCAACAGGGGGATAATCAAACCCTTTGGTTAATGAAGCGACAGACACACATATATTAGCCAATCCCAATTCTGTGAATTTTGCAAGCTCGTAACTAGCGTTTTCTAATTGCGAATGATATTCAATTGATAAAAATCCTTCTGCCTGCAGACGCTTATTCATCTCTTTGCAATGCTTTATTGAAGCGACAAATATCATTGCCTTATTGAACTTTTCTGTTCTCAAATCTTCAATAATACCATCGTATACAGCTGGTGTTCCAAAGGCTTTTTCTTGTGACTCCTCTGTATATTCACCGTTCCTTATTTCAAGGATATCCGTGTCAACTTTAGTTCTGGCTTTATGTCGGTAAGAGCAAAGAAACCCCTGCTGGATAAGCTCATCAACCTGGCAACAGACAACACAATTATTGTATAATTCTGGCAAATGTTTTGCTACACGTGCATCTGGTGTTGCGGTAAAGCCAAGGATATAGGGATTACTAGCTTCAATAAGCTTTCTAATAATATTTGATGGTGTTCCAATGTGAGCCTCATCAATTATAATAAGAGGAGGAAACTCTAGTTCTGCGAGCTGCTGAATAATTAGTGGGCGACGGGTTAAAGTCTGCGCCATGGCAATATATAGCTCTCCCCCATTAATGTTTACATGCTTCTTTCCATTAGCGATTTCGATACCGCCAGCTTCTTTAGTAATTTGATCAAATATTTTTGTTGATTCTGAGATAACAACAACCGCTCTACCATTTTCAATAGATCTTCGCGCAACTTCAATTAGCATCTTTGTTTTACCACTTCCAGTTGGGGCGCAAGCAATAGATCTCCTGTGGTCACGAAGGCCACGAGCTAAGTTATTTACGAAATCTGTTTGGTATTCTCTGAGTTCAAAATTGATTGCTTTCATGCCGCTACCTCCATATCTGATAGCGCGCAAAAAATCTGTACAGGATTCTGCATGTTAAATTCTTGTTAGAGATTAAAAAATAGCGGTGAAAGGGTTTGCCCTCCACAATCACCGCTTTAATAGTTAGGCTTTAGAACGGGAGATCGTCGTCGTCGCTGACGGTTTCAACAGGAGCTGAGTTACTGGATGCAGAGAAATCTTTGATATTACCCAGGATCGGTTGGGCTGATTTCAAAGCATCGGGTGTATCCTTCAAGGATTTATACACCTCACTTGGCACACCTTTACTAATAAAACCGTTTTGCCCATATTGGTCGACTTCATCCCTTACAGTTACTCGAATATCCATGTATATAGCACCATCTTTTTCTATTAAGTGGTTACCATCAATGGGTAAGAATACTCCACGAACGATTCCTGATTTACCTTTCTTTTCAAGGATAATTGATTGAGGTAATTTGGTAAGGGCAATTGACCCATTTAATTTTCTGTTTGACATATCTCTATTTATTATTTGATAATTTGTTAATTAATTCGGCTACTTGAGCTTGATGCTCTAATGATAGGTAGTACAATTTATCAACCGTATCAATAAGATTATACTGCATGTCTATTATAGCATCTTTACCTTTTTTCTTAAAATGAACTTGTTCAATTATACTGTTCACCTCTTTCATTGCCTCAGTTGCCAGTGTTGCTTTTTCCTCAATGTATACAACTGGGTCTATATATTTAGGTGTTGAAAGACCTGTTGTCTTGACCAGTTTTGGCGTCATCCTTACGCTAGCAGTATAAGTCCTCAACGAGTTCTCAAAATGTTCAGAACTATTAAGTAAGCTAACAGCTGCTTTGAACTGTTTTAGGTATTGAGTAGGAACTACCTCCTTTTTGATTGTTGTGTTGAATGGAGTATCCAGCAAGTTTTGAATATTTTTCTTAGCTTGCGAATCATCAGGATTTATTTTATATCTTAAATGTGCCATTTTTTAATCCTCCGAGTTAATTGTGGCGAATTCGCCGTATTTAGTTTTCTTTTAAAAAACTGTCCAAATTAGATTTTCTAAATTTTGGATTTCTCCCAATATTAGATTTTATCAATTGTCCAGAGTTAACAAGGTTTGTTAGTGTACTCAAGGAGACTCTTAAGTAATTAGCAGCTTCTTTCTTTGTCAATAAACCATCATCTTTAACTTCGTATTTTTCACCTAATAATGAATCAACTTTAGATTCTATTTCCAATAGCTTTGCCATTAGTACCTCAAATGGATTTTCCATTATTGGTTATTTAAAGTATCATCAAAACCTTTGGTTTCAATCTCTCTAATTTCAGCTTTAGTAGCATTTATTACAGCTTGAATCTTTGTCCTCTCCAATTCTATACGCAAGCTTGTATGCGCTCTATCAGTTATCGCCAATAGCATTTGAGCTTTATCTAAATCAAAATCATCGTTTGCTACCAACTCAAATAATTGACCCATTGAATGGAATATTGATTTGTTGTTAACTGGGGCATTTAGTATTTTCTTTGACATAATCTCTTATTTTATTTTTTAGTCTATGAAGTTTAATTTGTTCCTTTTTTAAACTTATTGATTGTTTTGAAGGTTGTATTCCATCTTTTTTTAAGATTTTTAAAATATAACTCTCATCAATATCCTGTATTTTTTTATTGGCAAAATAATATTGAATAATCTTGTTTGCTTTGTCGACATTTCTGCTGTAATTCTCCATAAAAGAAAAATCTTCACTTGAACAATTTTTATCCTCATTATCCCCATCTGCTATAGAAAAATAATGAGCAATTATTCTTGCATTAAGTCGTAAAAACTCCTTAGACTCACTAAATTCAATAACCTCTAATGCCCAATTTAGATCTGTATATTTAGGTATTTTTCCCATATCTTAAAATGGTAATTTATCAGGATTTGGTAAAGCATGTCCAAATTTTCTACCAACATATTCGCCAATGCCTTCACGTCGAATAACATTACTAAGGCCTTTTGATCTATCAGCTATTGAGAATATCCCTCCAATACTTGTGTAAACTTTAGACTCAGCTTTGCTTGCATAACGGATGTCGGCTAAGGTCATTACTGCTTCAACTTCTGCAGTTGTGATATCTCCTGTCCAGTCTTTGAAATTATATGAAGGCGTGGCGCCTTTCCAATCTTTAGGCGACCAGTTACATGCAGCATCCAAAAGAAGATCAGGAAAGTTTTCTTCCCAAAGTTGACGTTCAGCTTCTAACTGCAATCCATTCGTTCGGTAAAATCCATGGCGACCTGATTTGAAATTGATTATCGCTCTTATTTCTTTTTTTACTTTACATTCTCTAGGCTCACCTTTACGAACACCACTTTTGTAAGTGTTTTCATAATCTAAACCATCAACCGTAATAGTCATGTTGCACACTAGGTCAATCAATGTACCGTAACCCCGATCGCTGAGTAGAACGTATTCAATACCAAGTGGAGTAATATTATAGTCTAAATAGAACTGAATAAATGCAGTTAAATCATTTCTTAATTTCTCAGGCCACTCCTTACAATCGGGTTGATAATACGAATGCTCTGAAAGATAGTCTTCAACAACTGTATCGACCATATCGAAATCGTAAAATTGGTTAATAAGAAACTTTCCAATTTCTAAATGCATTAGAGTTCCGTAGTGAGATGCTAGTTCTTCCAGACCATGCTTACAGTACCACTCAAGCAACGGTCTTTCCATAGGGCTAGCCTGATTGATGCTTGTTGTTAAACTAGTGTATAGGCGTAATGGAGATTCGATAGGCACCCCATCATTATTTAACCTAATATATGCTCTGCCGCCTGAAAAATTCACTCGGCCAACTTTATAATCTGGCAAACGCAAAGCTTCGGCGTTAAACCATTCCGTGGGAACAAATTCTACATTCATATGTGATTCCAAGATTTACGTGATATAATATTGTGAATACCTCTTTTCGATATGCTAAACTGAGCGGCTATATCTTTATGCATGACACCTTGATTAGCTAAACGACGCATTGTTTGAACTTGTTCTTCAGTAAGCTTTGATGCTCCGCATTTTTCACCTTTATGGGCTTTTGCTAAGCCACTATCGTACGCATGCTGTATATTTTCAGAATTGTTAACCCATTCGAGGTTATTTATGTTGTTATTGTTTTTGACTCCGTCCTTGTGATTTACAATAGAAAGTTGATTAGTATTTCTGACAAAAGATTCCGCAACCAAACGATGCACTTTACATAGTTTGGATTTAGATGATTTATTCAAGCCTACCAATTCGTATCCATCCTTATCTATTGCTTTTGCTAGCACCCTGCCTTCTCTAAAGGCCTTGCAATGTCCATAATCAACTAGTCGAGATAAACTCCTTACATTGCCAAGATTACTCACCTGATATAACCCTTCGTAACCAACAACGTCTTTCCATATTTCCATTACTTCACCTCCTCCGCGTCAATAAATTCATCTGCCACTACAACGCTACCCAACTGCTTAACATTTCCTAGTATAGCCCCCGATGTAATCATATTAGTTGTAATACGATTTAGATCAGCACCAGATTCTACGTAAGCACGTACTTGTTCAATTGTTTCCTCAGTGAAATTTGGAACTAGTTTTACGATTGGGTAATTTTTAGCTTCTCCAGGGGAGTAACTTTTTACCTTCTCAACAACTAAACTAAATGGGAAACCAATAATACTTCCTGAACGCTCCATAACCATGTCGAATGCCCTAACAATTGATGGAATTGTAGTTTCTTTAGCTTTAGTCTGAAATGTCCAGTAACCCAGAACGCCTTTCATTTTTAATAAAACGAAACGAAGTGTTAATGTCCTAGCAAACAATTTTTTAATTGCTACTACTTTAGGATCAGTTGCGGTTAATTCTGTTAAATAACATCCTTTACCATCCTTACCGCCTTTTGGATCCCAAACTGTGAATATCTCACCATTTCCCCATCCAAGACGTTTACCTTTATCCCAAGCCTCGAATTGCTCATTACAGACTTCACTTAGATCATTACTTACGAAAGCAATATGAAGTTCATTTGGCTTTTCCCCCATTAGGGAAGTAAATTGATTTGCGAACTTTCCAGTTGCGCGGAAATAGTCCAATGATGTAGGGAAACCTTTTTCAGATTTTTCACCTACTTTAATTCTTCCGATTTCGGGTAACGTACTGCCCTGTTGTACAGATCCCGTTGAAATTCGTCCTTTCATTCTTTGTTAGATTTTTATGAGCTATTGCCCGATTTATAAATTCCGTTTTAGATTGCCCTCTACAACGAATTTTTTAAGCTATTCCTGCCGCTTCAGCATCTATCCTTATTATTGATACTGCTTCACGTAGATCACGAACCTCTGCAAGAAGTTGCTCCACCAGCTCTTTTAGTTTCTCAGTTTCCATTGTTCGAATTTATAAATTGAACTAAATTTTGTGAAGCTGCCACAGACGCTAGTTGCTTTCTGCATAACCTCACTTTACTATTTGGTGAGTCTTGATGTTCATCAATAACACCTCCTTTAATCCATCCATCTACCACGCCTCGCCCGTACTTTCTGTACGCCTCAGCCTTCCATAAGTAAGGTTTAAGCTGGCCAACTTCTGTTAATGCTACAATTCCTCCTAATTCAGCTGCTCCTTGAAGCATTTGAGCTAATCTAAAATCTAAAGCTAAATCATTCATCTTTTGTTCCTCCTTTCTAGCGTTTTCGCCAGCATCTAAAATTTTCACCATCTAATGGATCCCGTTTAACTGTGAATCTCCTATCACTTATAGGGGTGCCTGAATCCTCATCTTTTTTATGGAATAAGTTCCACGCTACATATCTCACGTCTTTTTCGTATCCATTGTCCACAGGGAATGAATGTCCGACATCCATTTTTTTCATTGCCTCCCCCCAATTCGCAACACGCTCTGGTAGTGCTACTTGGTCTGTTATTTCAACCATAAAGAAAAAGTTTATTTTGTTTGTTTTGTTTGTTAATTAATTTTTTGATGTACACATTGTTTGTTTTTTATTAGATTTGCTGAATCTTGATTACTTGACATAAGCAAAGATATTAAACATTTTAAACAAAACAAACAAAATAAAAACATTTTAAACATAATAAACATTATATCATTGATTTTCAGTCATATAATTTTTTAATAACATACACACACATGAGTAAAATATTTGGTAAAGGGAATTACCTGAAGCGTTTGATGAAGCGCAAAGGGATAAGCCAAGTAACCTTGACTGACCGTGAGAACCCCGATTATCTTGGATATGGTCGTAATACTTTATCCGCTCTACTTAATCAAGATGATTATGATGAAGGTGTAGAGTCTGATAGAATTAAAATATTGATGGAAAAGCTAAGCCCATCAAAAGAAGATTGGGAATATATATTTACTTCCAAAAGTAAATCCAATGCAAAAGATTTAGGCGATTTTGATGATGAAAGTGAGGAACAAATAAAACCCCTTGGGGGCGGTTTATTTGCCTTGACAGCTGAATTTGTACCCGTTAAGGCAAGAGCAGGATATCTTCAGGGATATGCAGATCAAGAGTTTATTGAAATGCTGCCAAAATATACAGCCACGGTTTCACATATCCCTAAAGGAAAATATCGATACTTTGAGGCAGAAGGTGATTCTATGAACGATGGAACAATCGAAAATGCAATTTTAGACGGTACTGTTTTACAATGTAGAAAAATCCTCCCACACCATTGGGCAGGGAAACTTCATAGTCATAAATGGTCTAGTTTTGTTTTTGTCCATAGAACTGATGGGATTATTGTAAAACAAGTTTCTGGGCAAGATTTGACTACTGGAGATGTAACTCTTTCATCTCTTAATCCTGATAAAAATAAATACCCTGATTTTATAGTAAACCTTGATGATATAAGAGAAATATACAATGTCGTCAAACGAATTCTTTAGAGAAATAGAAGACAGGAACTGCACTCCAATTATATGGGAAGTGATTAAACATCTAGGTAGTTGGCTTGACCCTGCACCTTTAAATGGGATATCACCTAAGCAGCGCCCTGCTCCAAGAGTTGGTGATCGAATAGAATTAGGCTGTCTTTACGAGAGTGAAAAGATAGCTATAATAAATATTTGGTGCTACCCAATAGAATGGCTTCCATCAGTATTATTGATCCTTGATAAGAGTATATTGCAATCAGGATCCTTTATTGAATATGTCCCATATGGAAGCCACGCAGATCATGGCCACCTTAAGTTTGAAATAATAAAACATACACACAATGAAAGCAAATAGTAATGAAACTCCTTTTACAGAGGAAGCAAAGCTCGTAAGGGCGTTTCGAGAATACAAAGGTTGGACTCAAATTCAATTAGCAGAAGCTCTTGAAACATCAGTTAATACATTGTCTCAAATTGAGAATGGAAAGAGAAAACTATCAGGACATATTATAAAAAGACTTGGAAAATCAGGAATGAATTTCAATGACCTTAATTATTTATCAAAACACGATAAGCCTGGACAATCTTTTGCATATCGGTTATCAGAAGTCGAAAATCGTCTACTAACAATGGAAGATACATTAACAAAAATTCTTCAACTCCTAGATGAAAGGGAGTGATTCTAGGTCACTCCTCAATATCCCGATCAATAGCCTCTTCTATATATTTTATAACACCAGACTGCACCATGTGGACTACAGACCAATCTGGCTCTGTGTATACATCAGTAATGTTAAGTCCAAATTTGTGGTTTAAAGCAAAAGAAACATCATCTTTCGGAAACTTACAAGAACTTCTAGCTAACCTAGCAAATGTATGACGAGCGTAATACATAGTCACTTTAAATTCTAATTTTTCACTTATTGACTTCCATCCCCTACTTAGGCTCTGATTTAAGTAAAGATTGCTGCAGTACCTGCTTTGAATAACTCCAGAATACTTTTCAATTATCCATCTAATTTGATTTGGGATTCCTACATTGGTTAACCCTCCATCAGAGCGTTTATTTTTAATTTTACTCCTCCCATACTCCAGTTTATCTTTTAAAGTTGGATCAGTAAGATAAACATACATATCTTTTTGATTCATTCCACACAGGTAAAAAGATAGTACAAATAGATCTTTACACATGTTTTCAATAAAACCTTTTGGCTTAAATTTAAAAATCTGAACCACCCTATCAATATCTAAATTCCTCTTTTTTCGTAATGTTGCTTTTGGAGATTTATAATATTTGAAAGGGTTTAACACTGGCATGTGATGGATCATGGGATTATTGTATTTTTTTTCTAAAATAGAAATACAATTACTAAAGGATGCCATATAATTTATAACGCCATTGCTTGTGATCCCCTTTAAAAATTCAGTACGTTTAATTCCAGTATTGCTTATTCTTATTCTAGTTTTATCCTTACGAAGAAATTGTTCAAATAAATACAAAAATGAAGGAGTAACATCATTTATATTTAAGGTAGGTTTTTTTATGAAATCTTTTAAATGAGTAAGTAGGACTTTATAAATTGAGGCTTTCCAATTTTTATCATCATCTTTATATCCTTCTATTATATATTCCAGCTCTTTAAAGAAATCGATCACAATCCCTCTACTTTCATACGCCTTTAAATATTCTTTAATATCTACACATGACATGTGTTCCGTTTTGGCTCCTAAATCAGAAATGGAATTCCTATAATCATTAAGTCTTGCAGAGAAAAATTTATCTATATAAGCCTTTTTTAACTTACCTTTACTATCAAGGTAGCTTTTATCAATAAAAGAAGTCGTGTCTATGTATGTAGTTTTGGATTGATGGCTAATTGAAATCTTTACATTCCAAGTGCCATTTTCTTTTTTGTGATGTTTCAACACCACTGCATTAACAGTTGCCATGCTCGTTGTAAATTATTTGTAAATCTTTTTAAACACAAACTGTCAAGTAATCGTGTAATTTTAGATTTCAACAAAGAGCAAAAAACATCGAAAAACGATGATTAATACAAATATACAAAATAAACCAATAGTTTTATTAATATCAACAATTAATGAATTACATCAATATTTAGTTTATTAAAACCTCTTTATTATCAGTAGTTTATCCAATTGCTGATTGCTTCATTGTAAATTATTTGTAAATCTTTTTGAAAACTTGACAGTTTTTGAGAGGATTTTTATGCCCCTCCAAACCCAAATATCACAAATATTTTAAATTATTTTCATTAACGATTTTGTTATGTCGTATTAAGTTGTTATGTTTGCTGCATAATGTTTTGGTTATGTCGCGTTATGTTATGAATTCTCGATTACTTGACACTGATTTAGAATTAATAGTGCTTACCAAGCTTAAGAAATTGAAAATAGGAGAAACTCTTGTAATTAAGGAAGTTGCCAAAATAAACCCAAGCGGTTTTATTGAGGTTGTTAAAAGACTTATCAGATGCGGTTGGAGTGAGTACGAATTTTCAAATGATTATAAAATGGTTAAGCGCTTGGACTTGCCAGATTTTGCTCGTGATTGGTTTCTCGAGCAAAGTTTGGAACTAAAGCTTAACATACATGATAAAAGTATTAAAAACCTTTGGGATACCAACTCCCAATTTAGTTAAGGTAGTTGATAGATTGCCTGACCCATCAAAGCCTGTGTTATGGTTAGATTCAACTGGACTTGTTGATTCGCAAGAATTTTCAACATATGATAATGTTCATGAATTAGTAGGATTTTTCTACGACTCATGGATTGAAATTATTCATAATCCCAACAAAGAAAGAACTGAAATATTAAATCGCCTACAAGTTGATATTATAGAAGTGCGTCCCAGCATATTTGATATCGCGCCAGAAAGAGAGGAAGTCTTATGAATACAGTACAACCCCTGTTGAGCAAATGGTCAAGGATCGTATCAACGGATTAACATACCGATCTATAGGTGAAAAGTATGGTGTTTCATACACTGTTGCTTATACCTACATTTCACCTCATATAAAAAAGAGAAAAAAGATCTATAACAAACGTAACGAGGAAGTAAAAGCAGATTTTAAGCGAAATATGTCTAGTGAGGATTTATGTAAAAAATACAATATCACTAGACGTCAGGTATATAACATTCTTAGAGAATTAGGATTGAAAAAGCCAGGTAAAGCAGCACAAGTGGTTTTAAAAAATACCAGTCTTAAATCAATTGTCAAGAAGAAACCGATCGAAGTAATCGACCAAAAAGGCATGAATAAAGGCGAGGTCAAGTTACGCAAGGGCGCTAAGGTCTTCAAGAAGTTAGAGAGAACGAAGACGACTATCGTACAGTACACCTATTAGACGGAAAAAACAGCATTAAAATAGTAAAGAAATCCGATCCCCGAAGTGACGACCAAATCAGAGCCGAATGGAGAGAAAGTAAGGATAGGAATCTGAAAAAGTTATCATCAGGAAGTAGAATATAAAAAAAACAAACAAGTTATGAAACCAATATTAGCAACAGTAAAAAATGATATATACCAGTTCATTAAAGGTGAGCAGGTTAAAGTGATACAATATTATGCAGTTACCTCTAGTTCAATCTACACTGAGGTTGAAGATGGTCTTATTGTCGTTCGAAAAAACGGTGAATTAGGCCAGATAGGACTAAATCATCTTATTGTAGATTTTGATAGCATTTAATTTAAAAACCAAATAATAAACACACATGAAAACAACAATCAATATACACAAAGGTGATTTAAGAATCACTAATGAAAATAAAGCCTCTTATAAAGAAGTAACCATAATTACTGGTGATCTAATAATTTCAGAATACGTAAAAGTAGAGCTTAAAAAGCTAACAGAAGTATCAGGTTCCATCTACGTGAGAGAGAATGCTACTTTAACGGCACCTGCATTAACGAAATCAGGTTACATCTACGTGAGAGAGAATGCTACTTTAACGGCACCTGCATTAACGAAATCAGGTTACATCGACGTGAGAGCGAATGCTACTTTAACGGCACCTGCATTAACGAAATCAGGTTACATCGACGTGAGAGCGAATGCTACTTTAACGGCACCTGCATTAACAGAAGTATCAGGTTCCATCTACGTGAGAGAGAATGCTACTTTAACGG
>Ga0193752_1000467_pt1 | contig 39049 bp, 21 predicted proteins | sample H1c1metaG_FD_144924 | JGI IMG/M metagenome (GOLD analysis project Ga0193752, IMG submission 144924) | Soil microbial communities from a riparian zone of the East river system, Colorado, United States - H1c1 | ecosystem: Environmental > Terrestrial > Soil > Riparian zone | place: USA: East River... | reverse complement strand
CCCGGCGTGCATGTGCTCGAAGTGTCGGGCGCGATGCCGGCGAGCGACACGCTCACCTTGCGGCTCGGGGATGCTCCAGCCCACGCGAGCGTGAAGGCTGCCGGCTACGAAGTGAGCGGCGTGCGCGAAGACGGCACGAGTGAAGATGCGATCGAGCTGCGTCGCGTGCTCAGCGAGAGCGAGGAGCGCGCGGCGGTCAACTTGCCGCCGTGGTTCAGCGTCACGCGCAGCTTCGAGTTTGCGAACGAGTTTCGGGTGCATACGCTCGTCGAGCGCGAAACGCCTCCCGGCACGCCCACGCTCGTGCACTTGCCGCTGTTGGCTTCGGAGTCCGTGCACGACGCACGGATTCAAGTGAAGGACGACAGTGCGCTCGTCGCCTTCGGACCCGACGACGTGCAGATCGAGTTCGACTCGACGCTGCCGCAAGTCGCACAGCTCGATCTCGTCGCCGGCAAATTCGATACGCAGTCGGAGCGTTGGCAGATGAGCTGCGGCAGCATGTGGCAGTGCGATGCGACCGGTCTCGTCCCGGTCAGTCACGAAGCGAACGGGCAGTGGCAGCCGGCGTACCGCCCGTGGCCCGGGGAACACTTGAAGATCGCGTTGAAGAAGCCTGCGGCGGCGCCGGGGCAGTCGACGACGATCGACGCCGCGAAGCTGATCGTGCGGCCGGGAGTGCGCGCAACCGATGCGGAGCTGCGGCTCTCGATCCGCACGAGTCGCGGTGGCGATCACAAGTTGTGGTTGCCGGAGGGCGCGCGCCTTCGCAACTTCAGCGTGAACGGGGAACGGCGGCCGGTGCAGCGCGAGGCTGCAGCGTACGGCTTCGGCCTGCTACCGGGTCGCGCGCAGGTGGTCGCGGAACTCGAGCTGCCGACCGGGATGGAGAGCGTCATGACGGTGCCCGCCGTCAAGCTCGACTCGGCGGCCAAGAACGTTCGAGTGATCGTCGAGCGGCCCTCCGATCGTTGGCTGCTCTGGGCGCACGGGCCGGCTTGGGGTCCGGCGATCTTGTTTTGGGGTTACCTCTTCCTGGTGCTGATCATCGCCGTGTTCCTCGGGCGGACGAGCGGTCCGCCGATGCGCACGCTCGATTGGTTGCTGCTCGGAGTCGGGCTGACTCAGATCAGCTCGATCGAAGCGCTGATCGTCGTCGGGTTCTTCTTCGTGATCGCGAAGCGTGCGACGACGCTGGATCTCTCGCCGCTCAAGCACAACTTCTTGCAGTTGTTGGTCGCAGCCTGGGTGCTCGCGTTTGCATCGTCGCTGTTCGATGCCGTGCAGTCGGGCTTACTCGTGCAGCCGGACATGCAAGTGATGGGCGCGGGCAGTCACGACAACAGCTTGCAGTGGTACGTGGACAACAGTGGTCCGGAGCTGCCGCAGCCGACGCTGCTGTCCGTACCGATGTGGGTGTATCGCGTGCTCATGCTCGGATGGTCGCTCTGGCTCGCGCGGCGGCTTCTCGGTTGGGCGCCTTGGGCGTTCCGCGCGTTTGCGGCGGGCGGTTTGTGGAAGAAGCGCGTGAAGGCGAAGCCGCCGGCGCCGCAGCCGGTAGCTCCTGCGGCGGGTTGAGGTGTTACCGTTCGCCGCTCGCAGCCGCGGGCGGCAGGTTCGCGAGCGCGCTCTGCACGCTCAGATCTGCCGGACGCAGCCTGCGCGCGCGCTCGAGCCACTCGCGCGCTTCGTCGAAGCGTCCGAGGCGTCCGAGCAGCACGCCTTTGTTCTTGGCGAAGAGCTCGTCTCCGAACACGTTCAAGCAGCGATCGGTCGCGCGAAGTCCGACTTCCGGACCGCGCGCCTTTGCCATCCCGTTGGCCCACATGCGGCAGAGCCGCGGGTTGTACGGGTAGCGCTCGAGCGCATGGCCCCACAGCGTGCGGTCGTCTACGAAGCGCGACTGCGAGTGTAGAAACGGTGGAATGCACGCGGCCGCGATCACGAGCGGGAGCGCGTAGCGCAGTACCGAGGCGATCCGTTCGAACTGGCTGACCAGCACGTCGGCGAAAGCGCCGGCGCAAAACGCGGCCCCGATCAGCGGAAGATACACGTAGCTGTCGGCGAGGTAGCGTACGAGCGGGATGAGGTTCGAGTTCGGCAAGTACGTGAGCCCGATCCAGAGCAGGCCAAACTCGAATGCGCGGCGTTGCAGCAGCGGCAGGCGGCGGACCACGAGCCACAGCACCGCTGCGGCCAACAGCGGCAGCAGATCGACGCTCGGCGTGTAGCCGGGAGGCCAGGGCAGGGGCAGGTACTTTGCGGTCGGTTCTTCGAGGCCGAGCAACAGGCGCAAGTGATGGCCGAGCGCATACCAGGTCGCGCGCACGAAACTCGCGCCAGCGCGATCAGGATCGCTGAGCGCACCGGCGGCGCGCTGGCCGAGCACGCCGAGGATCATCACGGGGACGACCACGGCAAAATAGGGCCACAGGACGCGGAGCGCCGCGATCGACTGACTGCGGAGCTGTCTCCAGGAAAAGCCATCGGTTGCGTCGCGATCGCCGCTGAACATTGCGTCCGCGAGCGCGACGAACAAGCACAGTGGCGCGATCGTCGGCTTCGAGAGTAAGCCCACCGCGTAACACGCGAGCGCCGCGATACGCCGTCCGCGCGTCGCGGGAGGCCACGCGAGCAGCAGCATGCCGAGGCCGAAACACGTCGCGAGCAAGTCTTTGCGACCGGTCACCCAACTCACCGGCTCGGCCACGACCGGGTGCAACCCGAATAGCAACGTCGCGCAGATCGCGCCGAGGGTCGTCAGGCGAAGTCGCAGTGCGAGCAAGAACACGAACGCGCAGCACACCACGTGCGCGATCACGTTCAGCAGATGGAAGTGCCAGGGTGCGAGCCCGAGCCACTGCGCTTCGAGCGTGTAGGTCGCGACCGTGATCGGGATCGGATAACCGAGTGCCGGAGTCGTGAGCTTGTCTCGCAACGAGACGGTGTCGGGCGCCAGCACGGCCGCGTTTTGCGTGACGTGGATGTTGTCGTCCCACTCGAGAAATCCGAAGCCGAGCGACGGGAGCTGACAGACCGCGATCAGCGCGAGCACGACCGAAAGTCCGACCACTCTGCGGGTGGCAGGGGTTGCGGTGGACGTCTCGCGTTCGGTCGAAGTGGGCGTGAGCTTCCCCGTGGCGTGCGCGATCTCGATCCTGATCGCGCCGACACGGTACGTGCAATGTGGTTCGAACGCCTACGCGACGCTGTTTAGCCGCCGGCGCGCTCGTCTTCGTCCTCGTCTTCGGAGGCGGATGCGTGCGGCCGATCCTTACGTGTAGGCAGCGGTTGCGCTCGCGGTGCGTGCAACAGCGGATGTTGATCGAGCAGCGCTTCCATTCGATTCAGCAACTCCTCGAGTCCTTCGCGTGTCGCCGCGGAAAATGCGGACACTGCCACGCCTTCGGCTTCGAGCGCTTTTTGCAGCTCCGGCAGCGCTTCCTGAACTTCGGGCAAGTCGAGCTTGGAAACCGCGACGAGGGTCGGTCGCCCCGCGAGCTCGGGATCGAATCGCTCGAGCTCGCTACGCAGTGTGGCGAGATCGCGAAGCGGTGCGCGCTCCGGGTCGGGATCGATGCTGATCAGGATCAAAAGGACGCGCGTGCGCTCGATGTGCTTCAGGAAGCGGTGACCCAGGCCGGCGCCTTCGGCTGCGCCCTCGATGATCCCGGGAATGTCGGCGACCACGAACGAGCGATACTCACCGCGGGACACCACGCCGAGGTTTGGTGCGAGGGTCGTGAACGGATAGTCCGCGACTTTGGGGCGCGCTTTCGAGATCACGGAAATGAGCGTGCTCTTCCCGACGTTCGGGAAACCCACGATGCCCACATCCGCGAGGAGCTTCAGCTCGATTCGAAGCTTTCGCCGCTCGGGCAAGATCCCGGCTTCGGACCGCATCGGTGCGCGGTCGGTCGGCGTCGCGAAGTGCATGTTGCCGCGCCCGCCGCGACCCCCTGGCGACGCGACGAAGAGTTGCTTCGGCTGGTCCAGATCCACGATCAGCTCACCCGACTCGGCGTCGAACACCTGTGCGCCCACCGGTAGCCGCACGACCAGAGCTTCGCCGCCCCTGCCGTATTGGTCCTTACCGCGGCCATGCTCGCCGTCCGCGCCGCGGATCAGGCGTTTGTATTTGAGATCGAACAGCGTGGTGAGGCGCAGGTCGGCTTCGAAAACTACATCACCTCCATCGCCTCCATCGCCACCGGACGGGCCTGCGAGCGGTTTGTACTTCTCACGGCGCATGGCGACCGACCCGTCGCCACCGCGACCGCCTTGGACCTCGAGCGTGATTTCATCCACGAAGCGCACGGCGGCTGTCCTACTGGGCAGACGGCATACGCGCAAGGCAAGCGACCTAGGAAGTCAGCCGGTGTACAATCGCGAACCATGACCCAGGCCGCGAATTCGGCGCTGCACAGCGCACGGTTGCGCTTCGTGGAGGGGTTACCGGCACGTGCCGACGAGCTATCCAGTACCGCCGAACGTCTAGCCCGCGACCCCGGTGACCAGGAAGCCGCTGCGATGCTGCGGCGGCGTTTACACGCGTTGCTCGCGAGCGCGCAGGTGTTCGAAGAGCGAGCGCTGTCACTCGCAGTTCAGGACCTGATCGCCCGGCTCGACGTGGCACAGCGTGCCGAGCGGCCGTTTACGCGCGAAGAGATCGATGCGGTGACTGTGGTCGTCGCCTCTCTGCCGACGTATGTTCGGCCGTCCTTGCAGCCACCAGCTGCATACTCGGACGTGCGCGAGTTGCTCGGGGGAGAAGACGAGCGACCGACGGCCCGGCCTGCCGCTGTGAGCGGCGCGACTTGGTCGGAGCCAGATCGATCGCAAGCCGCGAGCGCGGAGCCGCTGGTAGAGCAGGTTTCTGGGCCGGTCGTGATCGCCGACTTGGACTTGGATTCGGATGAATACGTGCCCGCAGCGCTCGCAGATTCGACGCCGCCGGTGGCAAACGATCTCGACCCGGACTTCTTCAGTGAGGCCGCGAGCGAGCTCGAGAACGTTTTCTCAGAACGACCGTTGCCTCCGAGGGCGAGGCGGATCATCGCGTTGTCCGCGTTGCAGCCGGGGCCGGGTGGCTGGGATTCGGGTGCCGAGCCTGACGCGAGTGGCGCCGGTACGATCGCGGAGGACTCGATCCGCCGACCTGCGGAGCCAGCGACGACTGGGGGAACTTCGGCTTCGAGCGTCTTGGGATCGACGTGGACGATCGTACAGCCGGCGCTCGCCCCGACTCCGGCGAGTAACGATGTCGCAGCCGTGCGGATCGAGGCGGACGTTCGCGAAACGAGCGTCGAGGCTGAGGTTGACGCGAACGCGGAAGGTCCCGCGGTCGAATCGACGTTCGAGCTCGCCGGCCTGTCGGTGGATGATCGACCGACGGTCGAGGCGCTGGCGCCGATCTTGTTCCGAGAGACCGATGTGCCATCTGTGAGACCGCTGCCGGCTGCACGCGATTCGTACCCGGGCGGCGTAGCGCGCGCCGCTGCGACGTTGTTCGCGGATGAGCGGTCCGAGCTGCAGGCCGTAGCCGAGGTCGAGGCTGTCTCAGAGATCATGAAGGTGTTCGCGACGCCGTCGGCGCAGCCCACGACTGCTTCGCACGAGTCGTGGTCGAATGCGGTGGCGGAAGCGGGCGAGGAGCTCGCGGCTTGGCGAGACTCGCTGCTACCCCCCGACGCACTCCCCGAGATTGTTATCGAGGATGAGAGTGCCGCCCGAACCGGCGCCGCATCAGGCTCGGCCGCGGCCGTGCTCGAGGACTCCGAAGAGGACCGCGTGACGATTGTCCCCGTCGCGGAGAGCATCCACGCCCGGACCACGGTCGATACCACTGATACGTCTCCGCGTGATGCGAGCGGTCCGGCCGCTCGCGAGTCAGAGCATGGCGTCCTGTCCGCGCTCCGAAGGGTTACCCGCGCCTTCGCGAACGTGGTCGGCGGAACCCACGCGGAGGCCCGTGAGTCAGTCGAGGTCGCGGACGCTCGGGATGTCGGGATTCGCGAGTCGGTCGACGTCTTGGAGGCGAACCGCGAGTCGGTCGATGTCTCAGAGGCGAGCCAGGTGAGTGGCACGGGCGTTCGGGAGTCGGTCGCGGATGCCAGCGAAGTCGGAGTTCGCGAATCCGTGGACGTCGTCGAAGAGGCCAGCCAGACCGGCAGCGCAGAGGCGGACTCCCTGCCGCTCACGGCGGCCTCGCCCGAGCAGAGTGAGAACACCGACGCCGTCCGAGCGCACTCGGCCGCGAACGCCGTCACGAAGCTTCGACGGCCCGCGAAGTACGTCGCACGTGGGCCGGCGAGTGAATCGAGCGAGGTCGCAGGGCCGACTCACGATGCTCAGCCCCCGGCGGACCCGCGCGGTGCAATCACCAAGCTTCGACGGCCCTCAAAGCCTATCGGTCGCCCGGATTCAGCGGATCTCAGTCCGGCGAGCGCGAGCCACTCGCACGAACTTCGATCGGGACAGCCCGAGATGGCCCCGGCCCAGAGCGTTCGTCGCGCGCAATCGACCGACGATGTGTTCGCGGACGCCGGCCGTGCGGGCTTTGGCGGAGGCGCAGCCGCACTCGAAACACTCGACCTGGACTCAGCGAGCGACGCTCGCGCGGTGGACCCGGTGGCGCCGAACGTCATTGAAACTAGCTCGGCGCCCGAGTGGTTGGAACCGAATCGACTCGAGTCGACCGGCGTGAGCAGTCTCGCTCCGGAATCCGCGGAATTCGGCTCATTCGAACGCAACTCGATCAGCGCCGACGACGCGTTCGACGACGATCCGATCACTCTCGACATGCGACCTCCCGAGATCGCCGAGTGGGCGGACAGTCGCACCGAGATCCACGAGCGCTCGCAATCCGTGCCGCGCATCCAGTCGACGCGGGAGGAAACCGCCGCGGCGCAGGCTGACGACGCGCGCGCAGCGGACGACGCGCTCGAGGCCGAAAGCCAGACCTTTCCGATCGCGCCGGCCAGCGTCATCAGTTCAACCAGTGACGCAGGCGCGACCGCCGCACCGACGCCGGACATCGAGGTCGAAGTCTCGGACCCAGACCGAGATTCCTCCGCAACCGTGTTGATCAGTGGCGATCTGCTCGACGTCACTGCGGCCTCGCCGCCCACAGCGGCAGCTGCCCTCGACCAGGACGCAGACGCAGACTCATCGGCCACCGCGGCCCCGTTCACGATCGCCGAGCTCACAACGAGCGCAGACGCCTCGGCCGGTCTGCTCGCCGGTCGCAGCAGCGACGCCTCACTCGCGATTCCGGCAGTGGATCGCAGTGGAGACTTCGTCGAGTCGGACTTCTCGGACCAAACCTCGCCCGGGCTCGGCCCTCCGGTTTTGCTCAGCCAAACCGTTTCCGGGCTGCTCCCGGTACCCCGCCCCGCGCTCCTTCTGCTCGTCGCCGACGCGAGTTCCGCCGCGCGTGCGACGGCGAACCTCACCTCCGATGCGTACGTCGTGCTTCACGCCAGCAGCGCCGACGAAGCCGTCAAACATCTGCACGACGCGAAGCCCGACCTAGTCCTCGTCTCGGCCGACCTCGCGAGTCTGCCCGAAGTCGATCTCGTTCGCCGCCTGAAGACCGATCCGCTGACACCGGTCGAACAGGTCCACGTGCTCCTGCCGGAAGGCGCAACGTTCGACCAGAGCTTCCTCGAGCAGATCTCCGCAGACGGAGCCGTCGGCGAACCACTCACGAACGCCGCGCTCGATCCGCTGCTTCGCAAGAGCGCGAGCAGCGCGGCGCAAGAACGCAGCGCGCGCGAAGGCTCGATCGACGAGATCGCCGCGCAAATTGCCGAAGAGATCCGGCGCGGGATCGCCGAATCGCTGCGCGCCGGCAAACACGACCACACGCGCCCCGGCGACGGCTCGCAGCTGATGGCTGCAGCCTGGTCCGCGATCGGCCGCGTCCGCTCACACCTCGCCGATCAAAGTCGCGGTCAGGCCAAGCAGGACGGGGAAGGGCAGCCCTCGGCGTCCCTGCTCCCAGCGACCGAAACGTCCGAAGCTAGCCGCAGCGCGAGCATTCACCCGTCGCAGCTGCTCGCGGGTCATCGCGTGCTCGTCGCGGACGACGACCCCGCCGTGCTTTGGTTCTTCGTCGGTTTACTACGCGAAGCGTCGGCGCACGTGTTGCAGGCGCACAACGGCCGCGAAGCCCTCGAGCTCGCACGCCGCAAGCAGCCGCACGTGATCGTGAGCGATATTCTGATGCCGAAGCTGGACGGCTTCGGCCTGTGTCGCGAGCTCAAACGCGACGCACTCCTCTCGCATGTGCCGGTCATCCTCCTGTCGTGGAAAGACGACTTGCTCCAGCGCATGCGCGAGCTCGACGCGGGCGCCGCCGGGTACCTCCGCAAAGAAGCGGGCAGCCAGCAGATTCTCGCGCAGCTCACTGATGTGCTCCAACCCCGCACGCGTCTCGTCGCGAAGCTGCGCGGTCACGCCGAGGTAAGCGGGTCACTCGCAGAACTCGGCGCGTTCTCGATGTTGGAGCTGGTCGCAGCCGAACGGCCCGACGCGCGAATCTCGGTGCGCGACGCGCTGAATCTCTTCGAAGTCGACATCCGCAGCGGGCGCCGCCTATCGGTGACGCGGACGGCGGCTGACGGCGCATTCACGCGCGGCGAAAAAGCCTTGATGCAGCTGCTCGGCCTCGCCGGCGCTGAGTTCCACGTGAGCTCGAGCACGGCGCAGGTCAAAACCGGGATCCCAGATCCGCTCGATCGCGCACTCGCCGCGGCGGGCCGGCGCCTGTCGGCGATCGTGGACGCGGTCTCGGACGCGCGCCTCTTACGCGTGTGTTTGATCGCGTTCGACGACGACGTGCTGCAATCGCTCTTGTCCGCGCCGAGCACGCGCTTGCACGAAGTCGTCGCGCTGTTCCGCACGGGGAATGCGACCGCGGAAGGCGTGCTGCGCGAGGGCCGCTTCGCGCCGGGCGAGCTCGAAGACTACTTGCGTGAGCTCGCGCGCTGCGTCGCGATCACCGGGGTCTGGGATTCGAACGGCGAAGATCTCGTCGCGGCGGCGCAACGCGAGCGAGAAACGCCGCAGCTCGCACTGCTCAGCTCGACGCTTCCACCCCGAACCGGCAGCGGCAGTTGGTCGCTCGCTCCGGAAAAACGTAGCTCGGTGCGGCCTCGTTCCGAGAGTCCCGTGCTCGAGCCAGCGCCGCAGGCCGCCGCGCCGGCCGAGGACGACGCGGCGCCTCCCGCACGACGCTCGAGCGTGCCACCCGCGATCATCGCGTCTTCGAGCGTCGCATTCACGACGATCGACAGCGATGCCGATCCAAAAGCGGCAGAACAGCTGATCGCGACAGCAGCCAGCCACACGCCCTCCGACTCGGACACCGTTCCCGAAGCTTCGCCGCCGTCAGCTGCACAGGAGAAGATCCAGACGCAGCCCGGAATCGGCCCGGAATCCAGGCCGCCCGAGGTGCCCGATTGGCTCAAGCCGCAGGCGCTGATCGCAAACACGAGCATTGCACGCAGCTCGGCATCACCGCTGATCACGCCGCCCCCGCACTCGGCTCTCGCTGCGAGCGGTGTCACGCTCTCCACCGCCCCGACTGCGCCGCCGGTTTCGGACGAGGTCGAAACCGACGCTGTCTCGAAGGCCGAGCTCGATTCGTTCGATCTCCCGATCCCGAGCATGTTCGCGCGCGGGCTCCCGGATCGCTCCGAGGGTCTGCGCCTCGCAGGTACGCTCACGGTGCTGGCCGCCGTCGGCTACTTCGGTTGGCAACAGTTCATTCTCACTCCCGAACAAGCACAGCCCGCGCAAACGCGCGTCGAAGCAGCGAAGAAACCGCCCGAAACGATCCCCACGAAGCCGCAGGCCCAAGCACCCGCAAAAACGCCCGAGCCATCAGCCGCGCCGTTACCCGCGCAGCCCACGATTCAAAACACCCAGTTCGGCAAAGTTCTGCCGTTCGTGGACGCCAGTCGCGGTGTCGCCGTCGCTCCCGATCAAGGTCTGCTCGTGATCGAGTTTCAGGCCGGCGCCGATCCAGCGCCGTACGTGCGCGTCGGATCGCGAGAGCTCGGAAAACCTCCACTCGCTGTCGCACTTCCTGCTGGTAGACACGAGCTCGTCGTGCGAACCGGAAAAAGTACGAGCTTTCGCTATTTGATCGTGCGCGCAGGCGAAACACGCATCGTGAGCGTGCCACTCGCTGAGCTTTGACTCGGATGCAGCCGGGAGCTGCACGGACGCGACGACCCGCGATTCTCGAGGCGAGCGAGAAACCTAGTGCTGCCCCCGAGCGCATTGACCGGCCGCTGGCTTGTTCTTCGTCTCCGCGGCGCTCGCGAGCGTAGCGAGTATTCCCTCGTGCGCTCGCGGGCGCCACGAAGGCGAAGCCCTGCGCCATCGACCGATCAATGCACTTCGGGGGCAGCACCGGGTTATACTCGCGCGGCCTTGCTCGGGGTCAACGGAGGACGTATGGGTCGGAACACGGTTTGCGCTACTGCTCTCGTTTGCCTCGCATTGGCTGCATGCTCGAAAAGCGAGTCGGAGAGCAGCACCGCGCAAGCGTCCAGTCCGAACGCTGCCCCTGGGGCTGCGGCCGCTCCCGGTGAGCAGCCGATCGCCGAGCCCGAAACGCCCGCGGCGAAAGATCCGGGCAACGCACACTTGAATCTGCAGAGTCTCGTGCATCTCGCCGATCTCGATCGCGGTGGGCTCTTCATCGATTTCGGGACGCCCGCGCGACCGAAGTACACCGTCGGCGGTTGGAAGACTGGTTGGGGCAAAGACGGCAAGGCCGGCGAGACGACGTTCACGTACGCCAACTCCGCGAGCACGCGCGTCTACTTGCCGTTCGCGAAGGCTGAGGCCTGTACGTTGCGGTTGCGGCTCAAGCCGATCGGCACCGGCACGCTCCAGGTCTATCTGAACAATCAGGCGCTGCCGTCCGTGAAGCTCGACAAGGGCGCGGAGTTTGCGGAGTACGACGTCGCGGTGCCCGCGGCAACGGTCCGTGCGGGTGAGAACAACGTGCAGCTTCGCTTCGGCGGCACGCAAAAGGTGGACGGCGAAGACCTCGCGGCCGCGGTGGACTGGATGCGCGTGCTCCCGGCCGTTGTGCCAGCGCCCGTTACCCCACCACTGCTCTACAGCGGCCTCGTTCAGGACGCAGCGGTCGGCGGCCAAAAGCGCAAAGCGATTCTGCTCCCCGCGCCGGCGAGCCTCACCTATTACGTCGACGTTCCGAAGGACGCGAAGTTGATCCTCGGTGTCGGCGCAGTCGATGCCGCTAAGGGCGGCAGCGCGAAGCCGGCGGTGAGTGCGACAATCCGCGTGACCCCCGAGTCCGGTAAGCCCAAAGATCTCTGGACCGGTGCGCTCGACGCCGCGTGGAAAGAGCAGCAGCTTTCGCTCGCGGCGTACGCGGGCAACGTGATCAAGCTCGAACTTTCGGCGACTGGCGACGGCAACGTCGCATTCAGCGCGCCGACGATCACGGTTCCGCAGGAGAACACGGCGCAAGCGAAAGCGCCGGCCAAGAGTGCGATCGTGCTCCTGATCGACACGTTGCGCGCCGATCACTTGCCCGCCTACGAGAAGACGTCGCGCGTGAAGACGCCGGTTCTGGATGCGTTCGCGGCCGAAGCAGCGGTGATGGAGTCGGCGCAGTCGCCCGAGAACTGGACCAAGCCGTCCGTCGCGTCGGTGCTCACGGGCCTGTGGCCGATGTCGCACGGCACGAAGCAGAGCGAAGCGAAGCTCTCCGACAAAGCTCTGATGGTCAGCGAAGTGTTCAAGCAAGCCGGCTACACGACGGGGTCGTTCATCGCGAACGGTTACGTCTCGGACAAGTTCGGCTTCAACCAGGGCTGGGACTACTACACGAACTACATCCGCGAGAACAAATCCACGACCGCTGAAAAGGTCTTCAAGGAAGCGGCGGACTGGGTCGAGAAGAACAAGAACAAGAAGTTCTTCCTGTACGTGCACACGATCGATCCGCACGTGCCGTACGATCCGCCGCAAGAATTCTTGAAGATGTATCAGTCCGAGCCGTACAGCGGCCAAGTGAAGCCGCGCATGACGCCCGACTTGCTCGAAAAGGCGAAGCGCGTGCCGCCGAAGGTCAAGTTCGACGACGCGGATCGCGCGTACCTCGAAGCGCTGTACGACGGTGAGATCAGCTACCACGACAAGTACCTCGGCGTGTTCATCGAGCGCCTGAAGAAGCTCGGGGTCTACGACGACGTGGTGTTCGTGGTCACGGCGGATCACGGCGAAGAGTTCTACGACCACAACTCGTACGGTCACGGGCATTCGGTCTATCAAGAGCTCCTGCACGTGCCGTTTTTGGTGCGCTGGCCCGGCACGGTTCTTCCGCAGCGTGTCGCGACTACGGTGAGCACGGTGGACATCTCGCCGACGGTGCTGAGCGCGAGCGGCGTCGCGGTTCCCGACGTGATGGAAGGGACCGACCGCGTTCCGCAGCTGCTCGGTGCGTTGCCGAGCGCACCTGCGGTCGCGTTCAGCGATTTTTTGGATGATCGGCGCGTGATTCGCGCGGGTCGCTGGAAGCTGATCTTGAGCGGCCTGCGCGCGACGTTCTTCGACTTGAAGTCCGATCCGGGCGAAAAGGTCGAGCTCGACCTGCAGTCACATCCGATCGCGTTGCGCTACTGCCGGATTCTGATCGGTCAGTTCATGGGTGCGCGCGACCGCGGTGATTGGGTGTCCGCGGTGCAAAAAGGTAAGTCTCCGGACTTCAAAGGCGAAGGCGTGGACATGGACGAGCACACGAAGGCAGGCCTGAAGGCGCTCGGCTACGCGAACTGAATTCGCCCCAAAATCGCGTCCGCACGGTGCGCCTAGTGTCTTCGGCTCGACCACCGAGGCGCACCATACCGACCTCTACACGTCTGATCAGGCGTTCTTTTTGCCCCCGACCGGGTGCCTCGCGTAACATGACAGATATGTTGCGCGCGTTTCTGAGTGGCTCGTGTGTGTGTTGCGTGATGGCAGCTGCGAGCGGCGGGCGCGCGCAAGACTACGACGGGCCAGCGCCGGTCAACACGACCGCGAGTTTGAGCGCAGGCGCGGACGAAGACATCCAGCTTCAGCCGCGGAACTCTCCGATCCTCAAGACTGAGCAACCGGGGCATCCGCTCGGCACCTACGCCGGCGTCGTGCCCGGCGCGAGCTCGGCCCCGGCCGTGCCGGTCGCGAAGAGCGAGACGAAGCCGATGATCACCTGGCCCGGCTTCCAGATGCGGCAGGACGGGACCTCGCGCGTGTTCATCCAGTCGACGACGGCGCTCACGCCGCAGCCGTCAGCGGCGGGCCCGCGTTTCACGGTGTACCTGCCCGGTGCGAAGATCGCCGGCAATACGAACAAGCTCCCGCTCGAGACGCGCTTCTTCAACACGCCGGTGTCGCGCGTGAACATCGAGCAGCAGCGTGACGGTGTGACGCTCGTGCTCGACTTGCGGGCCGAGATTTCGCCGGTCGTGTCGAGTGAGCGCGGTCCGACGGGCTACTACTTCCTCTACATCGACTTGCCGAAGGGCACGTTCGTGAAGACGCCGGCGCCGGCGCAAACTGCGACCGACGCCCAACCGGTTCCGGATCACGGCAAGGACAGTGCGGCTGTCGCGAAGCCCGCGCCGGTTCACGCGCAGGCTTCGGCGCACGGCAAGGTCGACGCGGAAGCGTCGTCGCGCGAAGCGAAGGCGTCGACGCGAGCAGAGGCGAAGGCCGGCATCCGACTCGGGCCGTGAAGGCAGGCGGGTCGTCGCCGTCGCCGTCAACGACTAGGTCAACGTCAACGACCACGTCGGTTGACTGACCACCTCACGAACACGACGACGTCCTCGTCCTCGTCCTCGTCCTCGTCCTCGTCCTCGTTGCCGTGCGCGTGCGCGTCCTCGTTGCCGAGATGCTCTGCGACAAATGTCGCTGCGCTTCGAGCACTTTTCCGCCTTTAGACGGTGGCCGAGGATCGCGCGCGCAGAGCGCGCACGGCAACGAGGACGCGCACGCGCACGGCTACGAGTACGAGGACGGCAACGAGTACGAGTACGAGTACGAGTACGAGTACGAGTACGAGTACGAGGACGAGGACGCGCACGCGCACGGCTACGAGTACGAGGACGGCAACGAGTACGAGTACGAGTACGAGTACGTAACGTCAGCGTTGACGCAACGACCACGTCAACGGCGAGGCGGTGTTACTTCCGACCCTTGCCGCGACTCAAGTACTGCATCGACTGCGTCAAACCTTCGAGCGTCAGCGGGTACATCTCGAAGACCTGCCGCACGGCTTGAATCGTGTTGCCATCCCAATAGGTCGGCGGCTCCGGATTCAACCAGACGCAGCTCTTGAAGTGCTGTTGCAGCATCGTCAGCCACGCGATGCCGGGTAGGGCGTTACTGTCGTTCAACGAGATCGCGCCACCCTGCCGCATCAGCTCGTACGGAGCCATCAGCGCGTCGCCGACGACGATCAACTTGTAGTGACGCCCGCACTCGTGCAGCAGGTCCTGCACCCAAACCGGATCATCGAAGCGTTCGGTCTTGTAGACACGACCATAGACGCAGTTGTGGAAGTAGTACGTCCGCAACTCTTTCCAGTGCGTCGCCTTTTTCGTCGCGCTGAACAGCCGCGACATCATGTCGACGTACGGATCCATCGAGCCGCCGACGTCCATCAACAAGATCACGCGCGTGTTCGGCCGCATCGGCGGACGCACGACTACTTCGAGCTCGCCCGCGTTTTGTGCGGTGCGATCGATCGTCCCGTCCAGATCGAGCTCTTCCTCGCCGCCCTCGCGATGCCACATGCGCAACCGGCGCAGCGCCATCTCCATCTGCCGAACGTCGAGCGCCAAGTCGGAACGATACGGCCGGTACTTGCGCGCATCCGCGACCTGCACCGCCGACCGATTGCCGCCGGCACCGCCCGCGCGCACACCTTCGTTTCCTTCGCCTTTGCGACCGAACGGCGACGTGCCCGCCGTACCGACCCAGCGATTGCCGCGGTCGTGCCGCTCCTTCTGCTCGTTCATGCGCTCTTCGAACAAGCGCTTCAGCTCTTCGATGTCGAGCTGCTCGAGAAGCTTCTTCTCCTCTTCCGAGAGGTCCTCGGGCCGCAGCTTCGCGTCTTGAAGCCACTGCAGCAGCTCTTCCTTCAGCTGGATGTGTTTGCCTTCGATCCCGCGAAACTCCGCGAGGAACGCTTGATCGAACGCATCGAGGTGACCCTCGTCATGCACACACAGCGAGCGCGCCGTGTAATAGAACCCGTCGAGCGAAGAGTCGTGCAGTCCGAACGCCATCGCCTTTGCAAGCGCGAGTGCCTCTTGCGTGCCGACCGGCACACCGTGCTGTCGCAAGCGATAGAGAAACGGAACGAACATGCTTTGGCCTCTCGATCAGGATCGCCAGCGCGACCCGCCTGCAAGCTGATCCGCGTACGCGACGAGATCCTGTTCCTTCTTGAGCAACGTGCCCAAGAACGGAAGGTTCTTGTCCAACTTGATGTCTTTGACGCCCATCGTCTTGAGCATGTGAATCCAGTCGACGAGCTCACTCGTGCTGGGACGCTTGCGCAGACGCTGCATGTTGCGGATCTTGTAGAACGCTTCCATCGCCTGGTTGGCGACCGCCTCATCCAAGCTCGGGTGATGCACCTCGACGATCCGATTCATCAAGTCTCGATCCGGGAAGTCGATGAAGTGGAACACGCAGCGCCGCAAGAACGCGTCGGGCAGCTCTTTCTCCGCGTTGCTCGTGATGATCACGACCGGGCGCTGCTTCGCCGACACTTCTTCGTTGGTCTCGCTGACGCGAAAGCGCATCTTGTCGAGCTCGTGAAGCAAATCATTCGGGAACTCGATGTCCGCCTTGTCGACCTCGTCGATCAACAGAACGACGCGCTTCTCCGATGCGAACGAACGTCCGAGCGGTCCGAGCTTGATGTAACGCTTGATGTCGCGGACATCGCCGTCACCGAAGCGCGAGTCATACAAGCGCTGCACGGTGTCGTACGTGTACAAGCCTTCCTGCGCGCGCGTGGTGCTCTTCACGTGCCACGTGAGAAGCTCGAGCCCGAGCGCTTCCGAGACAGCTTCCGCCAGCAACGTCTTGCCCGTGCCCGGCTCTCCGCGTACCAACAGCGGCTTCTCCAGCGCGAGCGCGCAATCGACAGCGGCTTCGAGTGCTTCGTTGGTCAAGTAGGAGGCGGTTCCCTTGAAACGAATCGGCATGTCCATGGGCGATGATTGTCCTTTAGAGCGCCGCCGCCCGAATGAGGAGCTGAAAGCGCATCAATCGCAGTCCATCTACAATGTGGCAACGTGCGACGCTACTGCGGAAAAGTCGATTTCGCCCAGCGGCCGAGCGTGTAACTTCGGTGGCGTCGAAAGTATAAGAAATGTGTTGAGGCTCAACACGTTGAGCCTCGGCTTGTACTCGCTTGCGCTCGTGTGTGTGGTCGGGTGCTCCGCCGAATCGAAGCTACGTAAAGAGGGAGCAACGCCGTATGTGCGTTGTGTCGCTGGACCCGAACCGGACGAACGCAGCCTTCGTGCAGGACCTTGGACGCTCGAGCTGAAGAAGCGAGTGTTACAGGTGCAGGGTCCGACTCGCGCGTTGCGCCTCGCGGCAGTTTCGGCTCCTGGTCTCGGTGATCCACTCGGCTCCGCTGCGCTCGCGACACTGCGTGAAGCAAACCCGGACTTACTCGTGCTGCTCGGCGGAGTGGGCGATGGACCCGTGCTCGCATCCGCGACTTTCAAAGCACTCGCCAGTCTTTCCATGCCGAGCCTGATCGTGCTCGGTGGACGCGACACCTGGGCGGCCCACGAAAAGGCGTTCGAGGAGCTGCCGCCTAGCGCGAGAATCATCGACGCTACCGTGCTCCGCGCCATCCGTATCGGCAACCATACGTTGGTGCCTTTGCCGGGTGCGGAAAAGGGCCGTTACGCCCTACAAGCGACGGCGTGCGGATTCGACCAGTCCGATCTCGACGAGGCGGCGAAGGAACTCGGCGCTGCTCCCGCCGGGGAAACCCGTTGGCTCTTGAGCTGGCAGGCGCCGACCCAAGTCGCGGGGACGCTCGGCCCGAGGACCGGTGCGGGTGCTCCGCTCGGCAGCCCGCTCCTCACGCAATTTGCGGCGAAAGTCGGGGCAAAGGGCGCGCTTTACGCGTGGCCGACCGACGAAATGAGTGCGGCACGAGCGGGACCGCTCGGCGTCGCGGCAGTCCCTCGGCTGTTTGGCCCGCGCCTCGAGACCTCATCCGGCAGTCGCCTCGCGAACGGCGTGTTGATGCTCGAGGTCGGGGTCGACGGAGTGCGGGTGCTCTAAAGCTCGAAAAAACGCCCGCCTGTTCCCGCAATGGGAGGGCGGCTGCGTTGACAGGGCAATGGGTGCATACCATAGTCCGCAGCCCAATTTAGGGCGGATTTTCGCGCGCTTCCGTGCGATGCCGAGCCTGTTATGCCCGAGTTTGCCCTCCAGGTCGTAGAAATCGATGAGACCGGCAAGGACTACACCTTCGAGCTGAAAAAGCCGTGGGTGGAGGAGTCGCTGCGCGACGCGAACTTGCGCGCGGATTCCGAGTCGCCGCCCGGCGTGATCGAAGTCCACGCCCAGCAGAACGGCACCGAATATCTGCTGACGGGCCACGTTCGCGCGAGCCTCACGACGGAGTGCGGGCGTTGCTTGGGCATCGCCAAGGTCCCAGTCGATACACACTTCGCCACGCTGTTCACGCGCGCAGCTACCACGCACGGCCACGCGGGCCATCACGGCCAAGCCGCCTCTCATAAGGAGGGCGCGAAAGACAAGGCCAAGGCGAAGGCCAAGGCCAAGGACGAGGAAGAGCTCGACGAGAACGATGACGAGCTCGTACGCGAAGAGTTCAGTGGCCACGAGATCGTCCTCGACCCGCTGATCCGCGAATACCTGGTCCTCGAGACCCCAATGCAGCCGCTCTGTTCAGAGGACTGCAGCGGCATCGCCGTGCCGAAGCACGTGCGACCGCCCGAAGACGTGTTCGGTCCGACCGACAGCAAGGTCGATCCTAGGCTTGCGCCTTTGCTACGACTGCGAGACAAAGTCCCGCCCAAGCGAAATAACAAGGAGTGACACGGTGGCCGTCCCCAAACGTCGAAAGAGCCGTTCCGAGCGCGACAAACGTCGCGCAAACCACGATCGCGTAACTGCACCGAACACGGTGCCTTGCCCCAAGTGCGGCGAGGCGTCGTTGCCGCATCGCATCTGCGCGAGCTGCGGGCATTACAAGGGTCGCAAAGTCGTCGACAAGGGCGACGAAGCACAGGCGTAAGGCCCGTCTGTGACCCGACCCGATCGTAAACCTGCATCGCGTATTTGGGGCACCGGTCACTATCTCCCCGAGAAGGTCGTAACCAATCGGGACCTCGAGAGTGTGATCGATACGTCCGACGCATGGATCGCCGCGCGCACCGGCATCCGTCAGCGTCACGTCGCTGCCGACAACGAAGCATCGAGCGACATGGCGACGCAGGCTGCGCGTCGTGCGCTCGAGTCGGCGGGTGTCAAACCAGAGCAACTGGATCTGATCATCGTGGGCACGATCAGTCCAGACATGCCGATGCCGTCGACGGCGATGTTCGTGCAGCGCAACATCGGTGCACGTCGCGATTGTCCGGGCTTCGATCTATCTGCTGCGTGCGCCGGATTCATTTACGGGTTGAGCATCGCCGACAACTTCGTGCGCAGCGGTCAAGCGCGTTACGTGCTCGTCGTCGGCGTCGAGTTGCTCAGCCGGTTGGTCGATTGGAGCGACCGCTCGACCTGCGTGTTGTTCGGAGATGGCGCAGGTGCCGTCGTCGTGGGCCCGTCGGATGGCGAACGCGGCGTGATGAGCACCCACCTCTACGCGGACGGATCGAAGATCGAGTCGCTCTACATTCCCGGTGGAGGCTCACGCACGCCACCGAGCGAAGCGATGTTGCAAAATAAACAGCACTTAGTGCACATGACCGGCAAAGACGTCTTTCGCTATGCCGTCCGTGGCCTTAGTGGCTCTGTGAAGGCTGCACTCGAAGCCAACGCAATGGCTCCGAGTGACGTCGATTGGGTGATTCCACACCAAGCGAACATTCGAATCCTGGAAGCCGTACAAACTCGCACCGGCATTCCCATGGAACGTTTCTTCATCAACATCGATCAAACTGCGAACACCTCGAGCGCGTCGGTGCCGATCGCACTGGACCAAGCGTCTCGTGCGGGCAAGTTAAGCGCTGGGCAGTCGTTGGTTTTCTGCGCACTCGGCGGGGGCATCGCCTGGGGTAGCGCGCTCGTTCGTTGGTAGAAGAAAAGCAGAGAAGAGGGGCTCTATGTTTCGACTCGATGGCAAAGTGGCGCTCGTAACGGGCGGTTTCCGCGGCTTGGGCCGCTCGATGGCGGAGGCGCTCGCAAACGCGGGCGCACACGTCGTAGCAGCCGACGTGCTGCCCGAAGACGTAGGCCAGGAGACATTGCGGCTTCTGTCCGAAGGCGGGGGTAAGGGCGAGCTGAAGCGCCTGGATGTCACGAACGGCGAGCAGGTCGAGGAGACTTTCCGTGAAGTTCACAAGCGGCTCGGACGACTCGATATCGTGGTCAACAACGCCGGCATCGCGCGCGACAATTTGCTGCTTCGTGTGTCGGATGAAGACATACAGAAGACATTCGCCGTTAACGTGACTGGCGCTATCAACTGTGCGCGCTCGGCGGTGCGGCTGATGATGCGCGCGAAGACCGGTCGCATCATCAACTTGGCGAGCGTTGTCGCGGAGCTAGGAAACCCGGGTCAAAGCGTGTACTCGGCCTCGAAGGCGGCATTGATCGGCTTGACGAAGACGTTGGCTCGGGAGTACGCCTCGCGCGGCATTACGGTCAATGCAGTGGCGCCCGGCTTCATCGACACCGACATGACGAAGAATCTGCCGGAGGACGCGAAGAAGTACATGCTCGAGCAAATCCCGCTCAAGCGCATCGGAAGTCCACAAGATGTTGCTGCAGCCGTGCTTTTCTTGAGCTCGGATGAGGCGTCGTACATCACGGGCCAGGTGCTGCGCGTGAACGGGGGAATGTACGTGTGACGAAGTTGTAGAACTGTTTCCACAGCTTACTCAGTACCAGTTGCACCCTTTTGGAGGGGTTGGATGGATATCGCGCAGAAGGTCAAGGAAATCGTCGCCCAACAGCTTGATGTCGACATTGCTGAAGTGAAGGACGAGGCTCAGTTCATCGAAGATCTGGGCGCCGATTCGCTTGCGATCGTCGAGCTGGTGCTGGCGTTCGAGGAGCAGTTCGAAATCGACATTCCGGACGAGGATACGGAAAAGATTGGGACCGTCGGCGACGCGATCAAGTACATCCAAGAACACGTGAAGTGATCCTTGGAGCTTGGGCGGGGCGCTGTTCGCTTCAGTGACCCTGTTGTTGTTAACTCGGACGTGAGTGTGGGGGCGGCTCCCGTCGCCCCTGCAAGGGTGACATGCGAAGGGTAGTCATCACGGGCGTTGGAACGGTCAGCCCCTGCGGCAACGATACGGGCAGCACATGGCGTGCACTCATCGAGGGGAAAAGTGGCATCGGTCCCATTACGGCGTTCGACGCGAGCGCCTATGGGACGCAGATTGCCGGTGAGTGCACGGGCTTCGATCCCGAGAAGTACATCGAGAGGAAGCGGGTGCGTGAGGCGGATCGCTTCATTCACCTCGCCGTCGCCGCGAGTCAGCTCGCGGTCGACGACGCCGGTATCGCGGGCCTGAGCGACGAAGACAAGGAGCTCACGGGCACGTTCATCGGGGTCGGCATGTGCGGCCTATTGATGATCGAGGCCCAAGCGCGAGTGCTGTTCGAGAAGGGGCCGCGGCGAATGACGCCGTACTTCATCCCCGCCTCGATCACGAACTTGGCGCCGGGCACCGTGTCGATTCGCTTCGGGTTCAAGGGCCCGAGCTACACGACGACGAGCGCGTGCAGCTCTGGCGCGCACGCGATCGGCGAAGCGTTTCGCTGGATCTCGCGCGGTGACATCGAGCTCGCGGTCGCAGGCGGTACCGAAGCTGCGATCACGGGCCTCGGCATCGGCGGCTTCAATGCGATGCGCGCGCTGTCGAAGCGTAACAGCGAGCCCGAAAAGGCCAGCCGGCCGTACGATCGGGATCGCGATGGCTTCGTGATGTCGGAAGGCGCAGGCATCTTGATCCTCGAAGAACGCGAACACGCGATCAAACGTGGCGCGAAGATCTACGCAGAGATCACGGGCTACGGCGCAACCGCGGACGCACATCACATGTCGGCGCCTGCGCCGGACGGTGAAGGCGCGCAGCGCGCGATGAAGTGGGCGCTCAAAGACGCGAAGCTGAATACGACCGAAGTCGACTACTTGAACGCGCACGGTACATCGACCGACGCGGGCGACATCGGCGAGCTCATCGCGATCGAGAAGGTGTTCGGAGCGTACGCGAAGAACGGCTTGTTGATCTCGAGCACGAAGTCCATGACGGGCCACTTGCTCGGCGCAGCGGGCGGGCTCGAAGCGGTGATCTCGGTGCTCGCGCTGCAGGACGGCGTGATCCCTCCAACGATCAATCTCGACAATCCAGACGAAGGTGCAGCCGGCTTCGACTTGGTGCCGCATCACGCGCGCCAGAAGAAGATCAAGGTTGCGCTGTCGAACTCGTTCGGGTTCGGCGGCACGAACGTGGCGCTCGTCTTCCAGCGCCATGAGTAAGTCGTGAGTCAGAAGCCGCTCGCACTCGGAGCGGATCACGCGGGTTTCGCGCTGAAGGAAGAGCTCAAGCGAGTCCTTCAGCGCGAGAACGTCGTGTTCGAAGATCTCGGAACCCACGACGAAGGCTCGGTCGACTATCCCGACTTCGCCCACCGCGTTGCCAGCGGTGTCGCTTCGGGAGCGTATCGGCTCGGCGTGATCGTGTGCGGAACCGGGCTCGGCGTTGCGATGGCTGCCAATCGGCACGCCGGAGTGCGCGCGGCGCCGTGCACGGATGCGTACGCCGCACGCATGACGCGGCTGCACAATGACGCGAACATCTTGTGCTTAGGCTCGCGGATCGTCGGTGGGGGTTTGGCCGAGGACATCTTGAAGGCGTTTCTCGCGACTGAGTTCGAAGGCGGGCGGCATGCGAAGCGTGTCGCGAAGATCGAGGACTGCGCGTGAAGATCGAGCAAGACGCGGTCTTTCGGGACCAGCGGGAGCGCTATCACTTGCGTTTCAACTGCGAGCACTGCGCGCTCTTCGATGAGCAAAACCAGGCCTGCGCGCACGGCTACCCGACGACGGAGCATCGCGAAGCGCACTACCGCGATCCGAACGCCCGCGTGGTGTTCTGCAAACACTTCGAGCTGTTCTGAGCCGGAGCACTCGTGCTCGGTCAGCCGAAGTACGCATCGAACACGCGCTCGAGCATCGCGGCATCGGCCGTAGACGCGAGCTCGCGAATCGAGTGCATCGACAACATCGGGTTCCCGATGTCGACAGTTCGTAGCCCGATTTGCGCTGCGCTGATCGGCCCGATCGTGCTCCCGCACGGCAAGTCGCTGCGCACGACGAAATGCTGGAGCGGCACCTCGACGTCGCGACACAGCGCCGCAAACCGCGCCGCGCTCTCGCCGTCAGTTGCGTACGCCTGATTCACGTTCGTTTTCAGCACCGGGCCCCCGCCGAGCACGGGCGCGTGGTTTGGCTCGTGCCGGTCCGCGTAGTTCGGATGGATCGCGTGCGCCATGTCGGCCGAGATCAAGAACGAGCGCGCGATCGCCCGCATGAAACCTTCGGCGTCGGCCGCGTCGCTCGCTTGCGCGATTCGCTCGAGCACTTGCCGCAAAAACGGCGAGTACGCGCCCTGGGCGCTACGGCTTCCGACTTCCTCGTGATCGTAGAGTGCGATCACGCGCGTCGCAGCGTGCGGCTGCGGAGCTTTGGCGAGCGCCTGCGTCGCAGCAAAACAACTCGCAAGGTTGTCGAGCCGCGCCGAATGGAGAAACTCCGAGCTCGCGCCGGACACCGTTGCACCCTGCACGTCGTAGAGCGACAGATCCCAGCTCACGATGTCGTCCGGCCGCGCCGGCGCACCGCGCGCGGCGAGCTCGTCCACCAAGAGATCGCGCAGCGACTCGGGCTCCTCACTCGATAAGCCGAAGATCGGCGCCAGATGCGATTGTGCATTCAGCACGAGGCCGTCGCTGTTCACGTTCCGATTCAAGTGAATCGCGAGGTTGGGGACCCGGAGCAGCGGTCGCGCCAGATCCACGAGCAGTCCAGTCGGCAACGCGCGCCCGCGCGCGATGTTGACGCGGCCCGCCAAACTGAGATCCCGATCGAGCCACGTCGACAGCAACACGCCGCCGTAAGCTTCGACACCGAGCTGCCGATAACCGTAGCGATTTACATCAGGGCTCGGCTTGATCCGCAGGTTTGGCGAATCCGTGTGCGCACCGATCGCGAGAAACCCTGACTCTGTCGGTGTCTTTTCGCCACAAATGAATGCGATCAGACTCGTACCTCCGCGTGTCGTGTACGCGCGAAGCCCCGGTTCGAGCGTCCAGCGTTCGTGTTCCTCGAGCGACACGAAGCCCGCGTTGGATAGAATTCGCGCGCTTTCCGCCGCCGCGTGGTAGGGCGTAGGAGACGCATCGAGATAGGAGATTAGGGAAGCGACCAGCTCCGACATGGGTATGCGCTCTAGTTTCGCCATGACTCACGATGCTGTACAAGCGATGCCGACTTAGAGCGCGTGCCGTCGATGCCATCGCCCGGCCGGCTCCGGAGGAAACCATGGGAAGTTTGTCCTTGCTGCTGCTTGCGACCCCGATCTTCGGGCTCTCACTGCACGCACCAGTGTTCGAGGCGGACGCAGCTACGTCTGCGGACTTGTCAGCGAAGGTGGCCTCGGCTGAGTTCTTGGCCAAGCTCGATGAAGATCAACCGGCGGGGAAGAGCGCTGCCGCACCTTCGCCGCAAGACGACTACAAAGAACAGATCAAGCGCCGCAACAGCATCGCCGGCGTGCATCGCGTGTTCGGCATCATGACCTGGGCCGCGATGACCCTGACCCTCGCCGCAGGTGCGATCGACTACCACAACCTCTACGGCTTCGGCGCAGGCATCGGGGACAACCCATGCGTGAAAGGCTCGGCAGCCTTTGGCGACGACTTTGGCTGTCGAGGCGGCATCCGAACGATCAAATCGATCGCCGCGTACACCACCACTGCGCTCTACGCGACCACCTTCACGTTGTCGTTGATGATGCCGGACCCGGATGACCTGGCGTCCGGCAAAGGTGAGTTTGCGAGCACACTGCGTCTGCACAAGACGCTGCGCTGGGTCCACTTTGGCGGCATGGTCGCTCAAATCGTGCTTGGCGTACTCATGGCTGGCCGCATCGGCGGACTCGATCGAGCCAACGATTACGGGACTCTGCAGGCACTCTCCACTGTCCACCTCGGCATCGGATTGGTGACGTGGGGTGCGCTGACGTGGGCAGGCGCACTCATGACGTTCTAACCGTTTCGGGACGCATGATTTTGCGTACGTTCCGCAGTCAATGCGGGTCATGTTTTTCCGACAAGCGAGCAGACACTCCACCGTTCTTCCATGCTTCGTGCGCAATGCGCGCAAGCTCATGCTTCGCGCAATTGCGTAACGATTCTAGGCTTGCACCAGAGCCTGCCTGATCAGTACCATCGCACCTCAGCCGGTCCGCGGGATGGCCTGCCTTCGTAGGCACATACCTGCCGAATCGCCGTCGGCGTTCGGGGACAATCCTGCCGAGTCGCTTCGGCGTTTGGCAGCGCGGTGTGGGTGTTTTGCGTGGCGCAGACTCGAACCGACATGGTCGCACCGGGGCCGATGCCTGTCGCCCCACCCAAAGAACTTCTTCAACTGGCGAGCTATCTCGTCACATTGGAGACGGATCCAGACGACTTGGATGCGCTCGCTGGCGTCAAGCGTCTCGCGCAAGAGCGTGACGTCGAGAAGCTCGGCGCGGATCCAGTTCGGCAACTCGAGACTGCGCGCCAGGCGCATGAGCTACGCAGCGAGTACAGCACCGTTGCACGGCTGATCGAGGCGCAGCTCGAGTTGGTCGACCACACGGACCGACTCGCGGTCTCGCTGTGGAAGGAGCTCGGGCGGTTGCGCGCAGAGTTTCTGCTCGATGGTGCCGGCGCGCGCGCTGCATACACGCGGGCGATGGAGATCGGCGGGGAAGACACGGAGATCGTCGAAGCGTTGAAACGCCTCGAGCAAGCCGACACGAGCTGGAAAAAGTTTGCGAAGCGTTTCGTCGAGGAAGCGGAGTCTGCGGCGGACCTGTCGCTGAAGACGTCGCTTCTGCTGCGCGCTGCGAGCTTGGCCTGGGAAAACCGGCGCAAAGCGAAAGCGAAAGAAGCCGATCGTTTGTTCGCGGAAGTGCTCGAGATCGACAAGGGCAACCTGCGCGCGATCCTGCTGTACGAGCACACGCTACGCGAGCGCGAGGAATGGAACGACCTCGGCCAGCACCTGCTCGACAGCGCCGAAGCGGTGCACGACAAGCAGGCGAGCCACAACCTGTACCTGCGTGCCGCGCGCGTGTTCGCGCGCAAGCTGCACGACAAGAGTCGCGCCGCTGCGTGTTACGAGCGCGTGCTGTCGAACGATCCGGGGAACGGCGAAGCGATGTCGTTTCTGACCGATCGCTTCACCGAGACGGAGCGCTGGGACGACTTGGTGCTGCTGTACGAGAACGCGCTCAAGGTGCCGCACAAGCTCGACGTCGAGCAGGGCATCTTGGTGCAGCTCGGCATGGTGCACTACCGGATGCGCAACAAGCCGGAAGATGCGGACCCGTACTTCGGCCGCCTGCGCAAGCTCGATCCGACGCACCCGGCCATGCTCGATTTCTATCGGCAGCACCTGCAGCAGCAGGGCGAGCTCGAGCGGTTGTTGCGAATCTTGTCCGATGCGCAGCGCATCGTGAGCGATCCCGCGCGGCGTCTCGCGCTCGCCGTCGAAACAGCCCAGCTCGCGCAAAAGACGCAAGGTATGGGCGAGCGCGCGATCGAAGCTTGGAAGAACGTGCAGCGGCTCGATCCGCAGCATCCCGAAGCGTCGCGTGTACTGAAGGAGCTCTACGCGCGGTCGGAGAAGTGGAACGCGCTCTGCGAAGTGTTGAAAGCGCAGATCGACGCGACTCCCGACACCGCTGCGCCCGAGAAGATCGAGCTCTTGCGCGAGCTCGCCACCGTCTACCGCGACAAGCTGCGGCTCGATGGCATGTTGATCAACGTCTACAACACGATCCTTCGGTTGCAGCCGAACGATCGCAAGACGCTCGAAGCGCTCGCGGACAAGTACCGCGAGCTCGGGCGCTGGAACGATCTGATCAACGTGCTGATCGCGGACGCGGATGCGAACGCCGACAAGCCGCATCGGATCGAGACGTATCTGAAAGTCGCGAGCCTGTGGCTCGAGCACTTCTCGAACTACAATCAGGCTTCGGCGCCGCTCGAAAAAGTGTTGGAGCTCGAGCCGGGCAACCGTGCCGCGCTCTCGATGCTGCGCGAGATCTACGAGAAGAAGCGCGCCTGGAAGCAACTCTTCGAAGTGCTCAAGAAAGAGCGCGAAGTTGCGACCGATCCGGAGCAACGCGCCGGGCTCACGATGCAGCTCGCGTCGCTCGCGGCCGAGCGCTTGCATCGTTACGACGACGCGGTTGGGCTCTGGCGTGAAGTCGCCGAACAGACCAGCGCAGGTTCGATTCCCGCGCCGAAGGTCGACGGCGTTGCGGTTAGTAACAATCTCGGCGCCGGCTCCGCCGCGCCGTCGAGCAGCTCGAGTGCGGGTTACGCCGCGCTCGAGGCGATCGAGAAGCTCGCGGAGCGCGAGAAAGACTGGAAGACGCTCTCGGGCGTGCTCGATCAGCAGGTCGCACGGCAGCGCGACACCGAAGACAAGATTCGCATCTTGCTCAAGCTCGGCAGCGTGCAGGCGGATCGGTTGAACGACCCGACGGCCGCGAGCCAAGTGTTCCGGCGCGTGCTCGAGATCGATCCGAAACAAGGTCGCGCGCTTCGAAGCTTGCGCGACAGCTTGGTTCAGGCGGGCGACTGGGATGCGGTCGAAGCCCTGTACGACCGCGCGGGCGATCTCGAAGGCCTCGTCGATGTGCTCTCCGGCGAAGCGGATCGCGTGACCGGGCGCGAGCAGAAGATCGCCCTGAGCTTGCGCGTCGCGCGCTTGCTCGAGAAGCGCATCGGTGAGCCGCTCCGCGCGCAACGCAGCTACGAGCGCGTGCTCTCGGTCGATGCCGATCACGTGCAGGCCGCGCGGGCGCTCGCACCGATCTACGAACAGGAAGACAAGTGGTCGCGGCTGTACGCGATGCTCGAGATCGTGCTGCGTTCGCTGCCCGAGTCGGAACAAACCGAACGGCTGCAGCTCTTGTTGCGTTTGCGCGGGCTCGCCCAAGACAAGCTGCGCGACGCAGGCCTCGGGCTCACGCACGCGCTCGCGGCGTATCGGCTCGCGCCGGCTGACACCTCGGTGCGCGAAGCGCTCGAACGAAGCGCGGAGCTCGCCCAAGCGTTCGACAAGGTCGTAGAAGCCTACACCGCGCGTGCGGAGTCGAACGCCGCCGAGCCGAGTGAAGCGCTCGACTTGCGCCGGCGCATCGCGCTGATCGCGACCGTGCGCCTCGGGAAGCCCGAGCTCGCGGCGGCACAGTGGGAGCTCGTGCTGGCTGCCGTGCCGGACGACGCCGGCGCGCTCGCAGCGCTCGATCGGATCTACCGAACTGCGAATCGCACCGCAGACGTTCGCAAGCTGCTCTTGCACAAGCTCGAGATCTCCGAGGACGCACCGGCTCGCATCGCGCTGCTCGAAGAGCTCGCCAAGCTCGAAGAAGACGAGCTCAAAGACTTCGATGCCGCCGCCGACCACTATCGCGCGCTCGCGGACCTGCAGTCGGACAATCCCGAGGTCTGGGCTTCACTCGATCGGCTCGCACTTGCGGCCGGTCGCTTCGACGAGCTCGCGAGCGCGCTCGAGTGGCGCGTGCAACTCGCGAACGAAAAACAGGCGAAAGTCGAGCTCGGCGCGCGCCTCGGAAGTGTGTTCGCCGAAAAGCTCTCGCAGCCTGAAAAGGCGCAAGCCGTGTTTGCGGAAGTGGTCGAGCTCGACCCCGCGCACGGCGCGAGCGTAGCTGCGCTGGAACAGCTCGCAGCGAGCCAACCGAAGCTCGCGGACGACATTCACCCGATTCTCGAGCGCGCTTACGAACGCGCCGGTCGGTTCGACAAGCTCGCGAAGCAACTGGGAGAGCGCGTCGGGACGACGAAAGACGAAGTCGAGGTTCGCCGCTTACGGCTGCGGCTCGCCGAGATCAGCGGTGGCCAGCTCGGGGACGCGCTCGGCGCATACGCTTCACTCGAGGCCGCGTTTCTGCAGGAGCCCGAGGACACGTCGCTCTGGGATCGCTTGGCGGAAGCGGCCGAGCACGCGGAGCAGCAGCGCGCGCTCGCGAGCGCGTACGCGCGTGCGGTCGAACGCGAGACACTCTCGCCCGAAGATCAAGTCGAGCTCGCCGTCCGTGTCGCGCGCTTGTACGACGAAGTGCTTTCAGAGCCGCACGAGGCCGAGCCCTTCCACAAGCGCGTGCTCGCGCACGACCCCATGTCCGAGCGCGCGTTCGTCGCGCTGAAAGACCTGTACACGAACGAAGAGCGCTGGGAAGACTTGCAGGGGCTCTACCGGCGGCGGCTCGAAGACTCCACCGACGCCGACATCAAGCTCGACCTGCTCTTACAGGTGTGCTTCTTGTTCGAGGAGATCCTCGATCAGCCGGAGAAAGCGGTCGATGCCTACCGGGCCGTGCTCGAGCTGATCCCGGACCACGGTCCGTCGCGGCGCACGCTCGAGCGGCTCTACGAGCAGCTGCAGCGCTATCGCGACCTCGCGAACCTGCTCCGGAGCAACCTCGACCACGCCGAAGGTTACGACCAGGTCGATACGCTCTACCGCCTCGCGGAGCTGCACGACACGAAGCTGTCGGAGCCGTCGCTCGCGGTCGACTACTACGAACACGTGCTGCAGTTGCAGCCGCACCACTTGCGCACACAGGCCGCGCTCGGTCGCTTGCTCGCGGTCGAGTCGCTCCGGCAGCGCATCGCGGGGATCCTCGAGCCGACCTACGAGAGCCAAGGTGCATACGCGGATCTGGTGCGCGTGCTCGAGATTCAGCTCGCGGACAAATCGGAAGCCGCCGACAAGGCCGAGCTGCTCTTCCGCATGGGCGGCCTGTACGAGCAGCGGCTGCGCGACACCGACGGTGCGTTCGGCGCGTATGCGCGCGCGGTCGAAGCTGCGCCCGAGATGGTCGCCGCGCGCGAAGCGTTGGCCCGCGTCGCAGCCGGCCGCGAAGTGCATCGCCGCAAGCGCGGCCAGGTGCTCGAACAGGCGAGCCAAAATATCGCCGATCCCGACGTGCTGATCGACGTGCTGCAGGAGCTCGGTCAGCTGTCGATCGACGAGCTCGATGACAAGGCCGCCGCCGAGCGCTGCTACACGCGCTTGCTCGACCTCGCGAGCGGTCGCGACGACGTGCTGCTCGAGGCGGCGCGCAGCCTCGAACGCATTCACTTGCAGACCGGCGACTACGCTGGACTGGCGCGCGATCTGTCGCGCCAAGTCGAGCTCGAGTTCGACCCGCGCTTGCGCGAGCAGCTGCTCGTGCGCCTCGCGGAGCTCTACGATCAGCGGCTCGACAATCCGCAGCTCGCGATCGACGCCCAGCGCAAGCGGCTCGAAGCCGACGCGGACAACGCGGATGCGTTGCGCGCACTCGAGCGCTTGTTTACGGCAACCGGCAGCTGGGAAGAGCTCGTCGAGGTGTTGGCGCGGCGCATGCCACTCGAGCGAGACGTGCGCGAGCAGCGCGCGATCGCACGGCGTGGTGCGCTCGTCCTCGAAGAAAAGATCGGCGACATCACGCGCGCGATCGAAGCGCACCGCGAAGTTGCAGCGAGTTTTGGTCCGGATCGCGAGACCTTGAGCTCGCTCGCACGTTTGTACGAAGGCTCGGGCCAGAACACCGAGCTCCTCGAAGTGCTCGAGTCCGACGTCGAATTCTGCGCAACGAACGCGGAGCGCGCCGCGCTGCGCTTCCGGATCGCGGAGTTGTTGAAGGACAAGCTGAACGAGCCCGAACGCGCGATCGGCGCGTACGAAGCCGCGCTCGACGACGATCCGGAGCACGCCGGCAGCTTGGCCGCGCTCGACGCGATCATGAACGACGAGTCGGCGCCGTTCCGGCGCGATGCCGCGCGCGCAGCCGCGCCGCGGTACGAGAAGCTCCAACGGTACGACAAGCTGCTCGCGGTGCTCGAGTTGCTCGCGAAGACGGACGACGAGCACGATCAGCTCGAAGCGCTGCACAAGGCGGCGCAAGTCGCGGAGAGTGGGCAGAAAGACCCGCTGCTCGCGATGAGCTACGTCGGCAAAGCGCTCCACGTCGCGGCGTCGCCTGCGAGCTTTGCGGAGTTGCTCGCGGAGTACGCACGCCTCGCGGAAGTTACGGGCCGCTACGCCGAATACGTCGCTGGGTTGCGCGGAATCGTGAGCGAGCTCAGCGATCCGGAGCAGCGCAGCTTCGTGTACCGCAGCATCGCAACGGCCGCTCAAGAGAAGCTGCAAGATGCGACGCTCGCACGCGAGTCGTACCGCAAGGTGCTCGAGGACGACCCCGAGGACACGCCCGCGCTCGACGCGCTCATGCGCCTCGATGAGGAAGCCAACGACTTCCCCGCGCTGATCGACGTGCTCGGTCGCAAGATTGCGCTTTCGATCGAGCCGAAGACGCGCCTCAGCTTGCTCGAGCGCCAGGCCGACGTGTACGAGCGCGGCCTCGACGACACCGAGAAGGCGATCAGCGCGCTCGAAGAAGTCGTCGCGGAAGAGCCGCGGCCCTCCGCGTTGGCTTCGCTCGAACGGCTGTACGTGCGTGCGCACCGTTTCACCGATCTCGCATCGCTCTACGAGCAGCAGCTCGATCGCGGTGTCGGCTCGGTCGTCGACGTGCGCTACAAGCTCGCGAACACGTACCGGCAGTACTTGAGCGACACCGGCACTGCGCTCCAGCACTTGCGCGACGCGCTGACGGACGATCCCGATCATCCGGATTCGGTCGGCCTCGCCGAAGCGATCATGAGCGAGCACAGCGAGCATCGGACGCTCGCGGCCGAGATCCTCGAGCCCGGTTACCTGACGCGGATGGATTGGACGAAGCTGACGGCGGCGCTGCGCGTGCGCGTCGATGCCGAGTCGGATCCGGACGAGCGGATGCGGCTGCTCGTGCGCCTCGCGCGCATCTACGAAGAACAGCTCGAAGACTTCGACGAGACGATGGAGATCTACGCGCGGTTGTACCGCGAAGATTTCCGCGACGAAGAGGTCTGGGAGACTCTCACACGCCTCGCGAAGGTCGGCGGGCATTGGAATCGCCTCGCCAAGATCTTGTCGGAACCGCTCGCAGAGGCGCCGGTCGACGACGATTTGATGGCGAAGCTCGCGCGCTTCGTCGGCTCGGTCTACGACGAGAAGACCGGCAACTTGGTCAAGGCGGCCGAGTTCTACGGGAAGGCACTCGCGTTCGACCCGACCGACGCCTACGCGTTCCGCATGCTCGAGTCGGCGTACCTGCGCGCGGGCAACCACGCCGCGCTGCTCGAGCTCTACTCCCAGCAAGCGGAGATTTCGAACGACGACGGTGATCGGATCGCGCTCTTGCACAAGCGTGCGCGCCTGCAGCGCGCTGAGCTGCGCGAGCTGACGAACGCGATCGCGACGTTCCGCGAGATCCTCGAGATCTCACCGAACGACCACACGGCGGTCGCGTCGCTCGAAGCGCTGCTCGCGGAAGCGAAGGACTGGAACGGGCTCGCCGAGCATTTGCGCTGGCGGATCGAGCACGTGGCGACGCCGAATGAAGAGCTCGAGCTCAAGTACCGGTTGGGCGAGCTGCTGCTCTCCGAGCTCGCGGACGAAGAGGGCGCGCTCGATCTGTTCGATCAGATCATCCAGGTCGAGCCGCGACATGGCGCGACTCTGGCTGCGCTCGAACGCATCGTGCAGGGCGAAAAGCACCGCCTGCGCGTGACCGAGATCCTCGAGCCGGTCTACCGGCAGCTCGATCAATGGAAGAAGCTCGTCGCCATTCACGAGGCGCGGCTGCTCTTGCTCACCGATCGCCCGGAGATCGCGCGACTACTCTCCGAGGTCGGCGAGCTGCACGAAAAGCGCGGGCAAGATCTCGGTCGCGCGTTCCACGCATACGCGCGTGCATTTACGGCTGATCCCGCCGATGAGGGCGTGCGCGGCCACATCGATCGCTTGGCGGCCAAGACGGGTGCGTGGGCCGATCACGTCGGCGCCTACGAAGCAGCGCTGAGCGAGACGAGCGAGCCTTCCGCGCAGCTGCAGCTGCTCCAAGTGATCGCGCGCGTCCACGACGAGAAGCGCGGCGATCCGCGCGCTGCGATCCTCGCGTACGAGCGGATGTTGAAGATCGAGTCGAACGACGTCGCGACGCTCGACGCGCTCGAACAACTTCACACGATGGTGGGCGATTGGCGCGGCCTCGTGCACGTGCTCGAACGCAAAGCTGCGATCTCGTACGGCGGTGAGGATCGCGCGAGCTTGTTGCGGCGGATCGGTTCCGTGTTCGAGGAGTTCGTGGTCGATCGCGAAGCTGCGATCGACGCCTACAAGCGCGCGGCGACGGAGCTCGACACCGATGAGCTCGCGCTCGAAGCGCTCGACCGCTTGTACGCGCAGACCGGGCAAGCGTTGCCGCTCTTCGAGACGCTCAAGCGCCGCGTCGAGCTCGCCTCTGATCCGGCGCTGCGGGTCGAGCTCGGATTGCGGCTCGGATTCCTCGCGGACACGCGTCTGCACTACTCGGAAGAAGCGATCGGGGCGTACCGCCGCGTGCTCGATGACGACGACGCGAACGCGACCGCAATCTCGCACTTGAGTACGCTCTACCAGCGGCTCGGGATGTGGAACGAGCTGCTCGAGAACCTGCGCTTGCAAGTCGCGCTGGCACAAGCACCGGCTACGCGCGTCGCGTTGCACTGCCGCGCGGGCGAGATCCTGCTCGACAAGCTGCTCGATCCGGGTGAGGCGATCGAAGCTTATCGCCGCGCGATCGAGGAAGATTCGCAGTGCGTCCCCGCGATCGATGCGCTGCTCTCGCTCACCGTGCGCGAAGAGCACCGTGCCCAAGCGGCTGCGGTCGTAGAACCGCTGCTCCGCGAGCAAGGCCGCTACGACGACCTCGTTCGGCTGATCAATCGCAAGATCGACGGCATGATCGATCCGATGGAGCGGCGCGCCGAGCTCGTGCGGCTCGCCGAAGTCGAAGAGCACGGTCGCAAGGACAAGTTCGCTGCGTTCGAAGCCCTGTCGAAAGCGCTCGCGGGCGACACGCCGGACGAGTTCGTCCAAGAGGAGCTCGAGCGTTTGGCGCGCGAGCTCGCGTCGTGGTCGAAGTACTTTGCGGTGTTGATGGATCGCGCGGCGAAGCTGCCTGATCCGCGCGATGCGGCGCTCTTGTTCCGGCGTGCTGGACGCGTCGCGGAGGAAGAGCTCGGCGACGACGCGCGCGCGATCGAGGCCTACCGCAGCGCCGCGGCCGCGGACGACGACGCGGACGAGTCGCTGATCGCGCTCGACCGGCTCTACGAAAAGACCCAGCAGTGGGAGCTCCTGGTCGATGTGCTCGAGCGGCGCGTGGGTTCGGACATTTCTGGCGCCGATCGCAACGAGCTGCTCGTCCGGCTCGGCTTTTTGCGCGCGCAGCGTTGCGGCGATCCGCGCGGTGCGTTCGCGGCGTACAAAGAAGTGCTCGACAACGACCCAGGCGATCAGAGCGCGCTCGCCGGCATGCAGTTGCTCGGCGAACGAGACGACCTCGTGTCCGACGTGCTCGAAGTGCTCGAGCACTGCTATCGCGAGACGAACGCAGTCGAAAAAGTGGTCGAGCTGTTTGAGCTGCGCAGCCGGCTCGCCGCGACCGACGCGGAAAAAGCCCGGCTCTTGCGGGAAGCGGCAGGGCTCTGGGAACGCGATCTGAACGAGCCGGGGCGTGGGTTCCTGCGCTTGCGTCAGGCGTTCGAGCTCGACAGTCAGGACCTCTCGCAGCTCGACGAGCTCGAGCGAATTGCGGGCGTGTGCGGTTCGTTTGGCGAGCTGTGTTTACTCGCGGAGCGAGTGCTCACCGGGACGGGGCTCGACCCGGCCGCGAAGAAGGAGCTGTCGCTGCGTGCGGCGGCTTGGTACCGCGACTTCATGGGCGATGTGGATGGCGAGCTGCGTTGCTTGCGGATCGCGCTCGCGATCGACGGCTCGAACGAAGACATTCACGCGCGCCTCAGCGAAGTGTTGCGCGAGGCGGGCGACCGGCGCGCACTGTTGACCGAGCTGCGCGCGTTCGCGGAGATCGACAAGGACTCCGTGCGCGTGCTCGCGAGCTTGCACGAAGCCGGGTCGATCGCGCTCGAGCTCTCGGAGCTGGACGCCGCTTCCCACAGCTTCAGTCGCTTGCTCGAGCTCGATCCGGAAGACGCGGCCGCGCTCTCCTCGCTCGCAGAGCTGCGCACGAACCAGGGCAAATACGCAGAAGCCACGCAGCTCTTGGCGCGCTGGCTCGCCGTCGAGACCGACCCGCAGCGGCGCGCGGTCTTGCACCACGGGATCGCCGAAGCCCACGCCGGCCTGTTGAACGATCCAGAGCAAGCGGCGGCCAGCTACCGCGCCTTGCTCGACGAGTTCCCGGACGAGGAGCGTGCGGTCACGGCGCTCGAAGACTTGTACGAGCGGCTCGGTCGCTGGCGCGAGCTCGAAACCTCGCTCCGCGATCGGCTCGAACGTTCGGAGCGGCCGGACCAGCGGACCGACGTGCGGCTGCGGCTCGCGCGTTTGTCCGAGGTCCAGCTCGGGCGCCCCGAGCTCGCCCTCGAGCAACTGCGTGAAGTGCTCGCGGACGCACCCAACCACGTGGCGGCGGCGGCTGAGTTCGAGCGCTTGCTGCGCGCGGCGGGTCTGCACGAAGAGCTCGCGACGTGGCTCGAGCAGCGCGCGACCGATGCGCGGGCAGCGGGCGATCCACGGGCAGAGCAAGTGCTGAGTTCGCTGAGCGAGCTGTACGAGACGCAGCTCGGTGACCCGCAGCGCGCGATCGAAGCGACCCTGCAACGTTACGAGGTCGCGCCGCAGCTCGCGGTCGTGAAGGAGCTCGTGCGTCTGTACGAGATCACTGGCCAGCTCGCGCGCGTCGCGGAGTTCATGGAATTTCAGATCGGGCTCGAGCAGCCGCGCGACGGCCTTGCGGTCGCACACGCGCTGGCGGATCTCGCAGCGACGCGCTTGCGCGATCAAGAGCTGGTGCAGCGGGCGCTGCTCACGGCGCGCAAGCTCGCACCGCGCGACCCCCAGACGATCCTCAAGCTCCGCCAGTTCTTCGAGAGTCGCGGTGCGTACGAATCGCTTGCGCAGCTCTTGCAGGAAGAAGCCGCGATGCGCGAGCTGCCGGCTGAGCAGGCAGCGATGTTGCGCGAGATCGCGAGCTTGTACGCGACTCGGATCGGCGACGCGTCGCGCGGGATCACCTACCTCGAGCGCGCGATGAATATCGCGCCGGGGGAGCGCGAGACGCTGGTCGCGTTGTGCGACTTGTACATCTCGGCCGGCCGCGAGACGGCTGCGATTCCACTGCTCGAAAAGATCATCGCGTCGTTCGGCGGTCGCCGTGCGAAGGAAGTCGCGAGCTACGAACACCGCCTCGGTCGCGCCTACGAAGGCACGGGCAACGCCGAAGAGGCCTACAAGCACTACGATGCTGCGTTCCGCATCGATCTGACGAGCGTGCCGGTGTTACGCGACCTCGGTCGCTTGTGCCTCGCGCGCGGCGACTTGGACCGCGCCCAAAAGACCTACCGTGCGCTGCTGCTGCAGAAGCTCGGTGAGGACGCCGGCATTCACAAGGCCGACGTCTACTACCACCTCGGCGAGATCTCGGTGAAGCAGGGTGACAAGGCCAAAGCGAAAGCGATGCTCGAGCGTGCGATATCCGAAGGCGGACAGCATGCAAAGGCGAGCGCTCTGCTCGCGCAGCTGTAAAATCGCTGCATGTCTTCCGTGATCCCCGAAGGCGCGGTCTCGATCGACGGCCAGATGTACGCGGCGGCCGACGCTCGTGTGTCGGTGTTCGACCGCGGATTTTTGTACGGCGACAGCGCGTTCGAGGTCATGCGCACATATCGGCGGCGCTCGTTTCGCGAGCGCGATCACCTGGAGCGGCTCGAGCGCTCCTGCGAGCGCCTGCTGCTACCCGTGGCATCCGGGCCCGACGATTGGTCGGCCGTGGTCAGGCGCACGATCGAGGCGTCGAAGCTACCGGAGTGCAACGTGCGAGTGATGGTCACGCGTGGGGTCGGGCCGATGGGTCTGGACCTGAGCGACGCGCGCTCGCCGTGCGTGTTTTGCTTCGCGTTGCCCCTGCACACACTGCCGGCCGAGTTCTACGAGAATGGCGTCGCGGTCGGGCTCTCACACGCCGCGCGCGCGACCGACGGCACGCGGGCCGTCGGTGCGAAGACCAGCAACTACTTGGGGTCGGTGCTCGCGCTGCATGAAGTGAAGCGAACCGGTGCGCACGAGGCGATCATCGTCGGCCCGAACGGCGAAATCGTCGAAGGTGCGACGAGCAACGTGTTTGCCGTACGCGAAGGTGAGCTCGTGACGCCGCCGATCGAGGCAGGCATTCTCGCCGGCATCACGCGCAAGACCGTGCTCGAGCTCGCAGAGCAGCTCGGTTTGAGAATTCACGAGACGCAGCTGCACCCGCACGACTTGTATCGCGCCGACGAAGTGTTCATTACGAGCACGGTGCGAGAGATCGTCCCGGTGGTCCGCGTCGATGATCTAGTCGTCGCGGGTGGTAAGCCAGGCGCGATGACGAAACGCTTGCTCGCAGCGTACCGCGCGCAAGCGAACGGCTAGATAGACTTACGGACACGAAGCGGCGCACATCGCAGGCAGGGTCGGGCCTGGCGCAGCGTCATCCGTTCCGAACATGCAGCCCATGGCCTGCAGTGCGCGCACGAACGGGTTCGCGAGCGGGGGAGGGTCCTGCCCCTGCAGGGCGTAGACCTCGGTGCGCCTGCCGCCGGCAGCTGCATCGATCGCGGCCGCGCACGGTCCGTCGCCGGTATTCGTTCCCCAGCCACACCGGCTCGTCGCGCAATAACAGTCGCCGAATTGGCAGTGGTTCTGGATCGCGCACGCGAGGACGTTGCGACACAGCGCTCGCTGCGTCTCGTCGCCGACCGTGAGGCAATCGACGATCGGCGCAGCGCATCCACCGCAGGCGCAGCCGCGACACTCGGGGCTGCCGGTTTGCAACCCGGGCCAGTCCGCCGCGCATTGCTCGGGAAGGCTGAGCGGTGCGACGCCGGCATCATCTTCGATCGCAGCGGCCCCAGCCATTCCACCGTCTGATATCGCTGCGTCGGCCGGCGAGCTCGGGTGTCCGGCTTCGCTCGAGCTGGAGGCGTCGGCAGGTGTGACCGCGCTGTCCAGCCCTGAATCCGGCTCGAGTTTCGTCGCATCCAGGATCGCGGCCGCGTCTTCGCCCGAGTCCGCTTTGCCCGTGCTCGGATTGCCCCGGTCGCGTGCGGGGTTCGTCTGGCCGAAGTGAAACGAGGAGAAGTCTTGCGTGCACGCGGCCGCCCACAGCAGCAATAGCGGTGAACACCAACGCCAACCTCCGCGCATCAAAGCGCCCCTCGCAACGCGAAGCCGAGCGGTGTGACCGCGAGCGCGAGTCGCGCCGATTGGGCTCGCCGGTCCCGTGTGCTGGCGACGTTTGCAGGCTTGCGGCCGACCTCGGTCTCTTCCGGTTTCTTCTTTTCGTGCGGCTCACTGAGCACGAACAACGTGGCGCTGGCGACGAGCGTGGATGCGCCGACGATCAGCGCGACGTTCGCGAGCACCTGCTGCGTGTGGCCACGCGCGGCGATCGTCTCCAAGTCCGAGTCGCACAGGTTTCGATCCGGACAACCGTCTTCCAGCTTCGCGAAGTTCGCCGCGCTCAACGTGCCGAAGATGCCGAACGCGACGAAGCTGAGCGCGCTCGTGCCGCCCGCGATGTAGCTACCGATCCGCAACGCGGACGGCCCCGGCGAGCTCGGACCGAACGGCTCGGCAGCTTCGGGCGGCGGCGCTTCGATCGCCTGCGCGCGCGCTGCGATCGGCCGCCGCGGAACCGGCTTGGCTGCGAACGGTTTCGAGGCAACTTCACTCGAGCGCACTCCCGACCCGAGATCGTCCGGTGCTCCGATCACGACCGACGCACGTTGCCCCGCGCCGATCTCGACTTCCCGCCGCTCGATCACGCCGGGCGCACTCTCGAGACTGAGCCTCACGACACCGGGTCGCACCGGCAGCGCCGCGTTCCACTCGCTCGGTTGGACCTGTTGGCCGTCGACGTGGAGCAGTGCCGACTGGTCGTCCGCGCGCACGTACACCGTGAGGATGCCGATCTGCGACCGCAGCACACGCAGCTCGTCCTCCGCTGCTGCGCGCGTCTGGGCGTAACGGGGATCGAGCGCTTCGGGCGGCCGCACGATCGTGATCAGCACCCGGTACGCTTCGGGCAGCTGCTGCAGTTGATGCAGACACCGGCCGAGCATCAAGCGCGCGTTCGGGCTCGCCGAAAGGCCGTTCGCGCGCGTGAACTCGTGTGCCGCCTCGGTGTACGCGCCGCGTGCGAACGCATTGAGCCCTGCGCCATAGGCATCGCGGGCATCGACGCGTTCGGTTTCATCGACGGGTGGTGTCAGGAAGGGTGCGGCTTGTGCGGCAGCTCCGCCGGCGAGTGCGGCCGCCGCTAGTAGCTGCAGCGCTACCCAGTTTGCTGCCGCACTCGACGCCGTTGACCGCATGAAGACAGCCCCTACA
>Ga0193752_1000466_pt1 | contig 39096 bp, 26 predicted proteins | sample H1c1metaG_FD_144924 | JGI IMG/M metagenome (GOLD analysis project Ga0193752, IMG submission 144924) | Soil microbial communities from a riparian zone of the East river system, Colorado, United States - H1c1 | ecosystem: Environmental > Terrestrial > Soil > Riparian zone | place: USA: East River... | reverse complement strand
TCAGGAGCTCCGCAGGGTCGGTTTGTTTTAATAAATAGCCGCTCGCCCCGGCACAAAGGGCATCGAAGATCTTCTCGTTATCGTCATAAACCGTTAAAACCAGGATTATGAGATCGGGATAAAGCTCTTTTAGAATCCGTATGCCCTCGATGCCGGACATTCCCGGAAGCCCGATGTCCGAAAGCACGACGTCAGGCAGATCATGCTTGATCCTCGATATTGCCTCTTCCATCGTCCGGAATGCTCCCAGGCATTTGAACCCGGGCGTAAAATTTATCAATATCTGTAGACCTTCGCGAAGGTCCCGCTGGTCCTCAACGACGATGGTCGTGATAGTTTTATTTTCCGTCATAACATCTTCAATTGAGGTCATATTAATTCTCCTTCCGACTTTTCTATTGTAAGAAGAATTTTCACGATCTCCCCCGCCTATTCGGGTGGGGTGTGGGTCATCGGTTTTTGGATAAAGATCACTTCGGATCGACTTTTCCAAACCGTTTTTTTGAAAGTGCAAAGGCACGATTACTTTAATGGTCGTTCCCAAGCCTATCTCAGATAAAGTTTCGCACGTGCCACCAAGGTCTTCGGCGCGCCGCCGCATGTTTATCAAACCGTTTCCGCCATATTCGGGACGGAAATCGGGGCTCAAAACCTCCGCCGTTTCAAAACCTTTGCCGTTATCCGAAATTTCCAGAAACAGGCGGTCATCTTCAATGCGGAAGTTCGCCGCCGCCGCGGTGCACTCGGAATATTTGACGGCGTTGTTGACCGATTCCTTGAAGATCGCAAAAACTTCGCGGCGAATATTTGCGCCGAGCTGTAGATCTGCCTCGATCTCCGGGGCGGATAATTCGAATTTTATGCCGTGACCCGTAAAAACGTCCGAAGCGAACCGGCGCATTCTCTGAACAAGGTCGTGAAGAAAATCCTTTTGGGGATTGATCGCCCAGACGACGTCGCTCATTACGGAAACCAATTCCTTTGAGACATTTTTGATCCTTTCCAGGGGGGGCGCCAGATTTTCGGCCTGGATCGATGTGGCCTGCCCGCGGGCAACTTCGGTCAATACGGCGATCTGCGTCAAGCTCGAGCCGATGTCGTCGTGGAGATCGGTGGCGATCCGCGTGCGGACCTTTTCGATCTCGAGAAATTTTTCTTCGCGGGCTTTTTGTAATTCCGCTTCGGCCCGCCTTCTTTCCGAGATATCACGCGCTATCGCTGTAAAATATAATTTTCCATCCCGCTCGAATTCTCCAAACGAGACTTCCAACGGAATCTCCCCGTCGGTTTTGTGAATACCGGTCAATACTGCGCCTTCCCGGTTTAACCCTTCGGGGATCACAACCATGAGTTTCTGCCCAATAAGCTCCTCCGGCGCGTATCCGAAGACCTTTCCGATCGCTTCGTTAACGAAAATGATCGTATTATCTTCGTCGATCGTCAGGATCGCGTCGGAAGCAGTGTCGGCAAGGGTGCGAAAACGATTTTCGCTTTCTTTGACGTCATCAAGCGCATTTTCAACCTGCCGGGTTTTGGAAACGCGGTAACGGTCAAGAACAAGCACGGCGCCGCTGATGAGCAAAAACGCCGATACCAAAAACCACCAGGTCCGCCAAATCGGGGGACTGATCCGGAAAGAGGTCGTTGCCGGATTTTCGGAAACGACGCCATCCGAGTTAACGGCCTGGACCTGAAAATTGTACGTTCCCGAGGAGAGGTTGAATGAAACCGTTCTTTCTTCGCTGGGCAGGCTCCAATCCTGCCCAGCGAGTTTGTATTGATAACGCAGGGTTTCGCCCTGATCGAGCGATATCGCGAAAAACCCGATCTGAATTTGCCTCTCATCCGATCCAAATTCGAGGCTTTTGATCTCGGTCTCGCCTAATTCGGAAATATTTCGGACATTTCCGTTCGTGATAAGAGAATCGATAAAGACCGGCGGCGGTTTTGCCGGTGGGTCAGCCTGCGGATCAAACTCGATCAGCGAATTATTAGAAGAAAACCACAACTTTCCGTCAGGGCCCTTATGACACTCGGAAATGATGTTGCCCGGTAACCCATCCGATTGCGTAAAGATCTTGATCCTTTTCCCCTCAGCTTCGATGCGGTTGATGCCGCGGCCGGTTCCGACATAAATTCGCCCGAAGTTATCCTCGGTCACGCATAGGGCCCGGTTGCTCGAAAGGCCCTCGGGAATCGAATAGCTTACAAAGGTGGGCGCTTCGTCGTCCGGGTTGTCGACCCGAACCAGCCCGCGGCTCGCCGTCGCCAACCAGAGACGCCCTTTCCTGTCGCTTAACATGTTGCCGACCAAGGACCTTGGCATCCCTTCGGCCTCGGAAAACGTGCGAAATTTTCCATCCTTAAAGCGATACACCTCGCCGCCAAAATAACCGCTCCAGATATTTCCAGCCGCATCCTCGCCAAAGGCGACTACCCCGTTTCCCTTCGGCAAGCCGTCATCGGTCGTATATTGATGAATTTTTTCGGTCGACGGTTCAAATCTCAGCAGCGTGTCAGTTTGATCAGAAGCGCTGATCCATATGTCATGGCGTGAGTCTTCAAAGATCGCAAAAACCCCATCTCCAAATAAGCCGTCCGCGGTTGTATAAATCTTTTTAGGCGGGGTTTTTGCCAAGTCGCCAAAATCTGCAACCTTTGGATAACGCCGCAGCCCTATGGTCGAAGGGACCCACCATTCCCCGTCCGCGGCCTGCAGGTCCAGAAAATTGTGTGTCCAGTTTCTCCATAGCAGGCCGAAAGGCACGACGGTCTCGAATTTTCCATTGCTATCTCGGCGTGTAAGTTGTTGGCGGCCGCTGGTAAAAAAGAGTTCGCCGGACCTATTTGAAGAAATTGAACGGATCGTATCGTTTGGGATTCCATCGCGCTCGTCATAGGTGATGAAACTCTTCGGTGAGAACTTCGCAACTCCTCTGCCAGGTATTATGAACCAAACATTTCCGTTGCGGTCGGTGGCGGACCGAACGGCGGAATTGTCCAACAACTTAAATTTTTTGGCGGTCGCGGGGGCGTTTGGTTGGTATTCGAAGAGTTTTGCCTGTGACGTAACAAAGATCCGGCCGTCTTCAGTGTGCGCGACGGCGTTTGAGAACCCATTTGCCTCGATGCCGTCTTTGGTTGTAAAGGTGTTTACCAGCATGGCATCGGAGCCGTCGGTCTTTACCTCGTAAACCCTGATGCCAATGTCGTGGCCGCCGCAGTCGATCCAGATCTTTCCGTCGCGATCTTCGAAGACGCTGTTGCCCCCGAAATCGTTTATTTTTTTTATTTCGCCGGATTTGGACATCCAGTAGATCCCAGTACTGACAGCGAGCCAGATGTCGCCTCTCGAATCGGTAAAAAGTCTGTTGACGATCCTTGTCCGGTCTTCCTGCGCCTCGTAAACGATCTTTTCGAACGACCACCCGTTCTCATTCTTCATGACCCGGTAAAGCGTGTTACCGGATGCTGTAAAAATGTTCCCGTTGCCGTCCTTTGCCAATGAATAAAACGATTTTGAAGTGCCTCCCTCGGCAACGTAGGTTTTGAAAAGGGGCTCTTCGTCGGAATTCCGTTCCAGCCTATTTTCGCGGACGTTCCATGGAAAGGCTGTTCCTTTCGGATCGAGGACGGCCACCCCGTTCGATGTCGCGATGAGGTAATCGCCCTGGGCGGTTTCGAGGAGGTCATTGACGCCGCGGTGGGGCAGGCCGTCCTCCTGCAGGTAATTTTTAAATTTATAACCATCGAAGCGCGATAGGCCCTCGATGGTGCAAAACCAGAGAAAACCGTGGGAATCGGGTACGATCCTGATCACATCGTCGCTCGCCAAACCATCCGCCGCCGAATAGGTTTTGAACGATAATCTTTCTCCTTTTACAACAGTGCCGAGAGAAAACAGCACGAGAAAAATCGAAAGGAATAAGAGCGTGGAATTTCGGTTTTTTACATTTATCGCCACGTTTAAAATTTCTGACAATTATAGGAACATTTGAAAAGCTTCGACAGAATCTAGCATAGACCAAGCGATAATTCTATTTTGAAGGGCGGGCTGCCGGAGCGACATACAGAATGATACTCCCGTTCGCGTTTTCTGCATCGGAGGACACCCTGTTCTTGATCACCGGTCCCGGCGTACGATCTAGTTCAACCACCCGCTACCGCAGGTGGTACTGACAAAACACACGCTCCCTCCCGTTCGCGTTTCTGCACTAGTGGTGTAAAATTTCTGTTAAGCAATAAGTTTTCGGGGGAGCCGATGGCTGAGAGTTATCCTAACCGGATATTACCCTAAAAACCTGATGCGGATAATACCGACGAAGGGAGAAAAACGATGTCAGAAAAGACCGAATTAGAAGAAAAATCCAGCACCGAAGTTAAGCTGCCTAGCTCGCGTAAAACTTACGTAGAGACCAACGGCAATACCGTAAATCAAAACAAACATAATTTAAGAGTCCCGTTCAGGGAGATAGCGCTGAGCCCGTCGAAGGATTTTGACGGGAATCTCGAGGAGAACCCGCCCGTCCGCGTTTACGACACTAGCGGCGTATGGACCGATCCCGCTGCCCGATGCGATGTGCGAGAAGGGCTGCCGGGATTGCGCCGCGACTGGATAGTCGCACGCGGGGATATCGAGGAATACGAGGGCCGGGAGATCCTGCCGCAGGATAACGGTTACCTGACCAAGGGCGCCGAGGATATCGCTAAAATCAAGGACCGCGGGAAGCTCGAGGAGTTTCCGGGGCTAAAACGCGCTCCGCTTCGGGCAAAACCGGGCAGATGCGTTACGCAGATGTATTACGCGCGGCAGGGAATCATCACGCCGGAGATGGAATACGTCGCGATCCGCGAAAATCTCGGCCGTCAGATAGCCTTTGAAACGCTCGCCAACGGCGGCGAATCCGATCGCAGCTCGCTTTATCATCAACACAAGGGCGAGAGCTTTGGAGCGGCGCTGCCGAAGTATGTGACGCCCGAATTCGTGCGCGACGAGGTAGCGCGGGGCCGTGCGATAATCCCCTCGAACATCAATCACCCCGAGTCTGAGCCGATGGCCATCGGGCGAAATTTCCTGGTCAAGATCAACGCCAATATCGGGAATTCGGCGATCGCGTCCTCCATAGAGGAAGAGGTCGAGAAGATGCGCTGGTCGACGCTATGGGGTGCGGACACGGTGATGGACCTCTCGACCGGCAAAAATATCCACGCCACGCGTGAGTGGATCCTGCGCAATTCGCCGGTGCCGATCGGGACCGTGCCGATCTACCAGGCGCTCGAAAAGGTAAACGGCAAGGCCGAGGACCTGACGTGGGAGATCTACCGCGACACGCTGATAGAGCAGGCCGAGCAGGGCGTCGATTATTTTACGATCCACGCCGGCGTGCGGCTGCCGTATATTCCGATGACGGCGAAGCGAACGACGGGAATCGTCTCGCGCGGCGGCTCGATCATGGCCAAATGGTGCCTCGCGCATCACGAAGAGAGTTTTCTTTACACGCGCTTTCGCGAGATATGCGAGATCATGCGCGCGTACGATGTGGCTTTTTCGCTTGGAGACGGCCTAAGGCCGGGATCGATCGCGGATGCCAACGACGAAGCGCAGTTTGCCGAGCTCGATACGCTGGGCGAACTGACCAAGATCGCGTGGGAGATGGATTGCCAAACGATGATCGAGGGGCCGGGCCATGTGCCGATGCACCTGATCAAGGAAAATATGGACAAGCAGCTCGAGATATGCGGTGAGGCGCCGTTTTACACGCTCGGGCCGCTGACGACCGATATCGCACCGGGCTACGACCATATCACCAGCGGTATCGGTGCCGCGATGATAGGATGGTTCGGCACGGCGATGCTTTGCTATGTAACACCGAAGGAACATCTCGGGCTGCCGAATAAAAAGGACGTTAAAGAAGGGGTGATCACCTACAAGTTGGCGGCACATGCGGCCGACCTGGCAAAAGGTCACCCCGGAGCGCAGTATCGCGACAATGCTTTGTCCAAGGCGCGGTTCGAGTTCCGCTGGGAAGACCAGTTTAACCTTGCGTTAGACCCGGAAGTCGCGAAGGAATATCACGACGAAACCCTGCCGGCGGAGGGCGCAAAGCTGGCGCACTTCTGCTCGATGTGCGGGCCGCATTTCTGTTCAATGAAGATCACGCAGGACGTTCGCGAATACGCAAAAGAGCAGGGCGTCGCGGAGGAAAAGGCCCTGGCGGTGGGTATGTCAGAGAAAGCGAAGGAGTTCGTCGCCACCGGATCGGAGATCTATCACGGCAATATCCCCGAGGGTGCGAAAGACCATCACTAATTTCGCCCCGAACTAAAGGTGAGAATAAAGGACCGGATATCGTATAGATAGGCCGGTCCTTTATTCATTTGTGGTCGATCTTCTTGCCTTTCCTGACGAGAGGCGGCACTATCTCCGGAGCGGGAATCGTCGCCTTGATCTCAGGCGCGGCGGACGACGAGCCAATGATTCTCACAAAATCGGGTTTTGCGCATTCGATACATTTTTCCATGTATAGTTTCGTGTTCCGTTCGATACTGGCAAAATAAACGCCATTTCCGAATCGAAGGCCGATCACCTCAACGGTCGAATTGTTGATCGCTTTGACCGCAGGCCGTGCGGATGGGGAATACCCGAATTCCGATAGCTTGATCTGGGTATATTTCACGTTGTCCAGGGAGATACCGATCCCGGATGAAATACCCGAGACATTTACATGAACGTCTGTGATATCGACAAACGGTACGTTCTTTACATAGATCGCGACCGGCGCCCCCTCGTCAAAGCGGCTGTTCGAGATCGTCACCGCCTTTGTCCCCAGTGCGTTGACCGCGGGCATCGCTGTATTTTCGGCCTTTATCCACATGCCGCCGTTGTAAGGGGTTTTCGAGTAGTAGGTGTCCTGATACTGGTAGTAATCCAAAAACAAGGTGTCCCGGATCGTCAGCCCGCTAAAATTAACCCCGTGGATCTGAGCTCCGCCGGCCGCATTTCCACCGAAAATGCTTTTTTCAACGATAAGATCGGTGTTCGTCGTGTTGATCAAGTCGTATTTCATCATCAGGCCCAAAAAGGCACAGTTTTGGATGATGGTTTGTCCCGTATACGCTGAGGTGAGGAAATATCCTGCGTCAAAAACGGGGTTCATATTCTTTGGCAGCACGACCAACCCGAAAAGTTCTACCTGGACGCTGTTTCCCACATGAAGGAAGGTTTTTTCCTCGTTCAGTGCGAGTTTGAGCATCGCTCCCTTGTTCCCGCTTATTCTGATCGAGGTGATATTTGTCGCGGGATTCACCAGGTTAATCGTATTTTGAACATCCCAGGTGCCCTCGCCGACAACCAGGGTCCCGCCCCCGCTTCCGGAGAGATCGTTCACCGCTGCCTGAAAGGCAACAGAGTCGTCCAGGTTGTCATCCGGTGTACCGTAGTCAATTAGCCGAACGGTCCGGGCCTGAGAAGCAAATGAAGATAACGTGATGAGTGCGATGAGTAAAACAAGTCTTTTCATATGACTTAATCCCAATAAAAAATAAAATTAATCGGAGATATAGCGGGGGGCAAGGTGACCTCTACCGCAAACGCCGTAGAGGCTGACTTACTATTCGGGATATCAGATGATATCCGTTCTGAAAAGTTGCCCTAAACCGGGCAAGGTTTGGGCATTCCTGCTCCGCTATGACCTGGGAGGGGACCACAGGCGTATTTTCGCAATTCGCGAAAACACGCGCGTTATCGCTAGCGGTATAGTGAGACTTTCATGTCGAGTACCTCCTATGGCGAAAAGGCCAATTGCAAGAAGATCGTACGAGTCCCCCGGTCAAAAACGTACGAACAGGGATTTTTCAACTAACTACAAGAATTTTTGCAAATGTGATAATCCGAGACAAGTAAAATTTTATTAAATTTTATATAGCGAAATTAATGATCCCACGTATCAGGAGAAGGTGCGAGCTCTCGGATCTAATAGAATTGCAGCGATTTGTGGAGTATTGATCCCTGGAACCGGGGGCAATAGGGTTTCCTATGCAACCTCTGAAAAACCGGTTGTTTTCTTTACGGATTGACACGCAATCATTCGGAAAATAAACTTTGTAAGTGATTCTTGATTCCACCGAAGGTCCAATCGAAAATCCGCAGAATTTTTCGCCAGCAGCAGAACGACAAAGTTCGGACTGGGACGTGCGCAACGCTTCCAGAAATTACATTTGGCTCGTCTTGCTGCAGGGGGGAAGTATTGCGCTTGCTTTTGCCACGATCTGGCTTTTGACCAGGAAATTCGGCTCGCAAGGTTACGGTGGTATTGTCGCGGTCATTGCGGCCTCGCAGATCGCGCAAGTCTGCGTAAATTGGACCAGTTTTTCGCTTGTCCGGTTTGGCGTGGATGAGTTTGTCGAGACACAAAAGATCGCAAAGATCTTTTGGACGCGGTTCTTCATCCTGGCTGTTAATATTGTCCTGGCGTTTCTGCTTGCCAGCTTTTGGTATCCTTACGTCGCCACCTCGTTCAATTTTCTTCCGGAAACCTATTGGCTGGTTTTCGCGCACTTCGTATCCCTCGCACTCTGGGCCCACGTGCAGCTCAGCCTGCAGGGGGCCAAGATGCCGCGCGTTCAGGGCTTTTTGCAGTTCCTGGAACGGGTCGGGATCCTGACGGCCATAATCTTTTTCCAGTCTATCGACAAACTTTATATCTCATCGGCGATCCTCTGCTATATCGCCGGATCGTTTGGCGCCACCGTGATCGGGCTCTACCGGCTGCGCAGCTATATTTGGGCGCCGTTTTCGGTCGATCTCGAATTTATAAAAAGAGTTATTGTATTTTCATTACCATTGCTGCCGTTTACGGTAGTCGGGTATTTTTCCGGGAATCATATCGATTACGTTTTTGTGTCGAGATTCTTGTCGACCCGCGAACTCGGCGTTTATTCGGTCGCGGCCCAAATGAACGGAATAATGATGGTGGTGCCGACGGTCGCGAGCTCGCTCCTGATACCGCTGTTCGTTACGCTGGAAAAGGAAGATCAGACACATAAGATCGATCATTTTTTCAACGATGTGCTTCCGGCGATGAGTCTTGTTTGGTGCGGCTTTTGCTGCCTCGCCGGCTTTGTAGGGTTTTTGACTATACCCGTTATTTTCGGCGCCGATTTCGCGGGGGCAATCTCGCCCTGGTGGATATTAAGTGCGGCGGCGGCGGCATCCTTCCCGGTTTGGGTTGGTTATTACGCCCTCTCCCAGGCTATTTCGGCCACTTACATCGCGATGTTCTCCGCGATCTTTGCAGCGATCACCAATATTGCGGCCAACTTTCTGCTTATTCCGCGCTTTGGACTTGTGGGGTGCGCGTGGGCCACGGTGGTCACTTACCTTGTGAGCGTTACGTGTTTCGCATTCCTGCTGCGCCGGGCGGGTAAAATAGCTCTTTCATGGACACCGCTGTCTATTTTACCGGCCGTAGTAGGAGCGGTGGTCCTGACGATAACCGTCAACGCTTACTGGTCGCTCCTTGCGGCCGCGACCATTACGATCTTCCTTTCTTATATCTACAGGAACCCTATCAAACTGGCCTTTGCATTTCTGAGGAATTCACTGGAAAAGTGAGTGGGGCCATCGTGGATCGTCTCGGTCTTTTATAAATAACATGCCGGAAAACGTTATCGTACAGACTCTGAGAAATATTCAACGGCGGGACATTGCGTTTACCGATAAATACCTTGTAAAAACCCCTTTTCATCCGGGTTTCTGGGTCAAGAATAGGCTCGATGCCGCGATAATCGAAAGCGCCGGTAAGGCGCATGGAGTGATGCTCGATGTCGGCTGCGGAATCCGGCCTTACGAGAGTTTTTTTACCCCGTTCGTGAAGCGATACCTGGGGTTGGAATATTCGCCCGACAGCGGCTATCGGGGCAATCTTGCGGATCTCTGCGGCGACGCGGCTGCGCTTCCGCTCGATACCGGCAGTATCGACACCATTCTCTGTACCGAGGTGTTTGAACACCTGCCTGACCCGGAACAAGCGATGAACGAGTTTGCCAGGGTTCTGAGGCCGGGCGGTGTGTTGATCACTACCGCACCTTTCGTTTTCCCGATACACGACCATCACGATTATTTTCGATATAGCCCCAAGGGCTTGGCTGTGATGATGACGCGGCACGGCCTCGAGGTTGAAAAGGTCCAGCCCCTCTCCGGATCGGGACTGACGCTCGGTATCATGTTGAACATATATTTTCTGGATATCGGATTTACCTGGACAAAGTGGCTTTATCCGGTCGGGCTGATCCTGCGGCCGTTGCTGCTTCTGGTATGTTTGTTCGTCAACCTGCTCGGACGGCTGTTCGAGATAGTGGTCCCCTCGGAACATCTTTCGTTCAATCACCTGACGATTGCGCGCAAACCTGACGGACCTCGAACACCCGGGGTATTACAAAGTGGACGAGAGATATAGTGACACCTGACGATCCCCAAAATAAAGCTCTGCACCCGGATCCAAGTTTACCGGGCGGCTTTGCCAAAAGCGGCGAGGACCCGGCCGCCGCCCCATTGCGGCAAAGCTCCGATTGGGATATCCAGCAAGGACCGCGGAATTATGCATCACTTGTCGTCACCCAGGTTGCCGCGGCCGCGTTTTCGTTTGCCGCTGTCTGGTTAATTTCCCGCAGTATGGGCTCGGCGGGTTACGGGGCCGTGGTAGCCGTTATTGCCGCTTCCCAGGTTGCGCAGGTCCTTGTAAACTGGACCACCTTGTCGCTCGTACATTTCGGTGTTGACGAATATATAGAAACGGGAAGGATAGCCCGAACGTTCTGGATACGTTTTTCAATTCTGGCTGTGAATGTGGCAGGGGCGCTGGCGTCGGCGGTATTGTGGTTTCCCCTCCTTTCGGATTGGCTCAAACTCGCACCGGGTACGTTCTGGCTGGTTATCTCTCATTTTATCCTGACGATCCTCTGGGTACACGTTCAATATAGCCTGCAGGGCGTTAAAATGCTCCGGTACCAGGGCATTCTCCTGATGGTTGAGAAACTGACGACCTTTCTCTGCGTTCTTGTGCTGGCGGCTACCGGTAAACTGAATTTTTTAAGTGCGGTGATCTGCTATCTGATAGCGCCGGCTTTGGCGATGGCGGCCGGGGTTTTTTATTTGCGGGGCTATATTTTTGCCCGGTTCAATATCGATCGGTTTTTTTACAAGAAAGTCATTCTTTACTCGGCGCCGCTCCTCCCGCTTTCGCTATTCGGCTATTTTACGGGCAGCTACGTGGATGCCGTATTTATCTCGAAACTCCTCTCGATCAGCGAACTCGGGATATATTACATCGGTACGCAGATAACCGGTATGGCCCTGCAGTTTCCGACCTTGATCAACAATCTCCTTTTACCCTTCTTTATTACCCTTAAGAAGGAAGAACAGGATCAGCGATCGGTCAGGTATTTCAAGCACGCCCTGCCGGTCATGGTGCTGTTTTGGGGCCTGGGATGTTCGCTTGTGAGTGTTGCCGGGTATTACGCCATTCCGTTCATTTTTGGCGGTGATTTTGCGCAAACGGTTATGCCGTTATGGATCTTGCTCGCGAGTTCGGTCCTCGCCGTGCCCGTCCTCGCAGGTTATGGCGCGTATTCAACGGCACATTCGACGACCTATATTTCCCTGGTTGCCGGGGTCGCCTCGGCGGCCACCAATATTACGATGAATCTCGTTCTTATTCCCAAATGGGGATTGGCAGGATGCGCGTGGGCGACTGCCGCGACGTATTTTGTCAGCACTACGGTCCACGCAATTCTCACCCGAAGAATCCTGAATCTTGCAATTGCCTGGACCTTTCTTGCGATGGCCCCCGCAGTAGCAGGGGCGGTCATCTTTTTCGTGGCTGGAGGTCCATGGCAGGCCTTGGCGATCTGTCTTGCCGCGAGCGGGGTCATAATTTTTCTTAAGCGCCAGTCTCTTTTTGAGGCGATCGCGCTGGTAAAGTATCTCGGGTTTCGAAACTCATGAAAATCGATGATTACCGGTCCACGCCTGGGCCGAAGACACGTATTTTGAATATTTTTCGGCGCCTATTTATGGTGCGATTCTTCGAGAACATTCTTATCGGAAAGACCCTTGGACGGGACGTAAACAGTTTTTGGGTAAAATTGATCCCTTCGAACTACCTGTACGAAAAGAACTCGCGTCGCGAGGCTGTACGATCGGGTGTCAAATACTCCCTGGATATCAGCGACTACTTGGAACATGCTGTCTATTTTGGCTATCGCGAAAAAGCGCAGGAAGAGCTATTCCGTATCGCGGAAAACATGCGGGTGATCATCGACGTCGGCGTAAACATTGGCAGCACGCTTCTGAATTTTGCGAGGATCTGTCCCGAGGCCGAGATCCTGGGGTTTGAGCCCGACGCCGACAATTACCGGAAAGCCAGTAAAAATATCCAGTTAAACGCCTTCGACAACCTGGAATTAATTAATAAGGGGCTTGGGTCGGCGTCCGCCGCGGTCCGGTTGTTTAAGGTTAATGAGGGAAATGCCGGAATGAACAGGATCCTGCCGGAGAGGGATTCGAGTGAAAGCGATATAATGGAGTTTACCGAAATCGAAATTGTTTCCCTTGACGATTTTCTTGCACAACGCCCTCAGTGTCACGTTGACCTTATCAAGATAGACGTTGAAGGGTATGAGCTTCAGGTGCTTCGGGGTGCCGAGCAAACGCTCGAGCAGCACAGACCAACCCTTTTTATCGAACTGGACGATGACAACCTTCGGATTCAGGGGGATTCGGCCGAGCTCTTAGTCTCATTTCTGACGCGATTCGGATACAGGATCTTTCGTGCGGATGACGAGAAAGAGTTTGAAAGCGGCGATCAATTTCGCCATTGTCATTTTGATATAATCGGTAAAGCAGCCTGACTGGGATTTACGCGATTTTGAATGATCGAAAGAAGATCTGATTTTTCCCCGAGAGAATAGCTACTTCTATGACAACTAACAGAAAAATAAAGGTTTGTCACATCATCTCATTTATCAGCTATTCATTATTTATAGAGGCGATCGGTCAGTTCCTCGACAAGGAAGAGTATGAGATAAGCTTTATTTTCCTCAATCCGGACGTTTCACCGATCGAAAGGGCCCTTGTTGAGGGAGGTTATCGCGTTGAACACATCGATTACCGGGGCAGGAAACAATTTCTCTCGACCGTATACCGCCTGCGGAAGCTCTTAAAAAATATCGGGCCGGATATCGTGCACACACATCTTGTCGATGCTTCCATGGCCGGGCTGGTCGCTGCCCGTACATTAGGGATCAAGCGTCGACTTCACACTCGGCACCATGGTGCGGAATGCCATATCTACTACCCGCACGGAGTATATTACGATAAACTGATTAATCGCTTATCGTCACGCATTATAGCCACGACGGGAATCGTGCGGGATATTCTCGTGGATCGCGAGGGAGCCAACGAGAAGAAGGTCCGCGTTATCCCTTACGGTTATGATCTTTCGCGATTCGACGGGAATGAGCAGGTCACAAACGAGTTAGCGGATAAGTATGGGCTTAGGGGGCATTACCCGGTCATAGGTATGATCAGCCGATTTGTCGAGCTAAAAGGTATTCAATATGTAATTCCGGCCTTCGCGAGGATCTCAAAGGAATATCCGGATGCGAAACTGGTGTTGGCGAACGCTTCCGGGGATTATGCTAAGGTGGTCAATAGTCTGCTGGAGAGGGAATTGTCCGCCAACCAGTATGTGAAGATCGTTTTTGAAACGAAAATATTCGATTTGTACAGCAACTTCGATATTTTTCTTCACGTTCCCGTTACGCGCGACGCGGAGGCATTCGGGCAGACGTATATCGAGGCCCTTTACGCTGAAATACCCTCGGTCTTAACCATAGCTGGAATCGCTCCCGATTTTATCCGGGATGGGGAAAACGCCGTCGTTGTGCCGTATTGTGATTCGGACGCCATTTATGCGGCCATGCAATCGCTCCTTAAAGATGAAGAGTTGCGTAAGAGAATAACAAAGGATAGTAAGAACGCGGTTTGTAAATTATTTGGCGGCGAATCTCTAGCGATTGAGTTGGATAACGTTTACGTTGATCTGATGAGTTCTTATAGCAAATAAGCCTTGGATCAATCGAATGTTGACAGGGATCTTTGCCGTTTTTGCGAGGATCGCGACGCCTACCAATGGGCGTGGCAATCGGCCGGGAATATGTGTTGGATTATATGGATGCACGGAGAGTCGCAGAAGAAGTTGAACATATCTATTTTAGCCTCGGAGGAGTGTCAGAAAGTTGAGCAGTTTTTTTAGATCGATAGGCGCCGAGAGGCTTTCACGTATCCCAGCACGCTTGAGAGACGACGCCCGGATCATCGGCCTTACCAGGAATTGGGCGGAGATATTATCGGCGAAGCTTAGCGGCAAACCGCTCTCGAGGGTCGTTTTCAGAAATGGGTCCGTTTTAGAGGGGCCTGCCGAGATCGATCTGCTTTTTCTTTTTCATGAGATCTGGCTGGACAAGGTCTACGCCCGAAAAGGATACGAGATAAGATCCGGCGATAAGGTGCTCGATATTGGCGGCAACATCGGGGCCTTTGCATTATACGCCGGGAATTCTGCAAGCGATGTATCTATCGATTCATACGAACCGTTTCCCGAGAATGCGAAGTTTCTGAAGAAGAATATCGAGACCAGTAAATTGAAGGGCGTCACTATATTTCAAGCGGCGGTGGCCGGCGAGAACGGCGAGCAGTTTCTGCGGGTCGACGATTCATGGGTAAAGCACTCTCTCTCCGATAACGCGGAAGGGCGCGGGATCAAGGTCGAGACCATCGCGCTCGACAAGATCGTTGAAGAGATGGGCCGTTGCGATCTTCTAAAGGTCGATTGCGAAGGTGGAGAATATGAGATCTTTTACAACGCAGCCCCGGAAACGCTTCGCAAGATCGACCGTATCGTGTGCGAGTATCACGACGTGCCGGGCCGAACGGGTGAAGAACTGAAAAGGTTTTTTGAAGCCAACTCATTCCGCGTCGATCTGTTCGAGGCATTCGACGAAACGACCGGTGTGCTATTTGTGACGAACCAGCGATGAAAACGGTCAGCGTAATTATCCCAAACTATAACTACGGCCGTTTTTTGCGTGAGGCGATCGACAGCGTTCTCGGTCAAACCCACCCGCCGCATGAGGTCATCGTTATCGACGACGGCTCGACGGACGAGAGCCGCCAGATACTGGAAAGTTACGGGAGCCGCGTACGCGTTCATTTTCAAAAGAACGAGGGCGTCGGCGCCGCGCGAAATAAAGGGGCAGAGATGGCGAGCGGCGAGATCCTGGCCTTTCTTGACGCCGATGATTACTGGTCGCCCCTGAAGCTTGAAAAACAGCTTGCCGAACTCGAAGCCAAACCTGACGTGGGGTTGGTCCATTGCGGCCTGCAATATGTGGATGGAAAGGGAGGTTTAGGCGACGCGTACCTGGTCGGTTACGCGGGTGACGTCGCGGAAAACCTATTGCGATTCGAACCCGTGATCTCGGGCCCTGGCGGAACCTCGATGATCCCGAGGAGCGTTTTTCTAGAGGTCGGCGGTTATGATATCAACAAGGACCTGCACCCATCGGAGGATTGGGAACTTTCCTACCGGATAGCGACCCGGTATAAATTTGCCTTCGTTCCCGAACCGCTGCTCTTTTATCGCCAGCACGGCGGCGGGGGGCATACCAATATTCCGCGTATGGAAAGGGCGATGCTGCTTGCTTACGGCAAAGCGTTTGCTGAGGATGACGAGAAAGTTCAGCGAATTCGAAAGGAGTGTTACGGGAATTTCTATATGGTGCTGGCGGGCTCGTATCTTCACTCCGGCAATATCGTAAAAAGCGTAAGCAGCGGGATCAGGAGCCTGGTTTATCAACCCGCAAAGGTCACGAGACTGCTGGGATTTCCTTTTCGGGTCGCGAAGAGAATATTGCGCCCGGGTTCGGGTAAAACAGATCGGAGTCATTCCTTTTGAACGGCAGCACGCTTTACATTTGTTATTTCGGGGTGCGGGAGCCGCTTGTCCAAACCCAGGTGATACCATACCTGCGCGAGATCGCTAAATGCGGGGTCCGGGTAAATCTTCTTACGTTCGAACCGCCTGCATCTATCCGGTCCGGCGAAAAAAGCCTGAACGAGGAAAAGCAGGCGTTAGCGGCGGATGGGATCAACTGGCGTTTTCGTACCTATCACAAGCGGTTTTCGGTGATCGCGACAGCGTATGACATTCTTCTCGGCGCGTTTACGATCCTGAAATGGGTACGAAAGGAGAAGATCGACGTTCTACATGCTCGCGCGCACATTCCGCTTGCGATGGCCCTGTTGGCGCGATGGTTTGTTAGCGTTCGCCTGATCTTTGATTTCCGCGGCTTGATGGCCGAGGAATACGTTGACGCCGGCGTTTGGACGGAGGGTTCGTTGCCTTATCGGGTGATCAAGAAACTCGAAAACGGAGGATTGCGAAAGGCCGATGAGATCGTCGTGCTTACGGAGAAGTTCAAAAGCTATCTCGTTGATAATGGGCTGAGGCCCCCGGATACCATCACCGTTGTTCCCTGCTGTGTCGATTTTGAGCGCGGTGAGGAGCGCGGGGATCACGAAAAAAGTGATCGCTTCGAGCTTATTTATGCAGGTTCGGTGACGGGCCTTTATATGTTGGAGGAAATGGGCAGGTTTTTTCTTACCCTTCAAAAGGCGAGGCCGGACGCTTTCTTCCAGGTGTTGACAGGTGGTGATGCCGATTACGTGAAAAACACCCTTTCCGGTGTCGGAATCGGTTCCGGGGATTTTGCGGTGCAAAAGGTCGGGCCCTCCGAGGTCCCCTCGTGGATCAACCGTACACGGGCAGCCATATCGTTTCGCAAGCCGACGTTTTCACAGATCGCCGCATCGCCGACCAAGATTGCGGAGTATCTTTCCCGCGGCGTGCCGGTTGTTGTCAACAGCGGGATCGGGGATATGGATGACGCGATCGATAAAAATAGCGTTGGCGTGGTGATCGATGAATTTGATCCGGCCTCATACGAGGCGGCCGTCGGGAAGTTGCTGCGCCTGGTTGAAAAAAAAGATACTGCGGAAAGATGCGTGCAAACTGCCAGGGCCGGTTTCGATCTTGAAACCGTTGGCGCCTCGGGCTATTGCGGGGTTTATAGTAGATTATTAAATTCGCATGAGTAAAGGGATTAAAATACTTGCAATCGTGCCGAGTGTTTATGACACGTCGCCAGGGCAACGATTTCGGATAGAGCAATGGGAGCCCATTTTAAACGAGATGGGCGCCGAGATAATTTACAAACCTTTTGAGGATGCGGCGCTGCGAGCCGTGATCTATGAAGGTGGGAACGTTGCCGGAAAGATCGCTGAGGTTTCGCGTGCCTTCGGGCGACGGCTTTCCACGATCCCTGAATTAAAGGACTTCGATGTTGTTTATCTATTTCGCGAGGCCGCGCTGCTCGGTCCGGCCTTTTTCGAGCGCTGGGTAGGTATGTCGAGGGTCCCCTACATTTTCGATTTCGACGATGCTGTTTTTGTCAGCTACAAGAGCCCGGCCAACGGTTATTTAAGTTATCTTAAATTTCCGGGGAAAACACGCACCATTTGCCGGAAGGCCGCTCATGTTATGGCTGGCAACGAATATCTCGCCGATTACGCGCGCGCGGTAAATAAAAACGTAACTATCGTTCCGACCACGATCGACACCGCCGTTTATCTTCCGGAATACGCGCACCAGGATGCCCCCGAAAAACTAACGCTGCTTTGGAGTGGCAGCTTCAGCACGGTCCAGCATCTCGAGACGGTCAATGCTATCCTTCAGCGACTTGCAAAGGAACGCGAGTTCAAGCTCCGGGTGATCGGAACACCCAAGTTCGATCTTGAAGGTGTCGAGACCGAGGCGATCTCGTGGAAAGCTGCGACCGAGATCGAGGACCTGCGTGCCGGCCATATCGGTCTTATGCCCCTGCCCGATGAAAAATGGAGCAAGGGTAAATGCGGGCTCAAGGCGCTGCAGTATATGGCCCTGGGTATCCCGACGATCTGTTCCCCGGTCGGCGTAAATTCGACCATCATCACGGACGATGAAAACGGTTACCTCGCCAGCACGGAGGCCGAATGGCTAGAAAAGTTAAAGCTGTTGATGGATTCCGCCGAAACACGCATCCGGATAGGGAAGGCGGGGCGCAAGACAGTCGAGGATGAATATTCGGCCGACCGCCACGCCCGGCGGGTTTACGAGATCTTCGCATCGGTTGCTTCCACCGCTCGAATACGTTAAATTTCAAGTTTCGCTCATCGGGCAATTGTATATGCAGAAATATAATATTTTGGTGACCGGCGGCGCCGGTTTTATCGGTTCTCACCTCGTCGACGCGCTTGTCGAGAAAGGCCATCAGGTCAGGATCCTCGATTCGCTTGTCGAGCAGGTCCATGGCACTACCGTTCCGGCGCACCTCAATAAAAACGCCGAATTTATCCGGGCTGACGTCTGCGACGCCGAAGCGGTACGTGCGGCGCTCGACGGAATCGATGTTATTTATCACGAGGCAGCCGAGGTCGGGGTCGGCCAGTCGATGTACGAGATCGTGCGATACGTAAAGGCAAACGATCTCGGTACCGCGGTCCTTCTCGAAGAGGTGGTAAAACGCCCGGAGCAGTTCAAAAAATTGGTGGTTGCGTCTTCAATGTCGATCTATGGCGAGGGCGCCTACAGATGCGAAACATGTAATGAAACGATCAATCCTTTCCTGCGTCCCGGCGAGCAGCTAGCCGCCCACGAGTGGGAATTCGTCTGTGAGAAATGCGGTGGCGAGCTAATACCGCTCGGTACAACGGAAGCAAAACCGCTTTTCCCGACATCGGTTTACGCGGTTTCGAAGCAGGACCAGGAGCAGTACTGTCTTGCTGTCGGGCGCGCATATAAGATCCCGACCGTTGCGTTTCGTTATTTCAACGTTTACGGCACCCGGCAAGCGCTTTCTAATCCTTACACAGGGGTATGCGCGATCTTTTCGTCCCGCCTGTTGAACGACCAGAGCCCGATGATCTTCGAGGACGGAGAGCAAACACGCGATTTCGTCCATGTGAACGACATCGTTCAGGCAAATCTTCTCGCGCTCGAAAAGTCGGAAGCCGATTACCGTGTGTTCAATATCGGAACCGGGCACGCAACCTCCGTCAAACAGATAGCGCAGGCGCTTGCAAAAGGCCTCGGCAAAGATATCGAGCCGACGATCGTCGGCAAATACCGTGAGGGCGACATTCGCCATTGCGTTGCGGATATCTCGGCCGCCAGGAAATGTCTCGGTTACGAGCCGACAGTCGACCTCGAGGACGGATTGCGCGAATTGCTTGCCTGGGTGAGGGAACAGGACGCCGAAGATCGGGTTGAGTCGGCTACTGCCGAACTTGCGGCACATCAGCTTGTGAAATAATCTTCTAAGTTGAAGTGAAATTTTATGAAGCATCGGCTGAAAACGATCGGGCATGCAACGCTTGTCCTTTTTGAGAACGACGTTCCCCTGTTAGCTACAGATCCGTGGCTTATCGGCTCGGCGTATTGGCGTAGCTGGTGGCTTGAAAAATATCCTACAAAAGAAGAGTATGCGCAGGTAGAAAATGCAAAGCATTTATACTACACGCACAGCCACCCCGATCATTTTCACTACCCGACGCTTAGAAGACTCGGAAAGCCATCGACACTCCATCCCGTTTTCCCAAGGTACGATCTGACCGAATTTCTTGGCGGCGAAGGCTTCCCTGTAAAAGAGCTCGAGCCATGGCGCTGGTACCAACTTGGTGAAGAGGTCCGGATGGCGAGCATCCCGGTCCCGATCGATGATTCGATCCTGATCCTGGAAACCCCCAATGCCTATATCGCGAACCTTAACGATTCGGTTCCGCGGATGGGGCTTCTCAGGTTTGTCCGGCGCGAAATGTTCACCGAAGATAAACCGGTGATCATGCTCAAGAGCTATTCGCCTGCGTCAATAGCCGTTTCGATATACAGGGACGGTATTCAGACGCAGATGAAAACGAAACAGGATTACGCTACCACGGCGAGCAGCCTTGCCGACGCGCTCCGGTCCAGTTACTTTATACCCTTTGCCTCGCAAGCCTTTTTTAGCCGAAAAGATTCTAAGTGGGCAAACGACTTCAAGGTCCAGTACGAGGACCTACGGCAATATTGGGACCGCGACGAGATCGTTCTTTGCGAGCCGTTTGTCGATTTTGACCTCGATAAAATGGATTTTGTGTCGGATTATGGCTCGGTCGACCGTTCCCTGAATGAGGCGGAAAAGCAAAAAGTAATAGATCGGCAGGAGGAAGAAGACAATTTTGTCCTGCCGGACGACTTTATCGAACGCCTTCAAAAGTACATGAGCGAACTGTATTTCGTCTCATTATTTTTTCGAAACGGTATCGGGTGGCGGACCACAACGAGCGGCCAGGAGTTTTTTTTCAATACGAGAAACAAGGCGATCGAGCGTAAGATACCGGAAAAATGCGATATAATTATTAGTTTACCGGACAAGGTGATCTATGAATCACTGCAGAACAACGTGCTGACCGATCTGGGGATCACGATGTTCATCAAGGTGGAAACCCGCGTTAGCAATCGGTTTACCTACGGGTTCTTTTTGCTAATGGGCCTTCACGATTACGGCCATTTCAATAGCTACCGGGATTTTGTCAGGTTTGCGCGATTTTATGCGCCTTATTTTGTGCCGCAGCTTTTGAAGCTGAAGTGGCTGGCATCGGGGCGTCCCTCGACAAAAACTTCTGCGGAAATTTAATTCTAAGGATTTGAGAGATTTTTAATGTATATTTTGGGCCTTACCACAATGGGCGACTCGGCAGCGAGTCTCATCAAAGACGGCAAGATCATTGCCGCCGCGGAGGAAGAACGCTTCTCTCGTGTAAAGCATCATTTTGGATTCCCTTATAAATCGATCCAGTATTGCCTCGATGAAGCGGGTATCACCTTGGCAGACGTAGAACACGTTGGGCTCTATTGGAAGCCCTGGATACTGCGCCACAAAGCGACCCAGGCATTGAAGGCCGCATTTGTTTCCCGCGATATGTTCAATGCGCGCTCGAAGCGCGGTATTCGAAACGTAGGCAGTGGTTATTTGGGTATGTTCCGGTATCCGAAACTCCTTCGCGAGCATTTCGGAGCAAGCAATTTCAAGTTTCACTTTCTCGAGCATCACCTTACCCACGCCGCGAGCGCCTTTCTGATCTCGCCTTTTGAGAGGTCCGCGATCATAACCTGGGATGGGGTCGGCGAGGAGACAACGACACTATTTGCAACCGGCAGCGGCAACCAGGTAAAAGCGCTCCAGCGTATTAAACTGCCTCATTCGCTTGGTCAATTTTACTCGGCCGTTACCAACTATCTCGGTTTCAGCATGGAGACCGGCGACGAATGGAAGGTTATGGGCCTCGCCGCTTACGGTAAGACCGACTACTACGATTTTTTCGCCGATAAAGTGTTGAAGATAAACGGCAAGGCGGATTTTAAGTACGACATAAATGTGCTCGACCATCACATGGCGCGGCATTACAAGTTCAGCGATACGATCATTAAAGAGATAGGCGAAGGCCGTAAACCGGGCACCGAATTGACCGAGAAGCAATGGAATATCGCAGCCAGCGCGCAGCGCGTTCTTGAGGATACGGCGATCCACCTTGTCAAAAAAGTACATGAAATGACCGATGAGGAAAACCTCTGCATGGCCGGCGGCGTCGCGTTTAACTCCGTGATGAACGGGCGAATTTTTCACGAGACACCCTTTAAGAAATTTTATGTGCAGCCGGCCGCAGGCGACGCAGGATGCTCGCTCGGCGCTGCGCTGATGATCTGGCATCAGAAACTCGGCAAGCCGCGCGAGTATGTGATGAACCATTCCTACTGGGGCCCGAAATTCTCCAATGAAGAATGTCAGGCTGCGCTCGATACCGCCGGATTGAAATACGAAACCCTGCCGGATGAAGAACTGCTGCCAAAATTGGCGAAGATGATCTCCGAGGGGGCGATCATCGGATGGTTTCAGGGCCGCATGGAATGGGGGCCGCGCGCGCTTGGGGGACGGAGTTTTGTCGCTGACCCGCGCCGTGCAGATATGCGCGAGATACTGAATCAAAAGGTGAAGCTGCGCGAGTGGTTCCGCCCGCTGGCGCCGTCTATGCTCGAAGAGTACGGTAATGAGGTTTTCGGCAAGGAACACCACGATCCATTTATGATCACGGTGATCGAGGTGGCGGACGAATACAAGGAGCGGATACCGGCGGTGGTCCACGTTGACGGAACGGCCCGGCCCCAGATGGTAAACAAGGAAGTAAATCCGCGGTATTGGAACCTTATTAACGAGTTTCGTAAATTAACCGGCATCCCGATGCTGCTCAATACATCATTCAACATTCAGGAGCCGATCGTCTGCTCTCCGGCTGACGCGGTCAATACCTTTAACAACGCTGATTTCGATGCGCTCGTGATGGAAAATAACCTCGTTTTACGTTCGAAAAAATGAATAAGATCCTGGCAATATTTGCGGGTCTCACCCTCATAGCGGGTTGTTTGGTCGCGTTTCCCGACGGCGTTGTCGCGATGTTCATTGTTTCGCTCGGTGCGCTGACCACGATATTGATCGTTCGGCGTGTAGATCGCGAGAACACATTCCTGATCGATATTTTCCTCGTAGCGCTGATCGTCCGTATTTTGTTTGGTCTTACCGTTCACCTTTTCGATATGCGTGAGTTCTTCGCCGGCGACAGCATGACCTACGATTTCTACGGCAACCGCATTGCAGAGATATGGTCTGGCCGGGCGTCTATGAACGACTGGCTGTCGGAACGCGCGATATCGACCTTGATGCCGGGGTGGGGTATAAACTATCTTGCAGCTGTGATCTACATGTTCACCGGCCACAATATGCTGGCTGCGCAGTCGTTTTGCGCCGTGATCGGGGCGGCAACCGCGCCGCTCGTATATATCTGCTCTCATTCGATGTTTCAGAACAGGCGTGTGGGCAAGCTTTCGGCGTTTCTGGTCGCTCTCTTTCCCGGTTTTATCATCTGGTCTTCCCAGTTGCTAAAAGACGGGCTGATCATTTTCCTCCTTGTGTTGTCGATGACGATGGTTCTGCGTTTGCAGAAGAAGTTCGATTATATCTCGATCATTGTGCTCATAGCTTCGCTCGGGGGCATTCTCTCGCTAAGATTTTATATCTTTTACATGGTCGTTATCGCGGTGGGTGCGAGTTTTGTAATAGGCCGCAGCGGGTCGGTCAAGTCTATTGTACGAGGATTTGTCGCACTCGTGATAATCGGGCTAACTCTGACATATTTGGGAATTGTACAGACCGCCGGTCTCGATTTCGACAGGTATGCCAACCTTGAGCGTATCCAGATGAGCCGTTCGGATCTGGCGCGGTCGGCGGAATCCGGATTTGGGGAGACGGCTGACGTCTCAAACACCGAGGGTGTCCTGGCGGTTCTGCCGATCGGTTTTATGTATTTGATGTTCGCTCCATTCCCGTGGCAGGTAACAAACTTCAGGCAAGCGATTACGTTGCCCGAAATGATGGTTTGGTGGGCCTCGTTCCCGCTGCTTATCAGCGGATTGTGGTACACCATTCGAAATCGCTTGAGGAACACGATCGCCATCCTAATCTTTACGATGCTGCTGACGCTCGGCTATTCTGTTTTCCAGGGAAATGTCGGAACCGCATATCGTCAGCGTGCCCAAATACAGGTTTTCCTGTTTATTTTTATCGCGGTTGGTTGGACCTTGCGCCAGGAAAATAAGGAAGCCAGGAACGTCAGGCGAGGAGGAGGCCGGCCGCAATAAAGAATGTGTGGGATCGCGGGTTTTGTAAATAGTAAAGGCATCAGCGCAGACCGTGCGCTGGTCGGGAAGATGTGTGATGCTATCGCCCACCGAGGCCCGGACGATGATGGCTTTCATGTCAGCGGAGAGGCTGCGTTAGGAATGCGCCGGCTCTCGATCATCGATCTCGCCGGCGGGAAACAGCCTATTTACAACGCCGACCGGACGAAGTGGATCGTTTTCAACGGCGAGATATATAACTACCGGGAACTCCGACGCGGCCTGGACGATCGCGGGCACAAGTTCTACACAAATTCCGACACCGAGGCCATTATCCACCTCTACGATGAATACGGAGTCGAGTGCGTAAAACATCTCAGGGGAATGTTTGCCTTTGCGATCTGGGACGAGATTGAAAAAACTCTCTTCATTGCCCGCGACCGCGTGGGTAAAAAGCCGCTTCTATACTCGCACCGGCCCAATGGCGATCTGATATTCGGCTCCGAGTTTCGGGCCTTGCTCGAGCATCCGGCGATTTCGCGCGAGGTGGATTACGACGCGATCGACAGCTATCTTTCATATCTTTGCATCCCTGCTCCGCAGACCGCGTTCAAAGAGATCCGTAAGCTCGAACCCGGGCATTGGATGCTTTGGAAAGCCGGCGAGATCCGAATGGAGCGATACTGGCTGCCCGATTTTTCAAAGAAAATAAAAATTACGGAGGAAGAGGCGATCGAGGAGACGACGCGGATCTTGCGTGAATCCACGCGGCTGCGGATGATCTCAGAGGTGCCGCTAGGCGCATTTCTTTCCGGCGGGGTCGATTCCTCCACGGTTGTCGCGCTGATGGCGCAGGAAAGCGAAAAGCCGGTAAAGACATTTTCGATCGGATTCGAAGAGCAGGATTTCAGTGAGCTTAGATATGCGCGCCGCGTAGCGGAACACGTTGGGGCGGAGTATCATGAGTTTATCGTTCGGCCGGACGCGATGGAGGTCTTGCCGACCCTGGTCGATCACTACGGCGAGCCTTATGCCGATTCGAGCTCGATACCGACTTACTATGTGTCGCGCGAGACGCGTAAGCACGTCACGGTAGCCCTGAACGGCGACGGAGGGGATGAAAGCTTTGCCGGTTATGAGCGCTATGCCGCGATGAAAGCGGCCGAAACCTACAATCGCTTTCCTGCCCCTCTCCGAAAAGCCTTTGTAGACTTACCCGTAAGTTTGCTCCCGAGTTCCGAGATACAAAAAAGCCGTATTCGCGATGTAAAACGATTTCTCCAGGCCGCCCGCCTACCAAGATCGGAGCGTTACTTCCGGTGGAGCTCGACCTTTGACAGCGGGGCAAAACGCGAGATCTATACCGATGATTTTGCCGCACGCATAGCCGGTAACAATCCCCTACATTTTCAAGCCGAATGGTTTGGTAAGGCTAATGGTTCAGGCCTGCTCGACTCTACCCTTCTTACCGACCAGATGACCTATTTGCCCAATGATCTTCTTGTAAAGGTAGATATTGCATCCATGGCGGTTTCGCTCGAGGCCCGGTCGCCCTTTCTCGACCATCATGTCATTGAGTTTGCCGCGAGCCTGCCGGAAAAAATGAAAATGAGCGGTTTTCAGACAAAATCTCTCCTCAAAAAGGTGGCCGCGCGGCTGGTCCCGCGAGAGGTGGTCTATCGCCGCAAGATGGGGTTCGGCGTGCCTATAGCTAAATGGCTTCGCAATGAGATGAAAAACTTTACCCGCGAAACGCTTTTATCCGAACGGTCGCTATCTCGTGGGATCGTCAAGCCGGAAATCCTTGAGCGGTACGTGAGCGAACATATAGAAGGTAAGCGCGACCACGCCTTTAAGATATGGACCCTTCTGATGCTCGAACTCTGGTTTCAGAGGTTTATAGACTGATCTGGACGATCCCGTTAATTCCTCACCATCGAGACCACATTCGTAAAAAACTTCTTGTAAATTTCGCGTTTCAGAAGTACCTTAACGGTAAGCCTTTATTGCACTTGTCTGTATGATACGCGTCTGCCCCCTTGACTCGTTTATCGTGTCTTATCGATTTCGCGGGGTGGGTTGCGGCCTTCCCATGCTATCGAGACAGGTCCGGCTTATCTTACTCAAAAATTGGGGGAAAATGAGAAAAAATAATCAGATGGTCCTATCCGTCGTGATGCCGGTGTACAACGAAGAGGCGACGATCTCGCGGATCGTCCGCCGCGTCATGGAAGTTCCGCAGCTGCTCGAGTTGATAATAGTTGACGATTGCTCGACGGACGATACTCCGGCATTGGTAAGCAGTTTAGCCGCGCAAGATCCGCGCATCAAATATGTTCGCCACGACAGGAACCTCGGTAAAACCGGGGCGCTAAAGACGGGTTTTTCCCTAACTCGTGGTGAGATCGTGATCATTCAGGATGCCGATCTTGAATACGACCCCGCTGACATTGCCGATATCATCGAGCCGATAATCGATATGAAGGCGGATGTCGTCTATGGGTCCAGGTTCATGGTAAAACGGGCGGCGCGCGTCCTCTATTTTTCACATTACATTGCTAACAAGTTTCTTTCGTTTTGTTCGAACTGCTTCACGAATCTAAACATGAGCGATATAGAGACGTGTTATAAGGCTTTCCGCGGCGATCTGATCCGGAACACAAAAATAACCTCGACAGGGTTCGGTTTTGAGGTTGAAATAACCGCAAAGGTGGCAAAGCTGAAGTGTCCTGTTTACGAGGTGCCGATCAGCTATTACGGCCGCACCTACGAAGAGGGCAAAAAGATCGGCTTAAAAGACGGTATCGCCGCGATCTGGTATATATTCCGGTACAATTTGTTAGAAACTCTGAGATCATCATTTCACGAATTACCCGAAATACCGTCCGCATCAAAAAGTTTGTCCGAGGCCCGATGACGGTGAGACACCCCTACCCAGGCAAAGACTTGGAGGCAATGTCGTTTGCCATTAACTATCACCGGTGGATACTGGATGAAATGCGCCCCTACCTCGGCCGGAATATCGCTGAGGTCGGGGCGGGGACCGGGTCCTTTTCCGAAATGCTGCTGGCGGAGTCGCTGGATTCGCTCACACTTATCGAACCATCGGAAATGTTCGACGCGCTGAAAAATAATATTTCGTCCCTTGGAACCACTGCGAAGATAAATTTACACAATTCTACATTTGCGGAGGCTGTCCTGGACAGAGCGCCGCCGGATGGGGTGGATTCGATAATCTATGTCAATGTTCTCGAGCACATCGAGGACGACGAGGCAGAGCTAGGCCTGATGCACAAGGGTTTGGAAATCGGGGGTAGGTGTTTCATCTTTGTTCCGGCCTTGATGTCTCTTTACGGGAATTTTGACCGGGCGGTCGGCCATGTCCGGCGATATTCAAAGACAGAGCTCGAAAAAAAATGCGCCACGGCGGGGTTTAAGGTCATTAAAAGCAAATACTTCGATATTGCCGGTGTCCTGCCATGGTATATCAAGTATAAACTGCTAAGATCCGATTCGTTGTCGGCAGGAGCAGTCGAGTTTTACGATAAGATGGTCGTACCGGTAGCGTCCCGCCTCGAACGTATCCTGCGTGTTCCAGTAGGGAAAAATATCCTGTTAATAGCGGAAAAATGAGCTCTCGAACACGACTGCTGCTTACAATGACCGCACTTTTTGCTGCATCGGTAGCGGTGCGCCTTTGGGCAAGCGACCTGCAGGGCCCGCTGATCTCCGGTGATGAACAGGAGTATCATTTCCTGGCGAACCAACTGAAAGAAGGAAATGGTTTTACGGACATCAACGGCGCCCCGACGGCATGGCGGACCCCGGGTTTTCCAGTCTTTTTAGCTCTCATTTACACATTAACGGGCGCCGATCCTGCGAATGCCAGGCTCGCCTCGATCGCTTTATCCGCGCTTACTGCTCCGCTTATATATTTGCTGGTTATTTTTCTTATCAAAAAACGATCTAATGCCTTTGTCGCGGCGGTGATCTGGGTGTTTCTGCCAACCAGTATCTTTTTGAGCGGCACCCTTCTTGCCGAAAGCCTCGCGGCATTTTTGATAGCTGCGGCATTTTTGATCGCGGTTGCTTCTATAGAAAAAAGCAAGTTATCAAGAGGAGCAGCTGCAGTTTCCGGCTTGTTAATGGGGGCCGCGACGCTGTCCCGGGGCTATCTGATACTTATCCTTGTCGTTTTGCCCCTCTATTTCCTATTCTCAAAACGAAGTAAAAAGCTGGCGGCCATTTGCCTCGCGTTCGCAGTTTTGCTGCCCGCGCTGTGGATCGCGCGGAATGCGGTGGTCCTGGGCTCTCCGACCCTTTCCACAGAAGGCGCTCAGGTGATCTGGCATGGCAACAACCGCTGGTCGCGCGGTACCTGGAATGGCGAGTGGTTTACTACCGGATCCGGGCAGAGAGAGTATCTCATCCAAAAATACCCGGGTTTTTTCGACAACCTGTCTGAGAGGGAGCGCGCCCGCATTTACCTCGATGAGGCCGCCGCGGATATCTCGGGCGAACCCGTGCGTGTACTATTGCTAACACCCAGAAAACTCTTCTTTTTCCTGACACCATACTCGTATATGGGTCTGGACTGGCTGTACATTGTCTGTTTTCCCTTCGCCCTGGCAGGCGCGTTCATGATTTTGAGGAGAAAAAAGGACCGCGAGCTTTCATGGATTTTGATATTTCCGGTGATATGTGTCGCGGCAATCGTCGTTCTAGCCTTTGGAGACCCGCGTTTTCGCCACCCTGTCGACCTCTGTTTTGTCCTGCTTTCAGCGATCGGGATCACGAGGCTCGCTGCCGTGACAAAACGCCTCGTATCAAACCAGCGCGCAGATATTCCACGCGGCCAACCTGCAAGCTCTGACTAGACCATCACCGGGGTAAAGCTCCCGGTTTGATGTGGGATGTCCTTTTTTGCCCCACTTTTTTGCATGCTCCGTGTTCAGTGCGGACCTTCCGAATCCTCGTTAACCCCTCAATCGTTTACACTTACGCTTATCTTGTTTCGCATTACACTTAATGGCACGCCTGTTGCAACATGAGTTGCGAGGCACTTGCCAAAGATTACCTCGTGTTCGGGTTTCCACTCACTGCCGGGCATTCCAAATATAAAAAGCGACAATCGCCGGTTCTTCAAGATTTCTACATAGAAACTCAAACTAACTTTTGAAAAGGGGAAAAATGAAAACTATCTCAGCTCTCGTAATTACTTTGCTTTTCGGCGTCTGCATTTCGGCAAAGACGGTTAATTTGTCCGACTATGCCACGCCCAATGACGGGCAAGATGATGCCGCGGGTTTCCAGACCGCTATCGGAGACCTGCAAGCGGCAGGCGGCGGTACGCTGGTCGTCACGGACGGCAAATGGAATCTGAACAACACGATCAACATGGTCATGTACCCGATCGGCATCTCGATCAAGATCGTCGGCAGCAAAGGCGCGGTGATCCAACCCGACCTGCCTCCTGACAGGATCCTGTTTTACGTGGGAAATCTGAACCAGTTTGAAATGCGCGATCTCATTTTTGTGGGTGACAGTTCGGCATCGCCCGATCTGGGCTACTTACTCTACTCCTCGTATGTAGATCAGACAAGAATAACCGGGTGCCAGTTTTACGGGCTCAGGGCTGGTGAAAGTCTTATTTACATCGCAAATACGGACGCGGTTATCGAGCACTCCCTCTTTCACGGAATCGCTTCGAAGGTCGGAAACATCACCGCAGTTGCTTTTCGAGGTCTAACGGCATCCCATTTACAGTTTATCGACTACGGTAATTTAGGCGGGGCCTATTATTCCAAAACACCTTATGGAAACACGGCATGGATCTACCTCGATGGCGCCGACTCCAGGACCGAAAATGCCCTTTCGCAAAGGGCGGTTACTATCAGCGATGCTCGTTTTGACGAGGGAGCCCGCTATGCGATCGACGCCAAAAACGTCTCATTCCTAACCGTTCGCGGCGTTCAAACGAACGTATCCGGGATGACCGATTCCGCGGGGATCAGAATGAACAATGTGTTATTTGCAAGCATCGAACAGAGCAAATTCGGTTTCCCCGCACTGCCGCGGCCCGCGATGGTAGCGCTGAATAACACTAAAGTATTGTTTAACGGTATTTCCGTCGGGGACGGCGTTTATTATGGCGAGAAGGACGCTAGCAGCGAAATACATTTTGATGAACGTTTCTGCACCAACTGCAGCATAATCCCGTCAAGATCGGCTAAATAGAACTTTTTTCACATCCCGATCTCAAATGCGTGTCCGCGAGAAAGCGGGCACGCATTTTGTTTTTTAGGGCCCTTGGAATACGATGTCGATAAACCAAGTGCCTTGTATCCTTAAAAAGTGCGCCTCACGTTTTTACAAAAACATGCAATCAAGACAAAATAAACTTGGGCACCCCAAAAATTAAACCATTCTCTCAAATCGGGTAAAGTATCGGTCTATCGTATGAAAGGAGTTGTATTAGCAGGAGGTCTTGGAACAAGACTAAATCCGCTCACCAAGGTTACTAACAAGCATCTGCTGCCGGTCCACGACCAGCCGATGATCTATTACCCGATCCGGACGTTGATCAACGCGGGTATCGACGACATAATGATCGTCACAGGCGGTAATTCAGCCGGGGATTTTCTGAAGCTGCTGGGTAACGGTAAGGATTTTGGCCTGAAACACCTGAACTATACCTACCAGGAGGGCGAGGGCGGCATCGCCGAGGCGCTCGGCCTCGTAGAGCACTTTGCTGACGAGGAACCTATATGTGTGGTTCTTGGCGATAATATAATCGAGGGGAATATTCGCGCGGCCGCTGAAGATTATCACCGGCAGGGCAGCGGCGCGAGGATCCTTCTGAAAAGAGTCCATGACCCCCAGCGTTTCGGTGTTCCCGAACTCGTGGGCGATAAGGTCGTGAGAATCGAAGAAAAACCCTCGGAGCCCCGATCCGATTACGCCGTGATCGGGATCTACTTTTATGACAACCGGGTCTTTGATATTATTCGCGGGCTAAAACCATCGGAACGAAACGAACTCGAGATAACCGACGTGAACAACGATTATATCGCGCGAGGCGAAATGAAGTGGAATGAGCTCGAGGGATGGTGGACCGATGCGGGTACGTTTGAGAGCCTGCTGCGGGCATCAAACCTCGTTGCCGAAACGGGCGCGAACAAGATCAGTGATTCAATTAAAATATGACATGTGGTATGCCTGGAAAAGAAGAAATTGTTTTTAATGACGCGCCTGTTACTGACGTAGTGGTTTACCCGCTACGGAAATTTGCCGATGATCGCGGCTGGCTGACGGAGTTGTTCCGGAATGACGAGATTTCCGAGGAGTTCCGGCCTGTGATGTCATACATTTCGTTTACCAAATCGGGTGTTGCGCGCGGCCCTCATGAACATCGCGATCAGGCCGACCTTTTCTGTTTTCTGGGGCCATCCGATTTCAAGGTTTATCTCTGGGACAACCGCCGCGATTCGCAGACCTACCGCAACCGCATGATAATCGTGGCCGGCGAGAGCGAAGCCCAGGCGGTAATTGTTCCGAAAGGGGTGGTCCACGCCTATAAGAATATCGGAGAAGTCGACGGAATGGTTATCAATTGTCCCAACCAGCTTTATATGGGTGAGAGCCGGATCGAACCGGTCGATGAGTTTCGCCACGAGGACGACCCCGGGACCATCTTCCAACTCGACTAATTCTCGATCTCTTGGGTCAATTACCTTCATAAAATGAAGATCCTTCGAATCATCGCTCGCCTAAACGTTGGCGGTCCGGCGCGTCATGTCGTTTGGCTGACCCGAGAACTACAGGACGATGAGTTCGAATCTGTCTTGATCGCCGGCACGGTTCCAACTGGCGAGGAGGAGATGAACTGGTTCGCGGCCGAAAATGGCGTTGCTCCCGTATTTATTCCCGAGATGAGCCGAGAGTTATCCGCGGGCGATGTCGTCTCATTGTTCAAGGTTTATCGTGAGATGCGGCGCTTCACGCCCGATATCATTCATACCCATACCGCGAAAGCGGGGACGATCGGCCGTGCCGCTGCGTTCCTCTACCGTTGGCTGCGGTGGAAAACTCTGATCGGTAAACCCCGACCTGTAAAAGTGGTGCACACATTTCACGGGCACGTTTTTCACAGTTATTACGGCAGCCTGAAAACAAAAGTCTTTCTTACAATTGAACAAGTGCTCGCCCGGTTCGCGACCGACCGCGTTATCGCGATCACCGATCAGCAGTTCCGCGAGATCCATACGGAGTACGGCGTCGGCCGTAAGGACCAGTTCGAGATAGTTCCGCTCGGTATCGATCTTGGCCTTTATGCGGGCAGCGATGCCGATAGGAATGCTTTCCGGGATCAAGTCGGTGCAGGCACGGATGAACTTTTGGTCGGTTTTGTCGGACGCCTGACGGAGATAAAGAACATAGGCCTGCTGCTCGAGGTTGCAAAAGCTTATTCCGACATGACTGAGCCCGCAATACCTCGGTTGAAGTTTGTGATCGTTGGCGACGGTGCGTTGCGCGCGGAACTTGAAGAGCAGGCCCGGGCCTTCGGCATTGACGACCTTGTAATATTTCTCGGCAACAGGACCGATCCCGGTGTTTTTTATGCGGGACTCGATGTCGTCGCCCTGACATCGCTAAACGAGGGCACACCGCTTTCGCTGATTGAGGGGATGGCCGCGGGTAAGCCGGTAATTTCCACCGCGGTTGGCGGTGTCGTCGATCTACTGGGTGAAGTGCGGGGCCAGGGCGATGGCTTTGCAGAGTGTGAGCGTGGAATACTCGTCGCGACCGGGAGCCCCCTCGGCTTTCTTAAGGGGTTGATTTTCCTCGCAAAAAGTGAAAAATTACGAAAAAGTGTTACGGCGAACGGACAAGCTTTTGTGCGGATGCGGTATGATAAGAAACGACTTGTAAACGATATAAAGACGCTTTACCGTAACCTGATCAATAATTAAGTGGACCGGTTCGCCCGTTTTCCGCCGAATGCACGTTCTATGCTTCAGATCTCGACAACTCCCTTCGTCGTTGCGATAGCGGGCTTTATTCTCGCAATTATCGCAACCTTTTGCGTGCGCGGATTTGCCCGGCGGTTCGATTTTGTCGCGAAACCGAAATCCGACCGCTGGCACAAGAAACCGACCGCGATGCTCGGGGGCGTAGCCATTTTCCTTACCACGGGGATTATGTATTTGCTGTTCGTCCCCAAAACGCAGGACTCGCTTGTGATCTTTGCGGGCAGTTCGTTCCTGTTTCTGGTCGGCCTTCTCGACGACCTCCTGAATATCAAGCCCTATCAAAAGCTTATCGGCCAGCTTATCGGCGCAAGCATTATCGTAGGTTTCGGGCTTAAGCTGCCTTTAACGGGTTTTGAGATCCTCGATATATGGATCACGGTTTTCTGGCTGGTCGGAATAACGAACGCGATAAACCTGCTCGATAATATGGACGGGCTGGCGGCGGGAATTTCGGCCATCGCGGCGATATCGCTTGCCATCGGATTCGGCACCAACGGGCAGACGGATGAGCTGCTCCTTACCTTAGCCTTTATCGCGGCCCTCGTCGGTTTTCTCGTCTATAATTTCAACCCGGCATCGATATTCATGGGCGATTGCGGATCGATGTTCGTCGGGTTTTTGCTTTCCAGCTCGGTATTACTTAATCAAACGGGCGGACGCTCGCGCGGCATATTTTCCATCCTTGCGGTGCCCGTACTGGTCCTCTTCGTCCCGATCTTCGACACGACCTTCGTAACCATTCTTCGCAAACTGTGGGGCAGGAAAGCATCGCAGGGCGGCCGCGATCACACATCGCATCGCCTCGTAGCGCTCGGTTTGTCGGAACGGGCCGCGGTGCTTATGCTCTATGCTTTTGCGATAGTGGCGGGTGCGCTCTCTCTTTTCGTCAGCCAGGTGGGCCGGTATTCGAGCCTTGCGCTCGTCGTCGCTTTTACCATTGTGCTTGGGATCATCGGTGTGTATCTTTCCAAGGTCAAGGTTTACAAGGAGCAGGAAGAAGACCTCGCAATGGAGAACAACGCGGTCTTCGGTTTCCTCGTAAATATCTCGCACAAGCGCCGGGTCTTCGAGGTCCTCCTTGACGCTCTGCTGATCACGCTTTCTTACTACGCGGCGTATGCCCTGATGTTCGGGTCATTCGAAGATACCAGCAACTGGAACCTATTCATCAGCACTTTGCCGCTCCTTCTTGTTCTCAAACTCGGAACGTTTCTTGTGGTCGGCGTTTACCGCGGTATCTGGCGATACACCAGCATCGGCGATTTCATTACTTTTACAAAGGCCGTGGCCGCGGGTTCGATCCTGACCGTTTTCGCTATCCTGCTTTTTTACCGTTTTCAGAATTTCTCGCGGACCGTCTTTATTCTGGACGGTTTGATATTGCTTTTCGCGGTTGTCGGAAGCCGGATGGCTTTTCGGATCATCCGTCAGTTCCTGCCTATTCCGATGTCCAGTGACGGCCCCAAGGTCCTGATCTACGGCGCCGGTGACGGTGGCGAGATGGTACTGCGCGAATTGAAGAATAACCCGGAGTGGAATTACCAACCCGTAGGATTTGTCGATGACGATCCGCTTAAAAGGGACAAGGTAATAAACGGCCTTCGTGTTTTTGCCGGAAACGGACAGCTCCCGGAGATCTGCCGGAATAAAGACATCCAGGAGATACTTGTATCGTTTAGAAATATTTCCCCGGAGAGGCTCGAGCAGGTGAAAGCGATCTGCCGTGAGTCGAATGTTTCACTCAAACGTGCGCAGTTAAAGATAGAGCCTCTTGATTTTGAGTAATGCCCGTAAAGCTGATAAAACTTGAGTTCACCGTTTACCGGGTGCTGCTGCTATTACCGGCGGTCTTTTTTGTGGCCCTGGCGTTTTTTTGCGTCAAATGGGGCCTCGCAAACACGGCTTCCCACCGGATCGACCCTGATCGTGTGCCCGAATTTCGTGATGTTGCGGCTGCCCTGGTATCAATGGCTCCTGATGACCCGCAAACGCACTACGCCTCGGCCGTGCTCCACGAAAGATCGTTCCTGCCCGAAGATCTCGCGGTCTCCGCTTCCGAGTTTGAAAAGGCAACCTCGCTTGCGCCGTACAATTATCTATTATGGCTCGAGCTCGGCAGGTCACGCGAGAGGACCGGCGACGCTACGGGAGGCGAACGTGCCTTGCGCCGCGCAAAAGAGTTTGCCCCGAATTACTCTGACGTTCAATGGGCACTCGGGAATAATTTGGTCCGGCAGGGCAAAATGGATGAGGGCTTTGCCGAGATGAGAAACGCGGTTGCCGGCGATGAAAAATATGCGAGTGCGGCCGCCGCTACAGCATGGGAGTTTTTTGACGGAGATATGGCACGCGTTGGGCAGATGATAGGGGATTCGTCGCGCATACACGTTGCGCTTGTGGGCTACCTGGGGCGGCAAAAGCGCTTTGACGAGGCCTTCGCGATCTGGGATTCCATTCAACCCGAAGAGAAAACCACCCTTTACAAGCAGGCCGGTACGGAGCTGTACGGGTACTTGCTGGAAGCGAAAAAGTTCCGCCTGGCTTCGCAGGTATTTTCGCAGGTCCTCGCGGGAGATGGAGAGAATGCGGCGCCGGGCCGTATCGCGAATGGTGGTTTCGAATATCCGATAAAACCTCACGACGCCTTTATTTTTGAATGGCATATCGCGGAGGGCGCTCAGCCGCAGATAAGCCCGGATACGGGCCAAAAGCGCGGCGGGGAGCGCAGCCTTGTTATGATCCTGGCTTCCGCGACCGGCAAGGAATTCAGGGCCGTGAGCCAGACGGTAATTGTAGAACCCGGCAAGCCTTATACGTTCGACCTGTTTTACAAGACGGAGCTGAAGGCGTCATCTACCTTTAACTGGGAGATCGTGGACGCCGTCGACGGAAAAGTGCTCGCATCGAGCGAACCGGTCAACGCTAACTCCGATTGGACGTCGCAGCGCGTAAAATTTAACGCTCCCGCGAGCACCGAGGCCGTGGTGATCAGGCTCGCGCGAGTGCAATGCGGTGCGGCTATTTGCCCGATCAACGGCCGGATATGGTTTGATGATCTTGGTTTGAGTGGGGGGTAATGGAAGAGACGGTAAAAAGGGGAAGGCATCATGCCGCGGACGGGGAGGCGGATATTGTAAAGTCGCGTCTTGGGGGCGCAATCGTAGTCCTGATTTGCGCGATCACCGCGATCTCAATTATCGCTTACGGCGCCGTCGATCTTTGGGCCCTGAGTCTTCTTACCGTTCTTGCGGCGGTTGTCTGCTGCTTGTGGGCTGCCGACGCCTGGCGCGGGCGAACACTTTCTTTCAATTTTGATCCGCTGCTTCTGCCTATCGCGGCACTAGTTCTGCTAGGTTTGGTCCAGTTGCTTCCTCTGGGCGGCCCCGCGATGCCGGCCGACTCGATAAGCTATCCGGTTTCCCGCGCGCTTTCGCTTGACCCATACGCCACGAGGATCTTTATCGTCCACTTGATCGTTTACGGGCTCTTTTTTGCGTCCGCGCTGACCTACATTAACGAGCGGCACAGGTTTAGGAAGATCGTGCTGTTTATCATTATCTTTGTCGCGGCAATGGCTTTTTTCGGTATTCTCCAGCGCCTTGCGAGCCTCGAATCGATCTACGGCTTGCGGCAGACCCCGCAGGCGATCCCCTTCGGATCGTTTGTCAACCAGCACCATTTCGCGGCGCTTATGGAAATGGCGTCGGGGTTAACACTCGGGCTGCTGTTCGGTAAGGCCACAAAAAAGACGAATCGCCCCTTGCTCATTATAGCCTCGGTCCTGATCGGGATCGCGATCATTTTTACGGGCTCGAGGGGCGGCCTGATAAGCTTTATCTGTGTTGTCGGATTTATTATCGCGATCAATCTTTTTACCGGCAAGGCTCGCCAAATGACCCCGGAAGGGGAAGAGATCACAGTTTTGAGCGGACGGCCGCGGCTGATGATGCTCGCCGGCGGCGGCGCTTTAATCGCTTTTATCTTCGCAATGGTTTTCTTGCTCGGCGGCGAGGAATCCGCCCTAAGGGGGGTGGGGCTTCAAGGTGTTTCGGTCGATTTCACGACCGGCCGGAGCCATTTCTGGGCGGTAGCCATCCAGATCTTCTTGGACCATCCGATCCTGGGAGCGGGGCTCGATGCCTTCGGCAACGCTTTTACGCAATATGATACGTGGAACGGCGCTCTGCGTGTCCAGCAGGCTCACAACGATTATTTGCAGATCCTTGCCGACGCGGGTGTCGCCGGCTTCCTTTGCGCGGCAGGTTTTATCTTTCTATTGTTCAGGAAAGGATTCAGGGTTATCCGCGATTCCGAGGACGTATTCCGGCGAAATACGGCGATCGGAGCACTTGCCGGTTGCTTTGGCATTTTCATCCATAGCTTCTTCGATTTTCCGCTGCGTACCCCGGCCAACGGGTTTTTCTTTTTGTTACTTGCAGCGCTTGCTACCGTTCCGATCTATTACCCGCCGCGGCATCGGAAGGTCCAATAGGATCAATTTACCTTCACGCGAATTTCTTTCTTCCCGCACGGCATCTCGAATGTAACCGTAAAAAGCCCAGTCTTTTTGCTGATCGATCTGATCACAAAGAACGCCTTTCGCGGGCTGCCGACACTCGGGTCGGCCGTGACAACGACGTCGTCCAGGCTGCTTGAAATAGCCTTGATATCCTGCGCGTTGCCCTCGCCGTCAAACCCGATCAGAATACCGAGGCTGCCGCCGTCGCTCATAAGCGTCACGCTCTCCTGGCTAAAGGTCAATGAGCATTTCGGCGCCTCAGGCTCGGCCGTTTCGTTCTTAATCGCGACGACCCGCGGCCTTTCCGTGCCTGTACTATCGGGCTTCTTTTCTTCGGATTCCACCTTTTTGATCGCGGCCGCGACCGGATCAGGCGGGATCTTCCTCGGCCTTTCCGTTCTCGGTATAGTTATGATAACCGGTTCGAACAGATCCTTTTTGGGCGTATTTTGTGCGACACCTTCACTCCCTTTTGCCTGTTCTGGTGCTCCGTCCACCGGCTTCTTTCCCGGGTCTTCGGTCGTCTGGGTGTTTTCGGGCGTAGGGCTTGGCGATGGCTCAGTTTTTACCTCAGGAGAGGGCTCGGTCTTGGGCGCCGCAGGCTCCGTCTTTACCTCGGGAGTAGGCTCGATTTTGGGTGGTATCGTAACCTCAGGTGAAGGTTCCGTCTTTACCTCCGGCGTTTTAGTTTCCTGCGTCAATTCCGGTTTTGCGACCGGAACAGTATCAGGTATTTTTTCCGTCTGCGGCGGCGGCGGGCTGATCTCCTTCTGGTTAGCGACTACCGGCGCCGGATTAGGTCCTACCTTCGCCTCGAGCCCGTCCACATTTCCATGCACTTTACGATAGAGCGATTCAATCGCCATATATTTAAAGCTCTCGGGCTTGTCCGTTATGTAGCTCTTGATATACGAATCGAGGGCCTCCTTGTCTTTGCCCTCCGCTTCCTGCACCGCCGCCAAACGCCACAAGCTTGCCCGCCACCATGCGCTCTTATCAGGAAACACGCCTATAGCCCGGCGCAGGTGGACCATCGCTTCGGCTGTGTTGCCCTGCTGGAACAGCGTCCACCCGGTTATATCCTCGATCTTCCCGCGCACAATGGCCGAGAGCATCTGCCGGGGGACCTCGGGCACGATAACAAGCTGGTTTCGCGCCATCGATATTGCCCGGCTTTCATATAGCTGGTCGGCAAGGATCGCCGAGGTCATGTGCGGGCCGTCCAGCGAATTGTCCGAATTGTTGATGGCAGTTTTTATAATGTCCTGGACCTTCGTGAGCGCCATTTTCTTTTGCAGCAGCAGAGAGGCTACGTACAGTTGGCGGTGGAACTTCATTTTGTCGTCGCCGCTTATAAACTCCTCCGCCAATGCGACCGTCGTTGTTTCATCCTGTTGGGCGGCCATGATCTTTTGCTGAAGGTCGAGCAATATTTTCAGCTTAGCCGAGCTCTCGGGGTTGTCCGCGGCAAGGGGTTCGAAGATGCTCGCACGCCGCTCAAACGCGACCAGATCGATAAACGTCTTCGACTCTTTCATCACCCGTCCGCCGAGGTAAGCGTTGACCATGCCATCCTTTACCTCAAAGCTCTTTTCCAGTTCTTCGGCGGCCTCACGGTAAAACCCCGCCATTAACCGGGCCGAGGCGATCTCGTAATCGAGTGTCGGGAAATCGCCGT
>Ga0193752_1000465_pt1 | contig 39116 bp, 26 predicted proteins | sample H1c1metaG_FD_144924 | JGI IMG/M metagenome (GOLD analysis project Ga0193752, IMG submission 144924) | Soil microbial communities from a riparian zone of the East river system, Colorado, United States - H1c1 | ecosystem: Environmental > Terrestrial > Soil > Riparian zone | place: USA: East River... | reverse complement strand
ATGCGCAAGTTCAAACGATTCTACCGACGACGCACGAGGGCGCATGCATGGCTCAAGGATGTTGCTCGGCGGGAACCGCGGCTCTTCGCGCATTGGCAGTATCAAGGCTGGATGACAAGAGCCGTATGAGCCGAGAGGCTCACGTACGGTTCTGTGAGAGCGCGGCGGTGCAACTCCGCCGCGCTACTCGACCGGTTGACGAGAGCTTCTTCTCTCGTTGCGCAAGGAGCTTCCTAACCGCTAACGGCGTCGTTTTCGTCAGCCCCGCGATGCTGCGCGCTCGAGCCTCTTCCAGTACATCGAGGCGTTCCGCAATCGCGCTCGCCGCCACTCGACCATCAACTACCAATCAAGCCATCGACCATCGACATCGAGATCGGATTGTCGAAGTTTTTAGCTGCATAACTGAGACTCTGTCCATCAAACCGGGTCAATTCCAGACCGCGTGTCACCAGCTCGACTCGCCGACGTATCGGTGACTGGCTCCCGCGCTATGAGTTAGGAGGCAGATGGTCATGGATGTCATGAGCTTGGAAGCGTGGCGACGTGCCACCAAGCATTGGTCACAGCCGCTCCATCGGTCTAGCGTGAGCCTGTTTTCGAGGCAGGCCCCCGCGGTTCAGCTGCGCGACATCGACACGGCGCTCGAAGCCTACCAGGTCATCGCGAAACACGAAATCGAGGCGCGCATCACGAGCCTGACGGCGCTCATGAACGTCACCGAGCACTACATCGCAAACAAGGTCGTCGCGAGCGGCACAGGAGTCCGAGCGGAGCGGCAAGAGGAGAAGGTTGCTGCAGCGCGCGAGCTGAATGTGCAAACAACTGCCAAGCGCAAATACTTGCGGCGCTTGCTAGACATCGAGCGCGACGTGCCTGCCTTCTTCGGGCAGGCCGGCGGAGTCGCGGCGGGGGCAGCGCCTGGACAACGCTTCAGAGAGTTCGTGCGCTCTGTGATGAACGCCAAGGACTACATCGGGAGCGAGTCCGGCGGCCTCAGGCGACTCCACCACGACTATTGGACCGAAGGTATCGACCCGCTGCACCGCAATTGGGGCGACCCTCGCAACAGCCTCGTGTTTCAGGCTTGGATGAACGCGCGTTGGGGCGCACCGCCGACGACGCAGTTGTCCTTCTTTCGCTGGCTCGAAACTCTGACGCCAGCGTACATCGAGCAGCAGACCCAACGCTTGGGGCTACTCGCGACCGACTATCAGAATGTGATCGGTCGTGCGGAATTCAAAATCGACGTGCGGAATGGGCAGCTGGCATATCTCGACAGTCTGACCAGCTGGCGCCCCTGGAGTAGCACCCACTATCGAAGCAACTTCGGAGGCGATGGTTGGTGCATCTTCGTGATGGACAACGCGAGGCACCTGTACGCGAACAGCCACGACCAGTCGGCGGGTTGGTTTCACTCGGCGTTCCTCGGTGGACAACCAGTTTTAGCGGCCGGCGAGCTGTGGGCTCGCGGCGGCAAGCTCTACGTGATTACGGACAAGAGCGGACACTACAAACCTGGCTCGACGCATATGCTTAATTTCGTGCGTGCCTTGTTCAATCGGGGTCTAGATCTGTCCGCGACGCAACTCTGGGTGCGACATACGAACGGTGGAATCTCTCCGTGGTGTGGTGGTATTTGGTATGAAGCGATCGACGTCGCGGCATACATGTTGTCCAACGACGTCACGAACTCGAAGCTGTATAACTTCGGTTACGGGGGCGGCGGCGTTCGTTTCACGCGGCGCGACAATCAAGATGTTAGAATCGAAAGTTCTTTTGGCGATCTTGCAGACAAGAATAGGTTCCGTAAGTGTAGTGCGGGTTGAAGTCGAGCGCGCCGGATGACAAAGCCAGCAGTGATGGCGACGGCAAGCAAGCGCGGCTGTCCTTCTGATCCGCCAGCGTTCATCCTGCTCTACTCGACAATCAGGCCGGGAAGATCCCGTAAAACGAGACCGTACACTGCTCGGCTTCCAAGGCGGGTGGGAGCCAGACGACGAGATTGCGGTCCTTGCGGACGTGCTTCCAGTACACGTCGTCATCTGGCACCGGCAGCTCGAAGTAGCTGAGGCCGGGTCGGGTCGGCAGCTCCGCGGGGGGTCGCTCGCACGCAGTCACGCGGATACCGCTGACGTTGCGCGAGAGCACGAACTCGATGTCGCCGTGGGACGCGAGCTTTGCGCGTTGCGTGATTTCCTGAACGACGTGTGCGCGCGTCTGTGTCGTATCGATTCCGATGAAGCAGCGGGTGCATGGTTCGATGCGAACGTCGTTCAAATCTGCGTAGAATCGACCCTTACCTTGTGTCTGCAGCTGACACGAGACGTAACGCTCGGTGTCGAGCGCGTTGAGTAAGCGTTCGCAGAGATCAAACACCGCGCCGAAGCAAGTCTCGAGATCGTTGAAGTCGAAGTCGAGCGGGGTCGTCATGTCGCCATCAGGCGCAAATGTCGCGAGCTGACCTGCGAGTTGCGATAGCAGCAAGAAAGCCGTGCGCGGGGATACTTCCCGCGCGCGAGCTAAATGGTAGAGCGAAGGAAACATGCCGTTCAAGGCATGCAGCTGCAGGTAGCGGGTGACATCGGCGGCGTTGAACTCGACACGCCCTTCGCCGGTGATGCGTCGCGCCTCAGCGAGCACACGAAAGCGGCTCACCATCCCACTCAACAATCGCTCGAGCCTTCGCGAGATGGCTTGCGAACACTGAATCCGAAGGCACGGTGGAATGTACGATTCTGATAGCGCAGGCACGCCATTCTCATCGCGAACGATCTGAGCGATCGGCAACGCACTGAAGCCGTCGCGCGACTCAGAACCGAAGAGTAGACGAAGGTTCGGAACGGCCAGCTGCACGTCAGCGTGGCGATCGTCTCGTGCGGCATCGGGTAGCTTACGCGCACGCAGCGCGTATCGGAGTTGATCGCCGTCGAGCGCATAGTTGGTGACGCCGGCCCGCTCGCTCGGCACAGCCAGGTAGACGAGCAGGGATTTCTGCGCAGGCGGCAGGTGATCGAACAGCGGGCGTTGCTTCGGGCCGAACTGCGCGCCCTGAGAGTTCAGCACAACCGGTGTGCCGTCTGGCATGATGCCTTCGAACTCCGTCAGTGCGACGATCCCTTGTTGGAGTGCGCGTTCGTCGAGCTCTACGTGGAGCGTGCCCCAGTTGAGCTTGTCGAGCGCATCCAACCGCGCCGCGAGCAGCGATTCGTGATAGCGGTCCAGCTGTTGGAAGTGCTGCGGCAAGAGCAACACACCCTCGGACCAAGCGACCTTGTCTGACATTGTGATCGACATAATCTATTGGCTTTCGACGGATCGAGTGCGCTGACCTTACTGGTCCAAAGACCATTCGACGACGTGCACGACTGGGATCGTCAGCAGTGGCGCCGAGAGCATCGCGAGGAAAGATCCAGCATCGCCGTGCTCGGCGTGACGCGAGCACGACTGGACTGAATCGGCACCTGTGCAAGCGTTGCTTGCATACAGCGAAATACCAGCCACGAGCGCCGCGGTGCCGACGACGAGCAAGGTTGGAGTTACCCAACGCCGTTGTCGCTGCGGAATTGAATCTGCCAGCGCAGCCGCGCTCAGGGTGAGGAGCCCGGCACCGATACCAGAGGCGACGAGCGTCCGATCCCGAGACTTCAGCCACCGAGGTTCGTACTTGGTAGTGTCGACAACTGACTGTCTGAGCTTGTCGCCGTTATCGAGGTAGGCCACGAAGAAGCCCGCGCCGACGCCTACCGTCGCTGCGCCGGCGATCGCCAGTGTCAGACCGGTCGGGACGAGCCAGTTCTCGCCATCGAGTGCATCCGTCAACGTGTTTGACTTCTTCGCAGGTGTCAGTCGATACGGCGGGGCGGTGTCGTTGGAGTAGGGTGCGAGACCTGGACGGCCATCACTCTCGGCGACCGCGCGCGGCGAAGGCGCAACCGGAGGGGAGGCCTCGAGACGAATGTTCCAAGTCACGCGCTCGGCCGGCAGCAGCGAGTAGCTGCGGCGCTTCGGTGTGTAGCCGACAGCCCGTGCTTCGACTGCGTGCTCGCCCGGATCGAGAAGGAGTGGCAGCTTCGATCCCACCACTTCGATTTTGCCGTCGATCATCAGAGTCGCATTTGCAGGCTCGACGTCGAGTGCAATCTGACTCAAGTTCGCGCGTGCGATCGCCTCGATGCGTTCGGCGTCTTGTCGCAATGCACCGTCGAGCGGCTGCGACGTCGAAGCGCGCGCTTGTTCGAGATAGTCGATCGCAGCGCGGTAGTGCTCTAGCTCGAACGAGACTTTTCCGAGGCCGCGCAACGTGCGAGCGTTCGGCCACAGTTCGTGCGCGCGCTCGAACAGCGAGAAGGCTTGCGCGTAATGTCGAGCGCCGTACTCGTTCAGCGCCTCGTCGATCAGTTGACGATAGGTCGGCGGACCGACATCTTCCGCTTCGACGCGATACACGAAATTCAATAGCAAGCTTGCGCAGAGAATGACGATTCGAAGACTGCGATGCCGGTTGCAAGCCCGCGGCGAGGTCGCCCGCGTGAAGGCGCTAGCCGAGTCTGTTTGACTGTAGAATGGGGCTGTATACATATCCGTGCGCTCGCGTTCGGCAGGTGCGACAAAGAGCCGTGCAGCTGGTACGGCGGCCCGCCGCGTGCGGTGACATCGCGACGCAGCTGCCGGGCGGTGGCGCCCCGTGCTTCCTTACAGGCGCAATGCTGACCGGAGACGCAGCAGGCGCTTGCGGCGATGTCACGCGGTCCCCGCGCACGGCGTTGTGAGCGTGGTCCCGATTGTCGCGGGCCGCGAGTCCACGATGCTCAATCCCGGAGACATCATCAACGGTCGGTACCGCATCCTCGAGCAGCTCGGTGCGGGCGCGATGGGCATTGTCTTCAGCGCGGTCCATATCGACACGGAAAAGCGGGTTGCGCTCAAGTGGCTGAACCCAGCAGTCTCGAGCGTTCCGAGCAGTGCCGAACGCTTCAAACGCGAAGCCAAGGCTACCGGACGGATCAATCATCCGAATGTCGTCGCTGTACACGACTCGGGTGAGCACGACGGGCAGCTCTATCTCGCAATGGAGTTTCTCGCCGGTCGAACGCTCCGCACGCACCTGACTGAAGTGCGCGCGGGGCGACTCTCACTCGATGAAGCGCTGGGCCTGTTTTTTCCGATCATGCGCGGCATCGCCGCGGCACACGCGGCAGGCGTGTTGCATCGGGATCTGAAGCCCGAAAACGTGTTGCTCGTCGAGTCGCCGGATGGGCTCGCGGCGATTCCCAAAGTGCTCGATTTCGGCCTCGCCAAGTTGCGGAGCGAAGCGGAATTCGCCGCGAAGCTATCGATGCCTGGCTCGGTTCTCGGAACCTACCAGTACATGGCGCCCGAACAGATTCGGTCGCAGGGCGAAGTCGACGAGCGCGCCGATGTGTACGCGCTCGGTGCGATGTTGTACGAAATGTTGTCGGGTGGCCCACCGTATCGGGCCGATAATCCGATCGATCTCGTACTTCAGCTGCATGCGTCCGAGGCTCCGCTACTGGATGTCGCGTCCGCATCGCTTCCGGATGACCTCGCGCCTGTCGTTGCGAAGGCGCTAGCGCGAGACCGCGACGAACGATTTTCGAGCGTGGAGTCGTTTGCTGCTGCACTCGAGCCGTTCACGCAGCAGCTTCGGTTTCGCGGGGGTGCGCAGCTGATGGCGGCAGCAGTCGAGGCCGCGAACTCGCCGAAGAAGACAAAGGCTCTGAGTGCGACGCAGCGGATCGAGATGCGGCTTTTGAGCTCGGTGCATTCGGTCGAGGTGAGCGCGCGCCGCGAAGTGAGGAGTTCGAGGCGGTGGGCGTTGAGTGCTTTCGTGTTCATGGCGGCGGCGTTCTTGTTGCATCCGCGGAGCATGGAGCTCCGGACGGACACGGCAGCCGCGGAGAACGTGAAGCCTGAAGCTCAGGAGTCGGGTGAGCATGACGCGCGTCCGGATCCCACGCTTCCGCCTGAAGTCTCAGCCGCAGTGCCAGCGACTGATACGAGAGAGGACTGGGCTGCTGCGCCGGAGCCATCGACGCAGGCGCCGGTCCAAGAGCCAAGAGTGCCTGCTCCGAGCTCGCCGCCATCGACTGCAGCGGCGATACCCGCATCGAAGGATTCAATCGAGCCCCGGATCGAGAAGGCCAAGCTTCCCGTTCGCCTGCGAGCGCTCCGAACCTCGAAGTTGAGTGCCGGGCCGATGAACAAGAACGAGTTTTGAGCGGCAACATTAGTCGAGCGTGTGGAGTCACTTCCGGCGCGTGCTGACGTTGAAGGTCAGGACGTGTTCCAAGGGAGTGATTCTACATGCAAGAAACTTCGAGAGCTCACTGGGTGTTGTTGATCGCGTGCATCGGCGCAGGCTGCGGAGTCAAGCTGCCAGAAAATCCACGCTGCGCGGTGACGACGGACTGCTCCAAAGGTCAGCGATGTGACGTCGCCGATCGGACTTGTCGCGCCGAGCGCACGAAAGACAAAGATGCCGCTATCAGCGACCAAGACGGAAGCGACGCCGCAGTCGACGGCCGAGCTGCTGGAGCTACTGGAGCGGGCGAAGCTCCGATGAGCAACGCTGGCGACACAGGCAGTAAGATGCTGGCCGAGATGGGCGCAGCGGGCGCAAGCAGCGGCGAGGACACCGCGCAGAGCCCTGACGCGGGAATGCGTAGCGACGAGCGAGACGCGGCGATTCAATCGAACGATAGCGGGACCGACAGCGGCATGAAGGATGGTACAAAGCAGTGCGCGGAAGGGCTGGCTGATTGCAACGGGGATCTGGCTGCGCGCTCATCCGGGGACCATTGCGAGACGAGCGTGGGCGACGATGTGGATCACTGCGGCGACTGCACCACGCGCTGTGCGGCCGGCCCATACACGCTCGCAGCCTGCGAGTCGGGGCACTGCTACCAGGTCGGTTCCACCATCGATGACTCCTCATTGTGGATGAGCAGTGCGTACGGTTCCCCAGACGCGGGGAACTACGCGTATCAACTCGACTGCGATGCAGGTCAGCTACTCGTCGGCTTACACGTCGAGACGCAGAAGTCGACGGGCGCGCTCTTGGGATTGGGAGCCTTCTGCGGCCATCCCACGCTTACGCAGAACGGCGAAGGGCAGTTCGTGCTCGGGCACGCGGACGACCGACTGATCGCCGTCTACGGGAATGATCAGAAAATGGAGGCCGCGGACAGCCTCGACTTCGGCTGCAAAAGCGATGAGACCATCACGTCGCTCAGCGTCATCCAGGGCGACGTCGTGGTCGCGCCCGTCAAGTACACAAAGACAGTCACGCAAATCGACATCACATGCTCGAAAGGTCTTCTCAACACAGCCTCCACGTTTACATTTGTTGCAAGCCGCGTGTTGAGCAGCAACGCGAGCCACCCCGCGCTCACGGGCGTGCGAACCGACATCAGTTGCCCCCCGGGCCAGGTCGTTGTCGATCTGCGCGGAAAGTCGGGTGGAGCGATCGACGCAATGTGGATGATCTGCGCGCCGTTGAGTCTGGGTGTTTCCCCGGTTCGTTGAGTGGTGCCGGCGCGGGTACGTTTTTCGCTCCGACGAAGTTCGGCGCGAGCGAGCGTACCCGCCCCGACGGCGTCGCGAAGCGCCGGCGAGATAGTGGTGCGTGCAGGCGCCCGTTAATCAAAGGCGCGACTCAGATGAGCGGCTCGTGCCGGCTCACCTGAATCGCGACCAAGAACCGCTGCGACGCCTCGCGTCAGGTTAGTTTGGTTTGCTGAATGCTGTACTTGAATTCGGTCGGCGTCCCCGCGGTGTTCTTGTCCGTCGTTTCGACGTATTTGTACTCGAAATCGGCGAAGTTGAAGGTCACGCTCTCCGAGACGCGATCGTCACCCGTCGTGCCTTGAATGCTGATCGAGGAAACAATGCATTGTTTGAGCTTGATCGCGACGTAATCGAAGCTGCCGGACTCACCTGCAGCTTTGGTCATCGCCAGCGTAATCTCTGCGATGTCATCACCCGTGCTGAGGTACTTCATCAACGAAGGAGAACTCTTGTCCATGAACTTGGTGACTTGAATGTCGTGGAAGCTGGCCTTGCCGCGAGTGCCACCTTTGGCTACGTGGTTGTTGCCTGACTGTGTAGCTCCCCAGCTCCAAGACGAGATCTGAATCTCCTTCTTGTGCTTGTCGACTTCGGAGTCGCCGTCGATTTTGTCGACTTTGAGATGGATATTCGTAGCCATGATCGAGCCTTCTCCTTGAAAAATAGGGCGTCTCGCGAGACGCGCCCGTGCTGAAAAGAACGCCGAACCCAGGGCCAAGTGACATGCGCGAAGTGCGTTGTACGACGCGCGCAACTACACGGGCGGCAGCGGTATCGCATGAAGAACGGGAATCAAGGTTTTGCCCGTGATCGTGATCAGCGTGCCCGTCACCGCGATGGTTCCTCCGGCTGTGACCGTCGCTGCGCCACCGGACGAGATGTTGACTGCACCTCCAGCCGTAACACTGACTGCACCTTCGGAGACGAGGCTGATCGCCGGCGCTGTGACAGTGATGTTTGCAGGCGTGATTCGGATCGAGGATGCACCACACACGAGATCGATCGATTGAGTCACGTCGACGGACTTCGCGCCTTTCACGGTTTCCTGACTCGACCCCGTGATCGAAAGCTCGACATCGCCGCCGATCGTGGCAGTGTGATTGCGCTCGATCCTCTCTTCCAAGTCGCGCTGCGCGTGGAGAATGAACAGCTCTTGATCCTTGGTGTCGTCCATCGACAATTCGTTGTAGCCGCTGCCTCCGAGCGTGCTCTCCGACTTCGTACCGCTGACCATCGCCTTGATCGGTAGCGGGAAGGGCGCCTTACGCGCGCCATTGTAGACGCGACCCGTGATGATCGGCCGATCGGGATCGCCTTCGAGAAAGCTGATCAGGACTTCCTCTCCGATCCGCGGAATGTGAATGCTGCCAAAGCCATTGCCGGCCCAGACTTGTGCGACACGGATCCAACACGAGCTATTTTCGTCGGATTTGCCTTCGCGATCCCACGGGAACTGCACCTTCACGCGCCCGAACTCGTCCGTCCAGAGCTCCTGGCCTTGTTTACCAACGACTTTCGCTGTCTGGTGACCGGCGATGATCGGTCGCTGTGTGCGGCGCTCGAGGCGAAACTGACTCTTGCTCTTGATGGATGTGACGGTGCAGCGATACGGAGATGACGTGTCGAGCTCTGTCTGACTCTCCCAGTCTCCAGCGTTCAACACATACTCCGCCCGCACGACCAAGTATTCTTGATTCTGATCCGGGTGCGGAAACTCGATCAGTTTGAAGAGCGCGCCTGCGCTGATCGTAGGCACCATTCCGGCGGCTTCGAACGTCTCGGCCTGCACTTGCAGTTCTTGCAGCCGCACGCATGCTTGGTTGTCGCCGTCCTTGTTTTCTACGTACTTGCCCGGATAGCTGTAGTGCTCGTAGTCCGCGTGAGCATGCTGGCGCGGCGCCTCGAGCTTGGCCTCGAGCGACGCGGACGGCCGTTTGAAGTCGTAGTCCTCGAGCACGTAACTTCCAGACACGACCGACTGCGAGCATTGCCACCGGTCGAAGTAGTCGCGCTCGCGATAGGCGTCCTTGTCCGGTACGAAATACTGAACTTCGGGATCGCCCGGAAGTGGCTGATGTGCGCCGTAACCATCGGCCAACACGAGCGTGTGGCGCGAGGCCTCGTGCTTGAAATAGTAGTAGATGCCTTCTTGCTCCATGAGCCGGCTCACGAAATCAAAGTCAGTCTCACAGTACTGGGCCAGGTACTCCCAGTTGCGATAGCTGTCGGTCAGCGCATCTTCGATATCCGTAAAACCTCGATCACGAAATATCTGCTTGATCACGTCCGGCACGGTTTTCTGTTGGAAGATCCGACAATTCGAGGTGAGTGACAAAAGCCAGATCCACGGTCGCAACGTTGCTTGATAGCGCAGGTAGCGACCATGCGCGCCCATCAATGCGAGCTCGGTCGTGTAGCCATGAAAGTAGCGGGTGTCGTCGCCGGGCAAACCGAGCTTCACCGTCATCGGCAAACCGAGTACCTGCTCCGCCTGCACCGGTGCCAGCGAGAGTAGCTCGAGCGAGTACACGAACGGCCGTCCGAGCTCTTCGTGCCCGTGCATGCGCCGCAAGAGGAGCGAATCGCCGAGTGAGCTCTCGAGTAATATTTCACGCGGTTTCATGGGAGCGCTCCTGCATCGGCCAAGGGATCGAACTGCAGGTCCTGCCACTCGGCGCTGGCTTCGTCGCCGACGTGTGCAGTCCGACCCAAGGTTCCGGCGAGTCCGAGAATCGTCGGTGTGAGTTTAGACGCGAGCAGGCGCAGCTCCCAGATGAGCTCTGTTCCGGCATAGCGCTGAACGATCGCGACCAGCTGTGCCAGCGCGGGTTGGCCGAGCTGGAAGCTTTCGTGAACCTCTGGACTCAACGGACCCAACACGACGCGGAACTTGCCGAGTCGATCCCAGACCTCAGTGCCGACGCGCGTCGTCAGGCCAAGCACGCCCATCGGTTGTTCGCCCGGAATCGGAGCCGCGTCGATCCGCCAGCAGTACTCCTCGGGGATCGGGAGCCAGGCACCGACGAATTCATCGACGCGAGCGGGAACACCAAACACCGCAGTCACGAGCTTCGCGAGCCCTTCGGGATGCCGCGTGGTGCTGCTGAGATGGCCTGCCGCTCGGAGCAGCAGGTGACCCACGTCGCGGGCAGTGGCATCGCTCGCCGCGGGCCGCTCACCGATCAATCGACTGAGGTGATCTGCGAACGAGTCGGCATCCGGTCGGTCGTAACTCACGGTGGGCTGCGCGTCGGCCCAGGCTCGATAGAAATACGTCAGCAGCCGATGATGAAAGATATCGGCGAAGCGAGCGAAGCTCTCGTCGCGGTGATGCTGATTGCGTTGATAGGCGTGCTCGGTGAGATGCAGCGGCAACGGCCCGTTGGGCCCGAACATGCCGAACGGGCTCACTGCAATTCGGACCGCAGCTCGACTCTCGTCCCAGGAAACGATCGAGGCGCCTTCGAACGCGAGCGTCGGATCTTGCCCGAGCCGGACCGGGTCGTCGGCGGGCACCGTGGCATGGCCTATGCGAGGCAGCTCACGGCGGCGGTTCTCGATGCGCCGCAGCGCCCGGAACAGACCGAGCCTGCGAGGGGCCTCCGGCTCGAATCGGTGCGTACTCGGCTGTGCGCATTCGACGTCATGCGACTTGCCTCGCGACGTCACAATGCTGCACGGTGCCCCGGTGTCGCCGGCCATCGCATCACCTCGCCGCGCTGCGGGCTCTCGAGGACAGTTTCGGTGAAGGCGTTGATCGATGCGTATTTCGCGAAGAAGCGCTCGAGCACGGCGGCGAGCAGGAATGCTCCGCTGCCTTCGAACGACGATTCGTCGCAGCTCAATCGCACCTCGATCCCTCGTCCGAATGACGTCGGGCCGGGAAACGGCAACGGGCGGACGACGCTGCGCGAACTCACTGCGAGTACGCCCTGAATCTGTCGTTGCATCGCAGCATCCGAGACTCCGCTGTAGAGTGAGAGAAGTTGCCGGAGCGCGCCGGCGTCGCAAGTTCGGTTGTGGGGAACGATCGTCGTGTAGTCGAGCGCGAGATGAGACAAGAGCGCCCACGCGGCTTCGCCTTGTGCGAGTGAGCTGCGGGGCGGCGTCGGCCCGGCAACACAGCGGACGGATTCCACCGGTGCACCAGACTGCTCGCTGAAGTCGCTATTGCCCATGCCGATCGGCATGTGCAGCGGCAAGCTGCGGTTCGTACACATCGTCTCGACGCCGAGCTGCCGCAACTCGGCGGAGCCAGGACCGTCCAGTCCGTCTGTGAGCGAGATGAACACCTCCGACGGCGCATACACCGCGCGTACGCTCGGACGGTCCGGGAGCTGACTGGAAGCCGATTGACGGCGAACCGTGAAATGGGCTCCGCGCTGCTGCGCGTTGGCGCGTGGGTCGGTCGTGTACATCGGCAGAAACTCGCGCGTCGTGCCGCTCGCCCCGTGACCTTTCACGTCGGTCACGCTGTGGACTTCGAAGTCTCGAGGCCGCGTGCGATCTACGACGATGTGGTGCTCGTGGTCGCGCTCGTCCAGGTGGATTCGATCCGCCGAGCGCGCGAACAAGTTGATCGCGGGCGTGCAGAACAGCGCGAGATGGCCCTCGTTCACGACACCTTCGAGCCTCGGCTCGCGCTCTCGGAACAACAAGATGATCTCCACTCGCGCGCCGTCGATGCGCTTGAGCGCAGGCTGCAGCCGTTGCAGCTCGACGAACGAAAAACGCTCCGGAAATGCGAAGTACTCGTGCAGCAGCCGGTGACCGTGGAAGCCGCCCGGCGCGCAAGGCAGAAGCGCTTGGTCGTCATCGAAACCGAGTGCTTTGACGCACCGCTCAGACACGACAGGCGGATGCGGTTGGTGCTTGTCCTGTTGCATCACCATTCCGACACTCGTTCGCAACATGTGCTCGAGCAGACGACTCGTCAGCGCGGGTTCGCCACGAAGAAACACGGGTAGCGACTCGAGCGGCAGTTGGCTGAAGTCTGCTCCGTCTTTGGCTTGCACCACGATCCGCAACGCAGCTTTGGCGTCGGGGATATCCACATGTTCCACATCGATGAACTCGCGAGGCGAGCTCGTGTAGTCGGCGCTGACGACTTCGATGGGCCACAGCGTCACCGCGTGCGCGGTACGGTATTCGCACGCAGTTTGATTCCCTCCGAGCCGACTTCGCAGCGATGCGCCGCGCGGAACGGTCACACCTTCTTTGAGCGCGCCTTCCCGCGAGTTGGGTCGCAGCTGAACCACAGCCATCGATGGAGTCGGTGCGAGATGCCCAGGGTAGAGTAACTCGAGGAGATGGGCGGTGAACTCTGCGAACGATGAATCGAACCGCATGTGCACGCGCGCAGTGAGAAACGCAAATGCCTCGATCATGCGTTCGACGTAGGGATCGGCGCAGTCGAACTCGTCGAGCCCGAGGCGCCCGGCGATCTTGGGAAATGCGCGCGCAAACTCGCCCCCCATGGCACGGACGTGTTTTAGCTCGCCCTCGTACAGCTCTAAAAAGCGTGAGTCCATCACCGAGGCTCCATCGAAGTTCCAGCAGGAAGTGTGACGCTGGCGCTGCCACTCTCGAGGTCGATCTCACTACGTAAGTAGAGAGCGAGCGGCACTGGATACGCCCAGAGCTCGGCTACGATCTCGAACACGATCGCGTTATGTCCCTGACTGCCTCGAGCGATTTGGGGTCGAAGCTCGACCGTGCGCGGGTTCAAGCGTGGCTCGAAGCGCTCGATCGCAGCGCGCAACATGCGCGCGAGCGCTTCGAGGTTCACGCTGCTCAGTGTCGAGCCTGCGATGGGCGCGATCCCGAAGTTCAATGTCGAGCTGCGTATTTCGTCGAATCGTTCGAGCCCGACCCGCGGCTCGGGCCGTGTCGTGTTGAACAGTGCGCTCAGATCGCGCCGAACGGATTCTTTGAGTTGCGCTTCTGTGAATGCACGCGCTTCATGTGACTCGACTCGGGTCTCCGTGTCGTCGTCAGTCAGTCGGTCGAGCAGCGACGGCTGCAAGCGATGCTTGTGGCTTAGCTCAGGCATGCGAGTTCATGGGGCTGCGTGATGCTGACGCTACGCTTGCTGCTTTTCCGATTTCAGCTTCGCGACGAGCTTGAGCGCGACCGTGAGGCCTTCGAGCTGGTAGTGCGGCTTGAGCAGGAACTGCGCGTTGTAGTAGCCGGGGTTTTCTCGGTCCTCGACCACGATCACCTGAGCTGCAGCCAACGGCCGCCGCGCTTTCTCGACGTCGCTTGCGATCTCTGGATTCGCATGGACGTAGTTCGCATCCATCCAGCCCTGGAGCCATTCTTGGATCTTCTCGGGCCCACCGAGCTCGCTGCCAATCTTGTCGCGCACCATCGCTTTCAAGTAGTGAGCGAACCGCGTCGTCGCGAACAGATAGGGAAGCCGGGCCGAAAGCTCGGCGTTCGCGGTTGCGTCCGGATCGTCGTAGACCGTCGGCTTTTGGAGCGATTGCGCGCCGATGAACGCGGCCAAGTTGCTGCCTTTGCGGTGCAGCAGCGGCATGAAACCGTTGCGGCCGAGCTCCGCCTCGCGGCGATCCGAGATCGCGATCTCGGTCGGACACGCGACGTCGACACCTCCGTCGTCCGTGGGAAAGGTGTACGTCGGTAGATTCTCGACCGCGCCGCCGGACTCGACTCCGCGAATACGCGTGCACCAGCCGAACTCTTTGAACGCACGATTGATGTTGACTGCCATTCCGTAAGCAGCATTTGCCCAGCAGAAGCGGTCTGCCGAGGCGCCGTCGGTGTCTTCCTCGAAATCGAATTCTTCGACCGGATCGGCTTTCGCGCCGTAGGGTGTGCGTGCGAGAAAGCGCGGCATCGCCAAGCCGATGTAGCGTGCGTCTTCCGACTTTCGGAGCGCATTCCAGGCCGCGTATTCGGGCGTGCTGAAGAGCGCGGACAAGTCCCGCGGATTGCTGAGCTCGCGCCACGAATCCATGCCCATCACCGAAGCCGCAGCGCCGGCGATGAACGGCATGTGAGCCGCGGCGGAAACTTTGGAGAGCTCGCGGAGAGTCTCGACGTCAGGAAGGCTGTGATCGAACGCGTAGTCCCCGACCAAGCAGCCGTACGGCTCGCCGCCTAGAATTCCGTACTCTTCCTCATACAGTTTCTTGAAGAGCGGGCTCGTATCCCACGCTTGGCCCTTGTACTTGCGGGTAGTGTTTCGCAGCTCTTGCTTCGTGATCGGCAAGACGCGGATCTTGAGCTTGTCGTCACTCTCGGTGTTACTGACCAAGTAGTGGAGCCCGCGCCAAGCGCTCTCGAGCTTTTGCAGCGTCGGGTCGTGCAAGATTTCGTTGATCTGCGCGCTGAGCATGCGATCGATCTCGGCGATCAGTCCTTGCACACTCGCGACCGTGTCTTCCGAGAGGACGGCGGTGTTTCGCACGGCCCATTCTGCGAGCGTGGAGACGGCCGCCTCGATCGCGTGACGCTTCTCGTCGCTGGTAGGCCGAAAGCTCTTGTTCAACAGCTCGGCAAACGTCGTGTCGGCGTCCGAGGTTTGAACCGAAGTCGAAGTAACTGGCTGGAGCTCACTCATGTCACTTCTCCTCGGTCGGTGCGGGTGCGGGTTTGGCGAGACTCTCTACGAGTTTCTTGAGCTGGTCGGGATTCTTGAGCTTATCGGCGAGCAGCTGTTCCGCATCGCCTTTGCCATCCATGTAGGCGATCAGGTTCGACAGTCGCGAGCGGGCCTCGAGCAGCTCGCGCAGCGGCTCGACTTTGCGTGCGAGCGCGGCGGGTGCGAAATCTTCGATGCTTTCGAACGTCAGTGCGAGCGCGATCGTGCCGTTGCCAGTCAGCTTGTTGTCGACCGTGATCACCGCGCGAGGCTTCATCGCTTTGAGCCGCTCGTCGAAGTTGTCCATGTCGATCTCGACGAACTTGCGATCTTCGAGTTTCACCGGTGGTTGTTCCGGATTGCCGAGGAGATCGGACATCACGCCCATGACCCACGGCAATTCGACTTTCTTCTGAGCTCCGTAGACCTCGACGTCGTATTCGATCTGTACGCGTGGAGCGCGATTTCTACGGATGAAGTTTTGTCCACTCGATGACACGTTGACCTCCCGGTCGGTTCGGTTGTGCTTGGATTTCGATACGCTCGAGGCGGCCGCCGGTGACATCGCAGCCTGATCGGGCGTCGCTGTACGCGTCAGGGCTCGCCGCGGAGGCCCAAGACGACCTCGACCTGTTGCATGCCTTGGTCGGCCAAGTCGCGGACGAGCTCGACGAAGTCCATGCTGACCATGCGCTTGGTGCGCTTCAGCATGAGCGGTACGGGGCTCGACGGTTCGCGCTGGGCGTAAAAGTCGCAGATGCGGTCGAGCATTCGCAATACGTCATCCCGGGTCTCGAGGTCGCTCGGAGCAGCACGTGTCGGTGCCGTATCTGTTGCGTCGGCACCCGCTGACTGTGGGTGTTTCGCGTCTCTCGCGTGCTCGGCGAGCGCTCGCGACAGCGCATCGAGAATCCCCGGCGAACCGGAACCGCTCGCCGCGGTCAAGTCTTGAGCCCGGATGTACTGGTTGCAAGTCCGCGCGATGAGCTCGCCCACCCCACGCAAGTCTTCGCGCGCCTGCTCGATCGCCGCTCGGAGCTGCGCGAACGCGTCAGGTTCGGCGTTGTCGAGCGCGTTGCGAACTTCGCTCGGCGAAGCCTTGGACGAAGCCGCGCGTCCGAGTGGCGATTGCTTGAAGACGAGCACGTCGTTCACGGTGAAGGCACCGACGCCCCTGAGTTCTACGGCGGCGCTGGAGCGAAGCTCGCTGAGCGTCTGCCGGCTCCACAACTCGCTCAGCACGTTGATGCGTAGCTGCGGGTCCCCATCCTCGTCGATCCGTGGGTACAGCTCGGTCCAATACTGCTCGAGCAACGCTCGACACAGATGCAATCCTTGCGCGAGGCCGGGGACTCCGTGTGTACGCAAGAGCGCCTGGGCGTAAATCACGGCCACGCGAAGATCCTTGGACTCGCCGAGCAGACCGCGTGCCTGCCGCGCGATCCCGCGCCAGTTGCGATTGTCGCTCGCTACAACGCCTTGGATACTCGGCTCCTCCGGCTCGCTCACCGCGTTTTCGAGCGCGTTCAAATCGAGGCCCTCTTCCAGATCGCGCCCGGTGGGGTGGGCTTGCGAGATGGGCTGACACAGCGATTCGATCTCATCCAAGTCTTCCATGAGCATCACTTTCTCGGCGCGCTCAGCGCCGCGGGTGTATGAGTCGGTCGAAGAGCTCAGCGAGCCTCTCGTCTCCGCGCGCGACCGGCTCGCCGCCGTGGGCTGCAAGCTTCCCCAGCTTGGAGAGCTGCGCATGGGGCCCCCGTGGTGCAGCCCAAAAGAGCGGGACGCGATCGGGCAAGGGACCCGCGGACAGGAGCATGCGTGGCGCCCGCGGTTCGAGGTTCCAGACGCACGACGCGGCTTGCGCCAGCGAGAGTTCGATGAGCTGGCACCAGATCGTCACGTCGAGAAGACTGCGAACGGGGCAATCGAAGCTGCACGCCTGTGTCCATTGGCGCGCCGTCGAACGCGCGGCGACGATACGCTGAAATGCCGCAATGGCGCGAGGTACCGGTGCTTCTGCGAAGAGCTCGGACGCGAAGCTATCTAAACTGCGTTCTGCCAGTACGGCGTCGAGCCTCTCGACCGCGGCGTCGATGTCACTCCCCCCCGGCGTTTGCAGTCGTCGCAGGTGAAGGCCGAGCTCTCCGGAGGGGAATTCCGCGATGTGTTCCAAGAGTTCTTGTGCGTCGCGCAGGAATATTTCGCTTGCAAGCGGCAGTGGGGCTGCACCTTGATCGAGCGCAGCCATCGGTGTTCGCACATAGACCGCGACCGGAAAACGACGCCGGGCGCGATCGCAGCTGGCGGCGATCACGCCGACGAGTGCGTTTTGCCCAGCCGGTCCCACCAGCACGAAGCGCAGACACTCGCTCGGCCAGCTGTGCCCGTGCGCGGTGAGTCGCTGCAAACTGGTCTGCAGCCAGCGATCGAGGACAATCGATTCGGGGTAGTCGTGATTGATCCGCACGAAGTCGAGCGCGTGCGGCAACTTGCCGAACAGCGAAGGTTCGCTCTCCGTCGATCGCGTCGAGCTTCGACTCAGCATTCGAAAATTCACGGTGCGTTCCCGCTGCAGCTCGGGCCTTGCTGAGAGATGCGTGACGGCGCGATCAGCGGGAACAGCTTGTTGTGCGAGCCGCCGAACGGCACGGAAAGAAGTGGAGCGCGCGGATCGTCGCTTGCAAAGTCGATCTTGATGAAGTTCTGTCCGCCCTTCGGCCTCCAGCCGACACTGAGTTGTTTAGTCGTCTGTTCGAACACTTGGGCTCCGACACGCGGTTGTAGGATCATGAAAAGGCCCCACGGATTGTCGATCGTCAGCGGTCGCGGCCCCGTGCCTTGATAAGGCGTGACGGAGAGCGTGACGCCGGGGTTTGATTGATCACCGGGCCACTCGAGCGGCGTCCAAGATTCTTGGCCACTGTCGTACTGCACGACGCGCGACCCAACTCGGAACGACGCCAGGCTATAGCCGGGAGCGCCGCGCACGCGGATACGGAAGGGCATGCGCGGACCGTTCGCGTCGTCGCTGAAGAACGCCTGGCTGATCGCCGCCGAGCGCTGCAGAAATTCGAGCAGCTCGTCGCGAAGCACGGTCTTCGCTTGCGCTCCTTTGAAGCGGAAGCGGCCGCCTTCCGAAGTCACGTAGCTTCCGAGATGCGTGTTTTGAAAAGTCCAGATTGCACCGCTACCCGGCTGAAAGAAGCGCGCGAACGCGGCCAGGCTGGCAGGATCGCTGCTGTCCGGCCTGAGCGGAAAGCGCCCTGCGAGCTCCCGCTGAAACGGCGCATAGACTGCATCGCAGTAGGCGCGACCGAACTGTGTGCCGCGGCCGCGCGTGACGAGGTCCAGGATCCCATTGAGCGCAGGAACGAGCAAGGAATGAAGCTGGTTGTTCCAGCTGCCGCCGAGGCTGCGCAGCATGAGCTCGGTGTTCTCGAGTGCACTCTGCGTCGCGGTCGCCAGCGCTTCCACTTTGGATTCGTCCTGGCGATAGGCTTTGAGCGCGACCAACACCGGTTGCAGCTGTTGCCGATACTGTTCGAGCGGAGTCTGCCCGCCGCTCGGAGTGACCTGGTCTAGCTTTACGAAATCGGCGAAGGCGTCCTTCAACGGCTCTACGAGCGGATCGGACTCGGGCTTGGGAGACGCAAGCTTCGCGTCGGCAGCGAGTGCCGGTGCGATTTTGTTCGCGGCTTGCTTCGCGACGCTGAGCACGTTGGTCAGCTTCTGGGACGCACTATCGAGCGTGTCTTCGATGCCGCTCTTGGCTTCAGGCAAGTTCGTGTTCTCGCCAACGCTGCGTGCCAATGCATCCAATGCACTCGCGGGGCTCACCAGCTCGTTCAGCATGCTCTCCGCTTCGAGCACGTTGCTCGGAACGCGAGCGGACAACCCGTCCAAGAACTCGCGCCAACTCTTCTCGTAGCGCTTCAGGTAGTTCTGGCGAAACGTCTCGCCGTCGAGCTCCGCGCGTGCTGCGTCGTGGCTGGCTCGCCCGCACCCGAAGACCCAATCGCCGTCGTTCTCGAGAAAGTCGTCGGCATTGAAGTCGCTGCGTACTCTGTCCCATGCGGCGCGACTGAACGCGCCGCCGACACTCGTCCGCGCTTGCAGTACGACGCTCGACCCCGCGAGCGTTGCGAGCGTCTGTGGGTCAGCGTGGCTCGCGATCACTCGTTGCAAGAGTCGCTCGACTCGATCGTCTTCTCCGAGTGCGCGTCTCGCTTGCTCGATCGCGCGCGAATCATGGCCGAATTTCATACCCGCGGGATCTTGGCTTGAAAGCTCGAGATAGCGCGCGAGCAACAGCTTGCGCTCGCGCTGCGCGGTCGCTTCGGCCGGCTCGACCCGTTGCCAGAGCGCGAGCATGCGCTCGACGACTTGCTCCTTGCGCGAAAGTGGCTTCGGCGTGCAGCTCTCGCGCGGCGTCGTCAGCAAGAGATTCAAGCTGAGCGCGTCGCGTAGCTCGTTTCGTGCCGCATCGTCGAGCGCGCTGGCTTGCTTCGCGCTCGCACTCACTTGCAGCTGTTGCGTGTAGGTGAGCAGCTGGCGTTGGTTCTGGTCGAGGAGCGGCCGAATGACCAACTCGCCGAGAGCGTTTTGGTAGTAGCGCTCGAGGGCGGGCGAGACTCGATCTCCCTGATACAACCCGAGGTCTAGGATGCCGCGTCCACCCTGCTCGTAGCGGGACACGTCCTGCTCGAGCGCGAGCAACTCGGGTACGTGCTGAGGCTTGGCGTCCGCGGCGGCGCCGCCTTCGCTCTGTTTGCGCGCATTGCGACTGTTTACGAGCGAAGCCTCGGTGTGACTTATCCCGCGAAGATTGTGCTGGCAGGAGTTCGTCGAGCCCAGCGTTCCGAGCGCGGCAGACATGAACAGTGCGGAGGTGACCGCGCGCCGTCGCCAGTGCTGCCGTACGAGCTCGACTTCACTCGTCGTCGCGAGCGCGCGATCCTCGAAGACCACGCGCATGAGCATGTCGTGCAGAAAGTAGCTCTTCTTTTCTTGCTCGCGTCGCTCGAACTGTTGCGGTCGAAGCTCGAGCGCGTCTGCGATGTCCTCGAGTAGCAAGTCCGCCGGAGCGCCTTCCTGAGTTCCGCTAGTGAAATAGGCGCCGCGCAGCAGTGGTGTTTCGCGAAACGCGCTGGCGTCGAACAGCTCATCTACGAAGCAGGTCAGCTTCTCCTTGAGCGCGCCGAACTGCGCGGGAAACTCGTAGACTTTCGGAATTATTTGCGGGTCGACCTCGTCGCCCATGCGCACGACCGCGCGCCGTTCGAGTTCCTCGCGCAGGACGTCGAACTGCTGTGCGAAGTAGGCTCCGGGGTTACGCCGCACGCCCTGTAAGACCGGTGCCGTGAAGCCCCAGATCTGGCGCCGCTGTTCGCCGCTCATGTTGCCGAAGCTTTCGACGAAGCCGCTGATGAGATCGCATTTTGTGAAGAGCACGTACACGGGTAGGGCGACTCCGAGTCGACCCGTGATCTCGTCGAGTCGTTCGCGCATGCGTAGGGCAATTTCCTTCAGGTCGTCTTCGGCCGCGCCGCTGATCGAAGTAACGTCGTCGCCGGCGAGACTGATCGCCGCGATGATGCCGTTCAGCGGGCGCTCCCCACGGTGCTTCTTGAGCAAGTCGAGAAATACCAGCCACTCGTCGCGCTCGTTCTCCTCGATCGACCAGCGTCCTGCGGTATCGAGCAGGATCGCGTGGTTCGTCAGCCACCAATCGCAGTTGCGCGTGCCGCCGATGCCCTTGAGTCGATCGCCGGTGCCGGGCAAGTACGGAAACTTGAGGCCGGAGTTTCGTAGGATCGTGGTCTTGCCGGAAGCGGGGGGCCCGATGATCGCGTACCAGGGCAAGCGATAGAGTGCCTCCGCCGAGCGGCGCGAGCCGTTGGCGAGCTTCGAGGTCTTGAGTGCCTTCACCGCTCGCTCGAACTCTTGGCGCAAGCGATCGATCTCGGCGCTGCGAATCCCGGGAGCGGCGGCGCGTTGTTCGCGTGCGCCCTCGTCGACGAGTGCAGACTCGAGCTTGTGCGCGCCGCGTCGGGCCACCCACAGCTGCGCGAGCCACACGCTGGCTCCGATCGCGAGAGGCAAGAGGCTGCCGAGGAACGAAACACTCAGCGGTAGCTTGCTCGCCGAACTGAAGTACACCCACCAGACGAAGCCGATGAACAGCAGTGTCAGAAGGCCCAGTGCAATGAAGAGTGTTTTGCGTTTCATCTGAGTCTCTCGAGGTGGGTCTGTACGACCGTCAGCGCGCCGACGTTTTGCCGACGACACTTGCCGCGACGTCTTCGGCGGTGCGCGACAACGAATCGGTCAACACGCGTGCGCGCGCATCGACACTGAATGCGATGCCGACGTACCAAACGACCGCGAGCCCAGCTGCGCTGATCGCCAGCCATTCGAGGACCCGGTTTCGTTGCTTGTCGGCGGCCGGCTCATCGGGTCGTGCGCCGAAAGGAGCGAGCGGTATGCGGTCGTGGATCGCTATTCCGAGCGTTTCGCGTATGCTCTCGACGAGGTTTTCGCGCTCGAGCTCGCCGTGATGCGCGTAGATGCCCTGAAAGCCGAAGAGCAGACACAGGTAGTACACGCGTAAGGCCGCGACGCGACGCTCCGCTTGTAAGTGCGTGAGACGATCGTAAAAGCCTTCGCCCGCGCGCGTCTCGCCAAACAACTCGAGCTGCAGCAGGTGCGCTTGCCAGAAGTCTTTGAGCGGTCCCTGATCCGCTTGCATTGCTTCGTCGACGAACGCGACCAACGCGTAGTGGATGTCTTGGATGTCTTCGGGCGGCAGGCCGAGTTCTTCGAGCTTCGCGCGTACCTTGTTCAGTTGAGTGCGCGCGTACTCGAAGAGCACGTCCGCGGGCGGTAGCTGCTCGCGCTGGCGAAGGTACGCAAGCTCGACCAACAGCGGCCTGATGGCTTCGTGGACGGGACGCTCCGGAGACTCGAGGCGCTCGAGTCTTGCTTCGCTTCGCGCCGCTTGCTTGCGCTTCACGCGACGAGGTGTTGCATCGAGAGTTTGCATGGGAACGCTCTATTGAGAACTCAGTCGCAGTCCGTAGTCGGCGAGCACGATCTCGAGAGGACGGTCGTGCGAGTCGTGGGATCGCGCGCACGCGTTCTTCGCTTCGGGGAGCCGTACGAGAGCACGCCATTCGGAGTCTCCTCGGTGTTCTAAGTTCCTCGCGGTCGCCGCGAGGAACTTGGCCTTGGGATCGCGGGGCAGTGCGTGCGATTGACGGCGGCCAGGAATCGCGATCACTTGATCGGGTTGCGCGTCGGTGCCGCGCACCGGCTCGTTCCACACACTCTCGAACGAGCGCGCTCGAAATGTGCGTTCGTCGCCGAGTTGATAGAGCCGCAGCACGACCGAGCGCGGCAGGCCCTGACGATCGGGATTGAGATGCACTGCGGGGCGAAGTCGGAGAGCGATCGTCTCAGTTCGTTCACACCGGGGTACTGTGGTGCCACCGCAGCCAAAGGCTGCGAACAGCGTCCAAGCGTAGAGCGCGTAGACCAGGGGTCGAACGGGTGGAGTCGCGAGCATGCTCGTTCAGTCCTTGCTCGAATCGGGGGATTTGAAGCTTGCGCCGGCAGAGTTGGGCCGTGCTCGGGACTTGTACGCTCGCCGGCAGTGCCGGTGACATCGGCGCGCTCGCCTGTCACATGTCACAAACGGTCGTGCCGCACGTATTCGGCCGAGGTGACAACATGCTTCCTCTCGTGATCACGGTGGAGCAGGTCGACGGAGGCGCGCGCCGCTACGCGTTTGCCGACTCGCCGATCAGCATCGGCCGGAGCCCTTTCGCTGAGCTGCAACTGAGTGAGCCCTTCATCTCGCGTTGGGAGGGCACGCTGCGCTTCGATGCGGACGAGATTACGTACTTCAGTCTCGGGTCTACGAACTCGACGTACTTGAACGGGGCCGCCGTCGCCGCTTCGGAAGAAGACGTCCCGGTGCAGGTCGACAGCGTGCTCACGCTCGGCGAGCTCAGCTTGCGTTTCGCGCGCGAGCCGGTGCCGGAGTCCGATCTGCGCCGCAAGGGTAAGCGCCGTCCGACGCGCGATGACGCGGAGGTCGGCGTGAAGACGGTGTATTTGGATGCGGCGCAAGCCTGGGCGCTGACAGCTGCAGCGGAGGTGCCTGCGGTCAGCGTCGCTTCGACGCAGCCCGCTTTGGAGATCAGCATCCCCGCCGACCCCGCAGCTCCGGATCCGCTCGCGTCGGAGCGCCGTGCCTATCGCGAAGCACGCGCAAGTTTAGTAGTGGCGGCGCGTGCTCAAGTTGCGGAGCTACCGGCAAGTAGGCACGCGGCGTTTCTGGACGCGCTGATGCGCAGCGACCCCGCACTCGCATCCGAGCCAGAGCTCCAGTCCGAGTTCCACCGTGCGGGCGTGAGCACCCCTTCAGACATCCCGGAGCTCCGAGAGTGGCTGCGAGCAGTCAACGGCGAGCTGCTTCCTGAAAATGTTTACTTCGATAGCCGCCTCACGCTCACGCGCGTGCTCGGGTTGGTCGAAGCATTGGTCCAATCTCTGGCTGAGATTCATGACGCGCAGGACTCTGTGCGGCGGCGCTGGCTCGGTCGCGGCTCACGGCGTTCGATCTTGCAGAGCGACAAGGGAAACATCGTCCTCGCGTATCTGCTCAATCCGCAGGCCGATTGGAACGAGCGGCTGCGCGAGCTCGAGCAAAGCGTGCGCGACGTGGTGACGCACGAGTTCGCGTTGTTTCGAGCAGTCCTCGAAGGTGCGCGCACGCTGGTCGACGCGATCTCGCCCGAGGTGGTCGAGCAGTCTAATCGCGGCGCGGACGTCGAGCCCGACGAGTCCAGTGAGTCGCACAGCTTCTGGACACGACTATTCTCCAAGACTGCGCCGGAAGTGTCGCTGTGGAGGCGTTTCGTCAGTTTGCATGCGGACATCCTGGATGGCGCACGATACGAACGCGTCTTTCTCGGGCGCGTCTTCGCGCGCAGTTACCTGGCGGCAATGGGCCAAGTCGATAGTTCCGCCCGTTAGTTTTTAGTCGTCGATCTAAAGCTTCGTTCCCACACTCACGATTCGCGGGTTCGGCGGATACGCGATGCGCGTCTCTTCGTCGATGCGCCGCAGCGGCGTGTAGATGGTGCGGCGGCGGCGGATTACGAGGCCGTCGAGCGGTGGCTGCAGCAGACGCACTTCGCCCACCGGTAGCATCGGAGCGGGTCGCTGCACCTCGGGCGCAGGCTCGCGCGCGAGTTCCTTGAACTGAAACTCCACACGGTACGGCGAAGTCGCGCCGTAGAGTTGAACGCGCAGCACGTTCTGGCTGCCGGAGTGAACCGATTGGCTCTTCACGACGATCGGAAACGGATACGGGTTGCTCAGCCGCATGTCTTTGGTGTCGCGCAGCTCGCGAACGTTGTCCGGCCACGCGACCATCGCATCGAGTCCTGGCGGCAGATACGCGAGTCGATTCATGCGCGAATGAGCGTGGTACTCCTCGACCGTGAGTCCGGCGAAGAACGCGGCCGCGTGGAGCGTGCCGGCGACTTGGCAAACACCGCCTCCCACACCTTGCGTCAGCTCGCCGTTCAGTAGCTCGAGCGCGGGCGCGAAGCCTCGCGCCGGCTCGCGTTTGCCGACCACGGCGTTGAACGAGAGCGTCGCGCCGGGCAGCATGACGGCGCCATCCAGCAAGTGTGAAGCGCGCTCGATGTTGATGGCCCGCCCCGTGCCGGGTCGATACACGGTCTCCTGCGTCGTCATGACGATGTTCGCTTGTTCGAGTGGCCGCTCGAAACGCCGGTACTGCCGCGGAGGCGGAGTAACAATCGTCCCGATCACCAAGGTCGTGTCGCCGCGTATGAGCGCTCGTTCGACCGCGCGATGGGCGAAGCCGATGTCGAACGCCTCTCCGGCGAGACCCTCGATCGGCGTGCCTGTCGGGCCGTAGCTGCCGGGAATAGGTAATCGCTCCACTCGCACACGAATACGCTGCAGGTAACGATCCAGCGCCCCGGCTTCGAGGACGCGTGGCCGCCACGGCAAGTCGTGACCCGCGCCGAACAAACCCGTCCAGACTGCGCGCAATGTGACGAGCGGATTGGGCGAGCGTCCGAGATTCTGCAATGCGGACTCGGCATCTTCGGCTTGCAATCCCCACCCGAGCTCTTCACGCGTTGGCTGAAATACATGATAGCCGATGCGGAGCGTCAGGCTGCGCTCTGCCCATAGCAGTGCGTGCCGTCGCAGCGTCACCGTCATTCGGGTGTTCGACGGCAGGAGTGCGCCCTCGATTCTGATCCCGGGCGTACGCCAGACCCCGAGCATGATCGCGACCCACGCGAGCGAGAGCAGCCCGACGGTCGAGCTGCAGAGCGCCAGCGCGACTCGAAAGAGTCGCAATGTTCGAGCTGAGTGCGACGCGTGCTGCATGCGTTCTCCGTGGTTCGGTCGAGGCTGAGCGCGGGCGCGATGTCACCCAAGCTTCAGTCACTACGTTCACGATTCCAGCACGTGACGTCTTGTGGAACGTGCGCATGCCCATCGAACAGATTGTGAGGTTTTCCGTGTCGACCCCGATTCACCCAAGTACATCGCGCTTTGTAGTCGCTTCGGCATGCGCCGTGCTGACTCTGAGCTACGCCGTGTCGAGCCGAGCGCAAGAGAGCGCGGCGTCGGACTGGGAACGTCCGACACTCTCCTGTGAGCCCGCGTGCCGAAGTGGCTATGAGTGCAAACGCGGAGAGTGCGTGCCGGTTTGCTCTCCGGCCTGTCCGGCAGGACTGCTGTGCAGCGCCGACGGCGGCTGCGTGCGCGCGAAGCCATCAGCGGCAACCCCGGCGCCGATGTCTAGCATCCCGACCGCGCCGAATGTGTGCGAGCCCAACTGCCGCAACGGCTACACCTGTGTGGCGGGTCGGTGCGTCTCGATGTGCAATCCGGCGTGTGGCGCCGACGAGATGTGCACCGCGAATGGAGAATGCGTCACTGCACAGTCGCTGGACGAATCTGCAGATCCGCCGAGTGATTCCAAGCTGCCGGTCGAACGCGACGCGTCCGCCGACTCTCTCGTGAACTTGCACCTCGACGTCGCGGGCGCGCTGCAGTTCGGCATCACGCCGGCGGTGGAGGTTGGGGAGTCTGTGAGCGGCTACCTGCGTCTGAGGCTGATGAACGCCGGACTCGCGAGCTACTTTCTACTCGGTCGCGATCGCGATGATGAGCTGCGGTTGGGCCTCGGTGCGGCTCTCGGCTTTCATATCTTCTCTGCTTCGCGAGGCAACATGCGCGGATTCTACGGGGGAGCAGCGCTCGAATACGCGTTCCTCCGAACGCGCGATACGACGCGCGACTTCGCGACCTATCGCACTCACGCGCTCATCCCGCAGGTCGACTTCGGCTATCGTTGGGCATTTGGAGATCTACTCGTCGGTGTTGCGGGAACACTAGCGCTTGCGATCCCGTTTCAAAACCGTGCGACGCCAGTCGGCGGGGAACGCGGCTGCCGCCTCGAGACGTCGTGTAAGGAAGATCTGGGCGTCGCGTTTTTCCCAGGCATCACGGTGGACCTCGGTTGGTTCATTCCGCGTTCGGTCGACTGAGAATGACTTCCGAGCGTCCGCGTGCGATTTTCTTGTCACATCGCCCGAGCTTCAGCTGGCGATGCAACATGCGCAGGTAGAGCTACACGCTCGCGCGCAACGGCGCGACGCGCTACGCGAGCGCACTCGAGCGTCGAATGCGGCACATGCCGCTCTCTTGCCCGGGTGTGCTCTCGGAGTTCGTCGGGCGCAAGGTGTTCGAACGCACCGAGCTCGAGCCGATGTCGATCACGGAAACGGACGATCTGTCGAGGTCAAAGAGTGAGAGCGCTTCGATCAGCCGAAGCTCGAAACAGGGTTGTCAACGGTGTTGCCCGTGTTTGCTGCAGTCGCGCTCGAGACGCAGAACATGCCTGCGCGCAGAATCTCGGTCGCGCGATGGATGCGCTGCTTTACCGCATCGATCGACACGCCAAGTGCCGCGCTCGCCTCCGCGCAACTCAATCCTTGCAATCGCACGAGGATGTACGCCGAGCGTAGATTTTCCGACAGTCCCGCGAGTTCGCGTTCGAGAACACGCTCGGTGATAGTGTGTGAGTAGACAGCTTCGGGATCGCTGTGGCTCGTCGCCGGGTAGCGCTCCAGCTGGGTGTACTCCAGCCTGACTTCGGGCCTGCGCTTGCTGCGCCGGCACCGATCCAAGTGCGTCGTGCGTGCGATCGCGGACGACCAGGCGACTATGCTGCCCGTCTCGACGAAACTGGAGCGCGCCCGATGTATTTTAAGGAACACGTCCTGCATCAATTCGTCGGCGTCGTTGCGCCCTGCCAAGTAAAGGCACAAGCGGTACAAACGAGGTTGGAGTAGCCGATAGAGTTCGTCGAATGCGCCATCGTCACCGCGTGCGTAGCGCCCCATCGCGGCATCGGCGAGCGCGTTTTGATCGCGATGTTGCAGCGACGGTTTGCGGAGAAGCGGAGCAGGTTTTCGCTCCTGCGGCTCGATTGCCCAAGCGACGGACGTGCGACTAGCGTAGTGCATACTCGAATCCCAAGTGTGGTGGACCCATCTCGGCAAACTGGTCCGCGCGACAGCGGTGCTGCGAGAGCAGGTGTCTCTGTATTGTGCCGACGTAGAGACCGGACCTCGGGTTTGTGACGGGATTTGCTTTTCCGCGGATCACCGTGAATTCGGCAGGTTCAATACGTAAATGCAGTGCAGCCCGGAGCCCGTGAGAGAGTTAGGGTCCGTAGGTTTGGTCGAGCCAGCGCTTAGGGCCGTCGCAACCCGACAGCGGTGCGCACATGGCCAAGGGGGCGACACGTCGTGAGAAGTGCTTGCGCGCGCGAGCTCGAAGCCCGAGACGCAGCTTTGGCAACTATCGTCGCGCACCACTTTCGGTGTCACCTTCACCGCTCCGCGCCGTAGCTAGCGAATGAGGCGAGCGAAAAAAAGATGCCTGAAGAAGTCGCTGAGAAAGCAGTGCCCGGCGGAGGACGTATCTGCTTTCGCGGGGACTCTCGTTCTCCAAGCGAGATATTCCGAAGAGGCTTCTACCCGCAACGGACGCCGGTGGTTCTCAAACGCGAGAAAGCGCCTCCAATCGTGTTCCGGGATGGTCGTCAGGAAGCGCTTCCGATCGAGTCGGAACACGCTGTCTTCTACGCGAAGCACGGGATCGAGCGGAACCGTGACCGGCACAACCCCGGAGCACTCTTTCCGATGACGGGAGACATCCAAGCGGACACCGCCGTCTGCGTAACAGCACGGTTCAGTGCCGCCGCACTGTTCCCACCCAGACAAACACCCGGTGATGACACACCGGCCCAGACCTGGATCTACGCAATGCTCGTGCGCTGTTTGTTCAACACGCACGAGAGACAAGTCATCGACGGGCTCACCGCCATCCACAACGAGGTGGAGGTCCGCGGCGATATTTCCAAGTCATTCCTCCAGGGAGGCGATGGAAGCACTCCACCGATCTCGACCGACAATAAGATTGCCGACCAGCAGTTTTTCGTCACGTACGCCGAGGGAAAAGGCTTGTGGCCGCTCTACGCGCACGAACTAGCGACCAAGTTGGTCGACGCGCGCGATGTGATCTGCGCGATCAAGTGCGTGCGAAGTTGGAGCGGGCCGAGTTGGCGTGATGGCGCCACCTATCACCTCGTCGGGGATCCTGTGAAAAACGAATCCTGTCGCGTGGAGCAACACTTCAAAGAGCTAGCGTTCAACTTCGTCGTCTCGGAACCGACGATGGGCCGCACACCCGAGCGAGACTCCGGCTTTCATCGAAGTGAAGCGAGCGGTCTGTAGCTGCGCCCCAAGGTTTGGCGAAACAGACGCCGCGCTGCGGCGCTGCGTGACTCCTACTCGGTTGTGTCCATCGCCTCGTCATCGTCGTTGTCGCTCCAGTCGTTTTCGAGATCACTCAGATTGTCGTCATCGCTCGATGCGTCGTGGTCGTCGCTCGGGATGTAGTCGCTGTCTAGCGCGTCGTCCGATGGATCGTTCGCATACCCGCTCATCAACAGTATCCCGGGCGTCTTCGCAGTCAGATCCCCCAGCGCGGCCTGGTATGACGTGCTGCGTTCACCGAGCTCGACGCCGAGCGCGACACGATCGAATGCGCTCGCGCTAGACGATGGACCGTAGACTACCTGCTGCTTTTTGTAGTTCTTCTTCTCCTTTGCTTTCCCTTTGCCCTTTCCCTTGCCCATGCTCTTGGCTTTGCCCTCGCTCAACGACGGGACATCGCCCGCCCAGCCGTAGCTCATCTTGTCGTCCGTCGCGTCCTGCGCGTTGTAGATCGAGTAGGTCCGCAACAGGTTGTGTGTCCCGCCCGCCTCTTCGTAGAGGTTGACCACAAACCCGGCTGGAGTCAGCGCACGGGAGACCGTTCTGCCTTTTCCATACACGATTCCGATCGTCATCCGCACGAAAGCGCGCCGCATCCCCGCGTCGACGGCGATCGCTTCAGCGTCTCGCTCCATCTTCCGCCATTCACCATTTTGCTGCAGCTGCGAGAACTGTGGACAGATGTTCTCTTTCACATCGGGCCCACCGAGCTCGAGTGCAAAGATGTGGCCTTTGTCCATGTCCTTGCGCCCAATGTTGCGCGGACTGATCTCGGTGGCTTTCTTCGGAACCTTTTGAATCAATCCTATCTGGAAACCCGAAGCAGGTTCGGGAGCACTCTTGCGCCCTTGCGTAGTTGCTTGAGGATAGATGATGCCACTCGCCATCACAGGGCGTGCAAACTCGAACCGCGTGTGAAGGTGAACGAGTTCGTAATCGATCGTGACTGTACCGTACTCATTCGGACGTTCCGTGCCGTTGAACAGTGTCGTGAACGAATAGCTAGGCATGTCACCTCTTGAACGCGCATGACCCCGTGACGAGCGCGTCGGTGACACGAGAACGTCGGTGGATCGGTATGGGTGACATGCGACCGGCTGTTGCCAGCCGCGAGAAAGCTTCGATCCGGCGTCTGACGAAAAAGCCAAACTGGAAGCTTGGAGCACCCAAACCGATCATTTTGAACGTCGTGGCAGACGTGGCCCCACAGATTACCAGGCACGGCATAGACCGCGACTGCGACGGCCATCGAGCCACGCATCCGTCTGCGTGTTTCACCGCGCACTCGCGGACGGCCGAAAATCATCGATCATCAGTGTACCGCGCAGCAACGGCCTTCCTGTCGTGGTCAATGCCGCTCCGCAACGAAAACCTGTCTATCCAGCGTGATCGCGCTCGGTGGACTCAGAATCTCGAACGGTAGGCTCGTGCGTGAGAAGCGCAGCGCTTCCCTGGCGAGACCGGCAGGGTTCAAGAGCGCTGCGCACGAGACCGGTGAAGCAGTGGTCGGCGCGAAGACCTGGTCCTTGGTCCGCGACGCGTCGTACCCGAACGGGTGGAAACTGGAGACAGTCTCGGCCAACTGCGTGAGCAGCGTTTGCATCGCCAGCATTCGCTCCCACGAGTCGTACATGCCTTCGATCAGCAGATCGAGCGCACGATGACTACGCTCGATCGGCACGCTCGGCAGGCTCAAATGCGCGAATCCCGACAGACCCGCAGAGTGGCCCACCGTGATCACCTCAGCGCCGGCGCCACCCAAGCTGCGACTACTCGCGAACTGCTTCGCGGTCATGACCGCGGCCGCTTCGGCTCCGCGCAACGGATCGCGGCGGCCGTCCGGGACGCCGAACAACGCCAGCGTTCCGCGCAGCGGCTCGTGCGTCATGATCAAGTCGTCTTGAACGTCGGCCGCGTACGGCTTGAGCGACGCAAAACCATAGCTGAGGCTGAACAGCTTCCGCGACAACAACCACACAATCTTACGCACGTACGCGGTATCTCCGATCAACAGCTCGCGCGTGCCCTGTCGGTGAAGCGCCGGTCGCCGCTGGAGCAGGCGCAACAACCAGATCAGGATCGGTGTGAGGAACAAGTAATAGATGATATCCAACTGCGCGCCGAGCGCGTTCCGCAGCGCACTCGGCAGTGGTTCGGGCAAGAGCGCCAGTAGCCACGAGGGCTTGAGCTGCCAGCCGAACGCGAGGTTGGCTTGGAGTACGAACGCAGCGAGCATGTAGGCCGCAGCGCCTTCCAACACGTGTCGACTGAGCCGCTGGCTGAACCGCCGAATCTGCTGCGCGACCTCTCCAGTCGGCGTGCTGAGGATGTCGAGGACATTGCGATCGATACAGGCGTCGCGCCGCGCCCGCAAAACTTCGAGATCCGCAGCCGCGAGCACTCGGCGCGGATGCGTCTGCTGCATGGATTCGGCCGTTTCGCGCAACACGAACAGCAACTCGCACAAGGTTGCGTGTGTAGCATTGACCGTCGCGGTCGCAGCCTCGGCAGGACGGTAGCCGGCGCAGTTGGTCAGAATGCGCCCGAGCCACAGCGCGCGGCGCGAGAAACTCTGGCCGATTGCCTGACCCATGAGCGTGTCGGCTTCGCCGCTGAGCACGAATAACCGCCCATGACCCGATTCGCCGAAATGGGTTCGAAGCTGACAGAGCGCAGCCGCAGTTGGAAAATCTTGTCCAGACTGTGAGATCGCGAGCACGACGGTACCGGGCTCGACCAGCCCCGTGTCACCCGAGCTCAGAAACTCGTTGCTGCTGATGGCTCGGGCACTGACGTCGGGTAAACACAGCTTGAGATTTTGGACGAACTGTTCCGCCAGCCATAGATCGTTCGTGATTCCGAGAACGAGGAGGCGCGGTTGAGATTCACAGAGTAGGGCGTAGGCCAGCGTCTCGGCGCTGCGCCGGTTGTTCGAGCTGGGATCGCCATAGTCCGCGCGCACGTCCTTGAGGATCTGCGGGAGGTCCTCCAGATCCTGCCGCACACGCGCCTTGGCCTCGACCGGCAACGGCGGTGTCCGAGGATTGTTGCGCAGGTCGACCAAGCGCCCCGAACGTTCGAGCTCATGGCGCGCGTAGTTGCGTTGCTCCGATACGCAGTACAGCGTCAGCTGCGGCTGCAGTTGATCGCCGAGCGCGATGCGCGCGATCTCCGCTCCGGCCAGGTCCAAGTCCAGCCGCGCGTCGAACACCGCGCGACCGTGCTCGTCGCGCACGCGCAGCGCGTTGCGTTCGGACGCGATCGCGACGGTGCCGGTTGCGGTCTGAACGCCCAACGACAGCGGCTGGCCGCGCGCGAATGCGACGACCGTGTCCGGTTCGAGCGTGCTGCTGATCACGCAACCGAACGTACCTTCGACTGCAGCTTCCAGCGTGCGCGCCGCGCGCAACAAATCGTTGTCGAGGAAGCAATCGAGTGCGCGGCGCGCGAACGTAGCCATCGTTGTGAGCCGGAGGGAGCCCGGTTGCAACGCTTCAGCCAGGCACTGCGCCAGCGCGGCGCGATCCGCACCCGTGTGCGGCGTTCTCCGTCTCGAAACCCAGACTCGTTCGGCAATGCAGGCGAGCTCGGTGAGCTCCTCGTGAGAAGGCAGCTGGAACGCGAGCAGTCGGGTGCGCGCGAGGCTCGCGTTTGTCTCGTGAAGGTCCGGCGGAGGCGGCGCGAGCACTTCGAGATAGGCCAGACGCAGTGACTCGAGCCACATCCCCTGAGTCAGAAACAACTCCATCGCACCGGCCAAGCTCGGCGAATCTCCGACCCAACGGTTCGGTGTCCGCAACACGCGTTCGAAGAACGATCCGAGTGCAGGGTGTGGGATTCGCACGCCGCGAAACGTCATCGCGTGGAGATCACCGTTGTGCGTCACCGCCGTTTCGACCGGCCGCACACTTGGCGCGTATTCCACCACCGCCGGTCGAAACACGCGCCGCGCGCCGCGCTCGGGGACTTCGACGAAGCGAAACGGGTGCGACTCTAGGCGCGTCGCCGGCCCGGACGTCGCGAAGCGCAGGTGGGTCTGAACGATGAACGAGCCGCCGGACGCGCCAGCCTTCCCGGCGTTCCGCATCGAACGCGTCAGGCGCTCCGCCAAGTCGCCGCGTTTGGTGTTCAAGCATTTCTCGATGATTTGACGTGGCAGACCGGCGCGCTCCAACTGAATCGCACCTCCACCCGACTGGGCCCCGCGCAGCTGGGTCACATGCAACATCGATTGCAGCAGCGTGTCGACGCGAGCCGGGAGCGCTCGCGTTTCTCCCGGCCTGAGTCGACCCAGTAGACAAAGATTTCCACACATGGCGAACGCGCCTACCTTCATCGAGATAGAGGCTCCGGCAGTCCGTTGTGACGCAGATGCGCGCGCGGACGCAAGAAGGCGGGGCGTCAGCTGCGCGGCGACCGCGGGCGCAAGGGATCACGCCGATGACGAGGCGCCGCCGTGGGGACCATGGCACCAGGGCCTGGACCCGCGATTTGCTTCGTGCCCGAACCGTCGCGCTCCACGAGCATGAACCACAGCGCGATCTTGAGCGCTAACAGGCAGAGCAGATAGATGATGAGCGCGTGAAACTCGTGGGGTAAGAAGGTTCGCAAGCCGAGCATGGGTGCGTACAAGAGCGCGCTCGCGCGCCAGCGCTTGCTGCCGCGTTGTGACAGACACAAGCGCCAGGTCAGAAAGTGCATCGCCAATGCGCCCGGTAGCGGCAGTAACCAGCGGTAGTCTGGGAAGTGCGCTTGCAAGAAAAACACGGCGACAAGCATGAGGGCGCTCAAACCGATCAGCCCGAGTGATATGGACCGCTTTAGCGATCCCCATGTCGCGATCGCGATCGCAACTCCGCTTCCGGCGAACAGCAGATTGCTGATGGTCAGCACTGAAGCGTCCCACAGCGCCATGAACCGGCCGGAGCTGCTAACTGTGTAGTAGTACCAACTGTAGAGGGGCATCCATGTGACGTTCATCACGACCCAGGCGGCGGGTCTGTGCGCGCGCCGCACGAGATGATCCGCGGTGCCGAGCAACAACACCGCGATGATCCCGACGAAGACGGCCAAGGTCAGGTACGTGGCTGCGGTCATGGAACGCGCCGGCTGTGTAGTCGTGCGGCGTGTTCCACTCGGCTCGACGTTGGCTTCCTGCGATCTCGCGGTCGCGCGCACATCATGGAACGCGCCGGCTGTGTAGTCGTGCGCCGTGTTCCACTCAGTTGCGAACCAACGAAACCCTGCGGCAACGTCTTCTCCGCGCAACAATGTGTACAGCGTCAGCACTGTAACTGCGAGCTCGAACCACACCTTCAGGCGAGGTCCCATGTCGTTGGACGAGGAGCGCTTGTTCATGAACTGGAACCTCCAGCTGGCGGAGCCTGCGGTTGTCGATCGACTGTAGTCGACATCGACTACACGAACCGTATTCGTGTGTGCGGATCTGTGTCAACAGGAGGGGCGGTCGGATCGTGATGCCGTAGCAATTCATTCGTGGAACGAAGCATATGCGGTGGATGTTGCCCCAGGATTCGGTACCGCTAAGGATGCCTGAGGACTTGTCTACCTCAGGGGACTCGGCTAGGAGTTCGCGCAATGTCCGACCGAATTCAGTTCACTCTCGGCGCTGGCGACGAAGGCATTCTGGAGGAGCTTCGAAAACTCCAAAGCCCCCAGTGGCCGCAGTCACTAGACCTCGACAACACGATCGTGACACGAGTCGCGGTGCGCGTTCTGCACGCCCATGTTCTGGACGGCTCGAAAGAGTGGGTGATGGTGAAAGGCGGGAAGGTCGCGAGCAAACCTCTTGTCGTTCGCAAACCGTCGGCCACTTCACGCGTGCGCTTCGACGTCGCGTTGGACGAGTCCGACCGGAAACGTCTCGGCACGATTGTTCGGTTGAAAGAGTTCGACAGCGAAGCGTTCGCGCTGAGGATCGCGATCGCGTATTTGCACGCGCTCGCTGCTCACTTGGCGAAGGGCCGGGTGCTGATGTGGCGTTGGCCCGAGCTCGAGCCCGAGGAACCGATCGATCTCGCGTCCATTGCACGCGATGCGCCGTACGTTCCCGCAGCGGCAGAGTTCTCGTTCCCAGTGCAATCAGACTCCGTACGGACTCCGATTTCGCAGCCCCTCGACGGAGTCTCGGCGCGCCAAGACAAACTCTTCGCAATCCTCTGGTTCACGATCGCCTTCAACAGATTTCTCGCCACCCGTGTCGCGCTCATCAATGATCTGGCGGCGAGGGCGCGTTCAAAGTCGATTGAGGAGGTGAACGCCGAAGCACTCACCCTGCACTCGGACTACGACCTTTGCAAGCTGCTCGATGAGTTCTGCGCAGAAGGAGAATCGATCCTACACGAGCAGTACATGCAGCATCGCCTGCTGCCGCAGGCATGGTCGGATCCGACGTCGTACGCAGCGCGTCTGGCGGATGGCAAAGCGGCGGTAGAGTCGTTTCTGGCGGCACGTGTTTCGCACTTGCAGCCGTGGCCGGAGCCGGACGCAAGTTCTGTTCGTTGGCGCAACTGGACGCGGTCGCGTGCGACCAAGGCAAACGGCAAGGAGTACCGCGAGTGTCCGGCGGCACTCGAGTGGACCGGAGTCCTTCATCACTGGCTCGTCACGCGCGACGAGGTCTCGCCCGCGATGGTCGCGCATGAACTTCAGACGTGGCTCGTCGACGCTTTCGGCGTTCGAAACAACGAGCACGTCGCGCGGCTCGCCGAGAGCTGCACTTGGTTCAACCGCGAGTTCTACGCCGACGCATCGACGTCCGACGGTCGACTTCGACCCGCGAACGAGAAACGTCTCGAGCTACAAACTGTGCTGAATATTCTGGGTGGTCTACCCAAAGAGCACGATCTGAAATCTGATGAAGCCACCTCCGCTGTCGACCTCGAAAAAGAGCGGTGGGCGAGGTTCGTCTACATTTTTCTCAGCATCGCACGCGTCGTTCAACCTGTTTACCGTTGGGAACGCTATACGACTCCGACGTTTGATCAGGTCGAAGCGCGCGTCGCAAGCTTGACGCAAGCCGATCTGCCGGAGCTGCGCGCTCGCGTGTTCGGCGGACAGACGGCGATCGACGGTTTGCATTGGATCTTACACGGCGGCATCGTTCCGCGTATTCGTTCCGGACGTGCATGGCTCATCTACGGTAAGCCCGGGTCTGGGAAGTCGACGCTTGCGTTGCAGCTCGCAGCTGACATGGCGCGGCGCGGACGGATCGCGATCGTGTGTTCCGAAGAACGTGCAGAAGTCGTGTTCGAGCGTCTTCTGATGTTCAATCTGAACGATGCTGAGCGCTATCGCGTGATCAGTCGCGAGGAGTTCGAGACAACCCTCGAGACCGGCGAAGACACCAAGGCGAAGCAGCGCGACGCGAAAGGGACGCGCGTAAAGGGCCTGCTCGTGATCTTCAACGCGACCCGTGAAGAACCGAAGCTCGAGCTAGCACGCTGGTTGAGCATGGTGTCGAGTCGCGCGCGCGTTCTGCGGCAGACTTTCGCTCGAAGCGCTGCAACCGAGATCGCACCTGACGCGCTGGCCGAGCGCGAGCGCTTCGCTGGCGTTGGATCTCGGTCGTGATCGACACTCTCGACGCGCTCGAAATCGAGGTCCCCGCGCCGGGCGAGCCGACCACGAGGCCGGACGAACGCACCTCCATGGCGGAGCTGATTCGCGTCATCGAGCACACGCGCTTTTGGGGGTTGCTTGTGTGTGGTGCCCACAATCCCCGGAAGGACGTCCTCAGTTATCTCGCCGACGCCGTGATCGAGCTCGCTGTCGACGAAACTCGAATGCATCGCACGCTGGAGATCCTCAAGTGTCGCACGCAGCCGTTCGATCCAGGCCCGCACGTCTTTCAACTCGTCGAGCAGCGTGGCGTGATGCTGTATCCGAACCTCGTGTCGATTCAGCGACGGCTTCGCAGGCGTGTGACTCCCGCGCTCGACAGCGAGCGGGTCACGCCGTTCCCGACTCGCGTGTGGTGGCCTAATCGCGGTGATCAGCTAGCGAGCAGCGTGTCAGCAGTTGATGCAGCTGCGGTTCGATCATCCGATTGGCCGACAATTCGTCGCGGAAGCGCGGTGCTCCTGTATGGGGAGCCGCAAGCTGGGAAAGCGCCCTTTCTCCTCAACTTGATGTCTCAGCGAGTGCAGCTGGTGGACTATCCCAATTGGCCGCTCGGAACGAACGGAGCGACTCTGATTGTTTCGTTTCGAGGCAACGGCCAAGAGTACCTGCGGCCGCTGCATGAGTCGCGACTGCTCAGTGCGCAGTGGCACGACAACGTCAGTGACATCGGCTTTTGTTCATACGGAGTGGATGACACATTGAACGCCTCGCAAGTCGCATTTGAGCTGATCCGGTACATCCGGCGCTCCCGGCGCGACGCCGTTCCAGTCGACTGGATCGCGTTTGTCGGTGTCGAGGCGCTGCATTCCAATCTACCGGCGGTCGCGAGAAATCCGAGCTTTTGGCCGACGATTTTCGCAATCACCGCGAACGAAGGAATCACGACGGCGTTCTTGCTCGCTGCCGAAGGACCACACCCGTTCGTCGCGCAGTACGGTCACGAGATGGACTACATCTTGAAGTTCCAACGTCGCGTTGGGACGCGCATCGTCGACATCGAGAAGAGTCCGGACCCTCCAGCCCAAGGCGGGTATCCGAGGCTGTCCTTCAATCTCCAGGACGGGCAGGTGAGTGAGTTCACTGGCGACGTGCCGTCGGGTCAAGCCGCATGCGTGGCCGGCGCGGTTCGGGAGGGCGCCGCGTAGGTTGAGCGAAGCCGTCGAGGCGCTTTGCGCCCGCGAAGCCAGCTTCTCCCCAAAAAACGCGTGGGCAAACGCTGATTTTGGTCACAACGCAGATGCCACTTCTCCAACAGGTCGCAAACGTGGGCGGCGTTGTCGTGCCGCGCACAAAGTCGCGCAGAGAGGTGGTCCGCATGGGCGAAGTGAAACGATGGTCAGGATTTGTAGTCGCAATATCGTTGTGGGGTGGGGCGCAACAAGGTTGCGAGGTCACTTCAACGAACGACGCGGTGCACACAAAACCGGAAATTTCGAGGGCTGATGCGGGAGCCAAGCCCTCAGCGGGTTCGAAAATCCCACCCGAAGTGCTCGCCGCAAGCGACGAATGGCCGCTCGCGAATCGCACTTACACCGGCGACCGCGCGACGCGCGCTTCGCGCATCTCATCGGCCAACGTCGCAACGCTGCGAGAGGCGTGGTCGTTCCAGCTCTCGACCGGCGGTGCTTACGGTGCAGGCTCGTCGTCTTCGCTCGTGCTCGATGGTGTCGTGTACTTCGTCGACGGTCAGAACAACGTGTTCGCGCTCGACGGCAAGACCGGTTCATTGAAGTGGCAGCAGCGTTACGACGCGACCGGAGCGCTACCGAACGGGATCGCTGTCGGTTGGGGAAAGCTGTTCACAGCGTCGGGCGACGACTCGTTCGTCGCGCTGGATCTCGAGACCGGGCGCGAATTATGGCGGGCGCCCATCGACGTGTCTCGCTATGGCGGGATCGGCATCGCACCGATCGCATACGGCGGGCTTGTGTACCTCAGCACCGTCCCGCTGAACTCGGGTAGTCAGTACCTCGGCGGTGTCAACGGAACGCTTTACGCGCTCGAGCAAGAGACGGGTCAGATCCGCTGGAGTTTTCAGACAGTCGAGGACACAACTCTGTGGGGAAATCCGACAGTCAACAGTGGAGGCGGCGCTTGGTATCCACCGACGATCGACCTCGAGCGCGGCGAGATGTATTGGGGCATCGGCAATCCCGGGCCGTACCCCGGAACACCCGAGTTTCCCTCTGGATCGAGCCGTCCGGGCGACAACCTGTACACGAGCTCGGTCGTCGCGCTGAGCCCCGGCGATGGCGAGCTGCACTGGTATCACCAGGAGCGGCCGCACGATCTATTCGATCTCGACTTCCAGAACTCGCCTTTAGTCGTCAGCGTGACGAGCGACGGCGCCAAACGGCCGTTGGTCGTCG
>Ga0193752_1000464_pt1 | contig 39125 bp, 30 predicted proteins | sample H1c1metaG_FD_144924 | JGI IMG/M metagenome (GOLD analysis project Ga0193752, IMG submission 144924) | Soil microbial communities from a riparian zone of the East river system, Colorado, United States - H1c1 | ecosystem: Environmental > Terrestrial > Soil > Riparian zone | place: USA: East River... | reverse complement strand
TTAATGAGATAGTCTTAGACTGACGGCTATGCCCCTTCAGGGTCGCTCCATAAGATCGCTCATTTCTTTTATTCACATTCGATGACTTCAGCGTCGTTATGCAAGAACCCCGAAAGGGTTCAATGTGACCGGTTATTTCTTTTATTCACATTCGATGACTTCATCGTCGTTATGCAAGAACCCTGAAAGGATTCAATGACCGGTTATTTCTTTTATTCACATTCGATGACCTCAGCGTCGTTATGCAAGAACCCCGAAAGGGTTCAATGTGACCGGTTACTTCTTTTATTCACATTCGATGACTTCAGCGTCGTTATGCAAGAACCCCGAAAGGGTTCAATGTGACCGGTTACTTCTTTTATTCACATTCGATGACCTCAGCGTCGTTATGCAAGAACCCCGAAAGGGTTCAATGTGACCGGTTACTTCTTTTATTCACATTCGATGACTTCAGCATCGCTATACACAAGAACCCTGAAAGGGTTCAATGTGAATAAAAGAAATGCCTCACGATCACCACGACCCTGAAGGGGTCGAATGTTATTACAAAAAATCCTTGCTGCCGCAGGCGCTTTGAACTTGCCCAAGGGCGCTACTCACTCACCGCCACGCGCTCCGTACCGATAATCTCTCCGAACTCATTCCGCGCGATGATGATATAGACTCCCGGTGCTAGGGAAGAAATATCCAGCGTAGTCCGTTCCGCAAGAAGCATTCCGCTCACACACAACTGGCCGGTAGATGAAAACATTTCAAACGAACCAGCATCGTCCTTCTCCTTCACGATATTCAACCGTCCCGCTGCCGGATTTGGATACACCATTATTCCCCATGGATAACCCGGCGAACCTGCAGGCTCGCCAATCGAAGCCGGGCACGTGTTGTACGCGTTGAATGACGGCGCAGCATACGTAATAAACGGTCCCGTTCCATTCGCGCATCTTCCAAACGATTCGTCCGCAGCCATGATCGCGTAGGCAATACTGTCGAGAACGGTTCCGTTTGCATTGCAGAGCAAAAGAATTTCGCCCGCTGCAGATAATTTGAAATTTGCGTGCACCTCAGATGCATTGCCTGCGTCTTCATCTGCCCAGACAATCACGTATCCGTTAGCCGGGATGATTACATCCGGCAACGCGAATTTAAAATGGTTCGTGAAATCGTCTGTCAGGTACAATCCCTCCAGGGTCAATGGAAATGCCGTATTGTTATGCAATTCGATCCAGTCTTCGTGCGCCCCGGCTAAATCTGTAGCGCCGGAGAAGTTGCTGGACACAAACTCGTTGATCACCACTTCGCCTGCACCGGCACCGTTCAGGGCAATGAGGAACGAATAGAATTCATACTCTGCGCGCTCCGGTGAGAACATTCCTGCATTGGCATTTTGCGCATAGATATAATACTGCATGAGGCCGGAGGTTCCGATCATCCACGCACCGTACACGCCGTCGCCGGCAACACCGTCAGCGTGCAGGCCATCGTCGTACATGCTGACACGCGTGAATTTTTTCCAGAGCTGATCGCGATAACCGAGCCAGGCTTCGTCTGCGTTACTTACCGTGCAAGTGATCCACACGGTATCATACAAAGCAGTTGCAGAAGGAAACCCCGTAACATTCGCGATCACCGGTGCTGCGGCGGTAAACTGCGACGTGCCCGAGAGATAGGTTACACGCGCACCCATCAGCGTTGAAACTCCGGGGATTGTTCCTACGTTGGTCGTCAATCCCTGCTGGAACTGCGTGTAGGTATAAAATGTATTTGTGTCTGCCTGTGCAGAACTGTCGATGAGCGTTTGCAATTGCTGCGCACGTGTGAGATAATTTCCATTGGCGAAAAACTCATCCGTGATCGTACGCATGTGCGCGATATACATGTTGTAGTACGTTGTATCCGCAAGCAATTTCATAATGAGCGGACGCGCACCGTAGGTTGAATGCAGTATGGGAGTCATGGTCTGCATCCCCGCGATGGAGAGATTGGACGTGCCTGTGTTTGTGAATCCGCCAAAGCACATGTTCAAATCCCAGACCACGGGATTAAACCGTCCGTTATCATCCATGTACAGGTAATAATTCTGTGAAAATGCTCCCGAATAACTGTCGAGATTAACGGTCACATTATTAAACGCCAGCATCCACAACGCGCGGTCAACATCCAGGATCGTATCGATCACGGCGGGTGTATTCGCGAGTGTATCGCACAGCGCAATCAGTTCACTCCAGGCGAAATTGGATTTGATCTCGTAGCGTGCGTAGTAATTCGCGCTGTCAGTTCCAAGATAAAGCAGGTTCGGAACCTGTCCACTGACTACATTCTGCGGCGTGCATTTGAAAAACGAATTGTTCGACGAGTAAAAATGATCGCTGTTAAATTCGGAGTCAATGGATTCTGCGTTGCTGAACAAACCATAATACGCGCCGTTGATTGACACGCGCGCAAAATTACATTGAGGTGCCGCCATGTAGTTGCGCAGAATTTCATAAGCGAGCACTTCGCGCACCAGCGACGGATCAGAAAAACCATTTCCGAGTTTAATATCCTCTTCGCCATCGTAAGAAGCACTGCCATGAACGTAATCCAGTTTGATGTGCAAGGGATTTTTTGCACGCGTGGAATCGTACGAACTGTTGCCTTTGAATTTTACGCCTACACTGTCGTACGCAACACCATTGATGATGCATTGCGCAGCGAGAATGTATCCGTCGCTTCCTGCCTTGGCAGTGTCCAGCTGGTAATCCCAGTTGGGTTGTGTAAATGTGAGCTCAATAACCTGGATGGTATCCACCGCGTAAAAACTCTGGGCGGAAACAACTGTGCAGATTCCCAATTGCAAAAAACAAAAAAACAAAAGCGCCCTTCTCTGCATCACCTACCGGATTACCAGCTTTTGAATCTGAACCTGGCCGGAGGCATTCATCACACGGACAAAATATACACCGGGTACAAACCCCGAAGTTTCGATCTGCGCTGAACTGCTTTCCGGGTAAGTCATGTTTTCAACTTCTCTTCCCGCCATGTCGGAAACGGAAACACTCCAGTCGCCACGTACGTTGAAACCAATGGTCACTAAATCTTCTGCAGGATTGGGAACAAGCTGAAACGAAGAAGCCGTGACTTCATCCATACCCAATGTTGCACACGCTGCGCAGAACGTATAACAGACCACCGGCAACATCGTATCGCGCGGTGCGGCAATTGTTCTGTTTCCGTTTCCGTTCACACACCAGGATGCAAGTGCTTCGTAATCTCCCGAAGCATTTCCATTGAGGAATTTGAACTCATGAACAGTACTCAAGCCGCTGTCGATGTACGCGATGTATTCGTAAACCATTCCATCGAAACTGTGGAGGTGCGATCCGTTCGTATTCCATGCCTGAAAATCTCCGGCCACATGCGCCCCGTTTGCGTTCACTGTTTCATTCTGCATGTCGACGTAAAAACGAAGCAGGCTCTTTCCTGCCGGTGCATTTCCGCTGAAGCGTATCGCACCGAGATCGAATGTATCGTTCGCAAGTGAGTCAATGTAAATCCAGCGGTTATCAATGAAATTGTAATTTACCCGCGACTCCACCGGGACAAATTCCTGCTGGTAACCGTGAATGCCATTCACGAACTTGAATTCATAAATGCGGTGCGCCGGGATATCGACAATAACGCTGTAAATGTTTGTATCACTTGCTTCCTGCGCCATCGGTGTTGTTCCCGGATCCCAGTCGCCGTTCGGGTAACCTGCTTCATCCTGGAAATCGCCGGTGATATGAACTCCGCCGGTATCCACCACCCACGCGGACATATTCACGGAGAATTTTACTTTTCTCGCAGAAAGTGTGATCGAAGAGAAAATCAAAACAAAAAACAGGATGCGTTTCATGGAGGAATGATAATTAAGTGATGAGCATTATTTCGCTATGGCAATGCGACGTGTAATTATTCCGGCTGACTCTGTTGCGATATTCAGCACATAAACACCGTTATCCAGGCCCGACAGATCAAGTGTTTTTTCATTCACCGACCTGTAAACAAGACGGCCCGCTGCATCATACAAGTCAACCGTGAAATCTCCGTTCACCAGGATTTCTCCGGACAGGTTGAGTATTCCGCTCGTAGGATTCGGATACGCGGTAAGGTTGTGATTGATGTCGAATGCGCTGATATCCGTTGTTAAAGTAAAATCGTACAGGAGCGAATAGCTGTACCAGCAACCGTTTGAATCGGTGACCTGCACGACGTATGTGCCCGACTGCGTGGCGGTGTACGCCTGTTGTGTTGCCCCGGCAATGAGCACACCATCCATGAACCATTGGTATGTTGTTGCTGCGCTTGACGAAAGTACATTTCCGTTTTGCGAAACCGTAGGAATTGCAGGTGCTGTACTCGAAACCTGGCAAGCCGAATAACGAAATGCCTGTGCAACAGAATTGGAAGCGGTCTTCGACCAGATCGTTGTTCCGTTTGGATCAATTTCATACATCGTTCCGCTCAACGCAAGACAAATCAGCATATTTCCGTTGGGCAATTGCTGCGAGTTACCCATGTTGGTTGTGCCACCGGTGCATTGACGGCGCAAGGTGTATGCAGCAGGCAGCCACGCGGTATTCGCGGTGTATGAATAATTGAATCCGTTGTATGGCGGGTTAACCTGGTCAACACACGAAATGGTATTTGAAATTCCTTTGTTGTTCAGTGCAACGAGATAACCCGCATTCGGACATCCTTGCGGAATCCAGTGCGCATCGTGAATCACGTTGAAGTTCGTTCCGTTCTCTTCATACGCATCGGCATTGCCCCAACGGTACAGAAAATCTCCGCCACGTCCGCTGCGTCCGCCGGAATGACTGGCAGCTTCAGCAGTTGTGGTGCTGTGATCAATCACGTAAAACTCGTCGGTGTTGTGTGCACTCAAAACAATCTGGTCGAGAATCGGGTTGTAATCAATTCCGTTCATGTGCCAGATTTCTTTTTGCGGTTGCCAGTTGATGTCAAACAATTCCGGGTGATCATTCACGCTGGTCACATAATTTCCGTCACCGGAATCAACGTCCTGGCACAAGTGATCCCACAAATGCCATTCCCACACGATGGTTCCGGTAGTTGTTCCGGTTGGTTGAACTTCAATCACGTGATCAGGCCACATCGTGATGTTGGATGTGCATCCTGCTGCGGTTACCTGCGATGCCGACTTAAGTTCATAAGCGATTAACATAACATTACCGTTAGGTAAAGCGCAAATGTCGTGGTGCGAACAATGTTGTGTCGTGGAATAGGTATAATCCCAGAGAATGGTTCCTGTCCAATCCACTTTTTGCACACGACCGGCCATACCGCCACCCGTAAAAACGTTGTTCGTTACATCAACCGTGCGGAGCAAAACTCCACCCGGAAGCAGGTAATTTGAATATGCGGTTGTGCCGGAAAGACCGGTCCACGTGTGATAATTGACGTTGTTTGTGTCAATCAGGTACGCAGTTGTGCTGTTGCCTGTGCTGTAAAGCGTGTAATCGCCCCACTGCTGTGCGTTCGATGCAGAAGTAAGGCCGAGGAGGAACAAGCCGGTGGCCAGAAGTTTATTCTTCGAATGGTTCATTAGTAGCGGATTTCCCTCTAAGGTTAACAAACCATTAAGATAAGTGAAATTTAAGAGGCGAATCAAAGGAATTTGCAGGCATTGTTGGAAGTCGGAAGTGCGGTGCGGCTTTGCAACTTGTGGGGTGCGCCTGCGGCAGCAAGGAATTTTTTTGTTTGTGTTATTAACCCCGGGTCATCGCGACTTCGTCGCTTGACCCGGGGTTAATAACATTCGACCCCTTCAGGGTCGCTCCATAAGATCGCTCATTTCTTTTATTCACATTCGATGACTTCAGCGTCGTTATGCAAGAACCTTGAAAGGATTCAATGTGACCGATTATTTCTTTTATTCACATTCGACGTCTTCAGCGTCGCTATCCAGGAACCCTGAAAGGGTTCAATGTGAATAAAAGAAATGCCTCACTATCACCACGACCCTGAAGGGGTCGAATATCAAAACAAAAAAATTCCTTGCTGCCGCAGGCAATCATCTGCACATCGAACAATCTGCACATCATTCTCCTGTATACACCTTATAAAAATCCGCTTCGTAACTCGCACCCAATGGAACCTGGGCCGCCTTCATGAAAATTGTTTTATTCCGCACCGATTCAATTCTTGAAAACGGAACGATAAACGAACGGTGCACACGAACAAATCCGGTTGCAGGTAAACGCTCCTGCATTTTCTTCATGGTCATCCGCGCGACTACCATCTTGCCGGTATCGAGATGGATCTTGACATAATCATCAAGACCTTCGACATAAGCGATTTCACTGAAGCCAATCTTGATCAGGCTGTAATCGGCGCGCACGAGCAGGTGATTCGCTCCTTTTTCTTCTGATGATCTCAATAGTTGCGCCATCTGGATCACTTTATCGATCGCCTGCTCAAACCGCTCGAATGAAATTGGCTTAAGCAGGTAATCCGCCGCTTTGAGATTAAATCCTTCCACGGCATATTCGCTGTGCGCAGTTGTAAAAATCACCTGCGTATTTTCCGGGATGTCTTTGAATAATTCCAACCCGGAAATCGAAGGCATTTTGATGTCGAGAAACACAAGGTCCACCGGAAATTTCCGGAGATGCCTGATCGCTTCGGTTGGTTTCGTAAACGTTTTCTGCAGATCAATGTCTTCACGTCTCGAAGCAAATTCTTCGATAATGCTGAGCGCAGGTGGCTCGTCGTCGATGGCTATTGCGGTAAGTTTCATAGGATGACTTCAAGATGAACTTTAAACTCATTTCCGTCGCGCTCTACCTCGAGTTTGTGTTTTCCGGGATAACCCATCTGCAGGCGCTGCGAAACATTATCCATGCCGTGCCCGCTTCTGTATTCATTCTTCACGTCGATTTTCACAATGCGGTTCACCACGCTCATCATGAGTTTATCCGACGTGATCGCAATGGCAATCGCAATCGGGCTTTCTTCCTCCGGGCTCACGCCATGTTTAAACGCATTCTCCACAAACGGAATGAGGATGAGCGGTGCAATAACTTTTTTTCCGCTCGTTCCGGTTACCGCGTAGGATATGGTTACCGTTTCACCCAGTCGGATTCGCTGCAGGTCGATGTAATTGCTCACGTAGTTGATTTCCTTTTCCAGCAGAACATATCCGCTGTGCGCTTCGGTAGTTACGTAACGCATCATTTCGGATAGCTTGACCACTGCCGTAGCCGTTAGTTCCGAACGCGCAATCGCCAGCGAATAAATACTGTTCAGTGTATTGAAAAGAAAATGCGGATTGATCTGCGCTTTGAGGTACGACAATTCTGCATCGAGTTTATCGCGTTCGGCTTGACGCAAACGGCTGTTGATCTGCACCAGCAAAGCCACTGCAAGGACCATCGTGAACCGAAGCAGGTTGCGCTCCATAGCCTGTGCCAGCGGAGGGCCATCACGTACGCCACGCGGAGGTGGCTGTCTCCGGCCTTCGAGGTGAATCGGTGGTTTGCCGTGCACCAATAAAGGCACGCCGGAAATAACACCGAAGCCAAGGATCGTGATGATGCCAAACACAACGTACTTCTTCGTGTGAAAAAATTTCGGAATGAAATAGTAGTACGCCGCGTAGAAAAATCCCAGCAACAATATGTAGCTGAAAACATCGCGGCGAAAACCTCCTACTGCAACGAAACGAAAACTGAGATCGAAGTCGGGCGAAAAAATAACCGGCCACAAAAGAAAACACAATGAACCCAGTACATGCAGGAGAATTTTTCCGGTCCGTGTTTTCATGTGAAGCGTGAATAGCCGGAATAAAGGTAATTACAACCGCCATGCAGCCAAAGAAGTGCGGTATTTATACGTGATGTGTCGGTAAACTACTCGATTACAAAACCACCGCGTGCTTTTCCGAGCGTAATTAAACGGGAATAGCACAGGGTATCTGCACACGTGAAATTCGCGTCGTTCGGACTCAGGACTTCCATCTTTCTGAGTCCGCGGAGAAACGCTTTGCAGGAAACTTCGTTCCGAAGGTTCAGGTTCACGTCGTTCGCAATGACCAACGCGCAGTTCGATGGAAGTTCAGCGTACCAAACGGAATCGCCTTCCGGCCGGGCATACACCTTCACAGTGTCCCCGATTTCCGGCAGTGTATCAGTTTGAAGTGCCAGTTAATATTTGTGGAATGGAAACGGTTAAAACCGTTGAGCTAGATTGCTGATTCCATTGCCGGGGGCTTAAGCCCCCGGCAATAGATAGTCCATATACGTTTAACCGCTTAAGCGGTTTTCATAAACGCTTAATATCCAAACTGAGACACTACCAAATTTCTGAGTAAATCCGAGGTTTATCCGTTTACAAACGTTTGCAACCGACTACCAGGTGAAAATAGTAATACATTTCACCCGATCAAATAAAAGGAAGAATCATGAAAAACATAACACTATTATTAGTTCTTGTTTCATTTTACATAGTTCCCCATGCCCAAATAATTGACACTACACTATTTATTACTGATAATGGTGACGTGCTTTCAGCGGACGAAAAAACTTTAGCTGATGACAAAATGATCCTTAAAGATCAATACGACGCGGTGAAGAAAGAAATCGTAAATACACGCAATAATATAGCTGAATTAGAAAGGTATTCCAAACTTCTCGATCAATACAAAGTTCGTCTTGAAGCCGTTTCTGTTGGTACTATCGAAACGACGCTTGCGAAGATCACTTTTCCCGGTCGTGCCTTATCTCCTGAAGAACAGACAGCACAAGCAGCCAATGAAATGATCATTTATCAGGAATTAAATCGGCTGGATTACGGCACTGATTACTTTGGAGATTTCGGTTTTCAGGGCCAGTATTACGAGGGTCGCATGGATGCCGACGAAATGATGACTGCTTTTAGTGATCCACTGAGCAACGAACTGAATAAATCTTCCGGCATAAGTAAATTCATGCGTTTTACGGATAACAGTTCAACATCAGAACTCTTTTTTATCAATGCAACATCTGTTGACAATTTCCGGCAAGCATTACTTGGAGTCAGAACAAGATTGAACGAAGTAATACAAACCGGAATTGGGAACGAAAAAAATCGCATAATACACCTGACTCATGCGTTAAACAAGCGGTTGGCCATGTGCCAGAAAATATCAGCAGTCGCTAAAGCCAAATTCAACAAAAAGGAAGAAGAAATAAATCTTGTAGCCATTAAGTGGGGACTTCCTCTCTTCTGCGGAACAATTCTGGCACTTTTCGTTTTACCAATTATTCTTCGCCGCAATCGTCTGCGTAAAGGAGAGAAAGGTGAAATTGAATGCGATGACCAACACAATGGATTCCAGGGAATAATTCTTGAAACCTGTACTGTCTTGCTTGTAACGGCTACTATTCTAATCCTCGGTTTAGCAGGCAAGCTCAGTAATGAGGTTCTCGGCACTTTGATTGGCGGAATTTCCGGATATGTATTGAACCGAATGCGATCAAAGAAAGACGACGATCAAAATAGTTCGTCCAAAACTCTTACAGTTACGCGAACGCCAGTTAAACCTGGTAACCTAGGTTCTGGCGAATTTATCCTAGAACCAACAGAGAAAATTTAATTACTTACTCAAATACAAATTCCTCTCCGAGTAAATCGTATGGAAATACTCGTCATTCAAATCGTCAATGAAGTAGATCGCTTCACCGGTTGATTTCATCTCCGGACCGAGTTCCTTCTGAATGTCCGGGAATTTCTCGTAAGAGAACACCGGAATCTTGATGGCGTAACCTTTCTTGCGCGGATTGAAATTGAAATCTTTCACTTTCTTCTCGCCCAGCATCACTTTCGTTGCGTAATTCACGTAAGGTTCGTCGTATGCTTTCGCAATGAACGGAACTGTACGGGATGCACGCGGATTGGCTTCGATGATGTAAACCGTTTCGTTCTTCACCGCAAACTGGATGTTGATCAGTCCAACCGTTTTCAAAGCAAGCGCAATGGTCTTCGTGTGCTGTTCGATCTGCTTCATCACGTTCTCCGACAAATCAAACGGTGGAAGTACCGCAAACGAATCGCCGGAATGAATGCCCGCCGGTTCGATGTGTTCCATGATTCCAATGATATACACATCTGTTCCGTCGCAGATCGCATCGGCTTCGGCTTCGATCGCACCTTCGAGGAAATGATCCACCAGCACCTTGTTGCCGGGAATATCGTTCAGCAGTTTTACAACGTGCTGTTCGAGTTCCTGTTCGTTGATCACGATCTTCATGCTTTGTCCACCAAGAACGTATGAAGGACGCACGAGCAATGGAAACCCAAGTTCGCGTGCCAGCTCAATCGATTCTTCAGCATCTTCGATCACCGCAAATTTTGGATACGGAATTCCGCATTCCTTCAACAGCGTTGAAAAGCTGCCGCGGTCCTCTGCAAGATCAAGCGATTTAAAATCTGTTCCGATAATTTTTATTCCGTAACGTTCTAATTTCTCCGCAAGCTTCAAAGCTGTTTGCCCGCCGAGCTGTACGATTACACCTACCGGATCTTCATGCTTAATGATCTCGTAAATATGCTCCCAGAAAACCGGTTCAAAGTAAAGTTTGTCGGCAACATTGAAATCGGTAGAAACCGTTTCCGGGTTGCAGTTGATCATGATGGTTTCGTAACCGCATTCTTTCGCGGCAAGAACGCCATGCACACAGGAATAATCGAACTCAATTCCCTGCCCGATACGGTTAGGGCCTGAGCCGAGCACGACTACTTTTTTCTTGTCCGAACGAACCGATTCATTCTCGGTTTCGAACGTGGAATAATAGTAAGGCGTTCTCGCTTCGAATTCCGCAGCACAGGTATCAACCATCTTGTATACGCGATTGATTCCGAACTCTTCAGAGCGCTTTTTGTACACTTCACTTTCGAGGCAACGCAACAGGTGCGCAACCTGGCGATCGGCATACCCTTTCTGCTTGGCTTCGAACATCAGTTCCTTGGTGATCGTACCTACATTGAAACGTTCGATCTCGCGTTCAAACACAACGAGTTCTTCGATCTGTGAAAGGAACCATGGATCGATCCGCGTGAGCTTCTGGATCGTCTTCAAGGAGATTCCCAGTTTCATCGCGTCGTAGATCATGAACAAACGATTCCACGACGGACGTTCAAGGCCTGCAAGCAGTTCCTGCTGGTTTGTATTTTCTTTTCCGTCGGCGCCAAGTCCGTTCCGTTTGATCTCGAGACTCTGTGCAGCTTTCTGCAAAGCTTCCTGGAACGAGCGGCCAATGGCCATCACTTCGCCTACCGATTTCATCTGGAAACCAAGTTCGCGGTTTGTGCCTTTGAATTTATCGAAGTTCCAGCGCGGGATTTTTACGATCACGTAATCGAGCGTGGGTTCGAAATACGCCGAAGTGCTTTGCGTAATCTGGTTCATCAACTCATCGAGGTTGAAACCAATCGCCAGCTTCGAAGCAATTTTTGCGATCGGGTAACCGGTTGCTTTCGATGCAAGCGCCGATGAACGCGATACCCGCGGATTGATTTCAATCGCGATAATGTCTTCCTGGTTATCCGGGCTCACGGCAAACTGCACGTTACATCCGCCTGCGAAATTCCCAATGGAGCGCATCATTTTGATGGCCATGGTACGCATGAGCTGGTAGGTAACATCAGAGAGTGTTTGCGCCGGTGCAACGGTGATCGAATCGCCGGTGTGTACGCCCATCGGATCGAAATTTTCGATCGAACAGATGATGCACACGTTGTCGTTACTGTCACGCAACAATTCGAGCTCGAATTCTTTCCATCCAAGGACCGCTTTATCGATCAACACTTCGTGGATGGGAGAAGTCTGCAAGCCGCGGTTGAGCGCTTTATCAAAATCTTCTTTGTGATAAACTACGGCGCCGCCGCTACCACCCAGTGTGAACGAAGGGCGGATCACCAATGGAAAACCGAATTCCTGCGCCACTTCTTTTCCTTCGAGGAATGATTTTGCAATTTTCGAAGGGGCCATTCCAACGCCGATACTTTCCATCCGCTGGCGGAAAAGATCGCGGTCTTCGGTCACTTTGATTGCGTCGATGTCGACACCAATCATGCGCACGTTGAATCTTTTCCAGATGCCCATCTCGTCGCATTTCAATGCGAGATTGAGCGCGGTTTGTCCGCCCATAGTAGGCAGCACCGCGTCAATTTTATGGGTCTCCAGTATTTTAACAATCGATTGAGCGGTGAGCGGAAGCAGGTAAATGTTGTCTGCCGTCACTTTATCGGTCATGATGGTCGCCGGGTTGCTGTTGATGAGCGTTACCTCTATTCCTTCCTGGCGGAGGGAACGTGCGGCCTGTGAGCCGGAATAATCGAATTCGCAGGCCTGACCGATGATAATCGGCCCGCTGCCGATGATAAGAACGTGTTTAATGCTGTTGTCTCTTGGCATAAGTGCAGATAAAATCACGCGAAGTTACGGATTCATTAGAGGGTAAATCTGAATTGTTTTCAACGGGTGTTAATATGTGGGGAGAGGGAAATGAGGAATTGGGGGATTAAGGGATTTGGGGGTTGCGTGCTGACGCGTCTTCGATTGAAAATTGTTGCGTCCGACCCGTGTTCGGCGGCTTAGCCCGAATTCCCAATCCCCCAATACCCATTTCCATAATCTCCCAATTCCGTATCTTTCCGCTTTATCCGCTGACCCGATTTATGTACGCAAAACCCCTACCCGACAACGCTGTCCGCGCGAGAAATGCTGCGGCGTTAATGATGGTTTCCATGGGACTGTTCGCAGTCTTTACCCTGAAAAGCCTCCTGAAATTCTTCTCCGAAGAAATGTATTTCGACAACCTCGAATATTTCACCATCGGTGAAACGGTTCTTGAAGGGGCTCAAACCATTTTACTCATCGTAACAGCCGTGTTTTTCATCATGTGGTTCCGGCGTGCGTACAACAACCTGCACATTTGCCAGGCGCGTGGACTTCCGTTCAGCGAAGGATGGGCGGCCGGCGGTTGGTTTATACCCATCATCAACTGGCATTACCCGTATAGGGTGATGAATGCGGTATGGACGGAGACACAAAACTGCCTGCGTAAAACCAACGAGCATTACGAATCCCAAACGGATGGATACGTGGGCTGGTGGTGGACGTTCTGGCTCACCGGAAACATTGTTTCCAGCATACAGGTGCAGATGATTCTTCATGGAAACGTGTCTACCGTTTATGATTCTTCAATTATTCTGCTCGATGTAATTTCCGATTCGGCGATGTTCCTTTCCGCGTACCTGTGCTGGCGTATGATCCGGCGTACTGCGGAACTGGAAAGTGATCTGCAGCAGCGGTACACTGAATGGCTCGCGTTTCAGACGCAACAGTACGCGCAGCAGTATCAGGCGCAGCAAACGACGCTTTAACGATCAAAGATTTTCTGGTTCCTGGCAAATACAAGCATTGCCACCAACATTAATGGGGCTTCAATAAACTACTATTTCATTGTTCTCATTTTCTACATTCTTCACCATGAGCTGGAGCCAGCGATACGCCTCCTCGTCGCTGTTTTCATCCAATGGAAGATTTGCAGAAACATCCATCAATTGCAAAGGTAACCTTGGTTCCAGATCTCGGTCAGCGATTAACTGTTTTACATTCTCCCAATTGTGTTGATAGTACGGGTTGTCCTTAACTGCGCGTCGCAACAGAACGATTGCATCCGCATACAAATTATATTTGAAGAACTCGCCAAGGAGACTTTTAAGAACGTTTAAAGGATCCATCATAAAAATAATATTCTGACTTGCATACCATTTATATGAGCAACGGTATTAGGAGATGTAGTTCAGAAGTTACCTTTTAGTCACGTTAATAGTCTATTTCCTTTTTCGCCCTTTTGTCCTCCAACCACATTCCATAAAAAAGGCCAAACATGAATACATTGCTACTATCCGCGCTGCCCTGATCAACGACCACAAAAATTACTCCGTCGCGATCTTCGATCTCCCGGATTTTGAAATCGGTTTTGTATCGTTGATTAAAGTCATTCATCACCGACTCAAGTGCGTCAGCATTTCCGGTTGGAATTTCGATGATATTTTCCATGATCTAAAATTACTTTATTCCGTCAATTAATATAATTCTTACTTTGGGATACATGGTATTGAACTGCTGAATCACTCCCTGGCACGATGGACAGTACTTGCGCTCAGAAATCAGTTTAATTTCTCCGGTGATCTCAGGATATTTCATTCCTTTTTGCCCACCCATATCGTTCGCGAGACGATTCAACAATTTGTATTCCGAATCCGTATTCCGTAACCAAGCTCCCTCACCTTCAATAACCTGCTTTTTGTTCACAGGAATCGCATCAAACAGTTCAGGAATATTGTCGGCAGGACCACTTCCCACCATTTCTCCATTCCGCTTCACCCCTCCTGCTTCTCCTTCGAGATACCCGTAATTACCCGCTTTGTTGCCGGGCTGTTGCCGGTGCAAATTAATTCTTTCTGCGGCCACGGTTATTTCCTCGGCAGTTGCCTTGTAGACGTTGGACATATTTCGCACCATCACCCTTCCACCTCCGGAAACAAATCCGTCCAAAAATGCTGTAGTTTCCGACAGCCGAAGCACAGGAGCAAGGGAATTCAGCCCAGGTATTTCCCCCGCTAATTTACCTGCCGCTTCCGTAAGTTTAGTCGGGTTTTGCTCAAAGTACTCTAGCGTAGATTTGTTCGACCTCCGTAAAGCGTTTTCAATCAAGTGAGGATCTTGCCCTCCGGCCTTAAGCGTATTCTGTACTTCCGGTAAAGCTGCACGAACATTCTTGTATGGCGCCAACAGATTTTCACCTACACCACCCGTGGCTTTAACTACATTAGTTTCGGCAACTAATCCCTTCTCCACATAGTAAACTGTAGCGCCTTCAGCATTTACACCTCTCCATATTCCCTTACCGATCGGTGTTGCTGTTGCAGGAACAGCGGACCTCAAAAGGCGAACCACCTGAATGATTTTAGCCACGCCGAAGAAGAACACGTTAAACCAGAAATCCTTTTCGAAATCACCGCTCATATCCTGCCCCGTTACTTTTTCCATGATGGCATGCTGAATTGCAGTTGCCGCATACGCCGCAACCAATACACCAGCGGCTTCACCAATCAAAACAGAACATGCCAGTCCAATACCCGTTCCGTACAAAACGCCACCAACCAGCCCCGCAACCAATTCTCCGAGTATTCCCCCCGCCCAAAACGAGACTACAGTAGCAGCAATCGCAACCATTATCAACTGATCGCGCTCCATTTCTTTTTCGAGATTATCAAGGAAAAGATCGATCTCAAGTCCTTTTCCGTACGCCGGCTCGGTAATCAGACCACGCCCTCGGGAAATGAGCGACTGTAGCTCCGAACCATCACCTTCACCACCATAGCCAAGCATACGGTCCATTTCCCGGACAATGGTGCTAAATTGATCTTCATATTTTGATGCATTTGGAGTACTTATTCTGGCATCATTTAAAGAGCCGAACATTCCTACCTGCGTTAGGACGTCCATCATACCCAAGGCGGTTTCAATCTTCGCCAATGGTTCAACATCTACCGGTCCAAGCGGATTATTGGTTGGTGCTTGTGAAGACGGTGCGCTTGGTTTTTTTGAAGCAATTGCTTCGTCGATATATTTGAAAATATTGGAATAAAAACTGATGTGCGGATTAGATTTTAGATCAACAAGCGCGGTTTTGGCAAACTCGACGCGCTTATCAAATAAACCACCAGCTGCATAAATGGTAGAGTATAGTTGACCGAAGGCCTCGTTGAGCAACGCCTCACCAGAAGAGAAATCCACCGTATCTTCAGGATACTTGTACGCAAATATGATGGTGTGAACAAAACTTGCAGCAGCTTCGGCAGCTTTTTGTTTGCCAGTATCACTTAGATCTCCATAAGTCTCAATAAAAAATACGGCTTTAGCGAGTTTTTCCTTGAAGGTGCTGAAATGCCTGATCAGCATGTTTGAACCGATTCCTTCTTCAGTGAGTTCTTCAGGCGAGTAATCCGTGCCGTCTATAAATTTGGTTTTCGCAAAACCTAGAGTCGTCCGGTCGCTGAATATTGTATTCAGATCAGTAGGACTATATGGCGTATTTTGGTACGTCTTAATTTCTGAAGAGGTTGCCGGCCTGTAACCTTCCAACGTACCGGGTTTGACGCTAACCACACCATTCTTCGCTTTCGTCTTGTCAATCGTATAAAACTTACCCCGTCGCGAAGGTTTGGTCGTTTTATACTCCTTACTCATTGTAAAGGAATCGGTTGATGCCTGCATCAGTTCCGAAAGGTTGGCATAAGGTTTATGTGAAAATAATGCAGGTTTATTTGGTACGCCTACATTTGGAATATAATCGTTCTTCTGAAATTCGCTAACCATATCATAGGCAGTCTGAATTGCAGTCTTAGCTTCCAGGGGAACATAATCATCGTTAAAAAGCATTTCCACTTTTGTGGTAGTGCCCATAATTTCGTTCCTATTTTCCGCATTATGTTTTTTTACAGTAGTAAGGTCATTCGCGGCTTTATACTCTTCTTCATTTCCCTGGTACCGGTAGAATCTTTTGCCCTCGCCCAAGCCCAGGTCCCATCGCACAAAACCAAATGCGGCTTCACGTCCCTCAAAACCAGGAATTGGAGTATAAACCACAAGCGTTTCTGAATCCGATTCGTTATCGATGACATACTTATACTCGACCCAATTGGGAACCGGATCCTTATCCGCTTCCCATGCGCGGTCAATAAGATAATACCTGATTATGTTATTTCGCCATGCTGGAACGGGTCCCTTCATTTCACCAAAAAACAAAGTTTGGAGGGTCTTCAATTCATAACCAAGACCCAAAGCGTTGGTCATTTCCCAAAGGGTTTTCTTTGATAGTTTCTTTCGATCCTCAAGAACGGCAGGATCATCCATCCGCTGAACCGGAGTTTCTGTGCTTTTCCCTTGCTGCACCGTATGCACCAACTCATGAGCAAGCAACTCTTTATTCTGCGGCGATTGATTGCTATTGAAATAAACATCCTGCCCGTGCGTAAACGCTTTCGCATTGATGCTCTCGCTCATTTCACCGGCTGTACCGGAAGTGTGAATTTTCACGCCACTGAAATCCGCCCCCATCTTCGATTCCATTTCACTCTGCGTGGAATCGTCGAGTGATTGACCACCGCCTTTACTCGATTCAAGTTTCGATTGAAATTCCGGAGTTGTTTCGGCTGCTCCCGTTCCCGAACGATTAATGGTTGTCCCCGTTCCGTGTATCTCTGCAGAGCCACCACTAACCACTTTACGCGCTACTTCATCCGCTTCCTTTTCATCAGTGTCATGCGGGCCGCTGATCTCGAGTGATTTTTTTTGCACACGCTGAGATTGCTGTACTTCCATCAGCTGGTTGTGGACATCTTCCCAATGCTCCTGGTCGCGCTGGCGCTGAATGAGACCCTGGTTCTGCCTTTTCCGATCAATGTACTCCATAGTAGAAGTGTACAATTTACACAGCTCTATTTCGGAATCCGCGGACAATTTTCACTGGACATATCGTGGGAATTCACGACCTGCTGGCAGGCAAAAAATTGATGATCAATGATTAAAGCATCTCCGAACACCTGGTTTTTCACAGGATGGAAAACGCGATTCACAAAAAATAACATTCCCAAATCATCCTGACGTCTTGGTGCTTCAGAATAAATTGCGTCGAAGCAAGCCAACAAAAAAACCGCCCCGGAAATTCCGAAGCGGTTTATATTTCGTAAGCTAAGCTTATGCTTTGTAAGTGCCTTCGCTTGATACTGTCAGTTTTTTGCGGCCACGTGCGCGACGTGCTGCAAGTACGCGACGACCATTTGCGGTTGCCATGCGTTCGCGGAATCCGTGTTTGTTACGACGTTTGCGCTGTGAGGGTTGGTAAGTACGTTTCTGTGCCATGACCTGAAAATCTTATTAAAAGCCGGTTCCTTTGTTGAATCGGGTTGCAAAGATAGGTTTCCTGTTTAATCCGGCAAATAATCCCGATCAAAAATTAATTATTTGCATGAAAAACAAGGATTTATCGTGTTTGACGATTTTGACCGCGAAACGCATGCAATAGAATCCGCGCTCATCCGACTCAGGAGTTACGGAGCCGATTAAGCCGTACTTTTGCTGTCCGGCGCTGAAAAAATGGCTAAAAAAGGAAGATTTCGCACAGAATCATCAGGCAAAGAGGAAATGCCAAAACCAAAACTGACCGGGAAAGCCCTCAAGCGTTCCTCCAGACTTTTTGGCTACATGGGCAAACATCGCTGGAAATTCTATTTCGGAATGGTGTTTCTCGGACTCACCGCGGCAACGGCCCTGGTTTTCCCCAGCCTGCTCGGTAAATTGATCGGCATTATCGGAGGTGATACAGGCTCAGCGCTTGACACCGCGTCCAAACTGGAAAATACCTTTCTCACAGCCGATCTCAAGGCCAAATTACTTGCAGCCGCCAATACCGTAGGTATTCAACTCATCATCCTCTTCTCGCTGCAGGCTGTGTTTTCTTTTTTTCGCGTGTACCTGTTTTCGCAGGCTACAGAAAACATGCTTGCTTCACTGAGACAAGCTACATTTTCGCGGTTGATGCGCATGCCCATGGGATTTTATTCGAAGAACCAGGCAGCGGAACTGAACAGCCGCATCAGCTCCGACATCACGCAGATCGGTGACACACTGACCACGGGCGTCGCAGAATTTCTTCGCCAGCTGATCATCGTTGTTGGCGGCATGATCATCATCTTCACCATCTCCTGGGAAATGGCTTTGAAAATGCTCGCCATCATTCCTGCCATTGCTGTGATCACTGTATTGTTTGGACGACGCATCCGGAAACATTCGCGGAATGTGCAGGATAAGATCGCTGACTCAAACATCATTGTAGGTGAAAGTCTCCAGGGAATTGCCAACGTAAAATCATTCACCAACGAGGGATATGAAATTGACCGGTACAGAAAAAGCAACCTCGTGGTCATCAGCGAAGCGATCAAATATGCGATTTCCCGGGGTATGTTTTTCTCGTTCATCATCTTCTGTCTTTTCGGTTCACTCATGCTCATGGTTTACATTGGTGTACAAATGGCCGTAAACGATGAAATGACTGCCGGGCAGATGATGTCGTTCCTGATGTTTACCATCTTCATCGCGGCTTCCATGGGTGGAATTCCGGAGCAGTATGCCCAGATCCAGCGAGCTGTGGGCGCTTCGGAGCGCATTTTTGAATTGCTCGACGAACCAATTGAGGATGTCAAACAAGACAACCAACGCAGCCGGAATAATTTGCGTCTCAACGGAGATGTTTCACTGCAAAACGTGGCATTCTCTTATCCCACACGAAAAGAATTTACGGTGCTGCGCGATGTTTCATTTGACGCGAAGGCCGGACAAACCATTGCGATAGTAGGGCCAAGTGGGTCCGGTAAATCAACTGTTGCGCAATTGCTGCTTCGCTTTTATGAACCGGACAAGGGCACGATCCTGTTTGATGCTAAACCGGCCAGCGATTTTGATCTGACGGAACTCCGCGAGAACATGGCTATTGTTCCCCAGGATGTACTCTTGTTCGGCGGAACTATTCGTGAAAATATTGCATACGGAAGTCCGGGCGCAAGTGATGCCGAAGTAATTGCTGCTGCGAGTAAGGCGAATGCACTTACGTTCATCGAAAGTTTTCCGGATAAATTCGAAACGAAAGTTGGTGACCGTGGAATACAGCTTTCCGGCGGGCAACGTCAGCGGATTGCCATTGCACGTGCGGTACTGAAAGATCCAAGCATTCTTATCCTGGATGAAGCAACGAGTTCGCTGGATTCAGAAAGTGAACGCCTTGTGCAGGAAGCACTCGATAAACTCATGGTCGGACGCACTTCTTTCGTGATCGCACACCGGTTGAGCACCATCCGTAACGCAGATAAGATTGTTGTGATCGACAAAGGCGAAGTGATTGAAACCGGTACGCACGATGAGTTGATGGAGCGGGAAAACGGGATGTACAGGGCGTTGAATAATCTGCAGTTTCAGTTTACGTCGTCGCCACAGGTAGAAGAGCTTTAGCCACTAAGGCACAAAGACTCAAAGTCTCACAAAGAATATCAATGAATACCTTTCGTGCTTTTGTGACCTACCGGCAATGCTTTGTGCTGCTTAGTGCCTTGGTGACTTAGTGGCAATTTTTACTCAGACCGAGATGTAAAGCACCTTCTTCGCCTCAAAAAACTCCCCCTCAAACATCACCTTGATCTCGTGGTGATGCACTTTCCTGCGCACGGCCTGCAATTCTTCTTTCAGGTCTCCGCCTTTAAGCAGGAGCCAGCCGTTTGGCAATGAATTTTTCCCTTTATCGTGAATGAGTTTATTCGTCCAGCGGAAAATATCGCCCCAGGGTGCCACTGCGCGCGACACTACGAAGTCGTACGTGTGATCGAGTTCTTCCACGCGTTTCTGTTCGGCAACAATGTTGGTGAGCCCAAGTGCATCTGCAACTTCTTTCACCACTTTGATCTTTTTTCCGATCGAATCAACCAGGTGAAAACGGCATTCGGGAAACATCACCGCCAAAGGAATTCCCGGAAAGCCACCGCCGGTTCCCATGTCGAGAATGGTTGTACCCGGACGAAACGTGAGCACTTTCGCAATCGCAAGACTATGGAGTACATGGTGCACGTAAAAGTGGTCCATGTCCTTGCGGGAGATCACATTGATCTGTGCGTTCCAATGCTCGTACAACGCTTTCATGCGCGTAAACTGGTCGAGCTGTTTTTCGGTAAGACCGGGAAAATGTTTGGTGATGATACTGATAGACTCCGCTTCTGACATCAGATTTTCCCCTGTGTATTTTTCAATACGTTGTAGAGAAATTCGCGTGCGCGGAACAACTGTGCTTTCACTGTTCCCAATGGAAGATCAAGTTCCGAAGCAATTTCCTCGTACGATAATTCCTGGAAATAACGCATCTCGATGAGTGTACGGTAACGCGGTTTGAGTTTATCCACGAGGTCGTGCAGCATCATGATCTTTTGTTTTTTCATGATGTGTTCTTCCGGGTCCAGTGTTTCGGAACGGATGTCCACAACCATTTCTCCTCCTTCATCGTCTTCAATCGGACGATCCAGAGAGAACGTATTTTTACGCTTGCGGCGGATGAAATCGATGCAGTTGTTTGTTGCAATCCGGAATAACCAGGTGCTGAATGCGAAATTCGGAGTGTACTGGGCCAGGCGCTTAAAGGCTTTCCCGAAAGCTTCCACGGTTAAATCCTCAGCGTCGTCTTTGTTGTTCACCATTTTGAGCAACATGTAAAACACTGAATCGCGGTAGCGCCCCATTAACTCCGCATAGGCTTTTTGATCGCCATCTTCCAGTGCACGTTTTACGAGTTTATAATCGTACAAACCCTTATCCGAAAGATTCTCGTTCTCTGCTAATTCCATGGTGTTCTTCTTCTCAGCACTCTTGACAACGTAATTAGCGGATAAAAAAACAGGAAGTAGAGCTCCAACAGGGGCGTCAGAACCAACAATCCTTTTTCATCCAGCCGTGTATAGCAACTATTAAAGATAAGCATTTGAATGAACAAGCGAAATACAAACAGCCCCGTTACGACCACCCACTGAAATTGAAGGATGAGTGCGGCAATAAATGCTCCGAAAAACATCCATTGGGCGCAAACATACAGACCCAAAAGGAACTTGTGTTTACCCTTATATCTTTTTCCGGTTAAAAGATGTCGTTGCTTTTGACGCCACCATGCCTTGAAAGAATCTTTAGCAGGCGTATACGTGAACGCATCTTTGTCCATCACCACCGCCGTATTGGTTTTGGATGCGGCTTCATTCACAAACAAATCATCGTCGCCCGAAGGAATATGATAATGTGAAGCAAAGCCTTTCACTTTATAAAAAAGTGATTTCCGGTAGGCCAGGTTTCTTCCTACGCCCATGTAAGGGGTGCCTGCAAGCGCCATGGAAAAATACTGGATCCCGATCATCGCCGCATCAAACCGGATCAGCTTATTGAGGAAACCTTTTTCAGGAATGAACGGTCCGTAGCCCAATACAATTTGCGTTTGCGCATTAAAACGGCTCACGATTTTCTTCAACCACTGATCCGAAGCGGGCTTGCAATCGGCGTCGGTAAGCACGAGCAAATCGTGCGATGCACCTTTGATTCCCATCATCAATGCAACCTTTTTTCCGTGCTGGTAATATTCATCTTCCTTGATCGTAACGATCTTGAGGTTCTTGTGTTTCTTGGCAAACTCTTCGAGAAGATCACCGGTCAGATCGTAGCTGCAATCGTTCACCACCACCACTTCAAACTCCGGGTAATCCTGCGAAAAGATGAACGGAAGGTATTTCGTGAGATTGTCTTCTTCATTGCGGGCGCAGATCACCACGGAGATAACAGGAAATTCCTGTGCAGCCTGGACCACTGATTTGTGCCGCGCCAGACGCAGGAAGAAAAACAAATAGTAAAACAGGAGAAGCACGAAGCCCAGCACAAATACCCAGAACACAATCATTCCCGGCGACACATTCAGCAATTGTTCGAGGTTGAACATGGGCTCAAAGGTAACCGCGCTGAATGGCGGAGATTGTGAAACGGCAGAGGGATTTGAACAAAGAAATTAACAGAAGGAGTCGGCAGTAGGAAAGTAGGCTAGCAGGCTGTCACGCTACTTGCCTACTAGCCTACTTTTCAACTGCCTACTTAGAGACTTGCTTACTCCCTACTATCCCTATCTTTGCCTCCGTGAAATTCACTCTCCAGCACACCGACCCCTCTTCCAAAGCCCGTACCGGCCTCATCACCACCGATCACGGTGAAATTGAGACGCCGATCTTTATGCCCGTGGGAACTGCAGGAACGGTGAAAGCTGTACACCAGCGGGAATTGACCGATGACATCAAAGCGGAAATTATTCTGGGCAATACGTACCACCTCTATCTCCGTCCGGGACTTAACGTGATCGAAGGCGCAGGCGGCCTGCATAAATTCAACGGGTGGCAAAAGCCAATTCTCACCGACAGCGGCGGATTCCAAGTGTATTCACTTTCCGGAACACGCAAGCTGAATGAAGACGGTGTTGAATTCAAATCGCACATCGACGGTTCGAAACACGTGTTCACACCGGAGAATGTGATGGACATTCAGCGCACGATCGGCGCCGATATCATCATGGCGTTTGATGAATGTACTCCGTACCCGTGCGAATACGCTTATGCGAAGAATTCCATGGAGATGACGCACCGCTGGCTGAAACGCTGCATCAATCGTTTTGATTCTACCGAACCGAAGTACGGGCATGCACAAACGTTGTTTCCTATTGTGCAGGGAAGTGTATTCAAAGATTTGCGGAAACAATCTGCGGAATTTATTGCAGAACAGGGACGCGAAGGAAATGCCATCGGTGGACTTTCCGTAGGCGAACCGGTGGAGGATATGTACGAACTGACCGATCTCGTCACCGGAATTCTTCCGGCCGACAAGCCGCGGTACCTGATGGGCGTAGGAACACCAGAGAATATTCTCGAGTGCATTGCGCTCGGCATTGATATGTTTGATTGTGTAATGCCCACACGCAATGCACGTCACGGATTGCTTTTTACACGGAACGGAATCATCAACATCCGCAATGAACGCTGGAGAAATGATCATTCTGTGCTCGATGAAAACGGAACCGCGTGGGTCGACAGTCAATACAGCAAAGCGTACCTGCGACACCTCGTACACAGCGATGAAATTTTGGGCGCCATGATTGCCTCCGTGCACAATCTTGCTTTTTACTTAAGTCTTGTTAAAGAAGCAAGAACGCGGATAATGGATGGTACATTTGTTGAGTGGAAGAATGCTATTGTTCCCCAGTTACGAAACCGGCTCTGATCAGTGTTCAAATTCATCCCCATACTCGACAGGTACATCCTGAAAAAATTTATCGGGACATTCGTGTTTTCTATCCTGCTGATCATTTGCATTGTTATTGTTTTCGATATCTCCGAAAAGATTGAAGATTTTCTCACGCACGATGTTCCGCTGCATGAAATTGTGTTTGACTACTATCTCAATTTCATTCCGTATTTCATCAACCTGTTTGCTTATCTCTTTACGTTCATCGCGGTGATCTTTTTCACGTCGCGCATGGCTGCACGCACCGAAATTGTGGCCATTCTCAGCGGCGGTGTAAGTTTCTACCGGTTGCTTCGTCCGTATATGATAGGCGCAGCGCTGATCGCCGGTCTTTCGCTTTATCTCGGCAACTACCTGATTCCGCAGGCCAGCAAAACACGCCTGGAATTTGAATCGAGGTATATCGGATCGCATTACGTCAACCAGGATCATAACATCCACCGCCAGATTGCCCCGGGTGCGTTCATTTACATGGAACGTTACGACAGCGAAGAAAATGTGGGCACGCGTTTTACATTGGAAAAATTCGATGGACTGAAAATGACCATGAAGATCAGCGCGCGTGAGATCCGTTGGGACAGTCTGCAATCGCGGTGGAGTATCATCGATTACAGCGGTCGTTTCATCAAAGGTGAAAAGGAACGTTTGTTCAAGGGAACGCGAATTGATACGGTGATCAATCTTTCACCGAAAGATTTCAGCCGGGCGCAGAACGTTATGGAAAGCATGAACTCGAGCGAACTCGCGGAATATATCCGGAATGAAAAAACAAAAGGTTCGGACAGTGTGCATCTCTACGAGATCGAACAGCACCGCCGGCTTGCGTTTCCGTTTGCGACGTTCATCATGACTTTAATTGGCGTGGCTGTATCGAGCCGGAAAGTACGCGGGGGAATTGGCATGCAGCTCGCGATCGGTATCTCCATCGGATTTACGTTCATCGTCTTCATGCAATTATTTACTTCGTATGCTTCTTCCGGTGTAATGCCGGCCTACATCGCTGTGTGGATTCCCAATGCCATTTTTGCGGTGATTGCGATTTTTATGATCCGGAAGGCGCCGAAATAAAGCCGGGCTGGACCTTTGTCACACCTCGGCGAGTTTGTCCAGAGCGAAGCCGAAGGGCTCGGTCTGACAAGTATCTTCGATCAAAGATTCGTGAAACGAGACGCACGAAACGTGCGATAAACGAAATGTCGATTTGAAAACGCTTGTCAGACCGAGCGGAGCCGAGGAATACAAGAAGAATCTTACAGTTTCCCCTTCCACGATTTCATATTCGAAAATATCGCCAACTCTTCCGGCTCTTTTTCAAAAATTCCATACACCGCCGAACCACTTCCGCTCATGGAGGCATACAACGCCCCGGCTTCGTACAGTTTTTTCTTCACCGTTTCAATAGCGGGATGAATCGCAAAAACACTTGATTCAAAATCGTTCTGCAAAAGATTTTTCCACTCAGAAACGGGATTATTCTCCACAATTTCTTTGACGTTCATGGCGGGTTTCAACGGAACAACGCGTGAAAATGCTTCTGCGGTTGAAACATGAATTCCCGGATGCACGATGTACACAAAATGATCTTTCAGCAAAACACGCACGGGCTCAAATTCATCCCCACGCGCTGTTGCATAAACCGGTTTTCCTTCAATGAAAAACGGACAATCTGCACCGAGCTGTTTCACAAGTTCCTGCATATCCGAAGTGCTTATGCCGAGCGCAAACATTTCATTAATCATCTTCACACAGGCAGCTGCATCGGATGAACCTCCGCCCAACCCGGCGCCCATCGGAATTTGTTTGTGCAAAAACAATTTCACCGCACGCACCGGGTAATTTTTCTTCAGCAATGCATACGCTTTCACGCAGAGATGATCCGCATGTTTTCCGGCAACCGGCAGGCCTGAAGCATGCACCTCGATTCCGGATGTGTAATCTTCTCCCGGAAGAATTTCCATGACATCGCACCATTGCACCGGGTAAAAAACGGTCTCGAGATTGTGATAGCCGTCGCTGCGTTTTTCAGTAACGTTCAATCCGAGATTTATTTTCGCGTGTGGAAAAGTGATCATTGACACGAATGTAAATAATAAATTCACCATCGGCCGAAAAGCCTGTTTACCCTCACTGCTTTTTTGCACCTTCGGTGTCCTGCCACAGATGCGCAGATTTCGCAGATTAAAAAATAATAATTTGTGACTAATTCTAAAAATCTGCGCAATCTGCGCATCTGTGGCAAGGCGCCAAAGGCGCAACTATCGGTAGCGCCAAATTGCCATGGAAACAACCGAACTTCATTGGCAGATAATTTGTTAACTTTGCTGCCCTGAGTTACAGTGCGATGGCCCTGCGCGCATTAGCAAATTAACTAATCAGCAAATTAGCACATTATGAATTACCTGGATTTTGAAAAACCAATCGCCGAGCTTATTGAGTTACGCGATAAGATGAAGCATACTGCGGAGAAGAACGGTGTGGATGTTACTTCATCGCTGGCAGAAATTGAGGAGAAAATTGCGACCAAGCAAAAAGAGATTTACGGCAACCTCACCCCGTGGCAGCGCGTGCAGGTTTCACGTCACCCGGACCGGCCGTACTCGAACGATTACATCAAATATTTCACCAACGGCGAGTACATGGAATTGCATGGCGACCGCACCGTAAAAGATGATAAAGCGATGATTGGCGGATTTGGTTTGGTTGACGGACAAACCGTTATGTTTATCGGTCAGCAGAAAGGCCGCAACACCAAGCAACGCCAGTTTCACAATTTCGGCATGCCGAATCCGGAAGGATACCGCAAAGCTTTACGCCTGATGAAACTTGCTGAGAAATTCAACAAGCCAATTGTTACGCTGATCGATACTCCCGGAGCTTATCCCGGACTCGAAGCGGAAGAACGCGGACAGGGAGAAGCGATTGCACGCAACCTGCTCGAAATGTCGCGATTGAAAGTTCCGGTGATCTGCATTATCATTGGAGAAGGTGCATCCGGCGGTGCACTCGGAATCGGAATTGGTGACCGCGTTTTGATGCTGCAGAATTCCTGGTACTCCGTAATTTCTCCTGAAAACTGTTCAACTATTCTCTGGAGAACATGGGATTTTAAAGAACGTGCAGCAGAGGCACTGAAACTTACTGCAGATGATATGGTGGGACAAGGCCTTGTCGACGGATTCATTCCTGAACCGATCGGCGGAGCGCATACCAACTGGGATGAAACTTTTGCCACAACAAAAGAGGTGATCCTGAAACACATCAAAGAACTTTCAGCATTGACTCCAACGGACCGTGTTGCGCAGCGGATTGATAAGTTCTGTAAGATGGGTGTGGTGATCGAGTAGCTTATTTTTTCACCGCGGAGACGCTGAGGCGCTGAGGGTTTGCAAAGAATCACTGCGCGATTGTGTTGGTCAATAGACGCAAAGCCGCAAAGGAAACGCAAAGTTTATTGGATCAGGAAGCAAAGAGCGCAGAGGATCGCTGCGCGATCTGATCAGCACCAATTCGCGAAGCGAATAAAATCCGTGTGAATCTTTGTTTTTAGTCCGCCGCGGATCCGTGTACTATCGAGCGGCACAAATCGCAGCGCGATTCCGCCACGGCGAAGGTTCGCTACGCTCAATAAAAATTTACCACAGAGTCCACAGGGGTATTTCACAGAGGTTCACAGGGCAGCACATCGGGAAGCGCTCAGTGAACCTCTGTGAAAATCACTCAGTATACTCTGTGGTAAAAAACAAACAACAAAATTCGCGAAGCGATTCCCTTTTTTACCACGGAGACACAGCGGCACAGTGTTTGTTCCTCAATCTTTATTGGCGGCACAGCGAATATTCCAAATCGCTACGCGATTCTTCTTTTAAGGAAAATCATGTGTTCAATGTAATATCACGAAGTGATATTTTCTATTCGCTGTGTCGCGCAAGCAGTGTATGAATAGTGGGCGCTGTGTCGCCGTGGTAACTTTTTACCGGTTATACCACAACTCAATATCCGCCGCCGTATCCGCCAGCACCGTTTGTTCCAGCACACCCGTCTGCGGATAATCGTACTGCTTAATCGAAGTTCCTTCGCAGGTGATCACCGTTCCTCCCGCTTCATCATAACGGATGTGTTGCGCCGTCGCAGACAACCACGGCAATAATCCAACCGGTGAATATGTGAATTTGTAAACGGTTCCGTTGTCCATCGCAATGAGCAGCGTAGACGCATCAATTTGCGTAGCTGATAAAACTTTTCCTGCGGGAAGTGCAACCGGTTCCCAGAATCCGTTCTGATCGTAATCGTAGATGAGCAACTTGCCTTGATTGTTCTCATTGCCCACAGCGTAGATAGTTGTTGCATCGCGTGGCAATAGCGCAACAGGATTGAGGTTTATCACCGTTTGCTGGATCGCTCCTCCTCCATCGCTCACGTACACGCCCATGAACCGCGTGGTTTCGGAAAAGTCGGCCATGTCTGCGAATAATTTATCTCCGGAAACAACGAAGTGCCGGAAATGATACGCGTTGTTTGCTGTATAAATTACCGATGACGATCCATTCCAGGTATATGTTTTCAGCAAACCATTTGCGCGGAAATTAACGAGCCAGTCTCTGCCATGCGAAATAACGTTTCCCCAATACGGACCAGCGCTGGGCAACGCATTCATTGTCCATCCTGCCCAGTTGCCATCGATGCTCACGCTCCTGAACACACCTGTTTCAGAACCGGTATACGCCACCTGTTGCCACCAGCTATTGACTTCGAGATCGGTAAAATCTCCCTGGTAATTTCCAAATGACCAGAGATTCCATGCGCTGTCTATGCGATGAAGCTCAACAAATCCGGGAGTTGTGGTTGCGGCAAATACACCTTTCAATACACGCGGCACTTCAGTGAGATTGATCAAAGCAAAATCATGCGATTCGTTACCCGCTTCATCAAATGCTTTTGCTTCGAGATAATACTGACCACTGAGCACATGCGTATCATACAGGATGTAATTCATTTCAACCGTTGCGCTTGTTCCCGTAGTGTTACGTACATCGGCAATCATCACAGGTACTTGACCGGTAGTTACAAGACGCACTTCAAGCCGCGACAAAGCCACATCATCGGAAAGTTCCACCTTGATGTGAACCGTATCGAGTACGTCGGCCTGCAGTCCATCTACCGGCAAAACAATACTCACCGCCGGAGCAGAACCGTCACCATCTTTTTTGCAGGAAAATACCAGCACAGCAAGTACAAGGAAAAGCGCACATCTCATTCCTTAAATTTACGGATTTCGGTTCGTTAATTCGCCGATTAGTTGATTAGTTGATTAGTTGACGCCCGATTAGCCGATTATGCTACATAAAAAATAACCGCGGAGGCGCTGAGACGCTGAGGTGTTACTTAATTGCTCATCACAGGCAGCAATGTACACGGAGACTTCGCGACCATTGTCTCCTATAGGCATAATCTCTGCGCCCCAGCGGTGAATTTTCAATGGACTAATTACCTAAATTCGATGCATGTACGTGCCGCCCCATTTCCGTAACGAAAACGAACCTGAACTGCTGGATTTTATCCGCGCTCATTCATTCGGTTTGCTGGTGAGCAACGGAATGGAGTATCCTTCCATCACACACCTGCCTTTCGCCGTGGAGAATGAAAAGGCGATTGTTCTCTGGAGCCATTTTGCAGCCGCCAATCCGCAGGCGAAAGAATTAAAAACCGGCGACCATGTGACCGTTGTATTCAGTGGTCCGCACAGTTACATTTCACCGTCTTTGTACGACGCCAAAGAAAACGTACCGACGTGGAATTACATTGCGGTACACGCTCACGGAACTTATCACGCGTGCACGCCGGAAGAAAAAGATATGGTCCTCGACAAGATGATTCAGTCGTACGAACCTGCGTATGCCGAGCAATACAAGAACCTGCCTGAAGAATATATTTCGAAATTGAAAAATGGGATTGTGGCGTTTACAATCCGTGTCGAAAAACTCCAGGGCAAGTACAAACTCAGCCAGAATAAAAAGCCCGGAGAAATCGAGCGTATCACAGAACACCTTGCCGGTTCGCCGGAAACCCATGACCTTTCTGAATACATGAAACGCAAATGAAAAAATACTACTGCCTCGTTACCGCATTGATCATAACCGGCACAACTGCATTCACCAGTTTTTCCGGGTTACCATCGGGCACGGATGTCTGGTTGTTTACTTACGAGTTCCGGGCGGGAACTTATTCGATCATCGCCGGCACCAACATCAGCAATCATAAAGGTTACGACAGCCAACCTTCTTTTTCTGAAAGTGGCGGGTATATGTTGTGGACTTCCGAGCGCGACAGCGGGCAAACTGAAATTTACCGGTACGATGTACAGGGAAAAGTGTCGACACGCATCACACAGACTGCAGTCAGTGAGTATTCTCCCACCTACATGTTCGGGGGTAAATACATTTCTGCGGTTGTTGTCGAAAAAGATTCTTCGCAACGGCTTTGGAAGTACCACAAGTCTACGGCCAAATCAAAAATTCTTTTGCCCAAAGTCTATGGTGTCGGTTACCATTGCTGGTTCGATGAAAACACTGTTTTTCTTTTTCAGTTAACAGACCCTGTGACGCTGGTTCAATCTGACATTCGCGCAGGAACAAGCAAAATTGTGACGAGCAATATTGGCCGTTGCATGAGCACGTACAAAACGGTCAAACAAAAAATTCTGCTGTATACGCAGCGCGATGCACAGGACAAAATGTGGATCAAAGCCGTGGACGGGCTTGGTGTTAAGATGCCGGACTTCACTCCGATTCCCTGTCTCGAAGGATCAGAAGATTTTGCAGTAGACAAACGCGGGTATCTCATGATGGGTGCCGGATCTAAATTGTATTCATGGAAAATTGGTGAATCAACAGAATGGATCCTGGTTGCCGATCTTTCCGGGTTTGACATTAAAAGCATAACACGTATTGCCATCAGTCCCGACGGATCACGCATTGCGTTGGTGGATAACAACGAGTAGCCATGTTTGAGCACAGAAAAGCACCGCTTATTCCTACACATGAATACGTCAGGAGAATACTGCGGAATTTTTTGTACGGCCTGGGCATTATCCTGTTCAGCCTTCTCCTGGGTGTGCTTGGTTATCATTTCATCTGCGATTTACCGTGGGTGGATTCCATCCTGAACTCATCCATGATCCTGGCCGGAATGGGACCAGTGGATATTATGACAACAGATTCGGCCAAACTCTTTGCTTCATTCTATGCGTTGTTCAGCGGCATCGCCTTCCTCTCCACAACGGGATTGCTTCTCGCTCCGTTTCTGCACCGGCTGCTGCACCGGTTTCACCTGGAGAACGACAAGGAATAATCACTCAGTACCGGCACCATGGAAACAGTTTTTACGATAACAGAAGACAAAACACGGTTCGACATTGATTTCATTCATGCCGAACTCGCAAAAAGTTATTGGGCAAAAGGGATTCCAAAGAAAATTGTTCAGCGCGGAATTGAAAACTCGTTGTGCTTTGGAATTTATTCGGGCGAGCAGCAAATTGGTTTTGCACGCGTGATCACGGACAAAGCCACATTCGCTTATCTCTGCGATGTAATCGTGACTGAAAGTTTTCGTGGACGCGGCGCCGGCAAACAGCTGATGACTTACATCATGGCGCATCCCGATCTCCGGGGATTACGACGCTTTACACTCGGCACGCAGGACGCCCATGAACTCTACCGCAAATACGGATTCACTGCGCCGCAATTCCCCGATCGGCAAATGGAAATCAACCGCAGGGGAATTTACGAGCAGGGTCCGCCGGTGAATCCGTAAACTGTTGCTTAAATTGCCACACACACACAACCCATGAACAGAAAATTTCTCCTTTTTCTTCCGCTGGCCTTTGTTCTTACAATGGCATCGAAACACGAAACGGGCACACATCCGCCGCTCACCAGCCGTAATCCGCTGATGACGGAGTACAACGAGTTGTACGACTTCGCGAAGATCACCGAAGCACACGTGAACAGCGCTGCGATGTTCAACGAAAATAAAGTCACCCAGCTCCTGTCGGTTATTGCCAGTGTCGACGATCAGAAACGCACGTTTGAAAACACGATGGGTGTGCTGGACGACGTGCTCAATATCATCCAGAAACAACAATCGGTTTATGAGTTGCTGGTGAATACGCATACCGACAAAAAGATCCGCGATGTGAGCGGGGAGAAACTGGAAAAATTCACCACCATGACGGATGAGCTTTTCCTCAATGAAAATCTGTACAAAGCGGTGAATGCATATTCTCTGACAGCCGACGCTATCGCACTTACGGGCGAGCGCAAATTTTTTCTCGACAAAATCAACCGCGATTTCAAACGGAACGGAATGTCGCTGGATTTGAGTGTGCGCGAAAAACTGAAAGTCCTGAACAAAGAACTCAACGAACTTGGCGTGCAGTTTTCAAAAAACATTTCCACCAACCGCGACAAAGTTTATGTGACCGTTGCTGAAACCGCAGGCTTGAAAGAAGATTTTTTGAAACCGTTCCGGAAAGGAAGCGATTCCGTCCTGTTCGACTTGTCTACACCTACGTATAGTACAGTGATGACGCAATGCACCAACACAGAAACGCGTAAGAAAATGTACGTGGCGAAAATGAATGTAGGTGGCGCTGCGAATGAGGTTATCCTTGAGCAAATTCTCCAACGTCGCGCACAAAAAGCGAATATGTTGGGTTATCCGTCGTATGCCGCTTTTGCCACTGGCGATATTATGGCCGGAACCACAGGCCGTGTCTGGGATTTCGAAAAGAAGCTGGCTGCTGACCTCAGACCCAAAGCAATCGAAGACCTGAATAAACTTCTTGCGCTTAAAAATGCGGAAACCGGTAAGACCGAAACGGTTCTTTACCCGTACGAAGTTCAATACTACCAGACCCGTCTCCTGGAAAAAGATTTCAATGTGAATCCGGAAAAAGTGAAAGAGTATTTCGAAATGCAAAGCTGCATTGATGGCATCTTCCTCGTGTACCAGAAAATATATGACGTGCGTTTTGTGAAAGATGAACATCCGTCCACCTGGTTCAAAGATGTACTCGCGTATTCCGTTTACGACAACAAAAAAAATGAACTGATTGGGTATTTTTATCTTGATCTCTATCCACGACCCGACAAGTACAATCACTTCGGTTGTTTCGGTCTCACCGGTTCCAAAACCTTCCTGAATGGAAACAAGCAGATTCGTTCGGCTGCCCTCGTGTGCAATTTTCCTGCGCCGACACCTGAACAGCCATCGCTCCTTCCGCATCAAACAGTAACCACGTTCTTTCACGAGTTCGGTCACCTGATGCACGTAATTCTCAGTGAAACAGAATTGGCTGCGTTTGCAGGAACCAACGTTCCGATTGATTTTGTGGAAGCACCTTCGCAGATCATGGAGAACTGGGCCTGGCAAAAAGATGTGCTTTCGCTTTTCGCGAAGCATTACCAAACCGGCGAAGTAATTCCTCCTGCACTTGTCGATCGCATGATCAGTGCGCGCACCGCAAATTCTGGTTTGAACACGTTGCAGCAGGTGTATTACGGAACCCTGGACTTCACGTTAAACGATAATCCCAAACCGCTCGATGCAACCGGCATTTACGAACTGAATGCAGAACTCCAGAACAAGATCACACTTTACCCCTGGGTGGAGGGCACGCATTTCGCAGGAGGTTTTGGTCACCTGAACGGATACGGTTCTAAATATTACGGCTACCTCTGGTCGCTCGTGTATGCCTGCGATATGTTTTCCGTGTTCCAGAAAGAAGGCCCGCTGTCTCCTGCAACCGGTGGCCGTTACCGCAAAGAAGTTCTCTCGAAAGGTGGAAGCAATGATGCCCTGCAGCTCGTGCGGAATTTCACAGGCCGGGAGCCGAATAACGAAGCGTTTTTGAAGTATGTTGGGTTGAATAAGTAGGCAGTAGTTTAGTAGGCAAGTAGGCAGGCAGCCCGTCTTCGAAGTTGGGATTGCTCCGCTCCGCTCAATGACGTCGTGCACGTCTCCGACCCGGTGACTACCTACTTGCCTACTTGCCTACTTGCCTACTCCCTACTAGCCTACTTCCTTACTCCCGACTATTTACTACTTTTACGCCAATGAAGAAATTCCTTCCGCTGCTCTTCTTTTTTCTTTTTGGAACGGTCCTAAACGCGCAGTCGCTGGACTTCCTGGGATTGACCGGCATCAGCTACGGTATGCACCTCGATAGCCTGAAGGACCGGCAGCTGATCATGGATACTACTTCTTCCTACACCGACACGGCGCTGTACCTGAAACAGACGCGCTGTCAAATGTATTACCGTCCGAATGAAAATCTCCAGCTCAAAGGGTTCAATGCAAGACACGTGGAATATGAGTTTTGCGACAATGAACTTGGCTACGTTTTTGTTTACGTGAGCGGTAAAACGGAAATCAGCAATGCACTTGCAGCATTGAAAGTGAATTTTCCGAAAATGAACTGCGGAAAAAATGTTCCTCTCGGAACCTGTTCGCTCATCGATACGCACAACAACCGGTTACGCCTTATTGTTCGTGTGAACCAGGTGACGAATGAGATGAATTTTGTGCTCATTCCGCGGAAAGCAGCGCGCTAGTAAACCAGTCTTTAAGTAGGCAGTAGGCAAGTCTACTCGCCTACTGCCTACTGCCTACTTAAAGACTTACAGACTCAATCGATCGCTTGTCCGTAGAAATTATTCTCAATCAACTCCTCCAGCGTCTTCCGCTCTCCTTTGTAAATGGCCGTGATCCACGCGTCGTGAATGCCGAGTTTGATGCAGGTCTGGCGAAACGCTTCAGCTTCTTTGATCGTCTTGAATTCTTTCAGTGTGAAGCGCGTAATTCCATCCGGGTAATCTTTCCGCGTAGCCATCCCGTATTTTTCCTGCACACGCGCATACTTGAAATTTTCAGGGTGACGATACGCACCAATCTGAACAGTATAAATAAGCCCGCCTGCGCAGTGATTGCCGGTTACTTTCAGGAAACGATTGTACACCGCAGTATCGTTCAGTGATTTTCCTTTGAACCAGGAGAGATCAAGTGGATCGCCGCTGCAAGGCTGTTCCGCAAAATATTCTTCCACTGTTTTGCGTGCCCCGAAATAAAATACAGTCACAATGGATTTCGCAGCTGCACTGTCTTTCGACATCAGGTAACGTTTGAAATCTTCCGCTTCCTTAAGCGTATTCCACGGCCCCATGGTGTAACGGATTGTTCCATCCGGGTAAAGTTTCTTCTCTACTTTACCGTACTGTTCCCAATACTTCTTATCGAACTGCGTAGAATCTGTTACCGCGCCAAGTTCCAGTTTGTATGTCAATCCATCGGCCTGGAAAGTTCCTTTGTCGTCAACAATTTTATCGTACGCTACCCCGTTTTGCGGATCACGTGTTGCGAGCGTTCCTGTACGTCCTTTGATCAGTTGTGTTTCTTCGCGCGGAACATATCCTTTGCGGCGGTATTCCGTTCTGTATACCGAAGGAATCGTCTGGCGCTGGTCTTCTTTGAACACAACAACTTCAGACGTTGTTGCGATCAGCGAGTCTTTGGTGTTCAAACGTGTGCGATAAAGTTCTGCGTCGAGCAATGTTTTAAACGGACCTACGGAATACCGTACATAACCTTCGGGTGTAACCGTTCGTAGGATCGGGCCAAGTCCTTCAAACTTTGTCGAATCAAAATCGCCAGGGTTTTCAAACGTGCCGAGCTCCACCATGTACGTTACAGCAGTATCGTAATCTGCACCGTGCTTCTTCAACATCTGCTGGTACATCCGTTGCTCGTACACCTGGTCGTTCTGTTCTTCCTTGATCTTCTGAATCTGCAGATCAAGTTTTTTCTGCAGCACGTCGTTGGAGTCAGCAACAATCGGACGAATTCCCGTTCTCAGCGAATCGCCACCCGTTGTATCTGAAACGAAATTGTAATCCTTAGTCACCTGCACATACGTATCAATGCCTTTCACATTTACGTATTCGTACAAGGGTTGTTCACCTTCCACTTCAATCGCAACCTTGTACGTGTTGCCGGGCCTGAGCGCAATGAGATATTTTCCGCTCGATGCGTTTGAATGGTATTCTCCGTATTGATTTCCGGTGAGGGAATCGCTCACATTTATTTTTGCATCAATCGGGTTTCCGTTCAGCGTAACGAATCCTACTACGAGTGCGAGAATAGGTGGATCGCCAACAAATCCCGGAGTGACCGTATAAATGTCCTGCTGACCAAATCCGCCTTTGTTGTCGGAAGAGTAATACGCTGTTCCACCATCTGCAGAAAGCACGTAGTAACGTTCATCGGCGGGTGTGTTGATCGGAAATCCAAGGTTGATTGGTTCGCCCCAGACTCCGGCGTTCATCTTGCAATAAAATAAATCGTATCCACCCATCGAAGAATGTCCTTCCGAACTGAAGAAAAGGTGAATACCATCCGGGTGAATATAAGGAGCGTCGTCGTCGAACGGTGTGTTTACAGACGGCCCGAGATTTTGTGCAACGCCCCAGCTTCCGTCCGACTGCTTGCGTGAAACATAAATGTCTCGCCCCCCAAATCCTCCTGGACGATCGCTGGCAAAATACAGGAGTTGCTCATCGCCCGACAAAGAACAACTGCCTTCCCAGTATTTTGTATTGATGTTGTCTCCCAGGCGTTCGGGTGCAGTCCACTCATTGCCCATCAGTTTGCTCTGGAAAATATCTCCGCCGTCTTTGGTCGTACTCTTAAAAATAAAAAGTGTTTGTCCGTCATTCGACAATGCAATACTCGCATCATGCGCATTCGTATTCAACGTGCCAAGCGCTTCGGGACTGAGCCAGTGTTCACCCACGCGCTGCGACATCATGATGTCTTCGTAGTATTCACCGGATGTATCGGGACGAAATTTTCCATCCTGCAAACCACCGGTACTGCGTAACCCGCGATAGGTAAATATCAACGTGCTTTCATCAATCGTAATCACGGGAACATACTCGCCCGCCTCGGAGTTGATGGAATTTCCGAGGTTGCGGATTTCCACCTCCGCCGTATCACTGAGAATTTTTTTCGCGCTTTCGCAATAGGAAATATACTGCCGGATGTCCTGGCTTTCCCGGGGATTGAGACTCGGATCGCCCAATGCAATTTCAAATGATTTAATGGCCTCGTCGAAACGATAATTCAGGTGGTACGCTCTCCCGAGAAAAAAATCAACCAGTTCGAGCGACGGGTCCATCATTTTCGCTTTCTCGAGTTCGATTACGGACTGTTCGCGTTCATCGTTTTTGTAGAGGTAGCAAATCCCGAGGCGGTAGTGGTAGTACGGATTCAGCGAATCCAGTTTAGTCAGCTCACGGTAGTACGTGAGTGCACGCAGGTAATTTTTTTCCCCGTAAAAATATTCGGCATTCTCGAGCACTTTTTCTTCCTCTTTCTCCTTCGTCTTATCGCGTTTCTGAGCGAAAACAACACCCGGCGAAATCAGAAGGAATAGAATCAACACAGCATGCCTCATGCGTATCATAACGCTAAAATCTAAAAATGAGGGTTGCCCGTACTTATAATGCACCCGTACTTACAAACACGGTTTGGTTGATAACCGTGCATTTTTTATAACGTTTCACGCAATTTGTTTCCACGCTAAACTCCCGCAACCCCAGCGATATCTGTCGTTTTTTTCTCTTCACGATCATGCACCCGAAATTCACTTATATCCGAATGTTCCACGCTCCATTGTGAATCAGATACAAATGATTTTCTTTACAGCTTCATAACACTGGCACATGAATTTTCTTCATCCGGATATTGATCAGTACGCATCGCAGAATTCCGCTCCTGAAACTGCACTCCTCACCGAACTCTCGCGGGAGACTCACCTGAAAACCACAATGCCACGAATGCTTTCCGGGCATCTGCAGGGAAGATTTCTTGCTATGCTGAGCGCACTGCTGCGCGCGGAAAACATCCTGGAGATTGGCACATTCACGGGTTACTCCACGCTGTGTCTTGCAGAAGGCTTGTCGGCAAACGGAAAAATTTATTCCATCGACAGCAACGACGAAACAACATCCATCGCGAAGAAATACGTAAAGCTGGCTGGTCTCGAATCGAAAATTGAATTGATCACGGGCAACGCCATGGAAATTATTCCGGCCATGCAGCAAAAATTCGACCTGGTTTTCATTGATGCCGATAAAGAAAATTACAGCAATTATTACAACATGATCATTGGGCAAATGAAGCCGGGCGGATTAATTGTGGCCGATAATGTTTTGTGGAGCGGAAAAGTGATTGAAGAAGTGAAACCGAACGATAAGGAAACCAACGGGCTCATTCACTTTACGAAAATGGTTTGTGCGGATGATCGTGTGAGTGCGCTTTTACTGCCTGTACGTGATGGATTGATGTTGCTGCGGGTGAAATGACTCCTCCAACCTGGTAAAAAATTTTAACCACAGAGAAAGCACTGAGTGTTTTTCACAGAGTTTCACTGAGTGTTGATCGATCCGGTGCTCAGTGAAACTCTGTGAAATGCCTCTGTGAAATACCTCTGTGATTCCCGGTGGTTATTTTATTCCCGCAACTCATTCTTCCTTGTACGTTTTGCTGCGCCGGAACCGGTTGAAGAACATACCAAATCCCCGTATCAGCAAAGTAAGAGCGGCGAAAGTAATGGCGATGGAAAGAAGTATTCTTCCCAACAACATCGGTCCTCTGGCCGACAACATGAAGATCACGTAGAGCAATAAAAGAAGTCCGGTAACAATGAAAAGCGCGGCCCAGGCCAATGACCAGTCGCGACGTTGCTGACGTTGAAAATTTATCACGGCTCCCCGCCACGATTTCACAGTCTCCAGTTTTTGCGCAAACGCTTCCGTAAAAAACGCCACCGAATCGCTGGTCGCTACGACCATAGTGTCTGCAGATTCGCAAACAAGATTTGTAGCAACCACAGGTTCTTTGTTTTCACCAACCGAATCTGCGGAAATATCCGGCGACGCATGTGAAGAATGTGAATGGGGCATTGCTGCAAATACAACAGGCGTTGCAGGAACTTTTTTGACGTGACGGTAATGAAGCTGATGAAATGAACTGCAGGAAGTGCACGCGGCAACAATGAACAACGCAACCGCGATTAGTTTCATTTGGTATTCGGTTTTTTATTCCGTGATGGTTTTGC
>Ga0193752_1000463_pt1 | contig 39160 bp, 38 predicted proteins | sample H1c1metaG_FD_144924 | JGI IMG/M metagenome (GOLD analysis project Ga0193752, IMG submission 144924) | Soil microbial communities from a riparian zone of the East river system, Colorado, United States - H1c1 | ecosystem: Environmental > Terrestrial > Soil > Riparian zone | place: USA: East River... | reverse complement strand
CAAGGGCCAGGTGCGCATCCGCCACACTGCGATCGGCGTCAACTTCGTCGACGTCTACCAGCGCGCCGGCGTCTATCCCGTGCAGCTCCCCGGCGTCGGCGGCAACGAGGGCGCGGGGGTCGTGGTGGCGGTCGGGCCGGGCGTCAAGGAGCTGAAGAAGGGCGACCGCATCGCCTACACCGGGCTGCCAGGGTCGTACTGCGACGAGCGCATCGTGCCCGCCGATCGCATGGTCAAGCTGCCGAAGGGCATCAGCGACGAGCAGGCCGCCTCGATGATGCTGAAGGGCCTGACCGTGCACTACCTGATCCACACCTCCTACAAGGTGAAGAAGGGCGACACCGTACTGTGGCACGCCGCCGCCGGCGGCGTCGGCCTGATCGCCGGCCAGTGGCTGAAGAAGCTGGGCGTCACCGGCATCGGCACCGTCGGCTCGGAGGAGAAGGCCAAGCTCGCCAAGGCCCACGGCTGGAAGCACATCATCAACTACAGCACCGAGAACTTCGCCGAGAGGGTGAAGGAGCTGACCAAAGGCAAGAAGGTTCCCGTGGTGTACGACGCGGTAGGCAAGACGACGTGGGACGGCTCGCTCGACTGCCTGCAGCCGCGCGGCCTGATGGTGTCGTTCGGCAACGCCTCCGGCGTGGTGCCGCCGGTCAACATCGGCATCCTGCAGCAGAAGGGATCGCTCTACCTGACGCGGCCGACGCTCGGCACGCACATCGCGACGCGCGCCGAGCTGGTGAAGCGCTCGAACGACCTGTTCAACGCCGTGAAATCGAAGAAGGTGAAGATCGAGACCACGGCCCGCTACAAGCTGGCGGACGCGGCGCAGGCGCACCGCGATCTCGAAGCGAGGAAGACTACGGGATCAGTGATTCTGATCCCGTAGGGGTTACTTGACGCCGAGGATGCCCTTGGCCTTGCCGAGGGCAGCCATCGACTCCGAGTGCTTGCCGGCCTTGTGAAACGCCTCGCCATCAGCGCGCAGCTTGGTCACTTCGGACTTCTGCGCGTCGCTGAGCTTGGCTTTCGGCAGCGCGGCGTCGATCGCCTTCATCTCGTTCGGGCAGTTGTGGGCGAAGGCGACGGACGTGAACAGGGCCAGGGTGGCGGCTAGGGCAATGCGCTTCATGCAGTGTCTCCGTTGATGGAATTCGATTTCGATTTGGCCGGACTGCGGGAGCGCCTGAAGCGCTCACGGCCGGCGCCGGCAGTATACGGCGACGACGGCGTGGGGCGCGAATCGGCGGCCACGGTGGCCGCGGTGCTGGTGCCGATCATCGCCCACCCGAGCGGCCTGACGGTGCTCTTTACCCAGCGCACCGCGCATCTCAGGGCGCATTCAGGGCAGGTCAGCTTCCCCGGCGGCCGGGCCGAGCCCGGCGACGCCTCGCCGGAGGAAACCGCGCTGCGCGAGGCGCAGGAGGAGATCGGCCTCGCCCGCGGCCGCGTCGAGGTGATCGCAAGATTGCCGGAATATTTCACGCGCACCGGCTTTCGCGTGACGCCGGTGGTGGGACTGATCGAGCCGCCGCTCGAGCTTTCGCCCGACCCGGGCGAAGTAGAGTCGGTGTTCGAGGTGCCGCTCGCCTTTCTCCTCGATGCGCGCAACCACCAGCGCCACACGCGCGAGTTCCAGGGCGCCACCGTCGGCTACTACGCCATGCCCTACCGCGACAGGAACATCTGGGGCGCCACCGCCGGAATGCTGGTCAGCCTGTGCCAGGCGCTGGCCGACTAGAATCGGCCCCATGGGGGTCCTAGCCATCATCGCCGCGCTGCTCATCGAGCAGTGGCGGCCGCTCGGCGAGCGAAAAGGCCTGCAGTCGGCGCTCAACGCCTGGGTCGGCTGGCTCGAGCAGACCTTCAACGGCGGCGAGGAGCGCCACGGGATGGTCGCCTGGCTGGTGGCGGTGCTGCCGCCGGTCGTCCTGGCGGTGGCGCTGAACGCGCTCCTCTACGCCGCGCACCCACTGCTCGCGCTCTTCTTCCATGTCGCGGTGCTCTATCTCACCCTCGGCTTTCGCCAGTTCAGCCACCACTTCACCGACCTGCAGCTCGCGGTCAAGTCGGGCGACATCGAGCGCGCCCGCGCCCTGCTCGACGAGTGGCGCGGCGCCTCGGGCGTGGTGCGCACGCGCGAGGAGGTGATCCGCCTGGCCATCGAGGAGGCGCTGCTCGCCGCGCACCGCCACGTCTTCGGCGTGCTGCTCTGGTATGTGCTGCTGCCCGGGCCGAGCGGCGCGATCCTCTACCGCCTGGCGGCCATGCTCGCCGCGCGCTGGCGCGGCCTGGGCGCCTTCGGCCGCTTCGCGCAGCGTGCTTTCCGCGTGCTCGAATGGCCGGCGGTGCGCATCACCGCCGCTTCGTTCGCGCTGGTGGGCGACTTCGAGGACGCGGTCTACTGCTGGCGCACGCAGGCGCGCAACTGGCCCGAGCCCGAGGCCGGCATCGTGCTCGCCGCCGGCGCCGGCGCGATGGGCGTGCGCCTGGGCATGCCGGTGCACGAGATCGACGGCGCCCTGCCGCGCATCGAGCTCGGCGTCGGCGAGCCGGCCGACGGGCCGTTCCTCGACAGCACGGTCGGCCTGGTCTGGCGCGCGCTGGTGGTCTGGGTGGCGGCGCTGGTAGTGATCACCATGGTGCGGCTGCTGTGAACCCCTACCAGCCGCCGGCGGCTCCGTTGTCCGAGGAGCCGGTGGTCATCACCGTGCGACGGCTCATCCGCATTTTTCAGGGAATGGTGGTCACCTCGCTCCTCGTCGGCTGGGTTTCGTTCTTCGGGCTGCTCGGTTTCCTCACAACGCCTGAAATGGCCCTCGCGCGTGAGTTCGCCGGCAGTGCAGCGCTCTTGCCACCTGAAGCCCTCTATTACGTCTATCTCGGCCTGCAGCCGGTGTGGCTGCTGGTGGCCATCGGCCTGTGCTTTTTCAGCTCGTGGAGCCGTCCCTTGTTCGTCGGAACATATGTCGTGAACGGCCTCCTGGTTCTGGTTGGCGGCGTTCAGGTCTATGTGCCCTGGGATTTCTTCCTGACCATGTGCACCACGCTTCTCGACGGAGGCATCATGGCGCTGTCGTTCCTGCCGCCGCTTTCCGCCTACTTTTCACGTGACCCAGGCCGCAGCTAGCGAACGTCGTGGATTGCTCGCCGCGCTGGCGGCGATCGTGGTCATCGCGCTCGTGCTCTCGGGAATCGCACCCAAGGACCGCCTCACCTGGTGGATGGAGGTGCTGCCCGCGATGATCGCGCTCGCGGTCCTCTTCGCGACGCGCCGCAGCTATCCGCTCACCACGCTGCTCTACGTGCTGATCACGCTGCATTGCCTGGTGCTGATCTACGGCGGCGCCTACACATACGCGCACGTCCCGCTCGGCTTCTGGCTGCAGGATCTGCTTGGGACGGTGCGCAATCCCTACGACAAGATCGGCCACTTCATGCAGGGCTTCGTGCCGGCGATGATCGCGCGCGAGATCTTCGTGCGAGGCGGCTACGTCAGGGGCCGCCGAATGACGGCCTTCCTGTGCGTATGCGCGGCGATGACGGTGAGCGCCGTCTACGAGCTGATCGAATGGTGGGCCGCGCTCGCCGTGGGGGAGGGGGCCGACGAGTTCCTCGGCACCCAGGGCGACGAGTGGGACACGCAGTCGGACATGTTCATGGCGCTGATCGGCTCGTGCACTGCGCTGGTCCTGCTCTCGCGGCTGCACGACCGGCAGATCGCCTCTCTCAGCTCTCCCGGTACGCCCCGCAGCGCCAGCACTGCGTAAACTGGCCTTCGCAGGCTTCGCCGCAGGCGCATTCCCAGGAAGGCAGATCTTTCCCGGAGCTGATCGAGAGCAGGATCGTTTCCGCCGTCTGGAAATCTTTCTCGAATAGAACCCAGACTTCCGCCTGGCACTCGGCGGGCGGCAGGTCGCCCATGGCGGAGGAGAGGAACTCGTTTTTCACCACGGCGCGGATACCCTCGTTCTCGAGGAGGTTGCGCGCGTGGTGGACCGCGGCGAGGTTGTGCGAGCTGTAGATTCTTTTCAAAGATCCAGTATCGCGTCGCATTTGGCGGCGCAGATGAAGTCGTTCTCGGACAGGCCGCCGATGGCGTGGGTCGAGTACTCGACGCGGCACTTGTTGTAGCCGACCAGCAGGTCGGGATGGTGGTCCTCGCGGTGCGAGATCCAGGCGAGGGCGTTGACGAAGGCCATGGTCTGGTAATAGTTGGTGAACGGGTAGACCTTAACCAGCTTGCCGTCCTCGACGATCCAGCCTTTGAGCTGCTTCAGCATCTCCTTCGTCTGGGCCGGGCTATAGGGCGGCACGCCGCCTTCGCAGGGCTTGCACTTTTGCTTGGCGAGGTCCATCAGGTGCTCCTCAGTCTGGTGATGCGGATGGCGGCGGGCGGGTGGGAGTCGTAGAACGCCGAGTGCAGCGGGTCGGGGGTCAGGGTAGCGGCATTGTCCTTGTAGAGCTTGACCAGAGCCTCGACCAGGTCGGCGGCCTGGGCGTGCTGCGTCGCATAGGCATCCGCCTCGAACTCATGCTTGCGCGAAAACAGGCTGGCCAGCGGCGACAGGAAAAAACCGAAGGTCGACGACACCAGCATGAAGAGCAGCAGCGCGACCGGCAGCGTCTGCATCTGCACGCCGAGGCCCTCGTAGAACCAGGGCTGCGCTACCAGCAAGCCGAGAATGAAGAGCCCGGCCAGGCTGGAGGCGAAGCTGATGACCAGGCGCTTCTTGATGTGGTTCAGCTTGTAATGCCCGAGCTCGTGCGCCAGTACCGCCTCGACCTCGGTCGGCGCCAGGCGCTCGACCAGCGTGTCGAACAGGACGATGCGCTTGGAGGCGCCGAATCCGGCGAAGAAGGCGTTGCCGTGAGCCGAGCGCTTCGAGCCATCCATGACGTACAGGCCGTGCGAGCGGAACCCGCAGCGCGCGAGGAGCTTCTCGACCCGCTCCACCAGGCGCGGGTCCTGCAGCGGCGAGAACTTGTTGAACCACGGCATGATGAAGGTGGGAATGATGAGCTGCATGAAGAGGGAGAACCCCACCAGCACGACCCAGACCCACAGCCACCAATACGCGCCGGCCGCGCTCATCAGCCACAGCACCAGCAGCAGGAGCGGGATGCCGAGCGCCGCGGCCAGGGCGATGCCTTTCAGCGTGTCGACGACGAACAGCTTCAGGGTCATGCGGTTGAAGCCGAAGCGCTGCTCCACGCCGAAGGTGCGGTACAGCGTCAGCGGCAGGCCGATCGCGGACTGCAGGATGAACACCGAGACGATCAGCGCTGCGCCGTGCCACACCGGCTGCCCGGGCAGCACCCGGTCCCATTGCACGGCGAGCCACTGCACCAGCCCGCCCAGGGTCAGGACCAGCAGCACCGCGGCGTCGAGGAGCGCGTCGATCATCCCCAGCTTGACCTTGGCGACGGTGTAGTCGGCGGCCTTCTGGTGCGCTTCGAGCGGAATGGTCGCGGCGAAAGTCGGCGGCACCTCGCCGCGATGAGCGCGCACGTGGCGCATCTGGCGCTGCGCCAGCCACAGGCGCGTGACGGTGGCCGCGGCCAGCGCGGCGAGGAACACCCAGGCGAATGCGTTGCTCATGCGTGAGAGAATAAAGCATGCCCGCCGATGCCAACAACCTCATCTGGATCGACATGGAGATGACCGGGCTGCTTCCCGACACCGACCGCATCATCGAGATAGCGATGCTGATCACCGACCCCGACCTCAACCTGGTCGCCGAGGGGCCGGGGCTGGTGATCCACCAGCCCGACGAGGTGCTGGAGGCGATGGATTCGTGGAACAAGGGCACGCACAAGAAGAGCGGCCTGATCGACAAGGTGCGCGCCTCGCGCCTGGCCGAGGCCGAGGCCGAGGCGCAGGCGCTGGCGTTCCTGCGCCAGCACGTGCCGGCGAGCACCTCGCCGATGTGCGGCAACTCGATCTGCCAGGACCGGCGCTTCCTCGCGCGCTGGATGCCGAAGCTCGAGTCGCACTTCCACTACCGCAACCTCGACGTGTCGACGCTCAAGGAGCTGGTGCGGCGCTGGAAGCCGGAGGCGGCGAAGGGCTTCTCCAAGGAAGGCAAGCACGAAGCGATGGCCGATATCCTCGAGTCGATCGAGGAGCTGAAGTACTACCGCAAGACGGTAATGACGATCTAGTCGACTTCGACGATCACTTCGATCTCGACCGGGATCTGCATCGGCAGCGAGCCCATGCCGACCGCGGAGCGCGCGTGCTTGCCGCGCTCGCCGAGGACCTCGACGAAGAGATCGGAGCAGCCGTTGATCACCTGCGGGTGGTCGGCGAATTCGGGCACGGCGTTCACCATGCCGAGCACCTTCACCACGCGCTTCACCTTGTCCAGGCTGCCGAGCTCGTGGCGCATCACCGCGAGCAGGTCGAGGCCGACGCTGCGCGCGTGCTGGTAGCCCTCCTCGGCGGTGAACTCGCGGCCGACCTTGCCCTGCGCCCGCTTGCCCGAGGCATCCGGGCGCGGGCCCTTGCCGGCGAGGTAGAGCAGGTTGCCGGTGCGCACGGCGTTGACGTAGTTCGCGACCGGCGCCGACACCGGCCCGAGGTCGATCTTCAGTTCCTTCAGGCGTTTCTCCGCGCTCATGGCTAGGGCAGGTTGTCGCTGGTCTTCGGGTACGGGTCGGAGCGCAGCGTCCCCAGGTTGCGAGCGTCCCCGCCAAGGGACGGCAAGGCCGCGCCGCCCGGTCTCTCCTCGGCAGCACCGGACATGATCCGGTGGCGCGAGGCGTCGTCGAGCTTCAGGTTCAGGTTGAGCGGCCTTTCGCCGTCCGCCTTGCGCTCGGGGGGCTGCGACGCGGCGGGTGTTGCGGGCGGCTGCGGTTGTGGCTTGGGCGCCGGCGCCTGCGCGGCGGCCTGCAGCGAGAAAGCAAGGAGCACCGGTAGAAATATTTTCATGGTAGCGGAACGACTTTGCCGGGGTTCATCAGGTTGTCGGGGTCGAATACGCGCTTGATGTCGCGCATCACGTCGATCACATCCTCGCCGAGCTCCATCTGCATCGAGCCGATCTTGCCCAGGCCGACGCCGTGCTCGCCGGTGCAGGTGCCTTCCATGCGCAGGGCGCGCTCGACCAGGCGCTTGTTGAAGGTCTTCGCGATCTCGGTCTCCTCGGGCTTCGCCGGATCGACGAGGAACATGAGGTGGAAGTTGCCGTCGCCGATGTGGCCGAGCAGCGGCACCGGCGCGAAATAGTCCTTCACGTCGGCCATGGTCTCGCTCACGCACTCGGCAAGGCGCGAGATCGGCACGCAGACGTCGGTCGAGACGGCGCGCGAGCCGGGGCGCAGCTGCAGGCAGGCGAAGTAGGCGTCGTGGCGCGCCTGCCACAGCTGGGTGCGCTCCTCAGGCTTGGTCGCCCAGACGAAGTCCTTGCCGCCGTTCTCGCGGGCGATCGCCTGCACCGTTTCCGCCTGCTCAATCACAGAATGCTTCGACCCGTGAAACTCGAAGAACACGGTGGGCGCGACCCGGTAGTCGGTCTTCTTGTACTTGTTGATGGCGCCCACCGTCTTCTCGCAGACGATGTCGCAGCGCGCGATCGGCACGCCGGACTGGATGGTCTGGATCACGGTGTTGGTGCAGCCGTCGACCGTGTCGAAGGCGCACACCGCAGCCGACATCGCCTCCTGCACCGGGTACAGGCGCACCGTCACCTCGGTGATGATGCCGAGCGTGCCCTCGGAGCCGACGAACAGGCGCGTCAGGTCGTAGCCGGCCGCCGACTTCTTCGCGCGGCGCGAGGTCTGGATGACGCGGCCGTCGGCCAGGACCACCTTGAGCGAGAGCACGTTCTCGCGCATCGTGCCGTAGCGCACGGCGTTGGTGCCCGAGGCGCGCGTCGCCGCCATGCCGCCGAGGGTGGCGTCGGCGCCCGGATCGACCGGGAAGAACAGGCCCGTGTGCTTGATGAACTCGTTGAGCTGCTTCCTCGTCACCCCGGCCTGCACCACCGCGTCGAGGTCAGGCTCGTGCACCGCCAGCACCTGGTTCATCTGCGAAAGGTCGATGCACACGCCGCCCTTCACCGCCAGGATGTGGCCCTCGAGCGAGGTGCCGACGCCGTAGGGGATCATCGGCACGCGGTGGCGGCGGCAGATGTTCACTACGTCGCGAACTTCCTCAGTTGTTGTTACATAAACAACGGCATCCGGGAGCGCGTAGGGGAAGTACGACTCGTCCTTGCCGTGGTGCTCGCGCACCGCGGCCGAGGTCGAGACCCGTTCGCCGAGCAGGGCTTTCAGCTCGGCGACGACCGACTGGTCGAATTCCCGCGCCTTGTTCATGGGCCTATTTTAGTTTGATCCCGCCCTCGAAGGGGACCTTCACTCCCAGGCTGGGGATCTCCAGTGTCATTTTTACCGGGACGGTCTCGTCGCCTTTGAGCTTGCCCGATTCGATCGACTTTTGAACGGCTTGCTCCATCTCGCGCTGCGAGTTGACCCCCACCATCTTGAGGAACTTGCGGATGTCGAGGTTGAACGTTTCCTGGTCCATCACTTGCCTCCGGAAAGGATCCTGTTCGCCATGATCTTGCCCAGCTCTACGCCCGGCTGGTCGAAGCTGTTTAGGTTCCAGATGATGCCCTGCACGAACACCTTGTGCTCGTACAGGGCGAGCAGCCGGCCGAGATTCCTGGGGTTCATCTTGTCCAGGAACAGCGTGCTGGAGGGCCGATTGCCGGGGTACTGCCCGTCCTCCGAACCGAAGGCGAGGGCATCGGCCTGCGCGCGCGCATTCGCGCTCAGAATCTCATTGGCGGAGATGTCGATGAAATCGCAGGGCACGGTCTGCGTTCCCTGGTGCAGGAGCTGGTGGAAGGAGTGCTGGCTCGGCGTGCCCTCGGCGCCCCACACCACCGGGCAGGTCGCGTAGCCGACCACGTTGCCGGCACGGTCGATGCGCTTGCCGTTCGATTCCATCTCGAGCTGCTGCAGGTAGGCGGGCAGCAGGCGCAGCGCGCTCGAGTAGGGCAGCACCGCGTGGCTCGCGCAGCCGAGGAAGTTCGTGTTCCATACCCCGGCGAGCGCCATCAGCGCCGGGACGTTTTTTTCAAGGGTCGTATTGGCAAAATGCTCGTCGATGTCGCGGCCGCCGGCGAGGAACTGCTCGAAATTCTCGAACCCCATGGCGCAGGCGGCGGCGAAGCCGACCGCCGACCACACCGAGAAGCGGCCGCCGACCCAGTCCCACATCGGCAGGATCTCGGCTGCGCCGAAGCTCTTCGCCGCCTCGACGTTGGAGGTGACCGCGTAGAAGGCCTTGCCGCCCCAGCGCTTCGCGGCGGCGGCGTTGGCCATGGTTTCCTGCGTGGTGAAGGTCTTCGACACCACGATGAACAGGGTCGAGGCCGGGTCGGCGCCCTCGAGCGCGCGCTCCAGGTCGCGCGGATCGACGTTCGCGGCAAAGCGCACGTCGAGCACGCCTGCCTCTTTCGGATCTGCGAGCGCATCGGCGACCAGGCGGGGTCCGAGGTCCGAGCCGCCGGTCCCGAGATTGACTATGGTCTTGAATTTTTTCCGTTCACGCAGCTCGGTGGCGAGCTTGCCGATGCGTGAAAGCGTGTCCTTGACCTCTGCAGGGGCGGCGTCACCTGCGCGCAGCGCGGTGTGCAAAGCGGCGCGCTTCTCGCTCGTGTTGATCGGCTTGCCGGCGAGCAGCGCCTCGCGCCACTCGGGCAGGCCGCGCTCGGCGGCGAGGTTGGCGAGCAGGCGCAGCGTCATCGCGCCCATGAGCTGGTGCGAGTAGTCGTAGCGCAGTCCCGGCGCCTCGGCCACGAACTGGATGCTGCGCGCGACGTCGTTGGCGAACAGGTCCTTCAGGTGCACGTCGCGCCAGCTCTCCGCGTGGTGGGAGAGCTTGGCCCACGCTGGGCATTCGGTCGGAGAAATGGTGTTCAACAAGGGCGAATCTACTTGGAAAAACGATACAGGCGATAGCGCTCGGACTTGTCGCCGGGCCGGCCAACGTCGGCGAGCTTGCTCCAGCCCGGCCCGGGGCCGTCGAACTCGTGCTTCGGGCTGCCCTGCACCAGAAGCAATCGGCAGGCCGTGGGCTTCAGCGTGTCGAACGGCCGCGGGCGGATGCCGGCGTGGTAGTCGAGCGCCGCGGCCTGCGAGATGCCGAGGGAGCGCTGCGCGATGCAGTCGGTATCGACCGGGATCTTGGAGCGCAGCTGCAGCGCCACCGAGCGGTAGCCCTTTACGTAGTCCGCCCAGGGCATCCACAGCATGGCGAAGCTGCCCCACAGCAGCGTGATGCCCGCCGCCCAGCGCGCCACGCTGCGCACCGGCGAGCGCACCGAGAAGAACATCACGTACAGCCAGCCGAGGAACAGCGCGAGCGCCACCAGCAGCGGGAACACCTTGAGCTCGAGCGCGAAGCCCGGCGCGCCCTTGAGGAAATTGTTGGCGACGCGCTCCGGCAGCCCGGTCAGCATCGCGAAGTAGCCGAGCCAGACGAGGAAGGCGAAGAAGCCGAAGGCGAGCACGCCGAACCAGTCGAGCGCGCCGGCGGCGCCGCGCCGCAGGACCAGGGCGCCCTGCGCGGCGAGCAGCGCGAGCGGCGGCAGCAGCATGATCAGGTTGACGTCCTGCGGCGGCCCCCAGAAGGCGATCGCGGCGAGCATCGCTGCCGAGGCGGCGAACGGGACGAACAGGCGCGCCTCGGTGAGGCGCCGGCGCAGCGACCACAGCGCCCAGACCGCCAGCGGCCACGCCGGCCAGGTGAACCAGCTCGCGGTGACGAGGAAGTAGCGCAGGTTGCCGCCGAAGCCGCCCTGCGGCCGCGAGACCAGGTGCCACCAGTCTGCGAACAGGTCCGGCGCGCGCAGGTACAGCAGCAGCGGCCAGGAGCAGGCGAAAACCGCGGCAACCAGCACTGCCGACAGCGTGAAGAGCAAGCCGTTGCGATTGCGCCACTCCTCGCAGATCACGTGCGCCGCGACGGCCGCGAGGCCGAGCGAGAGCGGCGCGATCCAGCTCGCCGACAGGAAGGCGAGGCCGAGGGCGGCGCCGAACAGGACGCCGGCGGCGAGCGGCCGGCTCGAGGCGTGCGGCAGCGTGGCGAGGGCGCCGCACAGTGCGGCGAGCGCGGCAAGCTCGGGTAGGGCTTCGTGAGCGTGCACCATCAGGCCGAGGGAGCCGAGCAGCAGCAGGAGCGCGGCCGCGGCGGCCTCGCGCTTCAGCGCGTCGGCCTGCCAGTCGCGCGCCGCACGGTAGATGAGGTAGAAGGCGCCCAGGACCAGCGCGCCGCTCGCCAGGCGCGCGCCGGCGTGGAACTCGAGGAGGAACTGCAGCAGCCTGCCGAAGGCGACCGCCAGCCAGTGGAACAGGGGCGGGTCGTTGAGCCAGGGCAGGCCGGCGACGCGCGGCACGATGCCGTCGCCGGAGCTCACCATGCCGTGGGCGATGCCGATGCCGATCGCGTCGTGCGTCTTCCACGGGTCGTGGCCGGCGAGGCCGGGCAGCACGAAGGCGAGGGCGATGGCCGCGAGCGCCGCGGGCGAGGGCGGCAGCGCGAGGGGCGGCAGCTTCAGACGGGGCAGCATTGCCCCGGAGGTTACGTCGTCTTCTTGGTGTAGCGGCGCTTGAACTTCTCGACCCGGCCGGCGGTGTCGACGAGCTTCGTCTTGCCGGTGTAGAACTGGTGCGACTCGGAGGACACCTCGACCTTGACCAGCGGGTATTCCTTGCCGTCGGTCCACTTCATGGTCTCGCGGCCCTTCGTGTCGATCGCCGAGCGCGTCAGGAAGGAGTGGTTCGAGCTGGTGTCGAGGAAGATCACCGGCCTGTATTCGGGGTGGATGCCTGATTTCATACCTGCCTGCCGTTCAAAGAGGCGCGAATTATACATAGAAATCAGTATCAAAGCCGCCCGGCGCGCTTCAATTCCAGGTAACGGTTGACCAGCGAGATGGCCAGGCGCTCGGGCTCCACGCCGCGAGCGCAGCTTCCGGCGGCGTCCAGCCGGCGGAAGCTGCGCTCGCGGCCGGCCAGGTAGTCCGCGGCGGCGGCGTGGGTCACCGCGCGGTCGAAGCTGTCGACCCGCGCCGAAAGCGCCCGCCCGATGATCGCCTCGCGCAGGGAGGCGAGCACCACCAGGTGCCGCGTGCGCAGCAGCTTGAGCGCCGGCAGCAGGGTGCTGTCGTCCTCATCGCGCAGGTTGGTGAGCACGATAACCAGCGCGCGCCGCCGGACGTTGCGCATCACGTCGCGCGCCGCCTGGTGATAGTCGGGCACCGCCAGGGTCGGCTCGATATCGTAGACCTGGTTCAGCATCGCGTTCACCGCCGCCACCGACTTGCGCGGCTCGCAGTAGCGGCTCACCCCGGCCATCGTCAGCATGCCGACCGCGTCGCCCTGGCGCGCCGCGACGTGCGCGAGGAGCAGCGCCGAGTTGAGGGCATGGTCGAAGTGGGACAGCACGTCGTCCGTATCGGTGTCCTTTGCCGCCATGCGGCGGCCGCAGTCGACCACCAGCAGGACGCGCTGGTCCTTCTCGTCCTCGTACTCGCGCGCGATGAGGCGCGTGGTGCGCGAGGTCGCTTTCCAGTCGATGGCGCGCTGCGAGTCGCCCTGGCGGTACTCGCGCAGCTGGTGGAACTCCATGCCCTCGCCCCGGCGGCGCACCTGCAGCACGCCGATCTGCGACAGGCGGTTGTCGGTGGCGAGCAGGGTGTACTTCGCCAGCGCGCGAAAGTTGGGGTAGACCCGCACTGTGCTTTCATTGCTTATGTTTCTTGTGATCTGCCACAGCCCCAGAGGCGAGAAAATCCGCAGCTCGGTCGCGCCGAAGCTCGTCTCGCCGCGCGCCACCGGGCGCACCGGGTAGACGACTTCGGTCCACTCGAGCGGTGCGAGCGACAGCGCGCGGGGCAAACCTTCGGCCTCGAAGCTCGCCGGATGGTGGTCATGCAGCTCCAGACGCAGCCGCCGTGCCGTGAGGTTGGCGACGCGCAGCGCCACGTCGATGCGCACGCCGAGCGCGAGCGTCGCCGGCAGGCGGCGCACGACCGCCGGCGGCAGCAGGCGCAGGCCGGAGAGCAGGTCGAGCCCCGCCACCAGCGCAAGCGCTGCAGCCAGCGTCAGCCATTGCGCGGCAAAGCTGCCGGCGATCGCCGCGCCGATGGCGGCTGCGGCCATCGCCGTGACCAGCCACAGAAGACGCAGGCCGGGAAGGAACCTCATGCTATTTGCGCGGCGCCTCGATTTTCTCGAGTAACCCCTTCAGGATTCCGTCCGCATCACGGCCCTCCAGCTCGAGCTCTGGCGAGGGCGCGATGCGGTGGCGCAGCGCAGGCAGCGCCATGCGCTTCACGTCGTCGGGGGTGACGAAGTCGCGGCCGGCGAGGAGCGCGGCGCCTCGCGCGGCGCGCACGAGCGAGATGCCGCCGCGCGGGCCGGCGCCGGCGATCACGCCCGCCCAGGTGCGCGTCGCGCGCGCGAGGCGGATGGCGTAGTCGAGCACCGCATCGTCGACGCGCAGCGACGCGGTGATGGTCTGCAGGAGCACTACCGTCTGCGGCTTGAGCAGCGTGTTCACCTGCTCGACGTTCAGGCGGTCGCCGATCTTGCCGTCGGTCACCTGGCGCACCATCGCCGCCTCCTCGGCCTGGCTCGGGTAGTCGATCTTCACCTTGAGCAGGAAGCGGTCGAGCTGCGCCTCGGGCAGCGCGTAGGTGCCTTCCTGCTCGATCGGGTTCTGCGTGGCGAGCACCATGAACGGCGGCTCGAGGAGCAGCGCCTCGCCCTCGATCGTCACCTGGCCCTCCTGCATCACTTCCAGCAGCGCCGCCTGGGTCTTCGCCGGGGCGCGGTTGATCTCGTCGGCCAGCAGCAGGTTGACGAACACCGGGCCGCGGCGCGTGGTGAACACCTGGTTCTTCGGGTCGTAGAGCGTGTGGCCGGTGACGTCGGCCGGCATCAGGTCGGGCGTGAATTGCACGCGGCCGAAGGTGCCGGAGATGGTCCGCGCCAGGGCGCGGACGAGCAGCGTCTTGCCCAGGCCGGGCACGCCCTCGACCAGGACGTGGCCGCCGGCGAGCAGCGCGCACAGCACGTGGTCGACGACGTCGGCCTGGCCGACCAGCGCCTTGCCGACCTCGGCGCGCATCGCCTGCGCGACCTTGGTTGCCTGCGCGAACTGCTCCGGGGTGGGTTTTGCCTGCGTGTTCATTTTTTGCCTTTCTCCAAAGCGGCATGCACCCGCTGCGCATCGCGCGCGAGCTTGATGAAATCGGCGCCCCGCATCGGGCCGCCGGCGGCGAGGAAGCGACGCGCTTCCTCCTGGGAAATACCTGTCAAGGAAGCCAGACGAAGAATCTTCTCTGCAGATGGCGCATCGGCGAAGTCGGGCTGCGAGCGGGCGAGCCTGCGCAGCGCCGCGTCCCGCGTCGCGCTCACCAGGGCGGCGCGCAGGCCTTTCGCCCAAAAGTAGCGGCCGCTCGCGCGCAGGTGGTCGAGCAGGCGCCGGCGCGCGAGCGGCGCATCGGGCGCGACCGGGCCGAAGCGCGGCGCGATGCGCCACAGCCACAGCAGGAGCAGCGCGAGTGCCGCGGCGAGCGCCTCGGGCGCGTTCTGCCTGAGGAAACCGGTGAGCGAGAGCCGCTCGGGGCGGTTGTAGATCTGCAGGATCGCGGCGTGGGTCAGGTCGAGCAGCTCCCACAGGAGCTCGGCGTGGTCGTTGGCGCCGATCTGCCCGTTGCGCGCGAAGCCGAGGCTGGTGACCACGGTCACCATGCCCTTGCCGCGGTGGTACGAAATCAGCCGCTCGGGCGATGCGGTGCGCAGCTCGATGCGCGCGCCGGCCGGCGGATGCAGCGCCATGCGGCTGCCGAGCGATACCGACAGCCTGCGGCCGTCGACCTCGACGGCGAGCGGCTTGCCGGCCGCGGCGTCGGTCGGCGTGCGCTGCACGCCGAGCAGGTCGAACAGCGGGTCGGAGACGCCCAGGAATTCCGCCTCGGCGATGAGGTGGCCGCCGCGCTCGACCCAGGTGACCAGCTCGCGCAGGCGGCGCGGGTCGAGCGCCTGGCGGCGCGCCGGGATGAGCAGCGCGCTGACCGGCCGGGCCGCGCCGGCGGGGTCGTTGAGCTGGCCCAGCTCGGGCAGCGAGCGGATCTCGTTGGCCCCCATCCCCATGCGCACGGCAAAGCGCTCGGCGGCGAGGAACGGGCGCAGCCGCGCCTCGGCCGACGGGCCGACGCTTTCCTTGTACGGCACGCGCTCGTAGTTCGCGTACCACCAGGCCGCGCCGAGCGCCGCGAGCAACAACAGCCCGCCGATGACGAGGATGCGGGTTTTCATGCGAAGGACGCCTGGTAGCCCTGCGCCAGCTGCTCGATGTCGGCGGCTGCGGGGTTGCGCCTGGCGTAGGCGCACAGCCGCCATGCGTCGATCAGCGTTTCAAGATAGACATGCACGTCCTGTCCCGAAAGCGAAAGCACTTCCGCCTCGGTGTGGCTGGGCAGCAGCCGAACGCCCCGCTTGTGGATCAGGTTCGACAGCGCGCCGCGATAGAGCAGGCTCAACGCCTCGCGCAGCTTGCCGTCGCGGGCGAGCGCCGCGGCGGCGGCGGCGACGTCGGGCGGCAGCGTTTCGGGAGCGAGCTCCATGCCGAAGAGCGCCGGCGGCGGCCGGTACGGCTCGGGCGCAACCGAGCGCCCGCGCGGCAGCATGCGCGCGAGGAACCACAGCGCATACGCGAGCGCCGCGGCGGCCAGCCCCCACAGCAGCACTTCGGCCACCCGGGCAAGCGCATAGCCGATGCCCCAGAACGCCTTGGGATCGAAGTCCGATTTCTGCGCCGGCTTCTCCGGATTGCGCGACTGCCAGCGCATCGCATCGCGCTCGTAGCCGAATTCCTTCGCCTTCAGGACCTCGGCAATTTCCTGCTTTGGATTTTTTTCCGCATGAGAATCCATGGGAAGAGCGAGAAAACAAAAAACCGAGAAAAACAGCATCGCCGCCGCCGCATGGCGCTCGGCGAGGCGGCGCAGAGCGACCTCGATGTCCCAGCCCTCGAGCAGCGTGCGGCGGTTGAGGTACAGCCCGAAGCCGCCGGCGACGTAGAACGGCTCGAGCAGCAGCACCGCCACCGCGTAGCCGACGGCGCCGCCGTAGGTCCAGAAGTCGCCCGCGACCAAGCGCCCCCACAGGTTCTCGCCGCCCTGCATGACCGCCTTGGCCGGCAGGGCGAGATCGGCGAGGCCGCCGAGCATCAGGTAGAGCACCCACTCGAAGTGCATGCAGACCACGGTGAGCCACACCGCGTAGCTGCGCGCGCGGCGGCCGAGGACGCCGCGCCGCTCGCGCCCGGCCTTGCCGGCCTGGCCTTCGAGCTGGCGCACCGGCAGGTTGAAGGAGCGCGCGAAGTCGGGCCACCCGCGCAGCACGATGGCGGCGAACAGCCCGCTGCCGAGCCATTCGCGCCACGCGGCGAGCACCGCGCGAGGCCGCTCGAGCTCGCCGAACACCGCGCGCGACAGGACGTGCAGCACGACGCGGTCGTAGAGCGGCTTCATCCACCACACCAGCACGATCGCCACCCAGGGGCGATCCACAAGCCAGGCGAGAGCGAGCGCCGCCGCGGCTACCGCGCCGCCGACGATCAGGTGCGGGACAAAGACCGCGCGCCACCAGCGCTGCAGCATGGACAGGCCGAGGTCGATCGCCTCCCACGGCGTGCGCCGGCGCAGGGCGATGGCGATGTTAGCGGGCTGCATGGCCGCGTCCGGCGAGCAGGAAGTAGGCGAGGGCGATCGCCCAGCCGGCGAGGCCGGCGCCGATCTTGACCTCGAAGGGCAGCTCGGTGAGCGGCGACCAGAACGCCTCGACGAAGGCGGCGAGCATGAACATCAGCGCCGCGCCGTACATCAGGCGCACCGCCGGCTTTGCCGCCGCCATCAGCGCGGCCTTGCGCGACAGGCCGCCGGGGGCGATCAGGGCGAGGCCCAGGCGCAGGCCGGCGGCGCCGGAGAGGACGATGGCGAGCAGCTCGGGCGACGAATGCCCGGCGACGAAGGACCAGAAGGTCTCGCCGTAGCCGACCTGCGTCAGGTAGCCGGCGATCGCGCCGATGATGACGCCGTTCGCGCCGAGGAACCAGATCGAGCCGACGCCGAAGGCGAGGCCGCCGGCGAAGGTCTGGAAGCCGATGCGCACGTTATTCCAGATGTAGAAGCCGAACATCTGCAGGCTGTCGTCGGCCTCGCGCATCCCCAGGCGCCGGTTGCCCGGGTCGTACATGGAATGGAACTGCGCGATCTGCTCGGGCGCGAGCAGGTAGTGCACGAACTCGGGATGCACCTGCAGCACCGCGATCAGCAGCGCGAGCGGGCCGAAGAAAAGCAGCGCCGCGGCGGCGACCACGCGCCACTCGGCGCGCACCAGGCGGGGAAAGCCGCCGAGCATGAACTCGACCACGCGCCCCGACTGGCGCCGGCGGTTCTCGTACAGCGCGTGATGGCCGCGCAGGGCGAGGCGGTTGAGGCGGTCGACCAGGTCCGGGCTGTAGCGGCGGTCCTGCGCCAGCGCGAGCGCGTAGCACAGGCGGCGATACCGCTCGGGCATCTGGGCGGGATCGAACGGCGGTGTTTTCTTGCTCTCCAGGAACAACTCGAATTCCTGCCATTCCTTGGCGTGCGCCGCCTCGAAGGGCGCCTGCCTCACTGCCGCCCCGCGATGTGGTTGGCCATGCCGACGAGGCGTTCCGCCGCGCGCGGCCCGTCGAGGCTGCCGACCAGCGGGCGCGGCAGCTCGGCGAGCTCCTCGAAGCGCTCCTGCGTGAGGCTGCTCGAGCGCTCGGCCAGCTCGAGCAGGGCGCGCTGCTCCTCGAGATCGAGCGGGATCGGCGGGACTATGGGAGCGGCGTCGGGGATGTTCCTTTCGATGACGACCTTGTCGTTCGCATAGACGACCACCGTGCCCGCAGCCAGGTCGCCCAGGCGCTTGAAGTCGCGGTTGGCGAGCATCGCGACCAGGCCCACGCCGTAGAGCAGCGGCAGGAAATCGACCGCGCGCAGCAGGTTGCGGGTGAGGGCGCCGGGCCAGCGCAGCGGCGTGCCGTCGTCGTTCAGCACCGCGATCCCCATGGCGCGCTTGCCCGGGGTCTGCCCGTTCCAGCTCGCCTCGAACCATGCCGGCAGCAGCCACTCGACGAAGAACGCGGTGAGCAGGATCACGCCCATGCCGGCGGCGCCGAGCCAGCCGGCGAGCATGGAGACCGCGAACAGGATCGCGCCGCGGATGGCGAGGTCGATCGCCCAGGCGATGGCGCGCGGCACCGGGCCGGCGAGGCGCAGGGTGAGTTCGATGCCTTCGGGGGTTGCGACTCGACGGGTGGTATCAAGGACGACGCGGGGCGTCGTGGCGAGCATGCGGTTCCCCTCCCCAGGGAAACCGATTCTAAGGACTTATCCGCGCCTCATCGAGTCGAAGAACTCGGCGTTGGACTTGGTCGCCCGCAGCTTGTCGATGAGGAATTCGGCGGCTTCCAGCTCGTCCATCGGGAACAGGAGCTTCCTCAGGACCCAGACCTTCTGCAGCAGGGGTGCGTCGATCAGCAACTCCTCGCGGCGCGTGCCGGAGCGGTTGACGTTGATCGCCGGGTAGATGCGCTTCTCGTGCATGCGCCGGTCGAGGTGCACCTCCATGTTGCCGGTGCCCTTGAATTCCTCGTAGATCACGTCGTCCATGCGGCTGCCGGTGTCGATCAGCGCGGTGGCGATGATGGTGAGCGAGCCGCCTTCCTCGACGTTGCGCGCGGCGCCGAAGAAGCGCTTGGGCTTCTGCAGGGCGTTGGCGTCGACGCCGCCGGTCAGCACCTTGCCGGAGGCTGGCACGACCGTGTTGTACGCACGCGCCAACCTGGTAATCGAATCAAGCAGAATGACAACGTCCTTCTTGTGCTCGACCAGGCGCTTCGCCTTCTCGATCACCATCTCGGCGACCTGCACGTGGCGCGAGGCCGGCTCGTCGAAGGTCGAGGCGACCACTTCGCCGCGCACCGAGCGCGACATCTCGGTCACTTCCTCGGGCCGCTCGTCGATCAGCAGCACGATCAGGGAAATCTCGGGGTGGTTGGCCACCAGCGCATGCGCGATGTGCTGCAGCATTACAGTCTTGCCGGCCTTGGGCGGGCTGACGATCAGGCCGCGCTGGCCCTTGCCGATCGGCGCCACGATGTCCAGCACCCGGCCGGTCATGTTCTCCTCGGCCTTGATCTCGCGCTCGAGCTTGAACGCCTTGTCCGGATGCAGCGGCGTCAGGTTCTCGAACAGGATCTTGTTCTTGGCCGCCTCCGGCGCTTCGCCGTTGACCTTGTCGACCTTGACCAGCGCGAAGTAGCGCTCGCCGTCCTTCGGCGTGCGGATCTCGCCCTCGATGGTGTCGCCGGTGTGCAGGTTGAAGCGGCGGATCTGCGAGGGCGAGACGTAGATGTCGTCGGTGCTCGCCAGATACGATGTGTCGGGGGAGCGCAGGAAGCCGAAGCCGTCGGGCAGCACTTCCAATGTGCCGTCGCCGAAGATCGACTCGCCCTTCTTCGCGTGGCTCTTCAGCATGGCGAAGATCAGGTCCTGCTTGCGCAGGCGGCTGGCGTTCTCGATGCCGGCGGCGACCGCCAGCTCGACCAGCTGCGTCACGTGCAGCTGCTTCATCTCCGAGAGGTGCATCGGAGCTTTGGACGGCGTGCCCGGCGTCGCCTGCGCGTCGGCAGCAGCCGGCGTCGCCGGCTCTGGACGTTGCGATGCACGGACTTCTGGCGGCGGAGCTGCCTGGGGCCTGCTCATTCTCGGGGTATGCGCCTGGGACTTCGGCGCTGGACAACCTTGTGTTGGCTCAACAACCTCCACCTTATATGGGTGGAGGGCTTATCTGCGACAGACTGTAAGAGGTTCAGATGTTGCTGTCAAGAAAGGCGGTGAGCTGCGACTTCGACAGCGCGCCGACCTTCGTCGCCTCGAGATTGCCGTTCTTGAACAGCATCAGCGTCGGGATGCCGCGGACGAGGAACTTGGCCGGAATCGCCTGGTTCTCGTCGACGTTGATCTTGGCGACCTTCAGCCGCCCGCTGTACTCGCGGGCGACCTCGTCGAGGATCGGGGCGATCGACTTGCACGGGCCGCACCACTCGGCCCAGTAGTCGACCAGCACGGGGGTTTCGGACTTCAGGACTTCCGGATCGAATGTTGCGTCGGTGACATGACTGATGTCGGAACTGCTCATGGGTCCTCGGGGATTGATGCAGGGAGGACTGTATTATGAGGTCGGCCCCCGCGCTTCCCAAGTGGTCTGATAAGGCATTGATTTTTATGGCATACATCGTCACCGAATCGTGCATCAAGTGCAAGTACACCGACTGCGTCGACGTCTGCCCGGTCGACTGCTTCCGCGAGGGGCCGAACATGCTGGTGATCGATCCCGACGAATGCATCGACTGCACGCTGTGCGTTCCGGAGTGCCCGGTGGAGGCGATCTTCGCCGAGGACGACGTGCCCGACGCGCAGCGCGAGTTCATCGAGAAAAACCGCGCGCTCGCGGCGAAGTGGAAGCCGCTCATCGAGAGGAAGCCCGCGCCGCCCGATGCGGACGAATGGGCAAAAGTGAAGGACAAGAAACATCTGCTGCAGGAGTGAAGCGATGCAGCAAAGTTCCGCATCGCAATAATTTTGTCGTCGTAATGACCACAGAAGTTTTGAAGTATGACTCGGCGGAAAATCGCAGGGGAAAGACACATTGCTGTAAGCAAAGGCGCGTAACCTGCATGCTGATTCAGAGGAGGCGCGCATGGAACAAGGCAGGCTTGCATTCACAGCGGTATATCTCAAGAACTCCCACGGCTACATCGGCTTCATCGAGGAGCTGCCCGGGGTGAACTCGCACGGCCGCACCATCGACGAAGCGCGCGACACGCTGCAGAAACTCGCCGCCGTGGTGTTCGATGAAGAGCGCCGCGGCGCCGAGGAAATGATCGCCGGCAAGGAAGTGGTGCGCGAGAACTTCGTGGTGCCGCTGCCGCGGTGAAAAATAGGGACAGACCCTATTTTTCCTCAACGCTCAGCTATCGAAAAATAGGGTCTGTCCCTATTTTTAACGGACGAACTTGCCGTTCTTGCCGATGATGGTGATGTCGATATAGGTAGTGCCGGTGCGCAGCTCGGGGCCGTAGGTGACGTCGATGCCCCCCAGGTCGAACCCCTTCATGGATTCCAGCCCGGCGATCAGCTTCTCGCGCGTCGGCAGCTTGCCGACGCGCCGCAGCCCCTCCACCAGTACCTTGGCGGCGATGAAGCCTTCCATCGAGGAGTAGGATGGCGCGACGTCCTGCTTGCCCTTGATCAGGTCGAGGAACTCTTTGGTGATCTGCATGGTGCCGGAGAACGGATAGGGCGACACCTGGCTTACCGCCACGCCCCAGCCGTCCGCGCCCAGGTTCTTGATGAAGGTGTTGGAGCTGTTGTTCGACAGCGTGAGGAAGGTCGGGCTGTGGCCGGCCGCCTTCATCTGCTTGACGAATGCCGGCCCGGCGTCGGCCAGCGTGATCATGATCACCGCCTGCGGATTGGCCTTGGCGATGATCGCCACCGCCTCCTCGACCTTGGTGCCGCCGCGCGGATGGCTCGCAACCGCCACCGGAGTCAGCTTGTTGTCCTTCATGGCCTGCTGCACGCCGGACAGGCCGTCCTTGCCGAACGAATCGTCGACGTAGAGGATGGCGATGCGGTTGATGCCCATGTTGAGCAGCTGCGGGACGATCTTGAACGTCTCCGAGTGGTAGCTCGCGCGCACCGGGAACATGTACTTGCGCGGCGGGTTGTACATCGACATCGCGCCGGTCGAAGGACCGATGAGCGGTATCTTGTTCGCCTCGAGCACCGGGTAGGCCGCCTCGTTGGTCGGCGTGCCGCGCGACAGGAACATCGCGAACACGTTCTTCTCGTCGATCAGCTTCTTGAAGGCGTCGGGGCTCTTCTTCGGGTCGAAGCCGTCGTCGGCCGACTCGAGCACGATCTTGCGGCCGTGGATGCCGCCCTTGGCGTTGACATGGTCGAAGTAGACCTGGGCCCCCGCGGTCAGCTCCTTGACCGTGCCGGCGACCGAGCCGGTGAAGCCCGCGACCTGGCCGATGACGATGGTGTTGGCGGTGATGCCGGGCTCCGCGGCAGCCGCGCCCGCAAAGATGAGCGGCAGGACGGCCGCGGCGAATCTGTGCACTGCGTTTCTGCTCGACATCGGATACCCCCGTTCAGCCCCTGTTATACGCGGCACCGCCAAAGAACGGGGGTGATTGCTGTCCGCCCCGGCGTAAGTTTGTGTTATCGATTGCCGCAATTTTCACATTGTTGCAGAAGGGCCAATCTTCGACCACGACCGCCACGCGGTGCCAAGGGTCCTGCAGGTTGCGCGACCCATCCCAGGCGCGCGCGACGACGGTCAGGGGCCCGGTGAGCGCCGGCTCGAAGTCCCAGGTGAAGCGCCGCCAGGCATGCCGGACCTCGGCGCCGCGCGGGCGGCCGGCGCCTCAGTAAGAGCCGTCCTTCATCTTGCCGCCGAACAGCCGGTAGGCGTAGATCGTGTAGCCGGCGAGGAACGGCAGGACCAGGAGCGCGCCGACCAGCACGAACTTGAGCGCGCTCTCGTGCGCCGCCGCCTGCCAGATCGTCATGCGGTCGATGATCACGTACGGGAACAGGCTGTACGCCAGGCCGAGGAAGGCGAGCGCGAAGATAGTCATCGACCCGATGAAGGGTTTTGTATCTGATTTCTTCAACGTGAACCACACCCACAACCAAGCGGCCACGGTAGCGGCTGGAAGAGCGGCAAGAAATACGATGCGGGGAAAAGAAAACCATTTTGCGCGAACCGTCTCGCTGACCAGCGGCGTGCCCAGGCTCACCAGCGCGACGCCGAGCGCGACCCACAGCAGGCCCCAGCGCGCCCACGCTGCCGCCTTGTCGCGCAGCGCGCCGTCGGTGCGGTAGATCAGCCAGGTGGCGCCGAGCAGCACGTAGCCGCCGCACAGCGCGGCGCCGGTGATCAGCGCGAACAGCCAGTAGCCGAAGCCGCCCTGGAAGCCGGTGATGTAGCGCCCGAGCATCAGCCCCTGCGAGAAGGCGGCGAGGAAGGAGCCGGCCCAGAACAGCCAGTTCCACAGCTCGCGGTGCCAGCCCTCGGCCTTGATGCGCAGCTCGAAGGCGACGCCGCGCAGCATCAGCCCGACCAGCATCGCCGCCACCGGCATGTAGAGCGCGACCAGCACCTCGCCATGCGCCGCGGGAAAGGCGACCAGGAGCAGCCCGACGCCGAGCACCAGCCAGGTCTCGTTCGCGTCCCAGAACGGACCGATCGAGGCGACCATCATGTCCTGCTCGCCGCGCTCGGCGGCGGGCAGCAGCATGCCCACGCCCAGGTCGTAGCCGTCGAGCACCACGTACAGGAGGATGGCGGCGCCCATCAGCGCGGCGAACACGACCGGCAGCAGCTCGCTCATGCGCGCCTCATTTTCCTTTCTCCATCGGCGCGGCCTCGCCCTTGCCGGCGAGGTGCGTGATCACCACCATATAGGCGAGCAGCAGCGCCGAATAGGTGAGCACGTATGCGGTCAGGCTCGCGCCGAGCTTGGCGCCGCTCGCCGGGCCGACCGCGTCGGCGGTGCGCAGGATGCCGGTGACCAGCCAGGGCTGGCGGCCGATCTCGGTCACCATCCAGCCGGCGAGGACAGCGATCCAGCCGGAGAAAGTAAAGGCCGCGAAAGCCCACAACAGTTTTCTTGGGGGGTTCTTCAGGAAGAAAAGACTTCCCCAGGAAAGCACCAGCATCAGCACGCCCATTCCAACCATGATGCGGAAAGCGAAGAACACCGGCGCCACCGGCGGATGGTCCTTGAACTCGTTCAGGCCCTTCACCTCGCCGTCGAGGTCGTGGACCAGGATCAGCGAAAGGGCTTTGGGAATTTCTATGGCGAACAGATTTTTCTTGAGAGATTCGTCGGGCATGCCGATCAGCGTCAGCGGCGCGCCTTTCTCCGTCTGCCACAGCGCTTCCATCGCCGCGATCTTGGCCGGCTGGTGCTCGAGGGTGTTCAGGCCGTGCAGGTCGCCGACGAAGATCTGCAGCGGCACGAGCACCGCGGCGATGCGTGCTCCCAGGCGCAGCGTCTTCAGAGCCGCCTCGTCGCCGCGCGCCTTGAGCAGGCGCCACGCCGACAGGCCGGCGACCAGGAACGCCGCGGTGATGCCGCAGGCGAGCAGCATGTGCGTGAGGCGGTAGGGGAACGACGGGTTGAAGATCACCGCCCACCAGCTGCCGGCGATCAGCACGCCGTTCTCGATCACGTGGCCGGCCGGCGTCTGCATCCAGGAGTTGAGCGCCAGGATCCAGAACGCCGACACGGTGGTGCCGAAGGCGACGATGAAGGCCGAGGCGACGTGCACCGGCCCCGACACGCGGTTCATGCCGAACAGCAGCACGCCGAGGAAGGTGGCCTCGAGGAAGAAGGCGGTCAGCACCTCGTAGGCGAGCAGCGGCCCGGCGATGTTGCCCACCTGGTTCATGTAGCCGGGCCAGTTGGTGCCGAACTGGAAGCTCATGGTGATGCCCGACACCACGCCCATCGCGAAGGTGAGCGCGAACACCTTGAGCCACAGGCGGTAGGTCTCGAGCCAGGCCTGCTTTTCCTCCTTTTGGGTCTGCTCCACGCGCAGGCGGAACCAGGCGATCAGCCAGGCGAGGCCGATGGTGATGGTCGGGAACAGGATATGGAAGGCGATGTTCAGCCCGAACTGGACGCGGGCCAGGAGCAAGGCTTCTTCCACGCGTACTAATATACGCCCGCATGGAGCAACCGAAGTTCGATCCGGCACGCGAGCGCGAGTTCATCGCGCGCGGCTGGTGGCGCGACGACACCCTTTCCGCCTGGCTGGCCACCCATGCGCAGCGCCGCGCCCGGGCGCCGGCGCTCGCCTGGCAGGACGGCACCCTCACCTGGGCGCAGCTGCAGGACCGGGTGCTGCGGGCCGCGGCCGGGCTCAGGCGGCGCGGCGTGCAGCGCGGCGACGTGGTCGCCGTGCAGCTGCCGAACTCGGCGGAGTTCGTCATTTCGTACCTCGCCATTTGCCGCCTGGGCGCCGCGATGTGCACGCTGCACATGCCCTACCGCCACGCCGAGATCGAGGCGCTGATGCGCCACGGCAAGGCCCGCCTCGCGGTCTGCCTGCCGGACAGGAAGGAAATGTTCGGCGCGGCGGGCATCGCCTTCGACGACATTCCGGACGATGAGCTGCTCGAGCAGAATCACCCCCACCCGGACGCGGCCGACGTGTTCCTGCTGCTCTACACCTCGGGCACCACCGCGGCGCCGAAGGGCGTGCCGCACCCCTATCGCACCATGCTTTCCAACGCGCGCCTGGGCGCGCCCGAGCACAAGCTCGACTCGCGCGACCGGGTGATGAGCGCGGCGCCCCTGTCGCACCTGTACGGCCTGTACTCGCTGCACTGCGCCTGGGCGGTGGGAGCGTGCACGGTCCTGCTGCCGGCCTTTTCGCCGCCTGAGCTGGTTTCGGCAATCGAGAAAATCAAGCCGACTGCGTTGTGGACCGCCCCGGCCCACGTCGCCGCCTGCCGCGCCGCGGGCCTGTTCGATGAGCGCGACTGGTCCTCGCTCAAGCTGGCGATCGTGTCCGGGTCGAGCGCCCCGCCCGAATTGATCCGCTTCTTCAAAGAGAGATTGCAAAGCTGCGCGGTGACGCAGCTGTGGGGCATGACCGAGCTGCAGGCCGGGCTGTACACGCGCCCGTCGGACCCGCTCCAGGTGTCGGCGGCCACCTCGGGCCGGCCGAGCCCGGGAACGGAAATACGCCTGTCGGCGGAGAATGAAATCGAAGTCAGGGGCGTGCCGCTGTTCGCGGGCTACCTCGACAACGAGCAGGCGAACCGCGAGGCGTTCACCGCGGACGGCTGGTTCCGCAGCGGCGACCTCGGCCAGATGGACGGCGCCGGCAACGTCGCCATTACCGGGCGCAGCAAGGACGTGATCAACCGCGGCGGCGTCAAGTTCAACCCGGCGGAAGTCGAGATGCTGCTCGACTCGCACCCGAAAATCCTGCAGTCGGCGATCGTGCCGATGCCCGACGCCATCCTCGGCGAGAAGGCCTGTGTTTTTGTGGCCCTCCGGTCGCCTGGCGAGATATCGCTCCAGGAGGTCGTCGACTATCTGCTCGAAAAAAACATCGCCAAGAACAAGCTGCCCGAGAAGCTGGTCGTCGTCGCCGAGATGCCGCTCACCCCGACCCGCAAGGTCATCAAAGGAAAGCTGAAGCTGCCATGAGACGCGTTGCGATACTGGGCGGGGCGAGGATTCCGTTTGCCAGGGCGAACGGGGTTTATGCCGAGGCGAGCAACCAGGACATGCTCACTGCAGCTTTAAAAAATCTAGTTTCAAAATTCAACTTGCAAGGCGAAAAAATCGGCGAAGTCGCGGCCGGGGCGGTGATCAAGCATTCGAAGGACTGGAACCTGGCGCGCGAGTCGGCCCTCGGCGCCGGCATCCACCCGGCGACGCCGGCCTACGACCTGCAGCGCGCCTGCGGCACCAGCCTGTCCGCGGTGGCGCAGCTCGCCAACCGCATCGCGCTGGGCGAGATCGACTCGGCGATCGCCGGCGGCGCCGACAGTACGAGCGACATACCCCTGGCCTTCGGTTCCGGACTGCAAAAAATCCTGTTGAAAAGCGCGCGCGCAAGATCGTTCGGGCAGCGCCTGTCGCCGTGGCTGGATTTCCGCTTCAAGCATCTGAAACCTTCGGCGCCCGGCATCGCAGAGCCGCGCACCGGCATGTCGATGGGCGAGCACTGCGAGGAGATGGCGAAGCAGTGGAAGATCGGCCGGCGCGAGCAGGACGAGCTCGCGCTGGCGAGCCACAGGAACGCGGCCGCGGCGTGGAAGGAGGGTTTTTTCGACGACCTGGTTTTTCCTTTCATGGGAAACGCGAAAGACAACAACATCCGCGCCGATACCACGCTGGAGAAACTGGGCACGCTGAAGCCCGCGTTCGATCGCAAGGCGGGGACATTGACTGCCGGCAACAGCTCGCCGCTCACCGACGGCGCCGCGAGCGTGCTGCTTGCCTCGGAGGAATGGGCTTCGTCCAGAAAAATTCCCGTCCAGGCGTACCTCACGTTTACCGAGACGGCCGCGGTCGACTTCGCCGGCATGGCGGGCCCCAAGGAGGGCCTGCTGATGGCGCCGGTGTACGCCGTGCCGCGCCTGCTCGAGCGCGCGGGGATCCGCCTGCAGGACTTCGACTTCTACGAGATCCATGAAGCCTTTGCCGCGCAGGTGCTGTGCACGCTCAGGGCATGGGAGTCGGAGGACTACTGCCTGAGCAGGCTCGGGCGGCGTGCGCTGGGGGCTATCGACGCCAGAAAATTGAATCTCAAGGGATCGAGCGTGGCCATCGGCCACCCCTTCGCGGCCACCGGCGCGCGCATCGTCGCCACCCTCGCCAAGCAGCTCGCGCGGCGCGGCTCGGGCCGCGGCCTGATCTCGATCTGCGCCGCCGGCGGGATGGGCGTCACCGCGATTCTCGAAAGGTAGAACCTGAGGCGGTTCAACTTCTTCGCGCGCAACGACGGCACCTTCGTCGCGCTCGCCGGGCTGGCGATCGAGGACCTGATCGCGCGCATCGAAAGCCTTCTAGCCTAGGAATTCGGGGACGGAGCCCTAACTCCGGCGACACGCAGTTTTCGGAGTTAGGGCTCCGTCCCCGAATTCCTACTGGGGTTCGATCTTCGCCAGCTTGGCGAAGCGGCCCCAGCGCTCGACCTCGGTCTTCATCAGAGCCGCCATCGACTCCGGGCTGCCGGGGAAAGCGTCGGCTGCCTGCCGCGCGAGGAACTGCCTGGTCTCGGGCAGGGTGTTGATCTGGTTGAACCAGCCGGCGAGGCGCTCGATCGCCGGCCGCGGCGTGCCGGCGGGCACCACCACGCCCCACCACGGTGTGATGTCGAAGTCGCCCAGGCCGAGCTCGGCCAGCGTCGGCACGTCGGGCAGGCTGCTGTTGCGCTTGGCGGAGGTCACCGCGAGGATGCGCACCCGCGCCGGGTGCATGGTGGCCGACCAGGTCGAGTCGACCGACATGAAGTCGATGCTGCCGCCCAGCAGGTTCGCGAAGGCGTCGCCGGTGACCTTGAAGGGCACGTAGGTCGTCTTCAGGCCGAGCCTCTCCTTGAACAGCTCCGCCGCCACCTGGCCGCTGTTCGACTGCGTGCCGTAGAAGCCGTCGCCCGGCTTGGACTTCAGGCGCGCCACCAGCTCCGGGATGGTGCGCAGCGGCCCGTTCGCGTCGACCGCGATGGTGAAGCTGAGCGTGAGGATGGTCGTGACGGCGTCGAAGTCCTTTACCGGGTCGAACGGCAGCTTCTTGAAGAGATGCGGCGCGCTGGCGAGCGTCGAGCTCGCCGGGGTGATCATCAGCGTGTAGCCGTCGGGCCTGGACTTGGCGACGAAGTCGGTGGCGAGCAGGCCCTGCGCGCCGGGCTTGTTGTCGACCACGACCGGCTTGCCGGCGAGCTTCGACAACGCGTCGCTGTAGTAGCGCACCACGATGTCGGCGCCCGAGCCGGGCGCGAAATTGCAGACCGAGCGGATCTCGCGCGCCGGATAGTCCTGCGCAACTGATTTTGTAATCAACAGGCATAAAAAAATCAGGGCAATTGCGCGCATATAACCGGTTCCTCCTGACGTTAGTCTAGCTAAACTGCCGGTCGGGATGCTCCCCAAAACCGACCTCTTCGCGCGCCTCGCCGCGGGCGCCACCGTGCTTACGCCGAACCGGCGCCTCGCGCAGGCGCTCGAGCGCGAGTTCGACGATTTCCAGATCGCGAAATCCCTGCGCGTATGGGAAGCCCCCGACATCCTGCCCATCGGCGCCTTCGTCGCGCGGCTGTACGAGGAGGCGCTCTATTCGGGCGGCGAGGCAGCGCTGCCGCCGCTCCTCACGCCGGCGCAGGAGGAGCGCATCTGGCGCCAGATCGTCGACAAGGCCGGCCTGCTCGCGCCCGACGAGACGGCGGCGAGCTGCGCCGACGCCTGGCGCCTGATGCACGCCTGGCGCGTGCGCCCCGGCACGCTCAGCGAGGACGCCGCGGCGTTCGCGTCCTGGGCCGAGAGCTACAAGAAGAAAACCGCCGACGAGGTGGATGCGGCGCGGCTCCCGGATCTTGCCCAGACTCTTCTTCCTCGCGGCAAGCTGAAATCTCTGATTGCCTACGCCTTCGACATCCTGCCGCCGCAGCTGCAGGAATTCCTCGATGCCTGTGCAAGAACCGGCATCGAGGTCGAGCGCTGCGCGCCTGAAGGAGTGCAGGGCAGCGCGGGGCGCGCCGTCTTCGTCTCGGCCAAGGAAGAGCTCGAGCAGGCCGCGTCCTGGGCGCGCGCGCGGCTCGAGGGCGGCGCCGCGCGTATCGGCGTCGTCGTGCCCGAGCTCGAGAGGCGCCGCAAGGAGGTCGTGCGCGTCTTCTCGCGCGTCATGCAGCCCGGGTTTCAGCTGCCCGGGGCTGAGGTTGCGGCGATGCCGTTCAATGTTTCGATCGGTATTCCCCTGGTGCAGTACCCGGTCGTTGCGCTTGCCTTGTCTGTCCTTGAGCTTTCACAGAGGGAAGTGCCATTTGAAACGGTCAGCAGAATCGTTCGTTCGCCGTTTCTCGGCGACGCGGAGAGCGAAGCGGCGGAGCGCGCCAAGCTCGATGTGAGGCTGCGCCGCAAGCTGGCGGGCACGGTCAGCCTGCCGAAGCTGATCGGCAACGTGCAGAACGCGCCGCTCCTGCGCGATTTTCTTGAAAGAATATTTCATCTGAAAAGCGAAAACACTCGCGCGCCCTCGGCGTGGGCGCGCCATTTCACGGCGCTGCTCGAAGCGGCCGGATTTCCCGGCGAGCGCGCGCTCGACTCGGCGGAGTACCAGACGCGCGCCAAGCTGAACGAGATGCTCGGCGAGCTGGCGAAGCTCGACCGGGTCGCCGCGCAGCTCCCGGAGGGCGAAGCGCTCGCGCTGCTGCGGCGCCTGTGCGCGCAGACGCTGTTCCAGCCGGAGAGCCCCGACGCGCCGGTGCAGGTGCTCGGCATCCTCGAGTCCGCCGGCATGGCGTTCGATTGCCTCTGGGTCAGCGGCCTGACCGACGAAGCCTGGCCGCTCAAGGCGCGGCCCAATCCGTTCCTGCCGATCGCGCTGCAGAAGCAGGCCGGCATCCCGGAGGCGAGCGCCGAAGGCTCGCTGGCGCTCGACCGGCGCATCACCGCGCAATGGCTTGGCGCGGCGCCGGAAGTGGTGTTCTCGTCCTACGAGAAGGACGGCGACCGCGAGCTCGCGGCGAGCCCGCTCATCGCGCAGGTCCCGTTGCGCGAGGTCGAGGTGCCGGCGTTCGCGCGCGTGCGCGATGCCGTGTTCGCTGCGCGCAAGTCCGTCACGCTCGAGGACCGCGTGGCGCCGCCGGTCGCGGCGAAGCAGGTGCGCGGCGGTACGCGCGTGCTCGCCGACCAGGCGGCCTGTCCGTTCCGCGCCTTCGCGCACTTCCGGTTGAACGCCGAGGAGCTGGACCAGCCTGCCGACGGCCTCGACGCCGCCGAGCGCGGCAACCTGATCCACAAGCTGATGGCGTCGCTGTGGAGCGAATTGAAGACCAGCGCCGCGCTGGAGAACGACCTCGGGCCGGCGATCGACCGCGCCGCCGAGGCGGCGGTCAAGGAGTTCGAGCTCGAAGGCCGCTTCGCCGAGCTCGAGCGCGCGCGGCTCGCCCGCATCGCGCGCGAATGGCTGGAGGTTGAAAAGGCGCGCCCGCCGTTCGAGGTGGTGGCCGTCGAAAGGCCGCAGAACGTCGAGGTCGCCGGCATGACCTTCGCCGGCCGCATCGACCGCATGGATCGCGCCGCCGGCGGCCACGTGCTGATCGACTACAAGACCGGCGGCAATCCGACGCCGGCCAAGTGGCGGCCGCCGCGCCCCGACGAGCCGCAGGTGCCGCTCTACGCGGTCTCGGCGAAGGAGGAGATCGCCGCGGTGGCGTTCGCCAAGCTCGGCGCCGGCCGCAAGCGCTACATGGGCTTCTCCCGCGACAAGAACTTCCTGCCCGAGGTCGACGCGGCGAAGAACTGGCCCTCGCTGCTCGCGGACTGGAAGCGCGAGGCCGAATCGCTCGGCGCCGGGTTCGCCGCGGGCGAGGCGCGCGTCGACCCGAAGCGCGAGCTGCAGACCTGCCGCTACTGCGACCTGCAGACGCTGTGCCGGGTCTACGAGAAGCTCAATCCGCTCAAGGACGAGACCGAGGTCGAGGAATGACCCCTGCCGATCAAGCGCAACGCGAGCGCGCGCTCGATCCTAGCCGCTCGTTCATCGTGCAGGCGCCGGCCGGTTCGGGCAAGACGGAGCTGCTGGTCAGGCGCTACCTGGTGCTGCTTCAGACGGTAAAACAACCCGAAGACGTCCTCGCCATCACCTTCACGAAGAAGGCGGCGGCGGAGATGCGCAAGCGCGTGCTCGCCAAGCTCCCCAACGCCGCCGAGCTCGCCCATCGCCTGCGCATCCAGACCATCGATGCGCTGTGCGCCTCGCTCACGCGCCAGATGCCGGTGCTCGCGCGCTTCGGCGGCCAGCCTGCGATCCTCGAAGACGCTTCGCACCTGTACCTCGAGGCGGCGGCGCGCCTGCTGAAGGGGCTGGGCCCGGCCGCCGAGACGCTGCTGCGCCACCTCGACAACGACGTCGGCCGCACCCGCATGCTGCTCGCCGACATGCTGCGAAACCGCGACCGCTGGCTGCGCAAGACCGGCGCCGCGCCGACGCGCGCCGAGCTCGAGGCGAACTTGCTGGCCGAGCGCGAAAGGTTGCTGAAGAACGCACGGGCGCTCCACCCGAAGGCCTCTGCCCAATTCGCGGCCGAGATGTTGAGAAAAGATTTCGAGTGGAGGAAGCAAAGCGCGGAAGCCCAATCCCTCGCGCACGACGAGCCGCTGCGCAAGGCGCTCGAAGCCGTGTGCAAGATGCCGCCCGCGTGCTACGAGGAGCCGCAGTGGGAGGCGCTCGAGGCGATCCTCGCGCTGCTCAATCCCGCCGTCGCGCATCTCAAGGTGCTGTTCGGCGAGACCGGCCAGGCGGACTTCACCGAGTTCTCGCACGCCGCGCTGCGCGCGCTCGGCTCGGTGGACGACCCGAGCGACCTGCTGCTCGCGCTCGACCAGAGGATCTCGCACATCCTGGTGGACGAGTTCCAGGACACCGCGCTTTCGCAGTTCGAGCTGCTGACCAAGCTGACCTCGGGCTGGCAGGGCGGCGACGGCCGCACGCTGTTCGTCGTCGGCGACCCGATGCAGTCGATCTACCGCTTCCGCGAGGCGGAGGTGGGCCTGTTCCTCGAGGCGAAGAACTCCGGCATCGGCTCGGTGCAGCTCGAGCCGCTCACCCTCGCGGCCAACTTCCGCTCGCAGGAAAGCCTGGTCGCCTGGTTCAACGGCTCGTTCTCCCGCGTGCTGCCGGCGCAGGAAGACGAGACCTCGGGCGCCGTCACCTATTCGCCTTCGAGCGCCACCCATCCCGCGCTTCCCGGCCCGGCGGTGAGCTGGCATTGCTTTCACGAGCGGGAAGAAGAAGCTTCCCGGGTCGTCAAAATAATCAAAGAAACTCGGGGTAAGGCTGCAATCCTAGTGCGTAACCGGGCGCACCTCGACGAGATTGTCCCGGCGTTGAAGGCCGCGCGCGTGCGCTTTCGCGCCGTGGAGATCGAGCAGCTCGGCGAGCGCCAGGTGGTGCAGGACCTCTTCGCCCTGACGCGCGCGCTCTCCCATCCGGGCGACCGCGTGGCGGCGCTCGCCTGCCTGCGCGCGCCGTGGTGCGGCCTCACGCTGCAGGATCTGTCACTGCTGATGGAGAACCGCCGCCAGGACGAGCTGGTGGACGATCTGCTGCGCGACGCCGCGCACCTCTCGCCCGACGGCCAGGCGCGCATCGCGCGCGTGCGCGACGTGCTCGAGGACGCCGCCCGCAATCGCGGCCGCGGCACGTTGCGCGACCGCGTCGAAGGCGCCTGGCTCGCCCTGGGCGGCCCGGCTTGCGCGCAGAGCGTCACCGAGCTGGAAGACGGCGAGGCGTTCCTCGACGAGCTCGAGCGCATCGAGAGCGCGGGCGCGGTCGAGCTCGACGAGCTGGTGTATCGCATGGGCAAGCTCTACGCGCTGGCCGATGTCGAGGCGCCGCAGGACGCGGTCGAGATCATGACCATCCACAAGGCGAAGGGCCTCGAGTTCGACACCGTCATCGTGCCGGGCCTGGATCGCCTGCCGCGCGCCGGGCCGCGGCCGCTCTTCGCCTGGAAATCGCTGCCCGGCGCCCGCCTGCTGCTCGCGCCGATCAACGCCACCGGCACCGACAAGGAGCTCACCTACAACTACGTGCGCGAGCTCGACAAGGAAGCGGAGGACATCGAGGCCGGCCGCCTCTTCTATGTCGCCGCGACGCGCGCGAAACAGCAACTCCACCTCCTCGCCTGCGGCAAGGCGGACGAGGAGGGCGCGCTGAAGGATCCCGCCCGGCGCAGCCTGGTGGCGAAGATCTGGTGGCAGGCGCGCGAGCACTTCGGACCCGCGCCCGAGGCCGTCGAAGACGCGCCGCGCGCGCCGCTGCCCGATGTGCTGCGGCGGCTGCCGGCGGGTTTTGTCCTGCCTGCTGCGCCGGCGCCCGCACTCTGGAGCGCGCCGCCGGAAGGCCGCGCCGAGGAGCAGATCGAGTTCTCCTGGGCGGGCGAGACCGCGCGCCACGTCGGCACCGTGGTGCACCGCTGGCTGCAGCGCATCGCCGAGGACGCGATGCAGGGGTGGGACGCAGAAAAGGTGTTGTTGTTGAATAAATCAATTGTTGTCGACCTGCAGCGCCGGGGCGTTCCCCCCGGTGAGCTGAAGACATCGACGGAGCGGGTGATAGCCGCGTTGCGCCATACCCTCGCCGACGAGCGCGGCCGCTGGCTGCTCGGGCCGCAGAAAGAAGCAAGGACCGAGCTGCGCCTGCGAACGGCAAGCGCCACCGTCGGGGTCTCTACCTATATCGTGGACCGCACGTTCCGTGACGCCGCGGGCGAGCTCTGGGTGGTGGACTGGAAGACCAGCCGCCACGAAGGCCGCGACCTCGAGGGCTTCCTCGCCAGCGAGCAGGCGCGCTACGCGCCGCAGCTCGAGCGCTATGCCGGCGCGCTCGGTGCTCATCGCCTGGGCCTCTACTTCCCCGCGCTCGCGCGCTGGCGGGAGTGGAAGAGGTAATCGAGCTGTCACATTCGGCGCGGATGATGCGCCGCAATTGGAAGCCTGGTCTCTCTGGTGGACGGCGTTGTGCGCGGCGGCTGCGCTGAACGCGGTCCTGTGGATTTACTCGGCGCGCAGGCTGGCGCGCCACGAGGCGGATTTCCCCCCGGACGTCTATGCCACGCGCCGCCTGCTGCTGGGGCTGGCGGCGGTCTATGTGCTGGGCTGCGCCTTCAGGTCGGTGTTCCCGATGGTAGACGTGCCGCGCACCTGCCTGCACGACACCTTCATCTCGCGCATCTTCGTCGGCCGGCTGGTGGCCACGGCGGCCGAGCTGGCCTTCGCGCTGCAGTGGGTGATCCTGCTGAAGGAGGCGGGCGCGCCGCTCGCCGCGCGCCTCATCACGCCGCTCCTGGTCGCCGCCGAGGGCTTCTCCTGGGTGGCGGTGCTGACCCGGAACAACCTGCACCATGCGATCGAGAATTCGCTGTGGACGCTTTCCGCCGTGGTGGCGGCGGCCGGCATCGCCTCGCTCTGGCGGCACACCGGCGGCCGCGGCAGGGGCTTCATCGCCGCCGCCCTGGCCTGCGCGGGCGCCTACGTCGTGTTCATGGTGACCTACGACGTCCCCATGTATCTCGGACGCTGGCAGGCGGGCATCCCGGTAGGCCGGGACTACCTTGGTTTCGGCGCCGGCCTGGAGCAGATCCTCGAGCGCTGCACCGTCGAGCGCGACTGGGCGCGGTGGCGGCAGGACGCGGTGTGGCTGACCCTCTATTTCACCACCGCGGTGTGGATGAGCATCGCGCTCACGAACGTGCCGAGCCTGAAGAACAAAAAATAGGGACAGACCCCATATTTCGATATGCGAAAAATAGGGTCTGTCCCTATTTTTCTGGCAGGCGCATTAACGCTTGTCCGGCGCGGATCACGCTGCCTTCGGCGGCGGCCAGGCGGAAGCCGCGCGGCGCGAAGACCAGGATGGTCGAGCCGTGCTCGAACCAGCCCATCTCCTGGCCTTTGGCGAAGCGCGCGTCGCAGGCCATCACGTTCGGCCCGCGGTAGCGCAGGTGCAGGGTGACGTCGAGGAAGTGCAGGCGGATGCCCGCCACCAGCACGGCGGCCACCGGCACGAGCAGGATTTCCTGGCCTGTTTGCAGCGTGGTTCTGAGCAGCGCCCGCTCGTTCTTGCAGAAGAGCTTCGCCACGCGCTTGAGCGCCGGCGGGTTCACATTCCAGGCGTCGCCCGAGAAATAGGTCACCTGCGAGACGGACAGGTCATGCGGCGCGTGGAAGCGGTGGTACATGCTCGAGGTGATGCGCAGGGTGGCGTAGGTGCCGTCGCGAAACTTCTCGCCCAGCGCTTCATCGCCGAGAAGCTCGAACAGCCCGTAGGGCGACCCCTTCACCTGGAAGACCTGCGTGCCCTCGATGCGGCCGCAGGCGCCGACGATCGCATCGCAGGGGCTCGCAAGCACGGCCGGGTCCGCGTCGGCGGGGCGGGCGCCTTCCTTCAGCTCGCGCGTGAAGCAGTCGTGCAGGCTCGAGAAGCGCGTCTTCCTGGCCTCGTCCAGCCGCAGGTCGGCAAGGGCGCGCCAGGCGGCGAGCGACAGGCGGCTCACCAGCGGCTGCTCGATGCGGCTGAACCAGCCCATGAAGCGGCTGGCCGCCTGCCGCGGGAAGCGGTTGGTGAGGAAGAAGTTCAGGCTCTCCGTCATGGCGCTGTCATTTGATTCCGGTACACGGTTGGTCGCATATGCTCGGCTCATCTCTCGTCCTCCGCCTCCAGCTCTCGCGCGCGAAGCACCGGTCGCTCGCGGGCCATCCGCGCATCGCGCGCTTTATCGCCGGCTTCGTGCCGGGCTACGCCTACGACGAGGACCGCATCTTTCGCAGCGACGGCGCCCCCGACGAGGTGGAGGCGCGCCGGCGCGTCGGATTTGCCCGCCTCGCCGCCCTTTATGAAGAAAGATTCGCGAAGACCCTGAAGCTGACCGCGGAGGCGAAGGAAGGCATCTCCGACCTGCAGTTCACCAGCGCCTACCGCGTGCCGTTCCAGTACAGCCGCTACGTGCGCAAGCACCTGCCGGTGGGCGCCTTCCTCGGCTCCGCCGAGGGCGTGACGCTGACCGACCTCGACGGCAACCGCTTCTACGACCTCACCGGCTCGTACGGCGTGAACGTGTTCGGCCACGACTTCTATAGCCGCTGCATGAAAGAGGGCGCGGCTCGAGGCGCCGCCCTGGGCATGGCCCTGGGCGCCTACCACCCGGCCGTGGCGTACAACCAGCGCCGCCTGCGCGAGATCTCCGGCCTGGACGAGGTCTCGTTCCACATGTCGGGCACCGAGGCGGTGATGCAGGCGGTGCGCCTCGCGCGCTACCACACCAAGCGCACGCACGTCGTGCGCTTCTGCGGCGCGTACCACGGCTGGTGGGAGGACGTGCAGCCGGGCCCGGGCAATCCGCTCCCGGCGCGCACCACCTACACGCTGAAGGACATGGACGAGGACACGATGCGGGTGCTGTCGCGGCGGCGCGACATCGCGTGCGTGCTGGTGAACCCGGTGCAGGCGCTGTACCCGAACAAGAACGCCCCCGGCGACGCCTCGCTCGTCGACAGCGGCCGCGGCGCGAGCTTCGACCGCGCCGCCTACTCGGCCTGGCTGCAGCGGCTGCGCAAGGTGTGCAGCGAGCGCGGCATCGTGCTCATCTTCGACGAGATCTTCGTCGGCTTCCGCCTCGCCCCCGGCGGCGCGCAGGAGTACTTCGGCGTGCGCGCCGACATGGTCACCTACGGCAAGACGGTGGCCGGCGGCTTCCCGATCGGCGTGGTATGCGGCAAGCGCGAGCTGATGCGCCGCTTCGACGAGGAGCGCCCGGCCGACATCTGCTTCGCCCGCGGCACCTTCAACTCGCATCCCTGGGTGATGGCCTCCATGCAGGCCTTCCTGGAAAAAATCCAAACAAGAGAAATTCAATCCTTGTACACCGGGCTCGATGAGCGATGGGACCGCAGGGCCGCAGCTTTGAACGAGAAGTTGACGAGCGAAAACCTTCCGGTGCGCGTCGCCAATCTCTCGTCCATCTGGACGGTGTCGTACACGCGGCCCTCGCGCTACAACTGGATGCTGCAGTACTACCTGCGCGCCGGGGGCCTGGCGCTCTCCTGGATCGGCACCGGGCGCCTGATCTTCAGCCTGGACTACACCGAGGCCGACTTCGCCGCGGTGATGGAACGCTTCGTCGCCGGCGCCCGCGCCATGGAGCGCGACGGCTGGTGGTGGCAGGATCCCGCGCTGACGAACAAGGCGATCAAGCGCCGCATCCTGCGCGAGATGATTTCTCAAGTTTTCTGAAGTGAAGTGTCGATCAGCTCCCCGCGCATCAGCGCGAGCGGCGCCTTCCAGTAGAGCTTGAAGTCGTTGAACGGGTCGGTGAGGATCTTCAGCATCCACACCAGGCCGGTGCGCACGCCGCGCAGGAAGAAGAGGTGCACGCCGCGGAACAGCAGGCCGCCGGCGCCGAGCGCGAGCCAGACCATGGCGACGTTGTGCACTAGATCTTTTCCTTCTTCAAACAAGCCGAAGTAGGTGGGGTCGAGGAGCAGCGGCAGCGGCGCGATCGCGAACGCCACGTAGAGCAGGATCTTGCGGCGCAGGTTGTAGCCGACCTTGATCTGCTCCTTGTACTCGTGGCTCGCCTGGTTGACGTGGTCGTAGCCCTTGGGCTCGAAGAAGAAGTGCCCGGACTGGCGCGCGGTCATGGCGACCAGCCAGCCCAGGAGCGTCGCGAGCACCGGCTGGAAGAACACCAGCACGTAGGCGCAGAGGAAGCTCGACGCGCTGACGAAGTGCAGCGACTGGTTGATGCGGCTGTGGTGGTAGTAGCGGTGGTCGTCCCAGCGCTGGATCTGCAGCTCGCGCAACATCCCCTTCATAGCGTTCTCCTTATTAAAGGAACGTGCGCGCAAGGCTACGGGGCGATTGCTACAGATTCTTGATCGTTTCGTGACGAAATGAAGACGGCCGGCGTCGCAATACTTTCACGTGGCGCACGCAATATGCCGCCCATGCAAGGCATCGTGTTCGAGGAATTGACCGGGATACGCCGCTCGCTGCGCATCGCCGTGGTCACCGAAACCTACCCGCCGGAAGTCAACGGCGTGGCCAGCACCGCGGCGCGCTTCGTCGAGGGCCTGCGCGCCCGCGGGCACGAGATCCTGCTGGTGCGGCCGCGCCAGTCCACCGATGCCGGTATCCTGAAAACAGAAGACTTCCTGGTACGCGGCCTCGCCATTCCCAGCTACCCATCCCTCAAGATGGGCCTGCCGGCGCGCCGCGCCCTGGAGCGGCTGTGGACGCTGCGCCGCCCGGACATCGTGCACATCGTCACCGAGGGGCCGCTGGGCTGGTCGGCGCTGCAGGCGGCGGAAAAGCTCAAGCTGCCGGCGGTGTCCGACTTCAGGACCAATTTCCACGCCTACAGCGCGCACTACGGCGTGGGCTGGCTGAAGGCGCCGATCCTCGCCTACCTGCGCAAGTTCCATAACCGGACCATGTTCACGCTGGTCCCCACCGAGGCGATGCGCAGCGAGCTCACCGGCCACCGCTTTCGCGGCCTGCGGGTGATCGCGCGCGGCGTCGACACGCGGCTCTTCGATCCCGCGCGGCGCGACGAGAGCCTGCGCGCGAGCTGGGGCGCCGGCCCCGCCGACCCGGTGCTGATCCACGTCGGGCGCCTGGCCGCCGAGAAAAATCTTGCCAGCCTCGCCGTTGCCTACGAAGAGGCGCGCAAGCGCGCGCCGCGCGCGAAGCTCGTGCTGGTGGGCGACGGCCCCG
>Ga0193752_1000462_pt1 | contig 39162 bp, 31 predicted proteins | sample H1c1metaG_FD_144924 | JGI IMG/M metagenome (GOLD analysis project Ga0193752, IMG submission 144924) | Soil microbial communities from a riparian zone of the East river system, Colorado, United States - H1c1 | ecosystem: Environmental > Terrestrial > Soil > Riparian zone | place: USA: East River... | reverse complement strand
CTCCCTCGTTTTTGAGCCACTTGATGATCATGCCGAAAATGGGCGAAAGTGTGAGTGAAGCTACGATCATCAAGTGGCTCAAAAACGAGGGAGATAAAATTGCCCTGGACGAACCCGTTTTGGAAATTGCTACCGACAAGGTGGACTCTGAAATTCCATCTCCTTTCGAAGGCTTCCTGGCGAAGAAATTATTCAATGACGGAGATGTAGTGCAGGTTGGAAAAGCGGTTGCGCTTATTACCACCGAGGCTCCGGTTGCATCCTTCGGCTCCGCTCAGGATGACAAGGCGCCTTCTGCTCTACCTGCTGAGAAGAAGGAGACGCCAGTAACCAGCAGCAGTAACGGGGGCGATAACCAGCAAACTGCAGCTTCGATCAAAAACAGTGAAACCTCGCGTTTCTATTCTCCATTGGTAAAAAGCATCGCGAAACAGGAGGGAATTTCTGTCCAGGAACTCGAATCCATTTCCGGTAGTGGGGCACAAGGCCGCGTAACCAAAAACGATATTCTGAATTACATTCCGAACAAAGGAAAAGCGGCAACACAACCTGCTTCCAACGGAACGCAGCAAAATCAGTCGCAGGAGCAGTCAAAAACCCAGTCGCAGGAAACGCAACCGGTTACGCAAATGAAGCGCCCGGCAGTTTCACTCATGGGCGGAGATGAGATCATGGAGATGGACCGCATGCGCAAGATCATTGCCGACAACATGGTGATGAGCAAACAGGTTGCACCTCACGTTACATCATACGTGGAAGCGGATGTAACTAACCTGGTGCAGTGGCGCGAAAAAATTAAAAAGACTTTTGAGAAACGTGAAGGAGAAAAACTCACGTTTACCCCGCTTTTCATTGAGTGCATCGTGAAAGCGATCAAAGATTTTCCGATGATCAATATTTCCGTAGATGGAACAAAGATCATCGTCCGGAAAAACATCAACATCGGAATGGCAGCAGCGCTTCCTTCCGGTAACCTGATTGTTCCGGTAATTAAAAACGCCGACCGCCTGAACCTGCTCGGCATTACCAAAGCAGTAAACGATCTTGCAAACCGTGCGCGGACGAACAAACTGTTGCCGGATGAAATCCAGGGTGGTACATACACGCTCACCAATGTAGGAACGTTCGGAAACGTGATGGGAACACCAATCATTCCGCAGCCACAGGTTGCAATCATGGCTGCCGGAGCGATCCGGAAAAAACCAGCGGTGATTGAAACTCCGCAGGGCGATACAATTGGTATCCGCCAGATGATGTTTCTTTCGCATGCTTATGATCACCGTGTTGTTGACGGCGCACTTGGCGGAATGTTTGTCCGGAGAGTGGCCGATTATCTTGAACAGTGGGACGTGAACCGGGAAATCTGATTAAGAGAATACTTTGTCACGGTGAATGCACCGCTGATTTTCAATAACAATTCCCCTATTAAAGGACTTATGAAAAAGATCCTCAGTTTTTTCATCATTGCTTCTGTGTTCCTCGTTGCAGGAGCATTCGTTTTGAAAAAAGGGCCAGCCCTGAGCCCGTCGAAGGGACCTAAACAGAAAATTGCACAGGGAGATGTATTCTTCGCTGTCGACGATTACGGCGCAGCTTTGCCCCTGTACCTCGAAGCAAACAAGATGGATCCATCGAACGCGAACGTAAGTTTCAAGATCGGTGTGTGCTACCTCAACATGCCCGGGAAAAAGGCATGGGCGTACCCGTATCTCGTTGCAGCTTCACAGAATATATCCGAGAAGTATAAGCCCAACAGCACCAAAGAAAAACATGCACCTATCGATACGTGGTTTTACTTCGGGCAGGCACAACACCTGAAAAACAATTTCGACTCTGCAATTATCTGCTTTGATCTCTACCTCGCTCACGTAGCACCGGAAGACACCAAAACGCAGGATGATATTGCCCTGCGCAAAACATGGTGCACGAATGGAAAAGCGCTCGTAGAGAATCCGGTTCCGATCAAAGTAGAAAACCTTGGATCAAACATCAACACAGAATTCCCGGAATATTCCCCGGTAATTTCAGCCGATCAGCGCATGATGATCTTCACCACACGCCGCCCTGAAAATACCGGTGGCAAAGTAGATTCGCGCGACCAGATGTACTTCGAGGACATTTATTATTCTACCATGAATGATTCCGGTGAATGGTCGAAAGCCATTCCGATGGGACAGAATATCAATACAGCAGGACACGAAGCAACCATTGGTATGAGCGCCGACGGACAACAGCTCCTCATTTACAAAGACGACCAGGGCGACGGCAATATTTACCTCAGTTACCAGCAGGGAAATGCCTGGGGAACGCCGGCAAAATTGACTGAGAATATCAATTCCAAAAACTGGGAACCTTCGGCAACAATTACACCGGATGGAGCCACGCTTTATTTCAGCAGTAACATGCCCGGCGGTTTAGGCGGAACAGATATTTACAAAAGCGTGCGTTTGCCCAATGGCGACTGGTCGAAACCAACAAACGTGGGTGCACCCATCAATTCGAAATACGATGAAGATGCGCCTTCCATTCTTGCTGATGGCCGCACGTTGTATTATGCATCGAACGGCATTTTGTCCATGGGTGGATTTGATATCCTAACGAGTTCCCTGAACGACGATATGGGCTGGGGAGCGCCAAGCAACATCGGTTACCCGGTAAACAGCAGCGACGACGATATTTTCTTCGCACCAACGCCGGATAATACACACGCGTATTACTCTTCTGCGAGCAGCGAAAACGGTATGGGCGAAAAAGACATTTGCCTGCTCACTTTCCCGGGTAAAGAAGAAAATCCGCTTACGGTATTGACCGGCGAGATCACAAGCATTTATGGCGGTGTTCCTCCGGGAACGATCATCACCGTAACGGACGTTGAAACCGGCGAGATGATGGGACAATACACGCCAAACAGCGCAACCGGTAAATACGTGATCATTCTCCCTCCGGGAAGAAACTACAACATCACGTACGAAGCGGTTGACTATCTCTACCAGTCCGACAACGTGAATATTTCCGACACATCGGCGTACCAGGTACTGGATCGCCCGGTGGAACTGGAGCCGTTGAAAGTTGGACAGAAAATCGTGGTGCGGAATATCTTCTTCGCATCCGGAAAATCGGAACTCGCACCGGAATCAAAAGCGGAATTGGAAAAGCTGGTTACACTCATGACCAATTTCCCGAAACTGATTTTGGAAATTGCCGGTCATACCGATGCAGCGGGCGGCGACGATCTCAACCAGAGATTATCTGAGCAGCGTGCGCAGTCGGTAGCCAATTATCTCATCGAACGCGGCATCGATAAATCACGTTTGCGTACAACCGGCTTCGGCGAAAAACAGCCAATCGCGCAGAACTACAACAAAGACGGCACTCCAAACCGTGCCGGAATGGCCCTGAACCGCCGTTTCGAGTTCACCGTACTCAGCGTCGACGGACTGATTAAGGACGTGGTAGCGCCGATTGAGGTACCGGAAGGACTCAAGAACAAGTAGTGCGCAGTAAAAAACAGTAGGCAGTGCGCAGTAAAATCAGTGCGCGGTAAGTAGTCCGTCTTAGAGCGACTACGCACTGCGTACTGTTAAACTGCGCACTACGAGAGCCTTCCTGTTCCATATTTCGGATTTATTCGTAACTTCTCCACGTTCTAAACACCCCCTGTCATGAACTACAGTGCAACTCCTTTCCGGATTTTGCTGGTCTTTGTACTGGCCTTTCCGGTATCTGCCTTTGCGGGTTTCTCAAAAAACATGAGCGACAAACGCAAAATGAAAACGGCAGAAACCTATTTCACCTACGCCGATTTCGAAGCTGCGTTACCGCTGTATCTCGAGATGCTGCAGTCTTCCCCGGAAAACTGGAAGCTGAACTACCGCGCAGGAATTTGTTATTACTATTCTACAACATCGCGTCCGCGCAGTGTTCCGTTTCTCGCGAAAGCGGTAAACAACAGCACGAGCGACACACTTCCCGATTTGCTTTTTCATGCAGGGCTCGCTCATTTGTGTGTAAACGATTTCGACAATGCCGAGCGTTGTTTACTCGCTTTCAAAAAGAAAGCCGGCCGTAAGTACAAAGATCCTCTGCTCGATCAGCTCATTGCCGGTTGCGCCACAGGAAGAGAAATGTGGAAGACACCTGTAAGTGCGCGTGTAACCAATCTTGGGGCGAATGTCAATTCGAGTTACCCTGATTACGCACCTGTAGTGATTTACAGAAGCGACATTCTTCTTTTCACGTCGAAACGTCCGGGCAGTACCGGCAATGCCAAGGACGATGAAGGATTTTTCTACGAAGACATTTACCAGGCCAAAGGAGAAAGCTGGAACCGCTGGAAAGAACCATCACGGTACGATACATCTGCGGTGAAACGCCGCGGGATTTTCTCTTTGCTGTTCAACAAAGCAGAAGTCGTTTCTGAAATCAATACAGAGGATCACGACGGATCAATTACGCTCTCACCGGATTCAACGGACCTGTACATTTTCCGTTATGGCGATATCATGAAAGCCAATTGGGACGGAAAGCGCTGGCAACGTCCTTCACGCATTGGTGAAGAAATTGATATGCGCGCCAGCCACGAGCCTTCTATTTTCCTGAGCCGCGATGGAAACATCATGTTTTTTGTAAGCGACCGCAAAGGCGGAGTGGGACAAAAAGACATCTGGATCTGCGACAAAGAAAACGGCAACTGGGGCAAACCACATAACCTGGGCCTGGAAGTAAACACACCGTTCAATGAAGATTCTCCTTTCCTTTCTCCCGATGGAATGACCTTGTATTTTTCGTCTGAAGGTCACAACAGCATGGGTGGTTATGATGTGTTCAAATGCACACGCCAGAAAAACGGAATGTGGTCGCAGCCTGAAAATCTCGGTGCGCCGGTAAACAATGGCGGCGATGACATTTTCTATACTCCACTTGAAAATGGCGCTGGTGCGTACTATGCATCATTGAACCGCGAAGGCGAAGGTGATCTTGACCTGTTCTTCGTACAGTATTTCCCGGCGGTTGTGCCTATGGCCAAGCTTCGCCTGAACGCGAATGGCCTTGATCCGAAAGACATGGTGAATATCCGCATTTCTACACCGGAAGGAGTTCTGCTCAATGAGGTTAATCTCGCCAGCACGGATAGTTTCATGTATCCATACAATCCGTTCGTAGCAACGACGTATGAAATTTCCGCTCCCGGATTTAAAAAGGTCACGCTCAATGTAGAGAACGCAAATACGAACGAAGAACAGTTCATGCTGCAGCAGCTCAACATCACGCGCAACGATAGTATTACGCAAATGTCGCTGGTCAATTATGGATTCGACATCGACAGTGCGTTGAATCCCGTTGCCCTGGCCGATCCGTTCGTGGAATTTCCGGTGATGCGTACGAACTATCTCGACAGCCTTTCTTCCGTGAATGCGTTAACGACGCGGTACACAAGTTCAAACACCAGCGGTTCGGGTTTATCGGTTGATTATTTCCCTCCGGGAACCGAATTTGCTTCGCTGTATTTTGATTTTGACCGCGCCGAATTATCCGCCACCGGAAAAACGGAAACAGACAAACTCGTTGCCTGGCTCCAGGCCCATCCCGGAAGAAAAATCGAGATCATCGGGCACGCCGACGAGAACGGTGATGCGAACTACAACCAGAAGCTTTCCGAACAACGCGCTACGGCGGTTAAAGATGCTTTGATCGCGGCAGGCATCAAGCCTGATCGTATTGTGACTACCGGCAAAGGCGAAACTGAACCAGCTGTTGATACCCGTTCACAAGCGGAAAAGACAGAAGATCCGGGCAGAATGAATCGCCGGGTGACCATCCGGATCCTTGAATAAGCGTTCAACACCAGTAAATCTCATTTTTTTGCTGGAAATTAGACGATAAAGGCTTATTTTTGCCGGATTAATCATTCAGCCTGGCACTGAAAACATACCCCGTGAGTGAATATGTCGCGTAATACGTTTCTCGTACTCCTTGCCACCTTCTTTCTCCACATACAGGTGGATGCTCAAACTCCCGTTCCCGGTAACTACAGGGAGAACTTCGTGGAAGGTAATAAGCTGGTTGAAGAATCGAACTGGCCCATGGCCCTGATTTACTTCAAGGAAGCTTACCTGGTTGATTCGTCCAATGCCAACATCAATTACAAGATGGGCATGTGTTACCTCAACTCGGCTTCACAAAAGAAAAATTCACTTCGCTTCCTGCGTATTGCCGCGAAAGATGTGACGCGCAATTACGATCCGTTTGAACCCGGAGTAAAAAAGGCTCCTGAAAATACTTTTTTCTATCTCGCTCAGGCGTACCACTTCAATTACCAGTTTGATTCAGCCATCAGTTATTTCGAATCGTACAAAGCCATTCTCGGCATACGGGATCCCGAAATGACGAAGGAGATTGATATCCGCATCGGGTGGTGCAACAATGCGAAAGAATTTATGGCTACGCCGTTGGACGTGAGCATCACCAACATGGGCGACAGCATCAACGGACAGTACCCTGATTTTGGTGCCGTGATGTCGGTAGATGAAAACACCATCTATTTTACATCGCGCCGGTATGGTGAAACAACCATCGACGGAAGTTATTACGAAGACATCCTGGTGAGCGAGAAAAAAATGGATGGCACGTGGACTTCTGCGCGCCCGATCAGTCCGTACATCAACACACCCACCAACGAAGCAACCATTTCACTGAGTACAGACGGACAAACGCTGTTCCTCTACCGGGATGATAATGGCGGAGATATTTATTCATCCACCACGATGAACGGTCAATGGATGGCCCCGCTCCCACTCGGTTCCGACATCAATACACGGTATTGGGAAACCCACGCGTGTATGTCTGCAGATGGAAACACGCTGTACTTCGTCAGTGACCGTCCGGGTGGTTTAGGCGGGCGCGACATTTACCGTTGCGTGAAATTACCCAATGGAAAATGGTCGAAGGCGTTAAACCTTGGACCAACGATCAATACCGCACAGGACGAAGATGCTCCATTTATTCACCCCGATCAGCATACGTTGTTCTTCTCTTCGAAAGGACACAAGTCCATGGGTGGATTTGATATTTTCTTCGCCGTAAAAGACGACGAGTCCGGTGTATGGAGTGTGCCAACCAATATGGGTTATCCCATCAACACACCGGAAGATGATGTGTTCTACATGACTTCGCCCGATGGTAAGCGCGCTTATTTTTCTTCCGTGCGCGAAGGCGGTTATGGTGAGAAAGACATTTACGTGGCCGAGCTGAAGCAGGCAACGACCATGGCCCTGACGCTTCTCAAGGGGCGCATCTACAACGCCGATGGAAAACCGCTCACACAGAAAGTGGAGATCACCGTAAACAATTCACTCAACGGCGAATTGATCGGGGTGTATCGTCCGAATTCCAACACCGGAAATTTCACGATCATTCTTCCAACCGGCGGAACTTACCAGATCAGTTACGTTGTGGATAGCAAAGAATACGCCAATGAAATTATTGACGTTCCTGCCGGATCAAACTACGACATCATTGACCGTTCGATTGATCTCCGCGATCTGGTCCTGGGTAAAATCAGGTCCGACGTTCCGGTGGATACTACCAACAAAGGCGGCCAACACATTACGCTTCCGGGCGATTCAACAGGATCCAATAAACCACCACCAAATTACAAAGCCGAGCTCACAGAACACCACAACCTGAGCTTTACGATGTTCTTCAAGTATAACATCAGCACGATAGACCCTAAGGACCCTGACTTTAAGAACTTTATTGACAGTTGCGTTGCGCATATCAACAAATACGGCAGCATCAGTTTCCGGATCACGGCGGCAGCTTCCCAGGTTCCTACCAAGAAGTTTCCGAACAACAAAGCGCTTGCCGAAGACCGGGCCCAGAAGGCGCAGGATGTGGTGAACACGGCCTTGAAAGGTATGGGTGTTGACATGAGCAAGGTGACCTGGGTGAAGGTTACGGCGTACGTGCTCGGGCCACAATACAAATCGGATTTCGACAAGAAGAAACGGATTTACGAAAAGTACCAGTACGTAAAAATCCGGGGGTACTAACGCTGCAAAGGCTATTAGCCTTTTGAGGGTTGGGACCCTTGCGTACCTCCAGAAAATATTAACCCGGTAAAAAATTAATTCATCGGTATAGAAAAGCCCTTCATAGATACATGAAGGGCTTTTTCCATTCGGGGAGAATTGGTCCCAAAAAATGGTTCGTTTTTTGTTATTTTTGAAGAACCCGGGGATCGCTGAATCCCGAACCAGAACGTCGTGAGAAAGATTTACGCCACATTTTGTTTGACTTTGGCAGTGTTGTTTGCCGGCTTCGTCCATGGGCAGCAATCACGTCCGGGTACAGGTGCGGCCGCAGATCCCGACCTGGCCGCTGAACATTTCAATCACAAAAACTACGTTATGGCTTTGCCCATTTACCTGGCTTTGGTGAAAAAGGAAGCTTCCAATTACGAATACAATTACCGCACAGGCATTTGCTACCTCAATACGAACAGCAACAAAAAGGAAGCGGTAAAGTATTTCGAATTCTGCACTAAACAGCCCAAAGCCGACAACGATGCCTGGCTTTTCCTCGGGCAATCGTATCATCACGCGCAGCGCTGGGATGATGCCATCACCGCATACAACACGTACAAAGCGAAAGCCGATAAAGACGGAAAAGCCCGTGCCGATCTCTATATCCAGCAATGCAGCAATGCCAAGGTGCTGGTGAAAAGTCCGTTGAACGTAACGTTTGAAAGTCTCGGCAAAGAAGTCAATTCGGAATTCCCGGACTACTACCCTTTTGTTACGCAGGATGAATCGATGCTGTGTTTCACCTCGCGCAGGAAAGGAAACGTGGGCGCGCCGACGGTTGAGGTAGACGGTTATTATGCATCCGATATTTATTTTACGCGTGCGGTGAACGGCACATATTCCAAAGCCAAGAATGCCGGCGCAATGGTGAACGGAAATTACGATGAGCAGTGCGTCGGCCTTTCTGCTGATGGTGGCTGGATGACGGTGTACGTGGATAATATCAACACCGCGGGAGAGATTATGTTTTCATCGTACAACAAATCGTTTGCAAAACCTGTTGCGTTTGACGGGATCGACAACAACATCAACAGCGGTTTTGAAACAGCCGGCGCGCTTTCACCGGATGGAAATGTATTGTTCTTTGCCAGCGACCGCGATGGCGGCCAGGGCGGAACCGACCTGTACATGGTGAGAAAACTGCCCAATGGAAAATGGTCGCTTGCCACGAACCTGGGTGGCGTGATCAATACGGCGTGGGGAGAAGATTTTCCGTTCATGGCACCCGATGGAAAGACGTTGTACTTTTCTTCGGAAGGTCACAACAGTATGGGTGGTTACGATTTGTTTTACACCATCTGGGACCAGGAGAACAATACATTCAGCACGCCAAAAAATATCGGTTACCCGATCAACAATACGGAGAACAACATGTCGATCTGCTACACCGAAGCGAATCGTGTAGCCTACATTTCCACCGTACGCGAAGGCGGCATGGGCGATCTCGATATCTGGCGCGTGGTGTTTAACGAAGTCCAGGAAAATTACTTTACACTCGTGAGTGGACAGATCATTGTTCCCGATCCCAGTGTATCGTATGCCGATATGATCATCTCGGTAACCAAAACCGAAACGCAGGAAGAATACGGCTCCTACAAACCCAATCCGCAAACGGGACGTTACGTGCTCGCTTTGCCACCGGGCAAATACGTGATGACGGTTGATGCCCCCGGCTGTGCGCAGAAGATTGAAACGCTGATTGTGTTTGATATTGGGCCTCAAGGAGAAATGAGTAAGGACGTCTTGCTGACGAAGTCTCCGTAGAGATAGACGCCAAGCCGCGAAGATCGCAAAGGAAGGCGCAAAGAAAATACCAAAAACGAAAAACGCAGGGAATTGATCTCTGCGTTTTTTCTTTGCGTGCTTTGCGGCTTTGCGTCTATCCTTACGACTGAATGCCGAGCTTCTGCATAATCTCATTACTCACCCCGGTATTCGAATATCCACCGTCGTGGTAAAGATTCTGCATGGTAACCATACGCGTAAGATCGGAGAACATCGATACGCAATAATCTGCGCAGGCTTCAGCGCTTGCATTTCCAAGCGGTGCAACCATGTCGGCGTAATCGTAGAAATCACCGAAGCCTTTGATCCCGCTTCCTGCAGTTGTTTTGGTCGGAGATTGTGAAATAGTGTTCACACGCACTTTCGCTTTCTTTCCGTAGTGATAACCGAATCCGCGTGCAATAGATTCCAGCATGGCTTTGGCATCGGCCATATCGGTATAGAACGGGTATGTGCGTTGTGCGGCGATGTACGACAAGGCGAGAATACTTCCCCACTCGTTCATCGCATCCATATTGTACGCCACGTTCATCATCTTGTGGAACGACATAGCGCTCACGTCGATGGACTTCATGTAGAAGTCGTTATTCAGTCCGGTGTACGGAATGTTTTTACGGATGTTCGCCGACATACCGATGGAATGCAATACGAAATCAATTTTTCCGCCCATGTGGTCCATAGAACCTTCGAAGAGCGCTTTAAGCTCATCCATGTTCGTAGCATCAGCAGGGAAAATTTTTGCGCCAGTCGCTTCGGCCAGCTTATTGATCTCTCCCATGCGCATAGCGATAGGAGCGTTTGTCAATGTAATTTGTGCGCCCTGCGCGTGACATTTTTCCGCCACTTTCCAGGCAATTGAATTGGCATCGAGAGCGCCGGAGATAATTCCGCGTTTTCCTTGGAGTAGATTGTGAGACATAGACAGGTTGTTAGGTGGGCAAATATACGGAAAGGATTTTGGGAGATTGGCTTCATTTTTGCCGGAGAGCGGGTAGATTTAGTAGGATAAATCCCCGTAATTATTTGTTATTTTTAATCTATGAAGCTGACGAAGCAAAAAGAGGAGCTTGCCAAACGAATTCTTGAGACAGAGGACAAGAATGTGATCAAATATATCCAGGCTATATTCGATAATGATGTGGACAAGTGGGAAGAAGAAATGCCCGAGTACGTAAAAAAATCAATTGAAAAGGGTCTTGCTGATGCTGATGCAGGGCGAACGATCTCAAACGCTGAAGCAAAGAAAAAAATTAAAAAGTGGTTAAAGAAGTAATTTGAACCGACCAATCCTTAATTACTTACCGTCGTGTTCTTGAATATCTTTTAGAATATTGGAGTGAGCAAGAAGCGGCCAATTTTGCGTTTGCAGCAGATAAGATCGTTGAACATATCCAGGTTCATCCGCGAATGTTTCGCAAGACTAAATACCCAAATGTTCACGAGGCCCTGATCACTCCACACAATCTCATGGTTTATAGGGTCAAAACAAAAACCCATTGAGATTATTACCATTTGGGATACGCGTCAAAATCCAAGACGAAAAAAATACTAATCCACGCATCATGAACAAAACAATTGCTTTACTGTTGATTCCATTTTCAATTGTGTTTTTCGCATTCTCCGGCGGCGAAAACTCAGGCACTATAGGCGTTTATGACGCCGACTCGGTACATACCGCCATGCCCCGTTATCATAGGGCGTTGATAGAATGCGCAAAACGGGATTCGGCACATCAAGTGGCCCTGGATACGCTACACGCCCGGCGGAAATATCGGGCTCGTGAATTAGAGGAAAATGAAAAAACGGATAGTCCGTTGGTACACGCATATCGTACGGCTCAACTAGCCGATGTGGATTCCACGATCGTTCACCTGATCAAGGCTGTGAAGGAAGATTCCATCAGCTACCGGCATGAACTCATGTACCCGGTGTATAAGATCACCAAAGATGCGGCAGAGCATCTTCGAAAAGAAAAGCAGTATGTTGCGGTGCTGCAAAAGAATGAACTTGATTCTTTCCGTACAGCAAATCCGGGAAAGTATGAGATTGTGAATGTGACCGGTGAGTTAATTACACGAACAAAATAAACACTGATGAAAATTCTGAAATCCGCTTTACTTTTTATTTTTCTTCTGGCATTCTCAGTGGTCACATTTGCCCGTCCGGGTAAACCTAAAAACCTTGCTTACTACAATGCGGATTCCATCATGCCGCTGATGAACCGTTTCAAAGCTAAAAACGACAGCATGAGCAGTTACAACCTGAAGATCCAGGCTACATTAACAAAGATGGAAGCTGAATACGAGGGTAAGTTAAAGGCGTTGAAAGCAGATTCAGCTGTTGTAACACCGGAATACTATGCCGTGCGGAAAGCGGAAGTAACAGCGCTGAGACAAAATTCCGATGCCTTTCGGGAAGCAGCAAAAGCAGAAAGTGTGGTATTAGATTCCATTCTTACTTCGTACATACTGATACGGATTCAGTCTGCGGCAGAACAAGCCATCAGGAAAACGAAATACAAAAAAGTGTATGAAGAAACCGTGGCGCGAAAAATGGCCGCTGCGCCCGGGGCAAACTATACGCTCGTTGACATCACAGACCTCGTGATCAAAGAACTGAGATACAATGGCGAGATACGGTAAGTTGATACGTTGTGCTATTGCATGTGCGGCTTCTCTCGTACTGATGCGCGCAGATATTTCCGCGCAAAACAAAACACAGCAACCCTCTCCCGCTCCATCAGCGGAGGACTGTATCATTGGTTTTTATGTGCGCGATTCTGTTGCCATGCAAATGCCCGGCTTTAAGCCCTGGTACGACAGCGTCCAACATGTTCAACTGCGCAAACAGGAATTACAGAAAAAATATTTCCTCGCCACGGATCGCTTGCTCACAGCCACTCCCGATTCCGGGGCAACAGTAACTCCGCAGCAACAGAGCGAATACAATGCTGCAAAAAAAGAAACCGAAACACTGAACGCCCGGATGCACGCAATGACCGACCAGATGTACCAGCTGTCGACCAAATACCTGGATCCATACTACGATAGCATTGCTCGAACCGCTGCCCGGATTTCCAAACAGCAGAACATGGCCTTTGTTTTTGAAATCGGAGAGAACCGGCAGATGACTTGTCCGAGCGATAAGCGGCTCATGATCGATATCACCTATGACATTGCCATGGCCGTAGGTGTAAAAACCAACCGGCTGCGTGTCGGAGTATTCAACACCGATTCTTTACTGCGGTTAATGCCGGGTTATGCCTTACGTGCTGATTCAACGCAAGCGGAAATGGCGAGCCTGAACGATTCCCTTGCAACGTTGGATGCGGAGATCAGAAAACTGAAGCGTGAACTTGATTCGCTTCGTCCTGTGCTCTCCAAACGCAAGATTCGTGAACGTGAAGAAGTGATTGCAGAGAAACAGGAGCACCGTGATGTTCACCGCAACTACGAATTGTTCAAGATCGATGAACGGGATGCAGAACGGACGCACACGTACCGGCTAAAACTCAGAAATGCTTCATTAAGCGCTGCCCAGGAACAACGCTGCGTGAAACTCGACGACGAGGAAGCAGCACGTGCATACTGGACGGAGAAGGAAGCGGAGTTTGTGGATTTGAATGCACGGATTGCGGAACAATTAAAGTGATGTGCTGATTATTAATTGCTGAGAAATTCAAATTCGTAAGCTGGGCCTGCGGCCCGTTTGCCACAGATTCGCAGATTACGCAGATTAAAATAATTGAAAAAATAAATAATGAATTTTAAAAATCTGCGTAATCTGCGAATCTGTGGCCCACGCGCCGGAGGCGCTTCAACAGCAAGAGTCATTTTATTAGATCAAAAAAAAATCGAAATCAAAGGAGAATCGACTCAATAAACCAAGGTTAAGTTTCCCTCCACATCAATGATGCGCGCATCAAAAAATTAATTCGCAAGCAACTCCTTCGCATTCTCCCTCGCTGCATCTCCCGGTTTTCCTGCGCTCAGCATCTTCGCGATTTCTTCGATGCGTTGCTTGTCGGTGAGTTGTTTGATGCGGCTCACGGTTTTCTTCGCAACTTCTTCTTTGTACACGAACAGATGCGCATCGCCTTTACTCGCCACCTGCGGCAAATGCGTGATCGTAATCACCTGCATGTGCGCGCCCATGCGATGCATGATGGCTCCCGCTTTCGCAGCGATATCGCCGGAAATACCGGTGTCGATCTCATCAAAGATGATGGTCGGCAATGAAGCGCTTTTCGACAACATCGCTTTCAGGCTGAGCATAAGCCGCGACAATTCTCCACCCGAGGCGACTTTATTCAGCGGCTGAAGTTCCGCGCCCTTGTTGGCGGTGAAGAGGAACGTCACTTTGTCGAAACCGGTTTCACGCGGTTCCTGCGTCGTTTCCATCTGCACTTTCAGCTGCGCGCCCGGCATGCCGAGCTCAGCCAGCATGTTTTTGATTTCTTTCGAAAGCACAGGTGCAGCAGCTTCGCGTTTTTGTGCGAGCTTCTCCCCTGTTTCGCGAATGAGGATCATGGCTTCAGACAATTCTTTCTCTGCGAAAATCAATTGCGCTTCCATAGATGCAATAGCGTCAATCTTTGTCCGCAGTTCTTCGCACAAAACCATCAACTCGGTGACAGTCCGTACACCGTGTTTGTGCTGAAGACGATAGATCGAGTCGAGCCGTTCATTGACCTGTGCAATGCGGTTCGGATCGTAAACAATCTCGTCGTCCAGCGATTCGGTTTCAGCAGCAATATCTTCCAGCTCAATCACCACGCTCGAAAGGCGTTCTCCCAAAGCAGCTACTTTCGGGTTGTATTTCGCGAGCTGCATGATGTTATTTTTCACAGCCATGATGCCGGCAACCAGGTTCTCCTCTGCCCCGTTCAGCGCCAATGCCGATTTCGAAAGACCGCCTTTGATCGTTTCTGCATTCTCCAGCGTCTTCAGTTCCGATTCGAGTTCATCCTGTTCGAGTTCTTTCAACCCGATCGAATCCAATTCTTCAAACTGGAACGTGAAATAATCGAGGTCTTTTTTCGATTTCGCTTCGAGTTCTTTCAACTCATCCAGCTTCGCGGCTACTTTTTTGTAGCGTTTGAAACGCTCGGTGTATTCGGCGATCAGTTTTCCATTCCCGGCAACTGCGTCGAGCGCGGAAAGCTGGAATGCCGAATTCGTGAGCGTTAATGTTTCATGCTGCGAATGGACGTCGACCAGTTTCGATGAAAGCTGCTTGAGGAATGAAATATTCACGGGCGTATCATTGACAAACGCGCGCGATTTTCCTTCAGCGGTTACTTCGCGACGGATCAGGGTTTCGTCGCTGTAATCGAGATCGTTTTCTTCGAAGAGGCGTTTGAGATTAAATTCATTGACGGTGAATTTTCCTTCGACCACGCACTTCCGCGACTTATCAAACAATGCTCCCGAATCTGCACGATCGCCAAGCAGCAAGCCCAGCGCGCCCAGCAGGATAGATTTTCCGGCGCCTGTTTCACCGGTAATGATGGTGAGTCCCGGTCCGAGTTCAATGTCGGCGGAATCGATGAGGGCGTAATTCTGAACGTGCAAGGAGACGAGCATAATTTTGTGTTTTGTTTTACAAAAGTAGGGAAGAGAAAAATGATTAGTCGAAAAAACTAAAATTTTTAGCCAGAGGTGGCGCAAGGGTCTCAACCCTCAAAAGGTTAATAGCCTTTGCAGCGTTGGGACCTCTACAGGTATGCAAGGGTGGCAACCCTCAAAAGGTTAATAGCCTTTGCAGCGTTAGGACCCTCTCACACATCCCCACAAAAAAAAACCGCCGCAGTTTCCCGCAGCGGTTCAAAAATTATCTCTCTCAGAAAACTACGCCGTCACTTTCCCCAACACCTTCGCCATCGTCTTCCCGATCGTAGCCGGTGAATCAACCACGTGTATTCCGCACTCACGCAGAATCTCCATCTTCGCTTCTGCTGTATCTTCTTTCCCACCTACAATCGCACCGGCATGACCCATCGTACGACCTTTCGGTGCTGTTTTTCCTGCAATAAATCCAACAACCGGCTTCTTATTCCCGTTTGCCTTCACCCAACGCGCTGCTTCCGCTTCCAGTCCGCCACCAATCTCTCCGATCATCACAATACCTTCTGTTTCCGGATCATTCATCAGCAACTCCACAGCTTCTTTCGTTGTAGTTCCAATGATCGGATCTCCACCGATTCCAATCGCCGTTGTAACACCCAATCCCGCGCGAACAATCTGGTCAGCCGCTTCGTAGGTCAACGTTCCCGACTTGGAAACGATCCCGATATTTCCTTTTTTGAAAACGAAGCCTGGCATGATGCCCACTTTCGCTTCGCCAGCTGTAATTACTCCCGGACAATTCGGTCCGATCAAACGGCACTCACGGCCTTTCAGGTATTCTTTCACCTGGATCATATCTTTTACCGGAATTCCTTCCGTAATACAAACAATCACTTTGATGCCGGCATTCGCTGCTTCCATAATTCCATCTGCAGCAAATGCAGGTGGTACGAAGATGATCGAAACATCAGCGCCGGTATTTTTCACCGCGTCAGCAACCGTGTTGAACACAGGACGGTCGAGATGTGTTTGTCCGCCTTTGCCGGGTGTAACACCACCAACTACGTTGGTTCCGAACTCAATCATTTGTGTTGCGTGGAAAGTGCCTTCTGTTCCGGTGAAGCCCTGCACAATTACTTTTGAATTTTTTCCGACTAAAACGCCCATAGCTATTTTCGATTTATGAAGTACGAATTACGATTTCTGGAATAGGGATCAAAAATAGGATTTTGGATTGAGTTTAGGTAGCGGAAAAGGGGTTGTTTTCAGGGTTTATTAACCAAGTATAGCCACGAAGACACCAAGACTCAAAGAAATGAAAGTGTCAAGAACAATGCATTGTGACTCTTAGTGCCTTGGTGACTTTGTGGCTATTTCTTTCTGACTCTTTCCAGATTGATCATATTCAACGGATCCAGAGCCAAACCTTCCACGTTCTTCTGAACGAGACGAACAACGCGGTCGTAATACAGTGGCACAACCGGCGCTTCGTCAATGAGGATCTGCTCCATGCGGAGAAATAAATCGCTGCGCACCGAATCACTTTGCTCGGAAAGACAACGTTCGTAGAGGCGATCAAATTCTGTGTGACTGAAATGCGTGTAGTTCGATCCGGCCGGGCTCCAATACTTGCTGTAGAACAGCGACATGAAATTTTCAGGATCAGGATAATCGCCAATCCACGATTTACGGAAACACATCACTTTTCCCTCAGCAACCGCCTCCGTGAATGTGTTCGGAATCATAATGTCAATCTTGGCCGGAATCCCGATCTCGTTCAACTGGTGACTGATCTCTTCAGCAATATCCAGGTACGTGCTCGTTGTGGTGATCGTGATCGTTGGCAATCCCTTTCCTCCCGGAAAATGCGCCATGTCCAGCAACTCACGCGCTTTGTCGGGATCGTACGAATAGCCTTTCAGCTTCGAAGGATCATACGCGTGCATGCTTGGCGGAATAAAACCGCTTGTTGCTGCAGTGCCCAGGTTGTTCCTCCGGAAACGAACGATCTGCTCGCGGTCGATCGCGTAATTGATCGCCTGCCGGACCAGTTTCAATTGCAGTGGATTGCTCTGCATCAGGTTACTCTTCGGATCGATATTGATTCCCAGGTAATCTGTTTTCAGAAATTCAGCACTCTGCAAAACATAATTCTTCGCCATATCGGGTTTCAATTGCCCGTCCGACTGCATCGTTTTTTCTTTGTTGATTGCATCAATTCCCGAAAGCATATCGAGATCACCGGAAAGAAACTGGAGAAATGCCGCATCCGGATCGTCAATGAAACTCACCGAAACAATATCGAGATAAGGCAGCTGTTTTCCATTCTCGTCCTTCTTGAAATACACAGGATTCCGCTCGAGATCCAGGCGGTTGTCTTCCTGCCATGTTTTCAACCGGAATGGTCCTGTACCAACAGGATGAGATTTAAATTCCTCACCGTAAAACCGGACAACTTCCTTCGGAACAACCGAAAAATATTTCATGGTAAGTATTCCGAGAAACGGGTTGAACGGTCTGCGCAGGTGAATGATCAGCGTCGAATCACTCGTGGCTTCAAATCCCGGGTGATTACCGGATTCATCATAATCAATCACATCGACCAGCGTAGACGCGTTTGAAATTTTCTTATCAAACAACCGCGTAAAGCTGTAAACGAAATCTGAAGCAGTCACTTTCCGTCCTTTGCCTCCGGGAAACTGCGGATCGTCGTGAAAAAAAACATCCTGCCGCAACGTGAACGAATACGTCAGTCCGTCATCGCTGATGTTCCATTGGGTAGCAATGCAGTCCTGCACGTTCAGTTTATCATCCATCTCCAACAGGCCGTTGTAAATCTGGTTCGCGGCCCAGTTGTTCTCGAATGAACCCGACATCACCGGATCAAGCGAAGTAACATCTCCCAACTCGTTGAAACGAAACACCTGCCGGTTGTCGTGCTCATCATTTCCGGGACCACACGACGCCACACCTGCGAGGATAACTGTGAGGACAAAAAGCGTAATCTGGATTCGTTTCATAGCGATGATTCTGGCAGAACAAGTTTACCAAGAATCGGGTGGGGAGATTTGTTTGTTAAAAAACGTTTTTACACAAGGTTTTCAACAGGGAAAAATCATCGCATAGAAACATAGGCAAAGGCGACCCGGTCACTGCGAGGAACGAAGCTGTCTCATGTCCGTGTCCGCAACATGGGATCGCTTCGCAAGCTCGCGATGACGGTAGATCGCCTTTGCCTATGTTACTGTTGGTTAAAAGAGCCCAAATGATCTCTCCAAAACCTTAACTTTGCACTCGCATGGAAAAGACCGTAGCCTTCCACACTTTAGGCTGTAAGCTCAACTTCTCAGAAACCTCCGCAATTGCACGTCAATTGAAGGAGCATGGCTTTGCACGCCGTGATTTTCATGAAGGCGCTGATCTTTTCGTGATCAACACCTGTTCAGTGACCGAAAATGCAGATCGTGAATGCCGCAAGATTGTGCGCGATGTGCTTGCTGTGTCGCCCGAAGCGTGTATCGCCATCATCGGCTGCTATGCCCAACTGAAACCGCAGGAGATCGCCGCCATCGAAGGTGTTGATCTTGTGCTCGGCGCAACAGAGAAATTCAATATTCCCGCTTATCTCGAGCAACTCAACGGCAAACAGGCTCACGCATTCGTACATTCCTGCGATGTAGATGATGCCGATGTGTTCGTGAGTGCATGGTCTTCAGGCGATCGCACGCGTACTTTCCTCAAAGTGCAGGACGGTTGCGATTATACCTGCAGTTTCTGTACCATTCCATTGGCACGGGGAAAAAGCCGTTCCGACAGTATTGCAAACGTGATGGAGAACGCGAAGAAAATTGCGGCTTCCGGAGCGAAAGAAGTTGTACTTACCGGTGTAAACCTTGGCGATTTCGGCAAAGGTCTTCACGGCGGGAAGAAACGCGAAGAAAATTTCCTTGAACTCATCACGGAACTGGATAACGTTGAAGGCATTGAACGTTTCCGGATTTCATCTATAGAACCAAACCTGCTGACGAACGAAATCATTCACTTCGTTGCGCAATCGAAAAAATTTGTTCCGCATTTTCATATTCCATTGCAATCGGGTTCCGACAAGATGCTAAAGATGATGCGTCGCCGTTACCAGCGTGACCTTTACGTTGACCGGGTGAACACCATCAAGTCACTCATGCCGCATTGCTGCATTGGCGTGGATGTTATCGTTGGTTTTCCCGGCGAAACGGAAGAAGATTTCCTGGACACGTACAAATTTCTGAATGAACTGGACGTTTCGTATTTGCACGTGTTCACCTATTCGGAACGCGACAATACCGACGCCATTCTTCTCGAAGGAATTGTCCCCATTGCAGAACGCAAACGCCGGAATAAAATGTTGCGGACATTATCCGTAAAAAAACTACGTGCGCTTTACACGCAACACCTGAACCAGTCGCGGGTCGTTTTGTTTGAAGAGGAAAACAAGAAAGGGATGATGCTCGGCTACACCGACAATTACATCCGCGTTTCTGTTCCTTACGACACAGCGCTCGTCAACCAGCTTACAGCATTTACACTGGAAAATCTTTCTGCTGAAAATATTTACACCATCGAAGCCGTGCCGGCCATGGCTTAACCGAATTTTATGTACGCAACGATTTACGACGCAGTTAAAGATTTATTCGGACTGGAAATTCCATTCCTGAAACTCCTGCAAAGCTTTGGTTTTTTCGTAGCGATCTCATTCCTGCTCTGCGCCTGGTTTTTCGCGAAAGATTTGAAACGCAAAGAGAATGAAGGTTTGCTCATGCCCACAATGCGCAAAGCAATTGTTGGTGCAAAAGCATCGCAGGCTGAACTGATCGGGCAATTCCTGGTTGGGTTTCTGCTCGGGTGGAAATTACTCGGTGTATTTTTCGCAGGAGAAAGTTTCAATGAAAATCCACGCGGGTACATACTTTCCGGTGAAGGAAGTTTATTGATGGGAATTCTCGTAGGCGGCGCCTTTGCGTATTTCCGTTACTGGGATGCCAAACGCAAAATGCTTCCGCAGCCTAAAGTCCCGCTGATCACGTTGGAAACATGACACTCATCGCAGCGGGATTTGGTTTTCTCGGCGCAAAAATATTTCACATTCTCGAAAACTTCGGAAGCTTTCTCGAAGATCCGGGTGACATGCTGTTTTCGTTCAGCGGTCTCACGATGTACGGCGGATTGATCCTCGGAAGCATTGCCGTTCTTGTGTACGCGCACAAAAAGAAATTCAATATTCTCCACGTGATGGATGCGTGCGCACCCGGATTGTTTCTCGCTTACGGATTTGGCCGCCTCGGTTGCCAGGTTTCCGGCGACGGCGACTGGGGTGTGGTCAACACCGCTCCGAAACCCGGCTGGCTGAGTTGGGCGCCCGATTGGCTCTGGAGTTACAATTACCCGAATAACGTGAACGGCGCGGTTATTCCGAACGACCTCGATCCGAAGTACCAATCACCGGAATGGGTGGTAAAAGTGATTACCCAAAGCCCGGCCGACGGTCTTGTGGAACCTGTCTTCCCTACTCCATTGTACGAAGCGATCCTCTGCATTTCATTGTTCGCTATTTTCTGGATGCTCCGTAAACGTTTTGTCACTCCGGGCTTGCTCTTCGCGTGTTACATGATCTTCAACGGGCTTGAGCGTTTCACGATCGAATTGATCCGCGTAAACACAACACTTTTTACAATCGGAAATTTCCGCGTAACGCAGGCAGAGTTTATTGCATTTTCATTGGTTACGCTTGGAACTGCATTTGCATTCTGGACCAAACGTTACCATAAAAAACGCCTTGCGGCTACATGAGTTTATTCGGCGATACAACCGGTTATCCTGATCTCGAATTGCTCTGCGAAAAAACGCAGGTGATCAGCATCCGCGTGGGCCGGGCAATTCTTGAACAACGAAAGAATTTCAAAACTTCGGACATCGAAGAAAAGAATTTCAACAATCTCGTTTCGTTCGTTGATCGCGCCGCAGAAGATGAACTGGTCAAACAGCTCTCCGGAATTTTTCCGGAAGCCGGATTTATCACCGAGGAAAATTCGAACCGCCCCAAAGGAAAACGGTTCAACTGGATCATCGATCCGCTCGACGGCACAACGAATTTCATTCACGGCATTCCCTGCTACGCAGTCAGTGTTGCACTCGCCGACGAAATGACTCCGATTCTCGGTGTGATCTACGAGATCAACATGGACGAATGTTTTTACGCCTGGAAAGACGGCGGTGCCTGGCTGAACGGCAAAAGCATTTCCGTTTCGGGAGCGAAAGAACTGAAACGCGCCTTGCTTGGAACCGGCTTTCCGTATGTTGAAGCAGGCATACACGAAAAATATCTTGCGCTCTTTGGAGAACTGCAACGCACAACACGCGGAATCCGCAGACCGGGTTCTGCTGCTACGGACATAGCGTGGACGGCGGCCGGACGTTTCGATGCATTTTACGAATACGGTTTAGCGCCGTGGGATGTTGCAGCGGGTTTGATCATCATTACCGAAGCAGGCGGACTCTGCACCGATTTCTCCAATGGAAACGATCCGATCGGAAAAAAAGAACTTCTTTGCGGCACACCGGATATTCACGCAGCCGTGTTACCGATCATTCAAAAACATTTAGCCTGATATGACCAATCTCTCTCTTACACGTCCACTCGCATTCGTTGACCTGGAAACAACCGGTGTTAACGTGGCTTCCGACCGGATCATTGAAATTGCAATCCTCAAACTGCATCCGAATGGCGACCGCGATTCGAAATGCATGAAGATCAATCCGGGCAGACCGATTCCGGCGGAGACTACGGCCATTCATCACATCACGGACGAAGACGTAAAAGACGCGCCAACATTCAAGCAGTCCGCTGCTATGTTGTATGCATACATCGACGGTTGCGATCTTGCAGGATACAATTCAAACAAGTTCGATTTCCCTTTGCTTGCAGAGGAATTTCTCCGCGCAGAAATTGAATTTGATATTTCGAACCGCAAACTCGTTGACGTGCAGAATATTTTTCACAAAATGGAACAACGCACACTGGCTGCTGCGTACCAGTTCTACTGTGGAAAACCATTGATCAATGCGCATTCAGCAGAAGCAGATACGCTCGCAACGTACGAAATTCTCGAGGCACAGGTTGTGAAATATGAAACGCTGAAAAAAGATGTTCAGTTTCTTTCTGAGTTTTCGGCGCACACCCGCAACGTCGATTTAATGGGACGCATTGTTTACAACGACAAGAACATTCCGGTGTTCAATTTCGGGAAGCACAACGGCAAACCGGTAACGGATGTTTTCGAGAAAGAACCGTCCTATTTTTCGTGGATGATGGATGGGGATTTCCCGTTGTATACGAAGAAGGTGATCACGAAGATCCGTCTCGAGATGCGTAAAAAATAACCACGGCGGCACGGCGGACACGCCGATTCGCTGCGCTCATTCAAAGAAATTAACCACAGAGATGCACAGAGGTATTTCACAGAGGTTCACTGAGCTGCGCTGGGATACATTCAGTGAACCTCTGTGAAAACCACTCAGTGTGCCCTGTGGTAAAAGAATAAGTAACACAAATCGCGTAGCGGTTGCGCCGTGCCGACACAAGTAACACAAACAAAAACGCGCCGTGCCGCCGTGGTAAAAATAAAATGTGAATCGCGAAGCGATTGCGCCGCAGTAAAAGTAAAACGAGAATGAAAATCATCTGCATCGGTCGCAACTACAGCGATCACGCCAAAGAAATGAATTCCCTGGTTCCGGAAGAGCCCGTTATTTTCATGAAACCGGATACGGCCTTACTGAAAGACAACGCCCCGTTCTTCTACCCGGAATTCACGAAAGACCTTCACCACGAAGTGGAAGTTGTGCTGAAGATCTCGAAAGTCGGGAAGCACATCGAAGAAAAATTTGCGCACCGGTATTACAATGAAATCGGGCTGGGAATTGATTTCACCGCGCGTGACCTGCAGGCTGAATGCAAGAAAAAAGGTTTGCCCTGGGAAAAAGCAAAAGCGTTCGACCATTCGGCACCCATCGGAGAGTTTGTTTCCATCGATGCCTTGAAGGACAAAAACGCTATTGATTTCCATCTCCACCTCAACGGGGCAATGGTCCAGCGCGGCAACACCCGCGATCTCATCTTTTCGTTTGACCAGCTCGTGAGCTACATCTCGAAATTTGTGACGCTGCGTATGGGCGACCTCATTTACACGGGAACACCGGCGGGTGTTGGTGCGGTGAAGATTGGGGATAGGCTGGAAGGGTTTATGGAGGGGAAGAAGATATTTGGGTTTGAGGTTAAATAGACGCAAAGACGCAAAGGACGCGAAGTAAGGCGCAAAGAATAATAAGGTAAAAACCTTTGCGCTTTTTTCTTTGCGAACTCTGCGGCTTTGCGTCTATTCCCGCAGTTGCTCAGCTTTTCCCTACACTTATTTCACCACACTATTTCTCCCGGTATCGCGTTGTATTTTCATCCCATGAAGTCCTTCCTGAAAGCAACCCTATTCTCTGTCCTTATTGGCTGTACCGCGTTCATCGTAATGAGTAACCTGCCTTCCGGTACGGTGACCAGGATCAAAAACATTCCGGCGAAAACCGACAATTTCATTGGCGGAACAATCGCCGGGACCTACGCGAATACGGAGAAGGAACTCCCTGCGCTTGCTGATTCATTGAAAAAGGTCGACACACTTCTCGTGGCGTACAAAAGCAAGTACCGCATGCAGTTGTATTACTCGGGCAAACTGATCAAAACGTACATCATTGGTCTTGGACAGGAACCACTCGGTCACAAACAGCAACAGGGCGACAACCGCACGCCGGAAGGCGATTACCGCATCATCCAGAAAACGGTTGGACCATTTGACGGAAGCAATCCGTATTTAGGAAACCGCTGGATGCGTTTGAACTATCCGAATAATGCAGATGCAAAAGCGGGACTGGAAAATAAATTCATTACGGAAAGCGAATACAAAAAAATTCTCGCGGCGAACAAAACGGGAACTGAACCTCCGAAGACCACCAAACTCGGTGGAGGAATCGGGATTCACGGCTGGTACGGAAGCTGGCCCGGCGATGATGAACAGGACCTGACGTGGGGATGCATTACGATGCAGAATTCGGAGGTGGAGGACGTGTATAAGAGAGTTGGGTTGCAGACGCGGGTTATTGTCTACCCGTGAAACATAGACGCAAAGCGCGCAAAGAAAAAAAACGCAAAGATTCTAAGTCCTTGCGTTTCCCTATACTAATTTCTTTGCGCCTTACTTTGCGAACTCTGCGGCTTTGCGTCTATTCCGAGACCGGAACTGTAATCGTGAAATCCTTGTTCTCCCCTGTTGCCGTCGTCACATTCACAAACTGGTAACCCGAAACCGGCGTCATCACCAGCGTGTCCCACGTTGCATCAAGTCCTTTGGCGTAGAGAAACATGGTTTTGTGTCCGTTACCGACATCTGTGAGGATGAGATTTCCATTCGCATCGCATACGTATCGCGCGTCGTACACGGATGTATCTGTCCCTGCGTTTTCGGTCGTGTTGTTCTTGCGGAATACTACGGCATTCGCAATCGGAAATCCGTGGTGGTTGACGTTAATGAGCAGGCGCACCGTTCCTTCGGGAACCGTTTCCGGATCCTTTTCGCAGGATGAACACGAAAGTCCAACTGCGAGCACGATCAACGATATGTACTTTGCGATCTGCATCAAATGGTAATTAACAACATAGTTACATAGTTTGCATAGAATCGCCGCGCGATCATAGGGCACATAGGTGCTCCTGATGTGAACTCAGGCAAACTGACACCTCTGTTTTCTATGTGACTATGTGGTTTCATTTTTTTGTGTTCTTTTTATCCCTCAAAGGGTATAACCCTCGCAGGGTTATTGCTCCCGAAACCTCGGATCGTTAATCAAAGTATAATCCGTCAAAGTCGCCAAAAACGCCAGCAAATCCGATTTCTCCTGCGGCGTCAATGGAATTCCGCTCGTTAATTGCGGGTCCAGCGTTGCGCTCGGGTACATCGTTCCCGAATAATGATCGAGACATTGCGACAACGTGTTGAACCGCCCATCATGCATATACGGAGGCGTGACCGCAATGTTACGCAACGACGGTGTTTTGAATTTCATCGAGTCGGCCGGATTAGCTGTGATCATCATTCTTCCCGCATCCATGATCGTTGGTTCCGGTGTTAAACCATTGTTGTGGAACGAACGGTCGGTGAATAGCGGTTCTGTATGACAAGACGCACACTTCGACCGGAAGGTTGCCAGCCCATTGAGTTCCGGCTGCTCCAATGAAATTTCATTGCGCATGTACTGATCGTATCGCGAATTGTCGGAGATCATCAGTCCCTGGAACTGAGAAATCGCCTGCGTGATGCGCTGCGTGGTGATTGTATCGCTTCCGAACGCAGCTTCAAACATCAGGCGGTATTGCGAATCGGCATTCAGTTTGGCAATGATGTTCGGCAACGTTTCGTCCATCTCCACGGGATTCCCGATCGGACCCAATGGCTGAAGTTCGATGTGTGTGATTCCACCGTCCCACATGAATGTTTGGTTCCAGGCGAGGTTCCAGAGCCCCGGCGCATTGCGTGTACCAAACAATCCATCAATGCCATGACTGACCCGGTGTTCGGAATGCGCGAAGGCCACAGTTTGCTGGTGACAGCTTCCGCAGGAAATGGTATTGTCGCGGGAAAGACGCGGATCGTAAAAAAGTTTTCGTCCGAGTTTGAATCCGGCAACGGTTACCGGGTTCGTTGAGAAATCATACTGCGGAGCCGGGAATCCCTGCGGCACGTAGAACTTTACGTTTTCTTCGTTGAGGGCGATGGGGATCTCGGGGTCGCGGTAACAACCACTCACGAACGAAGCGATTACCACGGGTAACAGGATAACGGCCACTGCCATGCCGCGCTTGACAAATGAACCACGGCGACACGGCGAAATAATCCGCCGACCTAAGCGAAGTAAATTCACAATTCTATTTTCTTTACCCGTTTTCACTATCTGCTTATTTGCGAATTCTCAAAGTCCAAAAGAATCGCAAAGCGATTCCCAATTACAAGCGCCGTGCCCGCTGTGCCGCCGTGGTAAAATTTAGCCCACATCATCGCGGTTCAATTCTCGATACCCGTAATCGTAAACATATCCATGTAATTATCCGCGATACCCACCGACATATTCCCCGGTGTAGAAATATTGCTCGACGACGAAAAGTCAATCGCATATGGAGTCTGAAACCATTCGTTCAGATCACTCTTCATGTGAATTTTCGGAACGGTGTTCGCGGTGACCACTGCCGTGGACGCACCGAATGATGGAATCGCCCAGCGCTGACCGGCGTATTGTCCGGCGAATCCGCCGATGTGAACAACTACCAGGTCAAATGATGTAGTTGAACTCGGTGAGCGTCCTTCCATCTTGGCCATGATATAACCTGAACTCCAGGTCCAGAACATGCCATTCGCCGGATCGAGTGCGCCGGATTGTGTGCCTGAAACATTGCGTGTACTGTCAACGCCAATCATAAAACTCACGCCGGTGTAATTTCCTGCGGGCATACTGTCGACGTACACCTTGAAAGAATTCGTGTCCGCCGCGTTGATCAGGTGATAACTCTCCGGTTCATACCAGGTATTTCCGAGGTTATCGGTGAACGCAATATTCGAGATGTAATATTTATAGATTTCAACCGAGAACGAATCACCGTTCAGGTTCATGTAACGCAATTGCTGATCGAGAATCAACGGATCGTTGCCCACGAAATTTTCGAAGGAGATACAGATCGCGTTACCTGTTGGTACCGGCGTTGGATTCGGGTTCGGATTTACGGGTGTAACCGGCTCTGGCTCTGGGATAGGATCAGGTTTGCATGAAGCAAGAAGGCCGGAAACTATCAAAAACAGCGCAAAGAGGCGAAAATTGAGTTTCATGAGCGGATTTAAGAGGAATAAAGATACGAAATCCGGGAGTGGAAAATATGACTTCTGTCAGGTGGGTAATTTCCATCAACAAATGGTCATTTTCGAAATATTTACACGCGTGTTACCACCGAAACATATAACCATACGTTTTTCCAAACACCCAGTTCAGCCGAAGAAGCGGGCTTACAGCACGCTGGCCAAACAGCGCATCACGTTCCGCAAACACGACTCCTGCAGAAATGCCAATAGCTGAATTGCCCATAAACCCCGTTCTTCCATTCCATGCATGGATTTTCCTGATTTTAATCTGCAAACCCATTTCAACGATCAAAGACGGAACCCAATGAACGAAATCCGTATGGGCTTCTCCGCTGATCCGGCCAAAAAAAAGTGGTCCGTTCAGTTTACTCATCAACTCTTGTTGTGTGGTGTATTGGTAACCGAATTTGATAGTCGCAAGTTCTTCCCTGGGAGCATAACCTGCACCGAACACAATTCCGTGGGCGTAAACGATCCCAATCCTTCTTGTTCTTCCCGGATCAATATCGTCCCGTTCCCCCCGGGGGGTGTACGAGTTTGCAAAATTCAAGATCACACCCAATTCCGCTTCATGAAAACCAGTGTACACATAGCCTGCCGAAAAAATGCGGGATGGAGGTCCCCACTTTTCTTGGGCAGAGGCGGTGTGGACACAAGTAAGGAAAATTAAAAAAGCGGTGAGGCGGGTTAGCATGTTCTGACTGTGCAGTACAACTGAGGTCAGAAAGGGTTCATGGGTTTTAACCGGAAGGTGGGCAGGATCACGAGATACGACTCGAACAGCGAAAATTGAGTTTCATGTCCGTCAACAAATAGTGATTTTTGGTTGGATAGGATCGAAGCTAAGGAATCGAGACTCTCTCGTAAATAATTGTCGGATTAGTCGCAAATGCCGGAAAAGCTACTTTTTCGAACCAATCCTTCTTGAATTCTGGAAGTTTCTTTAGTGCCAAATCCATGAATTTTATGTAGCCGGGTGTGTCATCGTTTATGGAATAAATGTTCTCTTTCGTTGACACTTCAATGACAATACAGTCCAAGGTAAGCTGATCGATTTTATAAGCCCGAATCATTTCAATTTCGTCCCATGCAACATATCTTGCTCCATTATTCAATTGGATTGTAAATCCGTTTTCAGAATAAGAAAAAACACCATCCTGATCCATCACGTAACGTTCCGTTCGTATCCGTTGAGTAATAAGTTTTATTCAGTTGTTTCGTCCAGTTCTTCCGCAATGTCTGGAAACTCTAGTACTTTGATCGACTGAATTGCATTTCCAGCAATTCCTCTCAGGGAATTATACATAAAGTTAGTGTTGCTTAATACTTTCTGCAATTGCTTTTCTCGCTTTTTCCAATGCCCTGCAATTGACCGCTTTTCTGATTCCAAATCCGATTGCATTTGAGTATAACCTTCAATAATTCCTTCCACCTGTAATCTAAATTCATTACTGGTCAAATAATCATATAGCATAACCATTTTCTCTCCCCTATTTTCCTGAGAGGAAATGGCCAAATCAAGACTTGTGATATGTTCTCTCATCACGAAACACAGACCTTTAAATTCTTCATATGAGCAAATCCACACACCTTCCCTTAAGCCCATTCTATCCATCCCCGGGGGCATAACGTCTGTTACAAAAATGCCAATTGATGCACCCTGTTCGCGAATATCGTTTTTGAACTTTTCAATCCAACCTTTTCCAAAATCCTTGGTCCGCTTACTTTCGTAGTAAATCGAGCCGCAATTTTCTTTTGTTCTCGTGTTTATTACATGCCTGCAGTCGGCCCCCCTTGCCCCTTTTTTGACCTCAATAATTGTATCAAGTGGAAAATTAGCCTTTAACCATTCTTCAATCGCCAATTCCTGAACTTCTCCCTGTAATTGAATCGAACCTTGTTCCTGCTTCCTCTTCATTTCCTCCGTCAACCTCTTCTGATCCTCCAATTGCTTCTGCAATTCCTTTATAGCAAGTTCGTTTTTATCCTGCTCGGTTTTTTTAATCTTTTCCCTTTCGGTGACCAATGTTTCATTTAATTGCTTCTGCACATCCGCTTCTATCAAAGACCTTAATTCATCCTTTTCTCTCTTTAGTTTTTCAATTTCCGCCTTGCTCTTATTGAGGTCCTTTACCTGTTCAGATTTTTCGTTCAACTCCTTTTGTAAAACCTCAATCTCCTCAGATTTCTCTTTTTCCAGCTTCTCCTTTAATTCAGTCTCCAATTTTATCTTTTCCTCACGAAGTTTGCCGTTTAATTTATCCTGGAAAAGTACATTCTCGTTCTTCTTTTTTTCTTCAAATTCTTCTTTCTCCTGCTTTAAGCGAGAAGTTTGTGCATCAAACTTCTTCTGCTCCTCAGCCAATTGAGCATTATATTTCTTCTTATACTCATCTTCCAGTTGATGTGAAAGAATACTATTTACGTCAATCGAATGACCGCATTCAGGGCAGGTTACTTTTGTCTGATTTGTCATAATATAAAGTCTTTAGCTGCAATCACGGAGATAGGGAAGCATTTAGCCTTTGTTCCAAATCTTCAATCGTTCCCCATTCCGTACAATTGATTGGAGGCGGTGCCGCGAAATTTATTAAAGCTTTTAACAAAGTTTCCACAACATTAAATTTTCCTTCGTCATTCTCCAGAGTTTTCAATGCATTATATGGCTTTTCATCGCCCGCGGTTTCTCCAAAATAAGCTTCTTCAAAATTAGGCAAAGAAGCCAAGAGTCTCGTTGCATTACCAACTGGTTTAGCATTCATCGCACCAAGAATATTAGTGTTGTTACCCCAGGCCGGATTTGCCATTTCTTTACCTTTCTTTGTTGTAAGTCTTGGCATATCACAGTCATGAAGAACAGCGTAATCTGAACCAAAATGATTTAGAATCTTGATTAAGGAAACTATTGTAGCCTTACCTCTTGCACGAATAATATTTACGTCTTTATATTCTTCCGGCTTTTGTTTTTTAATATAGTTAAACGCTGTGTACTCTGTATCGCCTTCAACAACAATCACTTTGCCTCCAAAAAAGAACTCGGCAACATAAGGATCGCAGATATTTAATAATTTCAAATTTCTTTTATCGTCGTCATCAAGTTGCACTTTGTCGGGGCGAAATACTGTGGTGCCCTTAATAGTTCCATTTACGGTTTTTTCGACCTTAACAATGGTCGTGTTATCTTTAGAAAAATCGATAAATATTGGCGAATGTGTTGTAACCATAACTTGCCAATTTCCCGTATTTGGCAAGTCATATAGAACATTGCATGCTTCACGAATGGCATTTGGATGCAAACAAATTTCGGGTTCATCTAGAAGAAGAAGGTGGGGTCTGGTTATTGCCCCGTCTTCTTTTCCTTTTTGATTATTTTCTGAAATGAATTTAATTGCTGTCCACAATAAAGTTCTTCTTGCGCCACTTCCCTGCCTATCAATTGTGCTTAAAAAACCATCCGCTGGCCCCATTAATAATTGAGGATCGGCCTTGAAGAGATTTATTACGCTATCCAAATCATCTTCAGGTTTAGCATCAAAATCAATTTTATAATTAGGAAAGACTTTCGCAATTAATGTGGTTAATTCATGATTCACGGCATCAATTTGATCCTTCGCTTCTTCAACAATTTTCTTTTGAAGTTTTTTTACGTTAGAAATTAATTTTTTATAGTCATTTTCCTCTTCTCCTTCCTCTTGATTTTCGGCTTTCAAATTTTTTACTCGATCCGTTAGAGCTTGCATTAATAGCTTCTTTATCGCCTTTGCCTGTTCTTCGGGTGAATCAAAAGCATCCACTCTATGTGGCTCAGGTCTCCTTGCATTTGCAACATTTGGTGCCCCCCACGGAACATTTTCACTCCATGAAGTTGTTTCCGCGTCCCATCCTTCTCTTTTAGGCTTACCTTCTCCATTCCAAACCCATCTTTCTCTTACAAGCATTTCTCCATTGTTCAATATTTCAATCCACCTATCACCCGGACTATTGTCATAAACAATGGTGTGTAACTCTATCTCAGGTAGATTATCATTGTCTATGTCGTTGTTAGGAAAATCCTCGAGTTTCAATTCTGCCTTACCGGAACCCTGCGACATAGCCAACTCGTACGCTTTTAAAATAGAACTTTTGCCCACGTTATTCGCACCTACAAGTACTACAATATCATTAAGGTCAATCTCAACAGGTGTAGTTCCTATGCAGCGGTAATTTCTGACAATAAGCTTAATTAGTCTTGGTTTTTTTATTTCTGGATTATCAGAAACTAATGAGACTCCTGCCTCTATTTTTTTTGCCTTTGCCATATGAAGTATATCCTGTATGAACGCCTACTAGCGGTTTCATTTGCCTATCTTGATTCTACTTTATATTCCATTTCGTACGTTTCGGACATTTACAGTATGATTCCGAATAGTTTCAATTCACTTATCATATTTAAACCTGACATTTTGGGTAATGTAAGCACTGAGTCCGCTACCATTGCGAGCTAGTACTTTCATTTGTTCAATATGGTGCGTACCGGCTCTATCATAACTGTATGAATAGAATTTTCCGCCATTGAACCAAACAATGATACTTTCATCCTCAATTTGGAAATGGGTTATTGGAGAGTTACCTCGTTTGTTTAAGTATGTTATCATTTCTGTGATTTTACATAGGTTTTACACATTCCTTTATCTTCATTTTAGAGGTCCGGCGTTAAATTTTCAAACAACCATACTTTTCAAGCGGAAGACTCGTCAGAAAAAATTGTTAATGATGACAATCTCCTCCTTTTAATTCACAATCCTATCCTTCATTTTCCGAATCCCCTCTTTTTCTTTCCGAATCACCCATTTCACGTTCTCAACCCAAAACAAAAACCCCTCATCACTTTCGTGACAAGGGGCTCCGTTTAAAAAATCAGTTTTTATTTCTGCACGTTCAGCTTGTACGTCTGCACACCTACTGAAGTGGTAATGCGCATCAGGTACATACCGCTTTCATAGTTTGCAACGTTCAGTGTCATTACAGAACCTGCAACCACGTTCTCGGAGTTCTGCGACTGGAGCAGTTTGCCCTGTACGTCGAACAACTCAATCGTTACGTTTCCGCCGATAGCCATGCCGAAGTTTACGTTGAACACATCCGATGACGGGTTCGGGTAAACATTCACACCCTGCATAACTGCCGGATCGTTGATGCCTACGTCGATCATCACTACGCTCGTGATGGTATCAGAACCGCAACTGTTGGTTACGATAAGCGTCACCGTGTACGTACCGTTGCTCGCATACGTGTGCGCCGGGCTCATCAGCGTTGACATCTGCGTATCGCCAAAGTTCCAGAGGTACGAAGTAGCATTCGTAGACGTGTTGGTGAACGTTACTGTAGAACCGACTGCGCTTTCTGTGAATGAAGCGGACGGTGAGAAGTTCACAGTCACAAGAATGCTGTCAACCGATGTGCTTCCGCAACCGTCAGTAACCGTAACAGACACTGTTGTGGTTCCGAAGAAAGCTGAAGAGTCGACATTGCTTGTTGAACCTGTGGTCCACTGGTAAGTCACGTTTCCGTCACCACCCGTTACGTTCGATGAGAAGTACGCAAAGTTCGGGAAGCAGACTGCGGTGTCGTTCGATGCAGTAACCATCACCGGAGCGAATACGTCCACTGTGAATGAATCAATTCCTGTGGTTCCGCAACCGTCTGTAACTGTAACAACGTATGTGGTTATTGAAGTTGTTACGGTTGTGTCATTGACCGTTGTAGGTCCGTTGCTCCACTGGAAACTCAGGTTGTTATCGCCGCCAGCAGCCATTACAACACCAACAAGAGTATCGCCCGAACAAACTACGCTCGTGTCCGGCATGGCCACTACTACATTCAGCAGACCATACGTGGTAACCTGAACGGTATCGGTGGCCGATGTTCCGCAACCATCCATGATCATCACTGAATATGGAGTAGTCGTTCCCGGCGCACCGGTATTGATGGTGTCATTCGCAGTCACAGGACCATTGCTCCACGCGTAAGACGTGTTGCCATCTCCACCTGCAGCGTTCACTCCAAGCACCAGGTTAGTCCCCGAACACAACGTAGTGTCGTTGCTGATTGAAGCAATCATCACCGGTGTTGGGATAGTTACCAGTACAGAATCCATTGCGATTGGTGTTGTACATCCGTCGCTGATAGTTACGTAGTACATAGTGGTTGCACCCGGTGATACCGTGTTGTTCGCCGTTACCGGACCGTTGCTCCAGCTGTATGCAATGTTGCTGTCGCCACCTGAACCCATCGCCATCAACGCAGCAGAATCTCCTGCGCAAACGAGTGTGTCGTTCGACATAGCCAGGCTCAGCGGAGGATTTACCACTACTGTGCGTGTATACGATGTCGAGCAACCGGTTGTTGTATCAGTCAACGTAAGGATGTAATCTGTAGTCACTAGTGGTGACACCATGATCGTATCGTTCGTTGAAGTAAATCCAACCGGGTTAGATGTCCAGCTCACCGCATTGTTTGTGGTGAAACTCATTGTCCATGCAGTCAATGTGCCAAGATCTCCGCCTGCACCGTCAACCATGAAGAGCGTCCAGTTACCCTGGGTGCTTTCGCCGTTGAACACGTCAAGTCCGCCTGCACCTTCAGGAAGGAAAGATCCTGTAAATGGTGGAACTCCCGCTGTGATTGGCGTAACTGCCGACATGCTGAAGCAGGTTTGGGTGAAGTTGTCGCCACCGGCACCGTTGTTCGAACACAGGTCAAGCTGTGTACCCAATGGCGAAATAAGCATGAAACTCATATCACCGTCATACGTGTGAGGCATGTTGAAACATACCTGCATGCTCATGGTTGGATTGATCGTTGCAGCGTAAGGAATATTGATTACTGACGTTGCACCTGCAGGATTAGCATCCGGAACAGGAACCGGGGTTGTATTGATAAATGGTGCAACAAACGGATCGACAGACCAGAGTGTGTCCGATTCGTTGATACAGATCAGCGTGTCTGCTATTGTGACCGAGCCAAACGGCAATGGGTTTACGGCAATAGTGATCGTATCCATCGCAATACATCCGGCAGAATCAGCAGTAACGATGAACGAAGTTGCTGCTGAAGGTCCTGCCATTACCGTATCGCCTGTTGAAACGTTCAGTGTGGCAGCCGGAGACCAGGTGTAATTGTAACCCAGGTTCGTGCTTGATGCAACGAGTGTTGCAGAATCGCCCGAGCAAAGTGTGCCGGAAGATGCAGTGATGCTGACCGGCGCTGCAGGAAGAACTTCTGCTGTTACCGGAACACGTGCACTGCTGCATCCTGAAGCAACACTCCAGTTATATCCCCAGTAGTAATACACGGAGCTAAATGAATTCCCGGTGATCGAAACCACACCAGGGATGGTGTATGGATAAACTGCACCTGCATCGTTTCTAAACAACGTAACACTGCCTGCTCCAATTCCGAGACGGTATGCAGTTCCCGGAACCAGGCTCCAGTTCAGTGGCATAACCACTCCTGTTCCCACCTGCGCCGCAGTTACAGCCATAGTACTCGACTGGATCACACCGCCTGAACTGTTTCTCCATTCAAGGACAACGTTTCCGGCAGCGCCAGGAAATACCACAACACTTTGCAACTGGCATGCCTGGATCACGTCGAACACTAACCACTGCGGTGCTGTTGACTGCAATCCGGTTCCGATTGATGTATTCAGTGGACCCACGTTTTGTGTACCTGCACCGCTGGAACTTTCCACATAATACGTAGTAGTTGCTGACACAAGCGGTGAATACGTAGTTCCTGTATTGATTGGTGATCCACCGGACGGACCAGTAAACCAATACAATGTTCCAGGTCCCGATGCTGAAAGCATCACAGTATCAATTCCGCAAATAGTATCGCTTACGGTTACCGGAGGAGTTGTCGGGAAGAAGAGCACCGTGTCTGATGTTGACGTAATCACTCCGCAAACCAATGCACGATACAAGGTGGTATCTGTAGGTGTGGCAACATACGGAGAAGTTGTTGCACCTACGATGGGTGCCCAGGTAAGACCGCCGTCTGTGCTGGCTTCCCATTGGAGACTGCTCGCCGTATTCCCGGTCAGAGTGATCGTTGATGTACCGCCCTGGCAAACCGTTGGAGGTACTGCCGTAACTGTTCCGGGCTGGAAGCTGATGTTCGAAGCCGGCATCGCATCGTTGAATGGATTTGCATCACCGCTAAGGGTAGTGAATCCGTTGAACGTATACGTTCCCGCAGCGGTCATGTTAAACGTGCCAACAGGAACATCAATAGATGCGCCGGAAGGAATTGGCACACCTGCGTTCAGTGCGTTGTTGGTCAATGTTACGTTAAGCGTTGCCGTTGCAGCACCGGTGATGTTGCAGGTAACAGTTACGTTGTTCACGGTGAGGTCAAGTGGCAGAACCGCGAAGTTGCGGATGCGTACCACCACGGCCTGCGTTGCAGTATAACAGCTTGCGGAAACCGGTGTTACCAATACAGAGGCTCCGGCATCGAGCGTAGCCACTACAAATTCATCGGCACCGATGTCGGGAGTACCGCCACGCACCTGGTTATCGATATCCGAAGTAACCCACGCAAGCGGTGTACCTGCTGCGTTGAGCAACGGATTGCTTACGTGAAGATCGCTTGCACTCACGTATGAAGGATCAACAGAAATTGAGTTGGCATCCTGGGTCATCGCAGCTTGCCAGTTGGCCAGTGTAGCATAGTCGGTTGTTGCACCGCGTCCAACAAATCCCTGCGTTGTGTTTAACACGTAGAGGTCGTTGTAGTTCGACACTGAACCTGTGTTACCGGTAAGCGTTGCGCTGCTGGAAACCCATGTGTAGTGACCGGCCGGAGCTGTTTGTGCACCTGTGCTGTTCGAGAACACGTTATTACGTACGTTGATCACAGGACCAGTAGCTGAAGCGATTTCGAAACAGGTTGAAGATGCATTCGGATTTGATGTTACATTAATCGACACGTTATTAAAGTCAACATCAATGTTTGCAGCGATCACCCCGCCGGTGAGGATATTGATCCCACGGATCTGGCGGGTAGCGGTTGCTGCACCGGTGTAGGCTGTGGTCAGCCCATAGACAAAGTTGTTATAGATACGAAGCGAATGCGTACCTGTTGTTGCAACGCCTCCACGAATACCGCAAATGGCAGTTGTGGCGCTGGTGCTGGTTGAACGGATATCATGAATTTTATTCCTGTAACACGAACTCGTTCCCATCGCACCTGTGATAACAATACCATCTGAAGCAACAGCACCGGTTACGGTAACGTTGCGGACTTCGTTGTTGAATATGTTGAAGCCACTGCAGTTCGCAACTAAAATTCCGTAGGATGCTGTTCCGCCGTTACCGATATCGTTGGCTGTTGCTGCTCCAATACTGTTGAATGCAGTAGGCGAAGTGGTTCCGATGTTCAGTCCAAGATCCGGAAACGTAGCGTTCCCGGTCATGTTCATACCTGCATAGGTGTTGCTGATGGTCAGGTTGAGGTAACTGTTGTTGGAGTTCGCACCGGTTGCGGCGGTTGGTGTTGTAGGAAGACGCTGCTCAATGGCAATTGCTGCGGTATTAGACCGGTTGAGTGTTACCGAAATGTTGGTGAACAAACAAAACTGTGCACCAAGTGTGGCTGATGAATTCAGCACGGCAAGACCGCGGTCAATGTTTGCAGAACTGGCAACCAGATTGATGTTGTTGATGGCGATATATTGTCCGCCAACTACAGCCAGGATCGGTTCATTACCGGTTCCAATCGTATTGACATTGGCTTGATTGACGCAAAACCCGAGAGTCTGCGTGAATCCTGCGGCAGTAATCGTGGAGGTTCCGGAAGCAGGCTGAATGGTTACCATGTTCACAGCTGATGTTCCTGCTACAGGTCCGATCATCATCGGGAAATAATTGTCGCCGTTTGCAGGAGATGCATCATAGTTTGCATCGAGGAGCGAAAGGTTTACTGCGCCTGAAACACCGCGGTGGTTGAGGTCAGCGATCGCTTCGCTTAAGCTGAAGTACGTGCCGGCATTGCCAACCGTGTATGTACCGCCAGCTACCGGAGTTGGAACTCCTGGTGTAAAGCGGAAGTGGCGCGAAGGCCACATGGTTTGGGAACTGAGCGTGGCGTTGCCGGTGAAAGCTGATCCGGTAACGGCATCGAGGTATTGTCCGTTTCCGCCGGTCTGGCTTTTCATTCCGATCGCAGCCGATTCTGATCCTGTGTTGAACGTACCGGTTGGCTGAGCGCCGTAACGGTATTCAATCACGTTGGTTCCTTCGTACAGAATGATCTGGAAATTGACCGTTGCTGTTGAACCCGTGTAGTACGACAAAGCCGACCACTGCATGGTGAACGTCTGTGCACCCGGCAAACCTTGCGTTTGATAAAGCATGGTTCCTACGGGAGACGAAAGATCGTCCCACCAGGGAGCCAGAATTGCATTGGGTGCTGTTGTTGTGTACAGATCGGTGTTGAACCGGGTGTTGGTCATGCCAACAAAACCTGCCGCACCGTTGGTGGTTGCGCCCAGGTCCGTGTAGTTTGTACCGAGGTAGTTGAACGTAAAGCCGATCGGAATAGCCGTTTGAACGGCATCATCGCCCGAGGCTGTAGATGCAGTAGCACCAGTAGCCGTCGCAATGGGCGTGTAAGCTCCTGTAAACGTAGTTCGGGTCAAGGCAATCTGCGCACCGAGACCCGAGGAAAACCCAAGGGCCAGAAGCACCAGCGCTGATTTGAAGGATAACAGTTTTTTCATTGGAGGGAGTGTGTGTTATGTGGTTTGTATTTGACCCGGCTAATATAGGTCAAAACACTTATTTAGACGTCAAAAAAGAATCATTTGTCGTAGAAAATTTTAGACCGGACGGAATATGGGAAATAATGAAAATGGCTAAAATCCTTTCAAAAAAAGGTAGTGTCTCACTTTGCTTTTTGACACGGTCCCGATAGCAATCGGGAGCGCATTTTTACGGCATTTTCTTATTCTAAGCCCGGGTTTCGTGCTTCTTTTAGCGCCGTGTCGCCGTGTAAAAATTATCAAATGCTCAAACTGAGACACTACCCCAAAAAAAGCCCCTTCTCTCGCGATCCGGGGCCTTGATTCAAAAACATCGTTTTCTCTACTTCACCACAGTGACCTTCTGCACACTCACTCCACTCTCCTCCTCCATCTGCAGCATGTACATTCCGGCTGCCACATCAGAAAGGTCCAGTACAGTAACTGTACCGGCAGTACTCATGTCCCATTCTTTGATCAGCACACCGGCCATGTCATACATGCGGAGCATTCCGCCCTGCGTGTTTGCTTTTTCGATCCAGATATTTCCGGTAGTCGGATTGGGATACGCTGTCCAGGTTGCAGGTTGTGCGGGCGCACCAACGCTCAACGGATTGTGCGGCGTTACCACAAACTGGTGCATCATGCCTCCGTCTTCGTGTGCGAGGATGTGGCAATGGTACATGTATGTGCTATCGGGCGCAATGGACGTTGCAAAATCGTTGAAGAGCATGATCAGGCTGTACTCGGAACTGTCGGTTACAGGCGCTACGTCTTTCGGTCCGCGCATGTAAAGCGGCACATTCGCGGCTGATCCGTCGATGCTCTGAATGAAGAACTGAATGTCGTGAATGTGAAACGGGTGTGCCGCTCCGCTTATGTTGAGCACGTTCCATTCTTCAATGTCATTCAGGTAAACGGTATCGTTGATGACCATCATATCAAAGTTGATGCTG
>Ga0193752_1000461_pt1 | contig 39172 bp, 34 predicted proteins | sample H1c1metaG_FD_144924 | JGI IMG/M metagenome (GOLD analysis project Ga0193752, IMG submission 144924) | Soil microbial communities from a riparian zone of the East river system, Colorado, United States - H1c1 | ecosystem: Environmental > Terrestrial > Soil > Riparian zone | place: USA: East River... | reverse complement strand
AGTGACTGTCGCGCGGGATGCGCGGGTCATAGCGCCACCGCTGCTTGCCGGTGCTCGGGTCGATCGCGACGACGATGTTCGTCGGCGTGCTGAGATACAAAAAGCCATTGGCCAGGATGGGTGTGGCTTCGAAGGCCATTTTGTCGGCCGATTTGAAACCTTGTCCGAGTTCGCCAGTCCGATACTGCCAGGCGACTTTGAGTTGCCCGACGTTGGTTCGATCGATTTGTCGCTGATCTGAATAACGAGTGCCGCCTGCATCCCCGCCGTAGGCCGGCCACTGAATGTTCTGGAGCGCCACGTCTGCCGGAACATCTGGGCCTGTTTGGGCGGTTGCAAGCGAGGCAGTTAAAAGTGCCGTGTACGCCAGAGCGCCAGCTGTTAACGGCGATCTCGCGGAAGCCCTTCTCGTCCATCTGGTCATGCATGCTCCAAGTCAATCGAAACCGTCTGAGCGAATTACTTCGAAATTCTAGGAGTGTGACCGCGATTGCGATAGGCTTTACGCCGGTTTTCGACTGCGAGGCCTAAATTAGTTCGCCATGGTGGTTAAGTCGATTCGTCCCCGTTTGCGCCGCATGTCTGTTTGCACAGTCATCGCCACAATTGCCGCCGAAATTGTCGCTCTTACGCTGCCGCTCCATGCGGCCGGTCAACAGGTCGCATCGCCAGTCGCGCAGTCCCCGGCTACTTCTGATTCGATTACTTTGGCGGATCCGACTCCCTTGCGAGTTGCGCAGGTCACGCCGGGCGCCGCGGTTGCCAATGGAGGTCTCCGTCCGCGTATTGGTCTGGTACTGAGCGGCGGAGGCGCGCGGGGCGCTGCCCACGTTGGCGTATTGAAGGTCTTGGAGGAGCTTCGGATCCCCATCGATGCGGTCGCAGGCACCAGCATGGGTGCGGTCGTGGGCGGATTGTATGCGTCCGGCTTGTCCGCTCGAGAAGTCGAGGACACCTTGTTATCCCTCGATTGGCAAGAATCCTTCAGCGATCAATCGCCACGCCGCGCGCTCGGTTTCCGACGCAAACAAGACGATCGAAATTTCCTAGTTCGCTACGCATTGGGCATCGACAGCGACGGGTTCAAACTTCCAAAAGGACTGATCCAGGGCCAAAAGCTGGCGCAAGTGTTGCGCGCTGCCACCCTACCCGTCATTGAGGTCGATGATTTCGACCGGCTCCCGATTCCGTTCCGCGCTGTCGCCACGGATTTGGAAACTGGAGCTGAAGTGGTGATGGGCTCCGGCGATTTGGTCACCGCGATGCGAGCAAGCATGTCGGCGCCCGGAGTGTTCGTGCCCACTGAGCGCGAAGGCCGATTGCTCGCCGATGGTGGCATGGTGCACAACCTGCCCATCGCGGTCGCCCAGCAGATGAACGTCGACATGTTGATCGTCGTCGACGTCAGTTTTCCTTTGTACACGCGCGATGAGTTGACGTCGCCGATCGAGATGACGCTGCAAGGATCGGCCATCATGATTCGCAGCAGGACGCTCGAAGAACGATCCAAGCTCACCGAGCGCGACATCGTGATCGATCCGCAACTGGGCACCTACGGATCGGTCGACTTCACGCGGGTCGAGCAGGTTCGTGCGCTCGGTGAGGATGCGGCACGAGCAATGATTCCACGGCTGCGGCAGTACTCATTGGACCAGGCGGGTTATCAGAGTTATCTCGCCGGCCGGAGTCCGCGCGTTACCGAGCCCCGTGTGATTTCTTTCGTGCGCACCGACGCTGCCGGCGGTCGCTACCAGCAAATGGTCAGCGATGTGATGCGCGACGTGGTCGGCAAACCGCTGGATAAGTATTTCGTCGAGAGCCGCCTCAAAGAGCTATACGCAATCGACCTATTCGAATCCGTCGACTACACGGTTGTTGAAGATGGGCCGCGCACGGGACTCGAATTTCATTTGCGTCGCAAGAGCTGGGGCCCGACATATGTACGCTTCGGTCTCAACATCGAAGATAACTTCGAAGGCAATAGTCGTTATAACGTTGCGGCACGGTTCATCGCTACCGAATTGAACTCATTGAACGGCGAATGGCTGACGGATTTGCAGGTCGGCGATAACCCGCGCTTCTACACGGAGTTCTATCAGCCGCTCGGTTATGGACACCGCTACTTCGTGTCGCCGCATATCGACCTAAGCGTGCGCAACGTGGAAGTCCACGATGAGAACGATCGTGTCACCGAATACCGCGTGCGTGAGAACGCGGTAGGGTTTGACGTCGGTCGCGAACTCGGCAACTGGGGCGAGTGGCGCGTGGGTGTCTTTCGCGGATCTGAAAGCTCCCGCGTACGCGTCGGGGACCCGACATTGCCGGAAACGAATTTTTCGAGCGGCGGCTACTTTGGACGCATCTCATACGACACGCTCGACAGCATTTATTTTCCGCGCGAGGGTGCGCAATACACCATCGAATGGAATGGCCAACGCGAAAGTGTCGGATCGGATCGGGTGTCCGATCGCGTATTGGCGGGTGCGACGATTGCGCAGTCGTTCGGAAAGAGCACGATTATCGTGGCAGCCAATGTCGGCGCAACTCTCAACACTGAGACCTTTCCGCAAGACTACTTTCAGCTTGGCGGATTCTTGAATTTGTCCGGCCTGGGTACTGGCGAAATTTCCGGCCCGCATTACGGCATCGGCCGCGTGATGTACTACCGCAAGATCGGCAGCGGCGGATCTAATGCCTTGGACGTTCCGCTGTACGCTGGCGTGTCGCTCGAAGCCGGCAACGTATGGCAACAGAAGCGCGATATGAGTGTGAACGACTTGCGAAAGAACATCGGCGTCTTCTTGGGTGCCGACACGATCTTGGGTCCGGTGTATTTAGGCGCGGGTGCTGATGAGCACGGCGAGTCGGCGTTTTATTTGTACTTAGGTAGGACGTTCTGAGAGCGCGATTTGCGTTGTAGGTTGTGCTGAGTCTTCGAAGCGCAACATTCCGGGTACCGCCGTCGTTATATGTTGGGCTTCGAAGACTCAGCACGAGCGACATGGATGTCGCGAATGGGGATCATGTCGGGAACGATTATCCGCCAACCTACGAGAACTCAGTCGAAGTCGAATAGATCGCCCAGCAACCCGCGGCGCTTCTTGCCGTAGTATTTTCCTTGATGCTTGTAGTGATCGTCATCTTCATACTTGCGATGCCCGCCTTGCGCATAGCGCGGGTCGACTTGTTGTGGCGGCGCGTCGACTCCTTGAGCGGGCGTGCTTATCGATCGCTCGATGATCTTGTCCAACTCGCCGCGACAAGTTGGGCAATAGTCGATCTCGATCCCTTCGCGATTCGTCATCGATAGCGTGACGTCGGGGCAGGTGGGACATTTCATGGAAAATTCCTTCAGTGCGATGAGTGACAGTTGGGTGCTGACATGGTTCGTCGCGACCCGAAAGTTCGACTGGGAGTCGCGTAAAAGGTTGCGTGATCGGGTCCTGATATTCTGTGTGTAGGTCGAAGCTGAGTCCTCGAAGCCCGGCAGAACATGGACCTTCATGCGGATCGACGTCGGGCTTCGAAGATTCGGCCCTACCTACTCAACTCCATCTATGAGAATTGGAGCGAATCATGCCGACACCGGGAGCGACCGAACGCTTCATCGCGCGCGTTGCACAGAAGCGTCAGTAGAGGGTTACTGTCTCCATCTGCTCTTCCGATTGGCATGTCTACGACTGCGAGAATCACGCTGCGGCTGCTCTTGATTCTCGCTCCAACGATCTAGTAGGTCGCGCCGAAATCGTTTCCGGTTTTGGAGATGTTCAGGCTGGGGAGATGGAGCGCCGTGAATCCACAAGTACATGAATGGACCAACCAGTGGGATGAACAGCACTAGCGTAAAGCCAATCTTGAGGGTCACCACGTTCGGTCCGCGCCAAAGTTTGTAGGCAAGTCCAACAGAAATCAGCCACGAAATGCCGACAACGTAGGCGGCGGGTGAGCTGAAGTCCATGAGCTGCTCTTCCTGTTGTCGATGAAAATTATAGTCAATCTATCGGGTTAATTTCGTGAGGCGCAGTCACTCTTCCTTGTTCTTCTCGATCAACGCATACGCCGAGTGATTGTGGATCGACTCAAAGTTTTCCGATTCCACTATGTAAGCACTGATGCGCTCTTCCGAGTTGCAGCGTGTCGCGACGTCGCGCACGATGTCTTCCACGAACTTCGGATTGTCGTATGCGCGTTCCGTTACGTATTTCTCGTCCGGGCGCTTCAAGATGCCGAAGAGTTCGCACGACGCTTCTTTCTCGGCGATATCGATGAGTTCTTCCAGCCACATGTGCTGCTTGATGCGCGCGGCGATTGTGATGTGCGAGCGTTGGTTGTGCGCGCCGTAGTCGGAAATGCCTTTTGAGCAAGGGCAGAGGCTGGTCGCCGCGACGACAACCTTGATCCATAGCTCCGCTTTGCCGTTCTTGATCTCGCCAATCAACGATGCTTTGTAATCCATCAAGCTCTTCACGCCAGACATTGGCGCGGTCTTCATGACGAAATACGGGAAGCTCATTTCGATGCGGCCCGATTCTGCGTCGAGGCGTTCGGTCATCTCTTTCAAAATGTCGCCGAACGATTCAACGGAAATCTCACGCTCGTTGCGATGAAGCACTTCGACGAAGCGCGACATGTGCGTGCCTTTGAAGTTGTGGGGCAGCGCCACGTACATGTTGAAATTCGCGACGGTGTGTTGGTCGCCACCCGATCGGTCCTTCACGCGGACGGGATGGAAGATGTCCTTGATGCCCACTTTGTTGATGGGCAGCTGGCGCGTGTCCGCGCGGCCTTGCACATCTTCGATGGGCTTGCCTTTGGTCTGGACGACGGTTTCGGTGGTGGACATGACGAAATCCTGTTGCGATACCTTGGTACGAAGTCTGGGGGAAGCCAGGTTCGGCGAGAGACTAGTAGCCCATATTGGGACCTGGCGACCAATAGAAAAATTCCGACTCGTCATACCCTTAGACGAAATGGCGGGGACCCTATAAAAGCGCGGACTTAAGCGCCGGCGGCTTTTGCAGGAATTCGCCACCAGCGATTGATCGAAGTTTCGACTCCGGCCACATCGAGTCCTGCCGCAGCCAAGCAGTCCTCCCGCGATCCATGCTCGATGAATCGGTCCGGAATGCCGAGATTTAAGATGGGGATTGTGACGCCGTGCGCGGCCAATGTTTCGCAGATGGCGCTGCCGACACCGCCGGCAACGGCGTTTTCTTCGATCGTCACGAGCGCCTTATGTCGCGCCGCTACTTTCAGGATGGTTTCCTCATCGAGTGGTTTCACGAAGCGCAAATTGATCAGCGTTGCATCCAAACGCTCGGCGATGCGCTCGCACGTCGCAACCATGGGTCCTAACGCGAATATCGCCAAACCGCTGCGGCCTTCGCGTCGAATTTGCGACTTACCGATCGGTAACGATTGCATGGTCGCTTCGATCGCAACACCGGGACCGGTGCCGCGAGGATAACGAACAGCGGCGGGTTTACGGGCTTGCACGGCTGTGTACAACATTTGTCTACATTCGTTCTCGTCCGCCGGCGCCATGATGAGCATGTTCGGAATGCAGCGCAAAAAGCTGACGTCGAAACTGCCTTGATGGGTGGCGCCGTCGCCGCCGACTAGGCCTGCGCGATCGAGAGCGAACACGACGGGCAGATTCTGCAACGCTACGTCATGAATCAGTTGGTCATACGCGCGTTGTAAGAACGTCGAATAGATGGCGACCACCGGATGCGCGCCTTCGCAGGCGAGACCGGCAGCAAAGGTCACCGCATGTTGTTCAGCAATTGCGACGTCGAAGTAGCGGTCGCGGAATTTCTTCGAGAACTCCACCATCCCCGAGCCTTCGCGCATTGCGGGCGTGATCGCCATTAACTGCGGATCTTGCGCTGCCATGTCGCAGAGCCATTGTCCGAATACTTGGCTGTAGGTCGGGCCGCTGGCCTTGTCTTTGAAGATGACGCCGCTCTTCGCATCGAACGGACCTGGTCCATGCCATTTGATCGGATCGGCTTCGGCGGGTGCGTAGCCCTTTCCTTTGCGAGTTGCGACATGCAGGAACTGCGGACCTTTCAGATCGCGAATGTTCTGCAGCGTCGTTACCAACGCATCCAAATCGTGGCCGTCGATGGGGCCGATGTAGTTGAAGCCCATCTCTTCGAAAATCGTGCCGGGCAACACCATGCCCTTCATGTGTTCTTCCGAGCGGCGCGCCAGTTCCCAGACGGTTGGCATCTTGCTCAGGATTTTCTTGCCGCCTTCGCGCAGGCCCGCATAGAGCTTGCCCGACAGAACGCGCGCGAAGTAATTGGAGATTGCGCCGACATTCTCGGAAATCGACATGTCGTTGTCGTTCAACACCACAAGTAGATTCGTATCGAGCGACCCCGCGTGGTTCAGCGCCTCGAAGGCCATGCCCGCACTCATCGCGCCGTCGCCGATCACGGCAACCACACGACGCTGCTGTTCTGCTCTCGACGCAGCGATCGCCATTCCGAGTGCTGCACTAATCGAGGTGCTTGAGTGCCCGACGCCGAAGGTGTCGTATTCGCTTTCATGGCGCGAAGGGAAGGGGGCAAGGCCGTCGGTTTGTTTGATGGTGCCGAGCTGCTCGCGGCGACCCGTTAGGACTTTGTGCGGATACGCTTGGTGGCCCACGTCCCAGACCAGACGATCATGCGGCGTGTCGTACACATAGTGCAGCGCGACGGTCAGTTCGACGGTGCCGAGACCCGCCGCAAAGTGACCGCCCATCTGGCTCACAGTATCGATCAAACACTGACGCAGCTCATCGGACACCGCGCGCAAGTCGGATGCGGGCAGCGCGCGTAGATCGGCGGGCAGCTTGATCTTGGATAAAAAGGGATAGGGAGAGCCAGTGCTCATGGATTCAAGTTTACACGCTGTTGCACTGCACGTCGGGCCAGGTTGGATGCGTGACCTACGTAGTGGATGGGTGGTTTCGAGAGTAATTGCCAGGTGAAATTGCCGGTCTTGTCGCCGACGTGTCTTGCGGTCGACGATTATTGGCGACGGAATACGAGCCATTCCGAGACTTCTCGGAGCGGCTGCGCGGCTTCGCCTAAAATTTGCAGCTGCGAAACCGCCTGGGCGTGCAATGCCTGGACTCGCGCTCGGGCAGCGTCGATACCGCTGACTGCCGGATACGTGGGTTTAGCGCGCGCTTGGTCGGCGCCCACCGCTTTGCCGGTCACCCTTGGATCGCCTTCGATATCCAGTAGGTCGTCTTGGATTTGAAACGCGAGACCGATTGCGTCGGCGAACTTGTCCAGCGCCTGCAGCACGGCCGGCGTCGGCTTTGCACACGCCGCGGCCATCATGACGCTAGCCCTAATCAGGGCGCCCGTCTTCCACGCATGCATTTGCACGACTTCGTCGAGTGTCAGTGCGCGGCCGGCCGCGGCCAAATCCAAGGCTTGTCCTCCCGCCATCCCCTGCGTGCCGGACGCCGCGGCCAGGATTTGGATCAGCTGCAAGCGAGTGTTCGCGTCGGCGGACACCATGGCATCGTCTGCCAAGACCTCGAAAGCAAGTACTTGTAGAGCATCGCCGGCTAGGATTGCAGTCGCTTCATCGAAGGCTTTGTGGCACGTAGGCTTGCCACGTCGTAAGTCGTCGTCGTCCATCGCAGGTAAGTCGTCATGAATCAACGAATAGGCATGGATAAACTCGATCGCACAGGCCGCGCCATCCAGGGACGAAGCTTCCAGGTTGAGCGCGAGTCCGGTTGCATAGCTGAGAACGGGGCGCACGCGTTTACCCCCACCCAAGACGGCGTATCGCATGGCTGCGTGCAAACGCTGAGGCAATTGCGATTCGGGGGGCAAGCGACGGGCGAGTTCGCTCTCTGCGCGCGACTGCCATTGCGCGAGTTGCTCGGCAAACGGCAGCTCGATCATGGAGAGGTGTCGCCGTCCAATTCGCTATCCGATTGGTCGCTATCCGGCTCGGAGTCGAACGGCGCTGCTTCGAAGTCCGACGCGCCGGTTTTTCGCAGCAGGATTTCGACTTTTTGTTCGGCGCTCCGTAGGGCCGACTGGCATTGCCGAGTTAATTCGACGCCGCGCTCGAATTGCTTGAGCGATTCGTCCAACGACAGCTCGCCGCCTTCCATCCGCGCAACGATCTTCTCGAGCTCCGCGAGCGACTTTTCGAGGTTGGGCGGCACGACTTCTTGCGAATCGGCGTCTTTTGATTTTTTGGCGGTCACAGCGTCACGGCTATTGCGGAGGGCGTATTGGATGCGTCCGAACGATGAAGGCGCGCAGCTTGCCGACCTGGGGTGGCGGGGTCAATGGAGGAAAGCCGATCAATTCTGACGCTTCGTGCTGCTCAATTGAGAACGACTCTCGTTGTGACGTGCGCATTGACTTAACTTTAGTCGGCGACTAAAGTTTCGCCAGCTATTAGACCAAGTCTAAAGACTACCAGGTTCACTTGCCATCGACCATTTGAGGAGCAGTGTCATGCCCAGCCTAAAAGGCACCAAGACCGAGAAGAATTTGAAAGACGCCTTCGCCGGCGAATCGCAGGCCAATCGCCGCTATCTGTATTTCGCAGCCAAGGCGGACGTCGAGGGCTACAACGACGTGGCGAGCGTGTTCCGGTCGACCGCGGAAGGCGAAACTGGCCACGCGCACGGCCACCTCGAATACCTAGAGCAAGTGGGCGACCCGGCCACCGGCTTGCCGATCGGCGCCACCGCGCTGAATCTCAAGGCATCGATCGCGGGCGAAACGCACGAATACACCGACATGTATCCGGGCATGGCGAAGTCCGCGCGCGATGAAGGTTTTGCCGAAATCGCGGATTGGTTCGAGACCTTGGCCAAAGCCGAGCGCTCGCATGCCAATCGCTTTCAAAAGGCGTTGGATACTCTCTAACGCGAATCGATTGCACCAGCCGGCAGAGGCGACTCTTCCGGCTGGTTGTCCGATTAATTCCAGGTAGTTGAATTCCAGCTAACTGGTGAGCTCGCTCTGGCTCGCGCGGCCTCGGCCCGCGATCGCCAAATTCCAAGGCCAGGAATAATGTCGTCAAAACCTCCTGTCACTAGCAGTCGCGAAGGCAGTCTCGAAGCGCCAACTCGTCATCCCGTCGAGTGGAAATCTCCCGAGTTCTACAACGAAGGGTCGTTGCTCAAAGAAATGGAGCGCGTGTTCGACATTTGCCACGGCTGTCGCCGTTGCTTCAGTTTGTGCAATTCATTTCCGACGTTGTTCGACGCTGTAGATGCATCGAGCACCGGCGAAGTCGATGCTGTCGATAAGAAAGTGTATTGGGACGTCGTCGACCATTGTTACCTCTGCGACATGTGCTACAGAGCCAAATGCCCCTATGTGCCGCCGCATCCGTGGAACGTCGATTTTCCTCACTTGATGCTGCGGGCCAAGGCCGTCAAGTTCGAGAAGGGCGAGATCAAAACTCGCGACAAGATTTTGAGCGCGACCGACACGGTGGGCCGCATCGCGGGCATTCCTGTCGTCGCGGAGCTTGTGAACGCGGTCAATAAGACTGCTGTGGGCCGCAAGGTCTTGGACAGTGTGCTCGGCGTGCATCCCAAGGCGCCCGTGCCCGAGTATCACAGCACTTCGTATCGATCTCGACATGCAAAGCATCGCGCGTCTGCGCTGACTGCTCATGCGACGCCGGAAACCAAAGGCAAAGTGGCTCTGTTCGTCACCTGTTACGGCAATCGCAATGAGCCGGGGTTGGGCGAGGATTTGACAACCATCTTCGAGCACAACGGCATCGAGGTATCGTTGGCGCAGCTCGAGCGCTGCTGTGGCATGCCTAAGCTTGAGCTCGGTGACCTCAAGGCCGTCGAGGAACTGAAAAACACGAACATCCCCGCGTTGGTGGCGATGATCGACAAGGGCTACGACATTGTCTCGCCCATTCCATCGTGCACGCTGATGTTCAAGCAGGAACTGCCGCTGATGTTCGCGGACGATCCGCTGGTGCAGAAAGTGAAGCGAGCGATGTTCGATCCCTTCGAGTACCTGTGGCTGCGACATAAAGCCGGCCAGCTCAAGACAGAGTTCAAAAACAAGATCGGCAAGGTGAGCTATCACGTGCCGTGTCACTTGCGCGTGCAGAACATTGGCCTCAAGACTCGCGATGTACTGAAGCTGGTGCCGGAAACGGAAGTGCAGACTATCGAGCGGTGTTCTGGCCACAACGGCACTTATGGCGTGAAGACCGAATATCGCGACATCTCGATGAAGATCGGGCGCCCCGTGATAGCCAAGGTAGAAGAGTCCAACGCGGATTACTACTCGAGCGATTGCCCGATGGCGGGTCACCAGATTGAGGCCGGGCTTTCGAAGCCCGTGGATCCGACGCATCCGCTCAAGCTATTGCGAATGGCCTACGGGCTTTGATCTAAATCAGGTACCCACGATGACCGCGAAATTAACGAGCAGCGATCTCCTTGGACTCGAGCAATATGCTCGTGACCGGGCGGACATTCGGCATCGCATCATCGCTCACAAGAAGATGCGCACCATCCAGGTAGGGCCCAACACGACTTGGTGTTTCGAGGATCGCGAGACCATCAAGTACCAAGTTCATGAGATGCTGCGCGCCGAACGTGTCTTCGAACCCGCCGGCATTCAAGACGAATTGGACGCCTACAATCCGCTGATACCGGACGGCAGCAACTGGAAAGTGACATTTCTGATCGAGTTCGCGGACGAAGCGGAGCGACGTACCGCGTTGACGAAGCTTAAAGGCGTCGAGGATCGGTGCTGGGTGCAAGTGGGCACCGCGGAACGCGTGTACGCAATCGCCGACGAGGATCTCGAGCGCGAGAACGACGAGAAAACATCAGCCGTTCATTTTTTGCGATTTGAGTTGACGACCGCCATGAGTCAGGCGGCAAAGTCGGGCGCAGCGATCGCCATTGGCGTTGCTCATCGGGCATACGAGCAATCGCTGACCTTGACGCCCGCTTCGCGTGATACTTTGACCTCAGATTTGGCCTGAGCAAAAACGCCGGGGCTTTGTCTCCCGTCGCGCCGGGAAGTCTCTGCTAGAATCCGCGCGCCAAATCAGACTCATCAGAGCAACGCGTGTGCATGAATGGCTCAATCGTATAACGCTTCCGACATCGAAGTATTAAGCGGCCTCGATCCTGTGCGCCGGCGTCCCGGCATGTACACGGATACGAGCCGGCCGAATCACTTGGCGCACGAAGTCGTCGACAACTCCGTCGACGAAGCGCTATCCGGTCACGCGAAGCGCGTCGACGTCACCTTGTTCAAGGACGGCTCGCTGGAGGTCATCGACGATGGCCGCGGCATGCCGGTCGATATTCATCCCAAGGAGAAGGTGAGCGGCGTCGAGTTGATCCTGACGCGGCTCCATGCCGGCGGCAAGTTCTCCGATCAAAATTACGAATTCTCGGGCGGCCTGCACGGCGTGGGCGTCTCCGTGGTCAACGCGCTGTCCAAGCATCTGGAATGCTGGGTGCGCCGCGGCGGGAAGGAATACAACATCAGCTTTGCCAGCGGCAAAGTGAAGTCCAAGCTCGAAGTGGTGGGCAAGGTCGGTGAGCGCAACACGGGCACTACCGTGAGGTTCTGGCCCGATCCGAAGTATTTCGAGACGGCTACCTTTGCGGTGCCGAAATTGCGCCACGTCTTGCGTGCCAAGGCAGTGCTCTGTCCGGGCTTGCGCGTGACCTTCAAAGTAGAAGGCAGCGCCGAAGTCGACGATTGGCTGTACACCGAAGGCTTGAACCAATATCTGCTCGAAACGCTCGATAAGGGTGAGTGGCTGCCGCAGGAGTTATTCACCGGCAGCATCAAAGGTGCAACGGAGACGGCGGACTGGGCAGTTGCTTGGCGCTTGGATGACGGTGAGCGGATCGAAGAAAGCTACGTCAATCTGATTCCGACTGTGGCGGGCGGCACGCACGTGAACGGTTTGCGATTGGGATTGGCCGAAGCGCTGCGCGAGTTCTGCGAGTTCCGGAATCTGTTGCCGCGCGGCCTCAAGCTCGCGCCAGAAGATGTTTGGGACGGCGTGAGCTTCGTGCTGTCGACCAAGATGAAGGAAGCGCAGTTTGCGGGTCAGACCAAAGAGCGTCTTTCGTCGCGTGAAGCCGCGGCGTTTGTGTCGGGGGTCACCAAAGATCAGTTTGGCCTGTGGCTGAACCAGCATCCGGATACCGGCGAGAAGATTGCGCAGTTGGCTATCAACAATGCGCAGACTCGTCTTAAAGCCGCAAAGATCGTCGCCCGTAAGCGCATCGTCAGCGGGCCGGCGTTACCGGGCAAGTTGGCGGATTGCACCTCGCAAGAGCCGACGCGTGGTGAACTGTTCTTGGTCGAAGGCGATTCCGCAGGCGGCTCTGCGAAGCAGGCGCGAGATCGCGAATTCCAGGCTGTCATGCCATTGCGCGGCAAGATTCTCAATACCTGGGAAGTCGACGCGAACGAAATTCTGAAGTCGCAAGAAGTTCATGATATCGCGACGGCGATTGGCGTCGATCCCGGCTCGGACAAGATCGACGGTTTGCGCTATCACAAGATTTGCATTCTGGCCGACGCCGACTCCGATGGCCTTCACATCGCCACACTGTTGTGCGCTCTGTTCCTCCGCCACTTCCGTCCATTGGTGATCGCGGGTCACGTGCATGTCGCGATGCCGCCGCTGTTTCGCGTCGACGTGGGCAAGCAGGTGTATTACGCGTTGGATGACGACGAGCGCAAAGGCGTGATCGATCGTATCGCCGCGGAAAATCCGCGCGCCAAACCGACCGTGACGCGCTTTAAAGGCTTGGGCGAAATGAATCCACTGCAGCTACGCGAGACGACGATGGCGCCCGAGTCGCGCCGGCTCGTGCAGTTAACGCTTGAGGCGAAGGATGATGCCGACAAGCTAATGGACATGTTGCTGGCAAAGAAGCGCGCGAGCGATCGTCGTGAATGGCTCGAGCTGAAGGGGAATTTAGCGCAGATCTGAAGAGTCGGGATTCGAGATTCGAGATTCGAGATTCGAGATTCGGCAGATCCCATGTCCGAACGAGTCTCGAATCCCGAATCCCGAATCCCGAATCCCGAATCCCGAGTCTCGCGTCTCGAACATCCTGGCTGTAAGGCGTCTCTCGTATACCGTCTCACACAATTTCACAGTTAACCGCATATATGTCCCCCACCCAGCCACCGTTAGATTTCGAAGGCATCGAGCGCCAGCCGCTGCGCACCTTCACGGAAAAGGCCTACCTCGACTATTCGATGTACGTGATCTTGGATCGCGCGTTGCCGAACATCGGCGACGGCTTGAAGCCGGTGCAACGACGCATCATCTATGCGATGAGCGAGCTCGGGTTGTCTGCGGCAGCGAAGCCTAAGAAATCCGCGCGCACCATCGGCGACGTCATCGGTAAATTTCATCCGCACGGTGATTCGGCCTGTTACGAAGCCATGGTGTTAATGGCGCAGCCGTTTTCGTACCGCTATCCGCTGGTCGATGGTCAAGGCAATTTCGGTTCGCCCGACGACCCGAAGTCGTTTGCCGCGATGCGCTACACCGAATCGCGCATGACGAAGTACGCATCGCTGCTCCTTTCAGAGCTCGGCCAAGGTACCGTTGAATGGCAACTGAATTTCGACGGCACGATGGAAGAGCCGGTGCTGTTGCCGTCGCGCGTACCGAACATTCTGCTCAATGGCGCGATGGGCATCGCTGTCGGCATGTCCACGGACATTCCTCCGCACAACCTGCGTGAAGTGGTGACGGCGTGCGTGCGGCTGATCGATGAACCCGACGTGACGACGCGAGACCTGTGCAAGCACGTCCTCGGGCCAGATTTCCCAACCGGCGCCGGAGATCATCACGCCGAAGAAGAGCTGCGAGATATCTATGAAACCGGCAACGGCACGTTCCGTGCGCGCGCCGTGTACGAAATGGAAGATGGCGACATCGTCATCACCCAGCTGCCGTACCAGGTGTCGGGCAGCAAGATTCAAGAACAAGTAGCCGCGCAGATGCGCGAAAAGAAATTGCCGCTGGTCGAGGATATTCGCGACGAGTCCGATCATGAGCACCCCACGCGCATCGTCATCGTGCCACGCTCGAATAAGGTCGATGTCGAGCAGCTGATGGCGCATCTTTTCGCGACAACGGATTTGGAGCGTACCTATCGCGTCAATCTGAACATCATCGGTCGCGACGGGCGCCCCCGCGTGATGGATCTGAAGTCGCTGTTGGCTGAATGGCTGACGTTCCGCTTCGATACAGTGACACGCCGGTTGACGTGGCGATTGGAAAAGGTCGAAGCGCGTCTGCATATCTTGGACGGCTTGCTGATTGCGTATCTGAATCTCGACGAGGTGATCCGCATCATCCGCAAGGAAGAGGAGCCGAAGCCGGCGTTGATGAAGCGCTTCAACATTTCGGAGATCCAGGCGGAAGCGATTCTCGAAACCAAGTTGCGGCACTTGGCCAAGCTCGAAGAAATGAAGATTCGCGGCGAGCAGAAGGAACTGGCCGACGAGCGCGATGAGCTGTCGACCGTCTTGGGCAGCAAGGCGCGCATGAAGAAGTTGGTGAAGGAAGAGTTGCTGGCCGACGCCGAAGAATTCGGCGACAAGCGTCGCAGCAAGATCGTCGAGCGCGAAGCAGCGCAGGCGATTGACGAGACTTCGTTCGTGGCCGTTGAGCCTGTGACGGTGGTGATCTCCGCGCGCGGCTTTGCGCGCGCTGCCAAGGGTCACGACATCAACGCTCGTGAGCTGGCTTACAAAACTGGCGATGAATATCTCGCCGCCGCTCGCGGCAAGAGCACGCAGCAGGCCGTGTTCGTCGATAGCACGGGTCGTGCCTATAGTTTATTGGCACACACGCTGCCTTCTGCTCGCGGCCAAGGCGAACCGTTGTCGGGTCGTATCGATCCGCCGGACGGCGCCACGTTTGCAGGCGTGGTGATCGGCGATCCGGAACAGAAGGTTGTGCTGGCCTCCGATGCCGGCTATGGATTCATCGTCAAGCTCGAAGAGCTCCATTCGCGCAATCGCGCGGGTAAGGCGGTGTTGAAGGTGCCGGATGGTTCGGGCGTCGTCACGCCTTGCATGGTGCCTGACGCCGATAAAGCATTGCTCTGCGCGGTGAGTAGCGAAGGGAAGATGTTGACGTTTCCGGTGAAGGATTTACCGGAGCTGCCGAAGGGCAAAGGTAACAAGATCTTTGGTATCGCCAGCAAGAAGGGCAAGGACATCGAGAAGCTGGTCGCGATCGCAGTCGTCGCTCCGGATCAAAGTCTCTTGTTGTGGTCGGGCGACCGCAAGATGACGATGAAGTACTCCGAGCTCAAGGACTATCGCGGGGAACGAGCGCAGCGTGGCGCTGTGTTACCGCGCGGCTGGCGCGGTGTGCAGAAGTTGGAAATTGAGCTGCCAGAGCCGAAGGCGTGACGGAAGTCGTTAGTCGTTAGTCGTTAGGGGTTAGCGGTTTGTGATTCGGGACTCGAGATTCGAGATTCGAGATTCGAGATTCGAGATTCGAGATTCGAGATTCGAGATTCGAGATTAGGAACGTCATCCTCGCGTAGCCGAGGATCCATCCTGCTCTTGCATCGCGCCGCTCATCTTCGGATAGATCTCAGTCGAGTTTATCCTGAGTGAGTCGAAGGGCGAGGATGACGATTGAGGGGTCCCCCAACCGCCATCCGCCATTGTAAGAACTAGAAAGAATATCTCGCGTGCACGCCGTACAAGCTGGTGTCGCCGCCGACGTTGAACAACACGCCTGCCGCTAACTGAGATGTGAAGTTGTAGCGGGCTTCGCCTACTAAGAAAGTGTCGTTCTCGAGTCCCGCTGCTTCCACGCGCTGGTGCTCGACGCCGCCTTCCACTTCCACTTTCGGGTAGACGATGCCGCGGGCGCGAACTCCGACAAGAACGCCAGTGTCGTCGTCGTCGAATCCAGGACCGTCGACTTCAAGGTGCACGATCGCTGCACGAGCGATGATGTCCCAGTTGTTGACGATCGGCCAGTGGCCGCCGGCGCCCACCAGGATTCGAGTGGTATCGATATTGCGGTCGAAGTCTAAATCCGCGAACTCGGTGAATACGAAGAGGTTTTGATAAACCTGCAACGAACCGCGTAGCTGCAAGCCGTCGCCGTCGACATCGACGTTATCGCCGTCAACTTCCGCCTTGGGGAAATGTGCGCCGTCTACATAGTTGTAACTGAGGGATTGCGCAAAGCTTGCCGTCGGCATTACTAGCGCCAGTGCAACGATGAGTTTAAGAGTCCGCATTGATGATCTCCAACTGCCAAGAAAAAGAAATGGTCACTTCAAGTTAACCGCCATTGTAGGCGCATCCGTCAACTGCGCGATGTCTCCAACGGCCGACGATTCGTGTCCGAATAGGACTACGCGGTTCGGTTGTCCATTGTGGAGTCTGCGAGGTTAGGGCGAGAGTAAATCGAATTGCCGGTTGTCGCCGATGACTCGCTCGAACTCCAGACCGAGCATTGCAAGCACCGGCTCGGCGACAGGTTTGATCTGCTTATCGATGTAATGTTCCCGATCAAGCGGGTGCTGGATGTTGTCGAGCGGTTCCGCACCGGCCGTCGTCATCACGTAAGCGATCGATCTGCCGAGCGGTTGCTTCGATTTACGCGCTGCCGCAACATGCGGCGGCGTTGTCGAAGTGTAGCTTTCGGGTTCCTTACGTAAGTTCTTTCTATAGACCAGCGCATCGTCGTGTTTGCCATCGCGAAGCGTGCGCACGATGTTGGCTAGATACACATCGACCGACTGATCGGTGAACAGCCGTTGATACAGTTCGCGCTGTACTTGCTTCGCCAACGCAGTCCAGTCGCGTCGCACAACTTCCATGCCGATGAACTCCGCCGCTTCCTTGCCGTGCTGCAATCCAGCATAGCGTTTACTCGCGCCGCGCGTGCTATGCCGCGCATGTGGCAAATAGAGCTTCACATACAGCTTTTCGAATTTCAATTCCAGCTTGCTCAAGATGCGCCATTTGTCGGCGACGTAGCGGGCGATATCGGTGTTCAGCGTCACGGCAAGTTGTTTGCCTTGCGCCTTGGCGCTGTCCGGATCTACTTGGTTCGATTGGACGAACAAGCTATCTGTGTCGCCGTAAAGAACCTTGAAGCCCTGCATTTCAAACCAACGTTTTGACCACAGCAGAAGTTCCTTGCCGGTGCCGGTGATCGAGTTGGCCAACGACGGATTGTAGAAGCGGCAGGCGGGCGTGCCGAGCACGCCATAGAACGAGTTCATCAGAATCTTGATGGCGTTCGATGCGACATCGTCGCCGCGTTGCTTGGCGTCTTCGCGGCGCGGGAAAAGCTCATCCAGCATGCGAGGCAATATCGCGGGTTCGCGACGAAATGCCCCGCCCGGCGTGCGGATCAGGTCTGCATCGCCGCTCGGTTCGGCGACGTATGAAAGTGAATCGATGTTGAAGGTGCGAATGATGCTGGGATACAGGCTCTTGAAGTCGAATACCCAGACGTTACGATGCATGCCTGCCAACGGTTCGAGCACATGGCCGCCTTGCTGCGCTGCGTAGACGCTGGAGTCGCCCGAGCGAACGGTCGGCGCGACGATGCGTCTGCGTTCCAGTTCGCTCAAGTACAAAAAATCGAACGAGGCGATACTGGCCGCTACGCGATCGGGCGTCATGCCGGCTAAGCGGCTGCGCGCAAAAGCCAGCTGGATGAGATTGAGCTTCTCGAGGATCTGATACGCTAGGCGAGCATCGGTGCGCGCGTACAAGGCAAAGGCGGGGAGGTCGTGTTTATAGTTGTGAATGATTTCGCCGACGCGATCGTGCACGTCGCCTGTGACGGTCTTGCCTTCTCCCAGTACTTCGCGCGCGACGGCGTCCAGCGAATATTCCTCCATGCGGACGAATGCGCCGCGCAGTAAGTCGATGCCGTCCAGGACCAGTCGACCTGCAATGGTCGCCTGGCCGCTGCCAAAATAGCCTTCTGCTTTGCGAACACGAATTGCGCTAGTGTCACGACCGAGTAGGAACGAATGTCGAACGCGAGCCGCGATTTTCTGTAGCACCGTCAAATCGAAATCGATGATGTTCCAACCGGTGATGACGTCGGGGTCTAGTTCGCGAACTCGATTGCAAAAGGCCTCGAGCGCCGCGAACTCCGACGCGCAGCAGATAGCGCGTTCCGGCATCGTGCGGCCGCTGCCGTCGACGATTAGAACTTCATCAACGCCGGGTGCAAATATTGAGATGGCCAACAGGCGCTCGCCCTTGCCGTCGGTCTCAATGTCGAACGACAGGACGCGGGGTACGATCGTCGTATCTGCAGGGCGCACGATTGGATTATCGAACGTCCAGGTGCCGTCCGAATCGCGTTGTGCGTCCGCTTCGATTTCGCAGCCGCCCTTGATACCGCGTTCAATCAGGTATCGCATCGCGAAGCGCACGTCGGCTTCAAAGGTTTCGATGCCGGCCGCATGCAGTCGATCGCGAATCGCCGGCACGTCGGGCGGCGTCTCCGTTTCGACGATGCACACCGGTGCGCCGCTGAAGTCGTGTTTGTCGCTGGGCGTTATGTTTCCGGCTCGCAGCGTTCGAGCACGCTCAGCGTCCGCTTCTTTAATGTAGAAGTGCGGGCGCGGACGGTCGTCGCGAATTAAAAAGCTCTCGCCGGTCTCGAGACGGCCGTAAACATGCACGATGGGCGCGCGCTGTCCCTGCGCAAGACGGGAGATGCGATAGCTTGCTTGGAGAACGAAGCCGCGATGAATGGTCACGTCGTATTGTGCGCGAATGCTGGATGCCGCGCAGCTTCGCGTGCGTCTTGCCTATAATTCCAGAATTGCAGACTACGAATGGTGCTTGAATGACCGTCATCAACGGCCTATGGATCGGTCCCACGCTCTCTCCTATGGAGCGAGCCTGCGTCCAGTCATTCCTGCGATTCGGCCACGAATTCCATCTGTACACCTACGACGTGATCGACAATGTGCCATCAGGCTGCACGATCCGCGATGCCTCAAAAATTGTTCCTGCCTCTGAGATCTTCGTGCATCAGCAGGTTGAGGGGAAAGGCAGTCTGGCAACGTTCTCGGATCGTTTTCGCTATGAGTTGCTGTACCAACAAGGCGGCTGGTGGATGGACATGGATGTGTTTTGTCTGACTCCGACCCTGCCGGATGCTGGCGTCGTCATTGGCCGCCAAGATGCGCAGCTAATTAATGGCGCCGTCCTGCGGTTTCCAGCCGGGCATGTGGCGATGGAGCGGGCGATTGAAGAGGCGCGCGCTTGCGGCAGCGACGCGCATTGGACGGAAATTGGTCCCGCGTTGCTGACGCGACTGGTCACGTCCGGCGTACTCGCCGATGCCATATTTCCCGAGCAGGTGTTCTACCCGCTGCATTACTCTCAGTACTGGGCGGTATTCGATCCGCGACGAACGGCTGCCGTGGCTGAGCGCCTAAACGGCGCGGCATGCCTGCATTTGTGGAACGAAATGCTTCGGCGCGGAGCGCTCGATAAGACCATCTTGCCACCGGATGGCAGCATGCTTCGCAACCTGTACGAGTGGACCATCGGCGTCGAAGGCTTCACTCACGAGTACGTGCTGGCGCCCGATAGTCCGCAAGACTCATTGTCATTGCGGACGATCGAGCGCCGTTGAACGAGCTTAGAAGCCGAGCTGGTACCGGACGCCGACCGTAGCGTCCTGGAAGCTCACGTTCTCGTAACCTTGAATGCGCTGATACTCGAAGTAGCCCGAGAAACCGGACTTGAATTGCGCCGAAACACCCGCAGCCAAACGAATATACGAATCGTCGATCGCATCCGACGATACAGCGATGGGCGCCGTTGGATCCGCTGTTCCGGTGAAAGGATCATTGGCGAAGCGCACGTTGAAGACTTGCACGTCGTCTTCAAACTCCTTCACGAACGTGCCACGAAAATGCGGCAGGACCACACCCCACGACGTCTTCCATGCGTAACTCATCCGCAGGCCGGCATTGGCAGTGGAGGATTTATAGTCTTGGTCATAGAACGAGAGGTCCAGACCGGCAGCGCCGTGTTCTCTAAATTCGTCGATGCTCGCATCGACGTAGTAGTAGCCGATACTTGGAGCAATCGTAAACGCGCCGAGCGCGAAGTCGTAGCCCACGGCCAAGCCGCCGCTCAGCGTGCTGGCGTCAGTCTCGCCTTTTGCAACGAGATTAACTGGGTCGCCGAGGTCGTAATTGATCTTGCGTTCCGTGTCGTAGCCGCCGGCAATGTAGTTGACGACCGCGTCGACGTAGAACCCGCCGAAATAGGCCGAGCCGTAAAGCGATCCCGCAATCGAGGCGGAATCGAGTCCACCGCCGTTTTGATTGAAGTCGACCGATGAGCCGCCGAATCCCAACGACACGCCGAGAACAGAATTGCTGGAAAAGCGATAGTCCGAACCCAGCGTGAGGCCGAACTGATCGGCTTCGAAGCCAACGTCGGCCAGCGAAGCCTCTTTCTCACCAGTGCCGAAATTGCCGCGAGCCCAGAAGCCCAGTTTGTCGCCGAAGATGTCGCCTGAACCGTCAGCAGCCGCGCCGCCACCGAGCGCCTGTTTCAGGCTGCTGGCAATTTGATCGCCGCTGATCGACTGGCCGCCCGAGTTGATCGTGAGGCCGGCTAATGAAATGCCTCGCTGCCCTTGACGTAGCGATTGCAAACGATCCATGACGCTTTGGTATTGCGTCTGCGAGAACTCAATCGCCAACGTGCGCAGCGAATTGAAATCTTGTGCGCCCAGCTCGCTCACACCGTTTGCGAATTCCGTCGCTGCTACCTCAGCGTTATTAAAGTCAGCGCATCTTTGCGCCAAATTATTCGTGTCGCCTTGGTAAGGCGACTGACCTTCGCCGAGGTTTGCGGTTAAACGATCGCATAGGTCGTCGAGCGTCCGGCCCACCAATTTCGCGTTCGGCGTGCGACCGGCCGTCTCCATCCGACCCGCGAAATCGACTCGAATCAATACCACGTCGCTGCTGCTGGATGAATTGCCGCTGTCGTTGACGGTCAGAAATAACTGATTGTCGCCGGTAGGCAGGCGCACCGTGGGAGTTGCGCCAGTGGCAATTTGCTGCTGCTGAGCATTCGTCCAAACGAACGACAGTGAGCCGCCGCTGGTATTGCTTTGTCCAGAGCCTTGCAGGGTCACTGTTTCGCCGGGGACGCCGTCCGAGTTCGGAACGTTGCGATTGGGACCGGCGTCAACGCTCGGACTCTGCGCCATTGCTTGCGGCGAGATGAAAAAGGCAGGTGCCAAAGCGGCCGAAGCCAGCAGAATTCTACGCACAGCCTTGGCCGTGCTGTCATTAGTGCGATCGCCCATGCTTTGTTCTCACATGCGTTTTAAGGGTGCCGCAGTGTACGCGATCCCTATGACATCGCCACCTTGGACAAAGGGACTAGGCCCTAGGCCCTAGGCGCTAGTCAGAATTAAGAGCAGGACGCTCGCTGCTCTGGTGCCCAACCTCTACGCAATTAAATGCTGAATCGATCCGATCCGAAGTCTGGCTAGCGCCCTAGTGTCTAGTGGCTAGTGGCTAGTGAGCCGCGCGCAGAAGTGCGCCGCTCACTCTTGATACACCCGCCGTCCGACATGCTTCAGTTTGATGCGTGTATCGACATAAATGCTGAACCCGGCCTTTGCGGCGAGCTCGCAAAAGTAATAATCCTCGGACAGGAACTCGCCTTGGTAGAGCCCGGTGGGGAAAAACTGGTTGACCTGTTGATCGCCGTTTGCGTAAACGTTGATGTGGTTGCCCGCGGCAAGCGTCTCAAACACCTTGCGATCGATGCGCAAAAATCCGGTGCCGACACGCACAATGCGAGCGAGCGACGGATAGTCCGCATCGCGTGGCGCTTCGTGCGGCTGTGGGTGGCACACCCAATCCGCGCTGTCGTTCTTGCGGCGATAGAGGCCGGCCGTGAGAGGAAATGGCGATGCGAGCAGCAATTCCATGTCTTGGCGGCTGAAACCCACGTCGCCATCGATGAAGATCATGCTGTCGCAGTCGGTCGCAAGAAATTGGGCCGCAAGCAAATCACGTGCACGGCAGATGTTGGCGTGTCCTTCGAGGCACATCCAGCCGGCGTAAAGCCCCTGCGCGGCAAGCAGCCCAGTAATGAACTCACGGTCGGCGGTGCCGCTATGCAAAGGAGTCGCGATGAGCGTTTTCATTCAGGAATTGTACCTTGAGATGCTCGCGACGCGGGATGAGGGCAAACGGATTCGGTAGGTGAGGCCGCGCCGTTTCTCAATGGACTTCGCGTTGAGGGTTGCTGCAGCCGAAGCATTGGCAAGCAACCGCAGCGATGCGATGATCCGAGCCCATGCCGAAGCCCACCGACACCGCATCGACCCAATCGCTGATCATGACGCGCCGCTATGCCGCGCCACGCGATCTGGTGTTCGCAGCGATCTCCCAGGCCGAGCATCTGCAACACTGGATGTGTCCGGAGGGATTTACGGTCCCTGTCACTGAAGCCGAAGCGCGTGTTGGTGGGCGATTTCGGATTCAAATGAAATCGCCAGAAGGGCAGATCTTTGTGGTCGGCGGAGTGTATTTGCTGATCGACTCACCGAAGCGCTTGGTCTTCACTTGGACTTGGGAGCCCGAACACACGATGCCGGGCATCGAAACGACAGTCTCGATCGAGCTGGCCGCGCAAGGGAATGAGACGCTGTTGACCATGTCCCATATGGGTCTGCCGAGCGCCGAAGAGCGCGACCGGCACGAATTCGGCTGGACAGGCGCCTACGACAGCTTGCGAGTGCTGCTGGCAAAGCTCGTGCTCAGATAGCGACGCTTGTTTTAATCTAGTCGCCGCCGCGTTTTGGCTGATGCGACGATACAAAGACGGGCGCTGCTTCTTTGTCCAATCGAACCGCGCATAGACGTTCGCCCCACACGCACCCGGTATCGATTGCCAGCACTCTTTCACTATCGCGGTCATCGTAGTAACCGATTGCCGACCAATGGCCGCACACGATTGTGGTTTTCTCTGCGCGTCGATCCGGCGCACGGAACCATGGAAAGTAGCCATCGGGAATTTTATCGAGCGTCCCCTTGTACTTGAGTTGTAGACGGCCTTCCGCGTCGCAGACCCTGAGGCGTGTAAAGCAGTTGACGATGAATCGCCGGCGATCGTTACCGCGCAAGCGATCTGACCATTGATCCGGTTGATTGCCGTACATGTGCGCTATCAGTTCATGCACGGCTTCATCGTCGCGCAGCGCCTGTTCTACCTCGCGCGCACAACTCTGCGCGGTTCGAAGTGTCCATTGCGGCGGCAGGCCCGCGTGCACGAGTGTATAGCCTAAATGTGCATCGTGATGCAGAAGCGGCTGTTGCCTGAGCCACTCGAGCAAGTCGTCACGGTCGTGCGCGTCGAGAATCGGTTTGAGCGTATCGTCGTCGCGCAATCGCTCCTTGCGTCCATACGCAACCGCGAGAAGGTGCAGGTCGTGATTGCCGAGCACGGTAATGGCCGATGCGCCCAAGGAGCGGACAAATCGAAGGACTTCCAGCGACTGCGGTCCACGATTGACGAGATCGCCTACGAACCAAAGCTGATCCCGGTCGCGATTGAACTTGAGCAGCGCGAGTAAGTCGTTGAGTTCAGCGAAGCAACCTTGCACGTCGCCGATTGCGTAAGTGGCCATATCGTTTGAACTTGCCGGATGACGACGATCGTAGCGTTACGACGGACTTGCCTTTAATGCAGGATGCCTGGCATCGCCAATCTAAATGGGGCGATCGGCGCGTCGAATTGGTTGCCGTCGTCGGTCACCATTTGATAGCTGCCTTGCATGGAGCCGACTGGCGTCTCGAGTACGGCGCCGCTCGAGTAACGAAATCCTTGGCCGGGTAACAAATACGGTTGTTCTCCCACCACGCCGTCGCCGCGCACTTCTTGCACTTTGCCGTTGGCGTCCGTAATCACCCAGTGACGCGTCATCAATTTCGCAGCCACCTTGCCTTCATTGCGGATCGTGATGGTGTAAGCGAACGCATATCGATTCTCGTCCGGCTTCGACTGATCGTCCACGTAGTTCGTGTTGACGTCGACACGGATGCGGTAGGGGGTGGGCTCGTTCATGGGAGGATTCTAGCAATCTTTGCGTCGTTGCTTGAACAGCATCAATGCAAGGAATTGCTGAGGCTTAGCGGCCGTGTCGATGCGAGGCCAATCGTGCGTTGCGTGCGGGCCTGACATAACCCGGCAGCGTCTTGAATTCGATGCGGCTATTTCGGCAGCCGCACCGCCAACACGTCGCACGGTGCCGCGTGCAAGACCGTGTCCTCCGTAAAATTCACGAGAATCGCCACACCGTGGCGTTCGCGGCTACCGAGTACGATCAGATCGACCTTTTGTTCCTGTGCAATACGGATGATTTCGGCCTTGATGCTGCCGGTGGCCACGCGTTGTACGCAGTTGTCGAGTTGCAGCCGTTGCGCGAGGTCTGCAAGCTTTGCAGTGGCGCGCTTGACCAGATCTCCCTCTATCTGCACGGCGGGCATCAATGTCTCGCCCATCGGTTCGAGCGGCACATACTCGACGACATGCAGCAATTCGATGTGCGAGCCATAACACTTGGCAATTGCTTTGGCGCGTGCGCCGATCGAATCGCTATCGGCTGACAAGTCCACGACCAGCAGGATTTTTTTGTAATCGGCCATATCGAGTCTCAGGTTTTAGAGGTTTAATCGGCAAGTTGACGGGCTATTCGGACCGGCAAATCAAGGCAGAAAATCGAGACTGGCAATTCAAGACTGGCAATTCAAGACTGGCAATTCAAGACTGGCAATTCAAGACTGGCAATTCAAGACTGGCAATTGGAATGCAGATCGCATGCGTAATGTACGCGGTTCCCTGCGGTCGTCCAGCGCTATGAATTATCCGCGGGAGTCGGATCGTGTTCGCCGGCCAGTCTAGCGAACTCAGCGGGTGATAACGTTTCGCCGCGCGCCCCCGGATCGACGCCCGCACGCGCAAAGGCGTCTTCCGATATCAGACCTCGCAAGGCGTTGCGCATGGTTTTACGGCGTTGGGCGAATGCGGCCGCGACGACTCGACTGAAAACATCCAAGTCATGAATGGCAAAGGGCGGTTGCGCGTGCGGCTTGAGCCTTGCAACGCTGGACACTACTCGCGGTGGGGGACGAAACGCGCCGGGGCCAATGTCGAACAGCGATTCAACCGCGACCCAAGGCGCAAGCATGACCGTCAGGCGTCCATATTCGGCGGTGTCGGGTTGTGCGGCCATCCGATCCACGACTTCCTTTTGCAGCATGAAGTGCATGTCTTCGATGTGCTCGCGTTGCGCGATCAATTTGAAGAGCAGGGGCGTTGAGATGTTGTACGGCAGGTTGCCTACAAGCCGCAGGCGTCTACCCATCTGTTGGGCGTTCTGTCCGGCACTTTGTTCGTCCTGTTGGCGTAGGGAGCCAATGTCGAAGTTGAGCACGTCGCCTTCGTGTATGCGCAATGCGCCGTCCGGCACGCGAGTGCGCAATTCTCGAATCGCGTCGCGATCGATTTCAATTACATCGAGCGTGGCGATTCGAGTCAACAGCGGCAACGTCAGAGCGCCTAAGCCGGGGCCGATTTCGACGATCCGTTGCTCGGATGTCGGTGCGATGGCATCGACGATGCGCGTGATGACGCGCTGATCGTGTAAGAAATGCTGACCGAATCGTTTGCGCGGGCGAATCTGGCTACGCATGGGCGGTGCCGTGCGTGGCCAGTTCGATGGCGAGATTTAGTGCGGCCATCAAACTGCCGGCATCAGCTTTGCCGGTGCCGGCCAAATCCAGAGCCGTCCCATGATCGACCGACGTGCGGACGATCGGCAATCCCAGCGTGACATTGACCGCATTGCCGAAGCCGGCGTACTTGAGCACAGGTAGTCCTTGATCGTGATACATCGTCAGCACTGCGTCGGCGCGTTCCAACATCCGAGGAGTAAATGCGGTATCCGCAGGTGCGGGTCCAGTCAGTAGCATCCCCGTTGCGCGCAAGCGTTCAAGGGTAGGGGCGATGACGTCCGCGTCTTCGCGGCCTAAGTAGCCGCCTTCACCGGCATGTGGATTTAAGCCGCACACCAAGATGCGGGGCGCGGCAATCCCAAATCGATTTTTCAAATCGTGATCCAAAATCGTGAGTGTCCGTTCGATCACGGCGCTTGTGATCGCTTGGCTCACCTGAGCGAGCGGCAAGTGCGTCGTTGCTAAGGCCACGCGCAGCGATCCCGCGACCAACATCATCACCGGATCTGCATTCGTCTTCTCGGCGAGATATTCAGTGTGTCCCGAGAAATGAACGCCAGCGTCGTTGATGACGCTTTTCTGCACGGGCGCCGTCACCACGGCATCGAACTCACCGCTCAAGCAGCCGGCGGCCGCAAAGTCCAGCATATCGAGCACGTAACGCGAGTTACCGGCATTGAGTTGTCCGGCAATCACCGGCGCGCCGCACGCAAAGTGCCGAAGGCGGACAGTGCCGCTCTGCTGCGGAACGCGTTCTGAAGGGGAGTACGGCATGCATCGAACGGCCGCGTTCAGCATGTGTGCCCTGGCGGTTAGCAGTTCGCGATCGCAGGCGATGACGAGATCGCAAGGCCACTCTTGCTGCGCGAGTGCAACACAAAGATCCGGACCGATGCCTGCCGGCTCGCCGGATGTAATGAGTATTCGAGGGAGGGTAGTGCTCACGCGTCAACACACGCCGGTAATTTCGTTGAGACTATACCCGTTGGAGAGGGGTGATTCGTGACTCGGGATTCGGGATTCGGGATTAGAGACTCGAGACTCGACACTCGACACTTATGCATCGCAGCGCGTGACTCCGATTGAGTAGCGCAAAGTACGACCGCGCTCTTATCTGGCTAGCCCCTAGCCCCTAGCGACTAGGCCCCCGCGCGTTGCGCGATCAGAGCCGGTATTCGACGAACGCGTCTTCGCGCAGACGGCGCAGCCAGATTTCAGTTTCTTCTTCGGCCTTTGCTTCGCGTAGTGAAGCGAACGCTCGGTTGCGGCGCACGTCGTCGGTCGTGTCGTGTACTCGGCGTCCGAGCAATTGCACGATGTGCCAACCGAACTTGCTCTTGAACGGACGAGTAATGTCGTTCTCATTCAGTGCGTCGAGTTCCTTCTCGAACTCCGGCACAAAGGTACCGGGACCGGCCCAGCCCAAATCGCCGCCTTCCGCGGCTGAGCCGGGATCCTGCGACGTCACCGCCGCGATCGCGCTGAAGTCTTCCTTGCCGGAAAGAACGCGCTCTCGAATACTGGCGAGACGCTGCTCGACCGTCTTATCGTCTTCCAGCTCGTTCGTCTTCAGCAGAATGTGACGCGCGTGGACTTGAGCTTGCACGCTTTGCTGTTCGCCGCCGCGAACTTCATTGATCTTGAAGAGATGAAAGCCGCTGGGCGCACGCACCGGTTCGCTCACGTCGCCTGCCGTCATCTTAGGAATGACTTCGGCAGCAATCGACGGAAGTTCGGCGCTCTTACGCCATCCCAACGAGCCGCCTTCGACGTTGGTCGAGCTATCCGAATAAGCAACGGCCAATTGCGCGAAATCGCCGCCGGCCTTCAATTTGTCGTAGACCTCTTTGGCGCGCGCTTCGCGAGCCGCAACTTGCTCGGCCGTAGCGGCAACGGGCACGGACACTAGAATGTGCGACAAGTTGTATTCCGCGCTTTGGTTCGGCAGCCGACTTTGGCGTGCTAAAAATTGTTCCAACTCGCGCGGTGAGATATTGATGCGCGAGTAGACATCGCGCTGACGGAGCATTTGCATGATGATGTCGCGGCGAATGTCGTCGCGGAAGTCGCGGTAGTCGATGCCTTGTTGCCGTAAGGCGTCGGGCAACTGACTGAACGCGATCTGGTTGCGCTTGGCGACGTCCTCGAGTGCGTTGTTCAGCATTTCGTCGTCGGCGCGCATGCCGATGCGATCGGCGCGCTGCATCTGAATTTCCTGCACCACCAGACGTTCGAGCACTTGTTTGCGAAGCACGCTGCGCGGGGGCAGTTCCGTCTTGTTTTCGCGCAAGCGCATGGTGACGCGCTCCACTTCTCGATCCAATTGACTGGTGAGTATCACGCCGTCGCCAACGACGGCGGCAACGCGATCGACCAGCTCTCCGCGTGTCGAGAGATCGCGCGTTTGCGCGAAGCTTGCGGTCGCGGCCAGGAAAGAGAGCGCCAGGAGGGCGGGTGCGCGAAAAATGGATGTCGATCTCATACTTAACTTACTTCAGTTCCATCGAACTTGTGGGGGCGACAAGGACCGGTTCAAGGCGCTATTGAGACTATGGGGTGGGGTCTTGCGGACTCCGGTTACGCGGCGCGGAGTATCCCCGAATCGACCGCTCCAGGAAAGCGTCTACCCGGTTTCCGACACTGGCAAGCCCTTTAAGTTCGATCTGCAATTGCCAGGAGGCGTCGGCCTGTCCGGTCATGCTGCCCTGGACCGGGAGACTCACCGTCCGGTTGTACACAAACCGCAGGCCCCAGCAGCAATCTTGGTACTCGATACCGACCATGCGCTCGATATCCGTGCGGTCTTCCAGTGAGTAGACAAACCGGCCGTACAGCGCGATGCGCTTGCCGAGGGGCCAGGCAGCCGACGCGTCGATCTGCTGCAATTCGTCATCGGCATTCAAGGAGTCCTCGCGGAACCGGTAAGCGACGTTCACAACCTGGCCGGCATTGGCTCGATACTGCACACCCAGTTCGGTGCGTTCGAAGTGCGTTGTGTCGGTATCCCACTGGACCGCGGCAGTGGCGCTCCAATTTTTATAGGCGCTGAGCGACATTTCGCCGATGACGTCGGAGCTATTGCGGCTGTCCATCAGCACTTCGCCCGGCAATGCCACTTGCGGCGTGCCGAATCGATAGATGCCGCCGACGGTTGCGGACAAGTATTGCTGTCCGCTGTGGCTGTCCAAAAGCCGCGTCGTGGCGCCAAGCGCCACTTGATTGACGTCACCGAGTCGATCGGGCCCCACGTATCGATTCGTGCGGAAGAGCTGGACGAGATTGAAGTCGGGCAACGTCGTGTCGAAGACTGGGAGATCGCTCTGGTCTCGATAAGGCACATACAGATACATCGCTCGCGGCTCGAGGGTCTGCAACCGCTGACCGTCGCTGCCCGATGGGCGCTCCAACACCAACCCGCTATCTACACCGTACACGGGTGCCGAGCGCGAGCGCTTGAGGTCCGGCTGGTTCTCGGCGCGATCCTCGAGCCAATAAGTGGTTTGACGCCACGCGACCGAAGGCTCGACGTACAGGCCGTGGGCGCGAATCGGCCAACGGATTTCGGGCGTCGCATCGATGCGCTGGCCGTCCGTGCGCGTGTCAGGCAAAGCGGCGAGGTCTTCATCGACGACGTCGATGGTAGAGCGGCCGCGAATTCGGCGAAAATTACTGTATTCCGCATCCACGCCTACGGATAGGCCGTGAAAATTCAACGGCAGCTGGCTGGTAAACGCAATCTGAGGCAGCAACGTGTGCGGCCGGTCCGTGATTGCGACGTCGGTGTCGATCGACAGGAAATTCTGCGCTCGCGCAGAGAGTAGCCATTGATCGCCGCGCCACATGAGTTCCGCGATTCGCGGCAGATTGCTTTCATTCGTGCGTTGGGCGCCGGAGCCGAAATCCTGCAGCCATAGCCGATCACTGAGATCTATCCCATCGAACTCCAGCCGCAATCGGTCGGTCAAGTGCGTGCGAGTATGAAGCTCGAGATAACTGCGATGCGTATCCGTGATTTGATCGTTCGCGAGATAGTTGACTTGTACGAGCCCTTCGCTGCGTCGCGTGAGTAATCGAAACTCCGTGCCTAAATCGACGCCGCGTTGCGAGTACCAACTTGGCGTAATCGTGGCGTCGTAGTTGGGCGCGATGTTCCAGTACCACGGCACCGAGACTTGCCGGCCGCTGAAATTGCTGTTGCCGATTTCAGGAAAGAGCAGCCCTGATTTGCGTTGATTGCCGACGGGAAATGAAATGTAGGGCGTATAGAGGACCGGCACGCCGCGCACCTCGATACGTGCGTTGCGGGCCGTACCGACGTGCGCTTGCGAGTCGATGTGCAGCTCGCCCACTTGCAGCGCCCAATCCGGTATCGGCCCGGGGCAAGTCGTGTAACGCACTTTGCGCAATTCGACGGTGCCGTCTTTGCTGAGGAGAATCTGATCCGCCGCCCCGTGGCCCGCCCGCTCCGGGATTTCGAATTCCGTGCCGGTGAATTCGGCGGCGCCAGCTTCGTCGAGCTGGGCGTTGTTGCCTTTCAGCACCAAATTGGGATCCGCAAGTTCCAGAGGTCCTGGGATCAGCCATCGACCCTCCGCGGTGCGCTGCATTTCGCTAGCGCGTAGCAATCGATCGCCTTGGCGCAGTTCTACCCCCTCGCTCAGTCGCAAGGTGCCGTTGGCGTCGAGAGTCGAGAGGCCGAAGTCGACGGTTGGCAGTGCATCGTCGTCCGCTAGTTTGCGCGAGGGCGGCGGAGCGGGGCACGACAGCTGCCCTTCAGCTTTCAGGCATTCGTCATTCGGACAATCGGCTGCAATCGCGCTGCCGGCGGCGAGGCCGAGTGCCGAGCATATAACCGACCTGATGGCCACTCGACGGGCCAGGTGGCGACGTGCAGCGTTCAATGGCAACACAGAGCGTGTGGCTCGAAAACGCACGAACGCGATTCGGTCGAGGAGGAATGCATCGTCGGATTATATGGAATCTGCGTGCGTATCGGCGTTTCGCTTTTCGGTGTGCGTCTTTCAGCGATCGGTCGGTGCATCGTGCAAGGTATTCGTTCTGGGGATAGGCGTCGCTCGTCGACTCAAGCACAATATCGAACGCCGTCGCCGCCAACAGTTCCCATGCCGCAACAAAAAACTTTGCAAGATTCCGACCCCCGGCTCGCCGAAGCGCGCGTTGTTCGGTTGGCCGACTGGGCTCGGCAAGCGCTGCGGCGGCCGGATCTGCAGGTCAGCGTCGCATCGGCTGACGCTAGTTTCCGTCGCTACTTTCGCATGAGCTCGCCGGCAGTCGGTGCGCTCGATACCTGGATCGTGATGGATGCGCCTCCCGAAAAAGAGGATGTGGGGCCCTTCATACAAGTCGCGAAAATGCTGGAGAGTGCGGGCGTTCATGCACCGCGGATCGTGGCCGAAAATTTATCAGAAGGCTTTTTGCTGCTGACCGATTTGGGCGATCGCACCTATTTAGCTGCACTGGCGCAGCGCGAGACCGCGCCGCGGTTATATACCGACGCGCTACGGACGTTGGTGGCTATGCAAGTGGGCTGCGCGCGATACGGCGGCGAGTTGCCGCCATACGACGCTGCGTTTCTGGATACCGAAATGCAGCTATTTCCTGATTGGTTCCTGACCAAACATTTGCAACTCACGCTTTCCGATTCGATGCGAGCGGATCTGGTGCGGTCGTTTGCGGTGGTGGCCGAGAGCGCGCTGGCGCAGCCACGGGTTTTCGTTCATCGGGACTACCATTCGCGCAATCTGATGGTTCTGCCTGGGCCGTCGAATCCCGGCGTGCTCGACTTTCAGGACGCAAGATACGGTCCGATTACTTACGATTTGGTGTCGGTCCTGCGCGATTGCTATATCGAATGGCCTGTGGCTCGCGTGCATGACTGGGTGCGCGAGTTTCGGTCCCTAGCCGTCCAAGCAGGACTGACGCAGGCCCCTGAACAGGAATTTCTGCGGTGGTTCGATTTAATGGGCGTGCAGAGGCATCTTAAAGTAGCCGGCATCTTCGCAAGGCTTTGGCATCGAGATGGTAAAGCCGGCTATCTCAAAGATCTCCCCCTGACGCTCCACTATCTCCGTTCAGTGCTGCCCGGTTACCCGGAACTCGAATCGCTGCGTCGCCTCATTGACGACCAGGTCATGCAGCCCAGCGCTCGAATTCATTCTAGTACGAGCTGAAACGAGCGCTGGGCTGTGCTGACATAAAGTAAGACGACTTGGGAGTTACTGGTGGGATCGTCAATTCAGACGGCAATGATTTTAGCGGCAGGCCGCGGCGAGCGCATGCGTCCGCTGACCGACGCGCGGCCGAAACCATTAGCGATGCTGGCGGGGAAGCCGCTCATCGAATATCACGTCGAGCGGCTTGCGGCGGCGGGGGTCCGGCGTGTCGTCATCAACTTGGCGTGGCTGGGCAGCCAAATCCGGCAGCAACTGGGGGCTGGCGAGCGGTTCGGACTCGAAATTCTCTACAGCGACGAAGGCAATGCGGTGCTTGGAACCGGCGGCGGGGTATATCGCGCGCTTCCCCTGCTGGGCGCGGAGCCGTTCTGGATGGTGAGCGCAGATCTCTACACCGAATACCCGTTCGCGTTGCACGATCGGACAGCCTCGCCAGCGGCGGGCGACTTGGCGCATCTGGTCATGGTCGATAATCCGGATTTTCACCCAAAAGGCGATTTCTGCCTGGAAGGCGGCCGTGTGACGGAGGCGATGGGATCGCGCCTGACATACGCCAGCCTCGCGATTATTCATCCTCGATTGTTCGTAAATTGCGGCGCTGGTGCATACTCCATCGTCCCCTTACTCCAGGAAGCGATGCGAGGCGGGCAGGTGAGTGGCGAGCGCTTTGAGGGTTGTTGGCACAACATTGGTACAGTGAACCAACTGTCCGCGTTGCACACAGCCCTGATGCGGGCCCCTCTGTAACCGGCCAAACTTTAATTCGTTGCTGCGTTGCGCGAAGGGAACCCAACTGGCGTTGTTGCGCGTTTACACCTAAGGCCGATTCAAATGTGTAACGAGGATGCAAAACGTCTATTTACAAAGTGCAGTTTGCGAGTCGAAAAATGACGCAACGGAGCGCGTCGTGAATTTTCGTCGTGGTCGCGACAACGCTCAGTGCTCAGCATCGACCGTTTTGTCGCGATTCGGCAGCATGCGCGATCATGCTTATTTCCTAGTATTTAAGTGTTATCGCAACATCTCGATGCACGCGATGCTTCGCGCAGTAGCCACGCGTGTACGTAACTGCACCCGATTAGGGCTACAACTTTATTTACACTCGGCGCTTGCCAACGCCTGCAATTCTTTATACCGTACGCGCCGATTTCACAGTCTGTGTGCGACCGCGGAAAAACCAGTTGGTTTGCCTGCCCGTCAGACAACCAGACAAAAAATGACGGGAACGCAAGGGACATCGGGGGGTTCTGCGACGGCACGGCTGCTACGCAGAATTGTTTTGCAGTTAAACTGTGTATCTGTGCTTCGGAGTACCTTCGTGGTAGATCCGGGTGCATCTTCACTACCAAGCAATTAGGCGACACTACATGGGCCCTGTGCCAAACACATCGGCAAACTCGCGGCGCACGATCGCGTTTTTGATCGTCGTAGTCGTGCACGTCGTATTGCTCTACGGCTTCAACGCCGGTTTGAGCCACGTGATCGTCGAAAAAGTATTCGGCCCGATGGAGACGCAAATCATCGAGGAAACTAAAGAAGAAGAAGAGCGGCCACCGCCTCCGCCGCCCAAAATGGAGACTCCGCCGCCGTTCGTGCCGCCGCCCGATATCACGATCGATATGGCGCCGGTCGAGAACACGACTGCGATTCAAGTGACGACCAACGTTCGTCCGGTTGAAGCGCCTCCGCCTCCGACTGCTGCACGTCGCATAGTCACCGTGCCGCCGAAGGCAGATAATCGTCGCGGCGGTTTGTCGCAACCTGAATATCCACCGTCCGAAAAGCGCGCCGAGCACACCGGTACGGTTTACCTGTCCATTTTGGTTCTCGAAAACGGTCGCGTTGGCGAAGCCAAAGTCCAAACGTCCAGCGGCTTTCCAAAGTTAGACGATGCCGCCGTCGCGGAAGCGAAGCGCAATTGGCGTCTGTCGCCAGGAACTGAGGACGGTAAAGCGGTGCAGATGTGGGTGACCGTGCCTGTGGTTTTCAAGCTCGAGTAGCCATCGGCCAGCAATCAACGATCGATGTGCATTTATTGTCTCTTTCGCAAAAATCTATATTGAACAGAGGAAACTTCGTCCATGGCTGCTGAAACAACCGCTGTAGAAAACCCATACGGCCTATCTACTATTTGGGAGCAAGGCCCTGTATCGCAGACGATCTTTGTCATCCTTGCGATCATGTCCATGTTGACGTGGTTCATCACCATCACTAAGTGGTTCGAACAACGCCGCCTCAAAAAACAATACGCCGAAATCCAAAAGGAGGCGCAAAAGGGCAGCTTCTGGTCCGGCAACCTGCGTGACAACGTCAGCAAGTTGAAGGGTAAGGACAACGCATACCGCATGATCGCCGAAGAAGGCCTGCGCGCTGCCGAGCATCACGAAGGCCACCTGGCCGACCAGCTCGCCTTGCACGAATGGATCACGCTGTCGCTGCAACGCGCTGTCGATTCCGTCGGCAACCGTTTGACCAGTGCATTGTGGTTCTTGGCCACCACAGGTTCGATCGCGCCGTTCGTCGGTCTGCTCGGCACGGTGCTCGGCATCTACAAGGCGCTTATCTCGATTAGCGCAGCCGGCCAAGCCAGCCTTGAAAAAACGGCAGGTCCTATCGGTGAAGCCTTGCTCATGACCGCCATCGGTTTGTTCGCCGCGCTACCGGCCGTGTTCTTCTACAACGTGTTGATTCGCGTCAACAAGGACATCATGGAGAAGACTCGTTTCTTCGCCAGCGGCGTCCACTCGTACTTGGTCAGCACTACGCGCGGTAAGAAATAGTCGCGCGGACGCTGTCTTGGTCGGAATCGTCGGTAAGAACCACTTAATTCGAGTTTGAGGCTAGACACTTATGTCGATGAGGTTTTGATCGGATAGCTCGGATGACGAGGCCCCGATTTCCGAGATCAACACCACGCCCCTAGTGGACGTGATGTTGGTGTTGTTGATCGTGTTCTTGATCACGATTCCGGTTGTGACCGCCACAATTAACGTGAAGATGCCCGTTGCGAAGAACATCGAATTGAAGACAGCGCCAGAGAACATCAACATCTCTATCGATGCCGACGGCAAGATCTATATCGGTACAGCGGAAGTACCGACTTTCGATGCGCTGAAAGAAATCATCATTCGACGCGCGGTCGAGAAGCCACAGCCTGAAGTGCATATTAAGGCGGACAAGGAAGTTCGTTATGAAACCGTCGGCCGCACGATTTACACCGTGCAGCGTGGCGGCATCATGAAAGTGGGCTTCGTTACCGAGCGTCCGAACGGCGCCTAGATTGGGTCGCCTAAATTAAGTCAGCCTGGCTTGAGTTAGCCTGGCTTGAGTTAGCCTAGATTGGTCAGTTGATTTCCGGCGGTTTACCCGTCGGGGCGCTGGGAAAGAGATTCGGAGAGTATTTAATGTCGTTTAGCTCAGGTTCCGTTGACGAAGCCCAGCCGATGATGGAGATCAACACCACGCCGTTGATCGACGTGATGTTGGTGCTGCTGATCGTATTGATCATTTCCATCCCACCGGCAACGCACGCCGTGAAGCTCGACATGCCGCAAGGCAAGGGCGCGCCACCCCCCGTGCAACCTGAAGTGATTGAATTGGAAATCGATTTCGACGGCACGTATCTGTGGAATGGCACGCCGGTTACGAGTGTGCAAACACTCGAGAGCTACTTCCGTCAGGAATCGGGCAAAGAGCCGCAACCTGAGTTGCATATTCGTCCGAACCGTCGCGTCAAATACGACTACGTCGCACAGGCACTCGCCGCTGCACAGCGCAATCGCATGCTCCGTATCGGGTTCGTCGGTAACGAACAATTCATGGAATAACGGGAATCGCCGCCCACGCGGCGTTCTCGTTCCTCTTTACGCCAGTGGCTGCATCGGCGCGCCTGCGTGGGCGCTACCGCCAGCGCTTGCTGGAATCTCACATTTCTTGTGGGGATCGAGCGCAGATCACAAGCTATATTTACGCTCTAACGCGCCCTTGCCTAGGGCGTCTGTAGACACGGCCTGTAGACAGGTCAATGTCGAGTACGGGCGATCGCGCTTCAAAGCGAGGAACCTCGCTCGCTGGCGCGGCGTTCAGCAATCGTTCGGTTATGCTTCGTACACTAGGATCAAAGGCTCGGCACCTGCCGGACTGGAGAAGAGAGCGTTATGAAATCCCTAAGTCATTCCATTCGTACTTTGGCGGTCGTCACCGGTTTGGCGATCGGCGCAGCATCGCTTTTGAGTATGCCGGCGCTTGCGGCGGACAAGCCCGATCCTGCATTGAAGATCGGCGCCAAGGTCGGTAAGCCGCTCAACGCGGCGCTCGAAGCCGTCAAGGCCAAGAACTTCGACGAGGCTGCGATCAAACTTAAAGAAGCCGAGGCCGTCGAGAAGAAGACCCCTTACGAGGAATTCAAAATTCGCGAGACGGCGGCATTCTTGTACATCTCCCAGCAAAAGTACGCGGAAGTCGCAGCGATCTATGAGAAGCAATTGGAGACCCCTCAGTGGCTGCAGCCGGAATTGGCCGCTACGCTCGAGAAGTCCGTTGCGCAGCTGTACTACAACGCGAAGTCGTACGACAAGACCATTGAGTTTTCGCAGCGCTGGCTGAAGAAAAATCCGGATGACACGGAAATGTTGGCGCTGGTCAGTCAGACCTACTACGTAAACAAGGATTTCCCGCATTGCCGCGACAGCGCCAACTCGGCGGTGTCGGCTGCAGAGAAGGCGGGTCAGGCGCCCAAGGAATTGTGGATGCAGCTCGCGCAAACTTGCGCGGTGCAGCTCGACGATCAAGCGACGATCAACACCTCCTATGAAAAGTTGATTCGGTACTATCCGAAGGCCGATTACTGGGAGCGCCTGATTTCGCGCGTGATTCGGGGCGAAAAGAGCGATCGCATCATGTTCCATGTGTTTCGCGTGATGGCGGACGTCGGCACGTTGAAAACGGCCGATCAATACGTGGAGTACGCGCAATTGGCGCTGGACAACGCGTTGCCGGGCGAAGCGGTGCGAGTAATCGAGAAAGGGTACGAGCAGAAAATCTTGGGCGTCGATGCGAAGGACAAGGCGAGCCATGACCGTCTGCTCGCGAAAGCTAAGCAGACTGCGCAGACCGACAAGGCATCGTTGCCTGCGCTTGAGAAGGAAGCTCAATCGCCGAATTCCACAGCCGGAATGGAGGCAGGGTTGGGTCTCGCCTATTTCAATTACGAGCAATATGACAAAGCGATTCCAGCGCTCGATGGCGGCCTCAAAAAGGGTGGCTTGAAGAATTCCGAGGACTACAAGATTGCTCTCGGTATCTCGCAGCTTAAGAGCGGCAAGAAGGATGAGGCGCGTGAGACGTTCAAGTCCGTGCCGGCAGATTCGCCGTTGGCGAAGGTGGCCGGTTTATGGGCTCTGCGTTCCTACAACTGATATTTGCTGGCGATTAGGGTAGATTGATCCGGCCGGGTGGCATGCCTCCCGGCCGTTTTATTTTGTCCCACATCATTTTCTTCAACAGCGAGCGCTCAGTTACTTTTCGGTATGCGTCGCCTGCAAGATATTCCAGTCGTCGTACAGTCCGCGCCAGTGCGCAGCGGGCAGAAGTACGTCACCCCACACGGCTTTGCCGCCATCAAGGACGGCATCAAGGCGAGTACGTCCGCCGAGCCCATCGTGATCGGTCGCAAGCCGCCGTGGCTGCGAGCGCCGATGCCGAGCGGATCCGGCTTCACCGCAGTCCGCGAGATCGTCAAGGAACATCGCCTTTCGACCGTCTGCGAGGAAGCGAAGTGCCCCAACATCGGCGAGTGCTGGAACGCGGGCACGGCAACGATCATGCTTATGGGTGCTGTATGCACGCGAGCGTGCCGCTTCTGCGCCGTCGACACCGGCAACCCGCAGGGATGGTTAGATAGCGAAGAGCCGCTAAATGCCGCGCGCAGCGTCGAACTGATGAAGCTCAAGTACGTCGTGCTTACCACCGTCAATCGCGACGATTTGCCGGATGGCGGCGCCGCGCATATCGCGTCGTGTATCCGTGAAATCAAACGGCTTTCGCCCCAGACGGCCGTCGAGGCGTTGACCCCCGATTTTCAAGGCGATACGTCGGCAGTGGAGGCCGTGGTCGACAGTGGCTTAGAAGTGTTCGCACAGAACATCGAGACTGTCGAGCGACTGACCCATCCTGTTCGAGATCCACGAGCGGGTTATCGACAAACGCTCGATGTGTTGGCGCATTCGAAGCGTTTCCGGCCGCAAGTGCTCACCAAGACCAGCATCATTCTGGGCCTGGGCGAAACCGATGACGAGATTCGAACGACGATGGATGACTTGCGTGCCGCGCACGTCGATATCCTGACGCTCGGTCAATATTTGCGTCCGACACAAAACCATTTGCCTATCGCGCGCTGGGTGACACCGGCGGAATTCGATCTCTATCGCGAGTGGGCTTTGCAACGCGGCTTTCTAGAATGCGTGTCGGGCCCCATGGTTCGCTCCAGTTACCGCGCGGAGCAAGCGCTGCAACGAAACAACGCGGGTCTGACGAACCTCTAAAGATGTCGTCACCTACGCCCGCCGCCGACGCCGATGCGCTGCCTAAAGAAGCGGAACGGCCGAGCGCCGTTGGGGTCACTAGCGGGTCACCGCTCTGTCGTTTTCTGGGTCTAGTCGACTATGAGCCGACGTGGCGTGCGATGCAGTCGTTTACCGACTCTCGCAGTCCCGATACTCGCGACGAGATTTGGCTGCTCGAGCATCCGCCTGTTTTTACGCTCGGCATGAACGGCAAGCCTGAGCACGTGTTGGCCGCCGGCACGATTCCCGTCGTCAACATCGATCGCGGCGGCCAAGTGACGTATCACGGCCCCGGTCAATTGGTGGCGTATCCGTTACTCGATTTGCGGCGACTCAATCTCGGTGTGCGCGAATTGGTCGTGCGTTTAGAGAACGCCATCATCGAAACCGTTGGAGCATGGGGCATCGACGCACAAGGCCGGCGCGACGCGCCCGGCGTGTATGTCGAAGGTCGAAAGCTTGCAAGTATTGGGCTTCGGATCCGGCGGGGCTGTTCGTACCATGGCCTGGCGCTCAACGTGTCGATGGATCTCGAACCGTTCCGTCGTATTAATCCTTGCGGCTTTCAGGGTCTGCAGGTGACGCAAGTGTCGGAGCTGGGC